>Ga0105047_10007533_pt1 | contig 18324 bp, 14 predicted proteins | sample MAT04_FD_78384 | JGI IMG/M metagenome (GOLD analysis project Ga0105047, IMG submission 78384) | Freshwater microbial communities from Lake Fryxell liftoff mats and glacier meltwater in Antarctica - MAT-04 (megahit assembly) | ecosystem: Environmental > Aquatic > Freshwater > Ice > Liftoff... | reverse complement strand
GGATTGATGGGCCGCTTCGTGACGCAAGACGGCAACTGTCGAGCTGGCCATGCCGCTGTCGTAGGTGTAGACGCGATTACTGTTGGCGATGTAGATCCCCGCAATTGAACGATTCGGCAATTTTTGTCGATCAAGCTCCGCATGAAAGGCAGCACTATCGGGCATGACGATTGCGACCATCGGGAACTTTCCGGTGCGAACGTTGACGCCGCGTTTTTTTAGCTGACTGGTAAACTGCCGATGGAGGCTTTCAAACGTTTCCGGCCACTTTAATCCGCGCCCCTGTGGCTGCACGACCAAAAAATGTTTGGTTGTCATCACTTCGAAGTCAGGTGCGAATTCGCGAGTCAGTGACCGGCGGAGTTCGATGGCTGTGGACGGCGTAAATTCGCCTTCGATTGTTTGAACCTCACGGAAATCGTCAGCGTTCTCCAGGTAGTGCAATTGACCGTCATTGCCAAGAATTAGCCATGTTGCGTGGTTCTTCGCCAGACTTAGTCCCGTCAGCAACCGGCCGCTGGACATGAACTGGACGACTGGCATTTCGCCCGCAATGCCAGTTGTGATTGATGACGGTTGCAAAAAAAAGAACACCACGATGAACGCGAGAATGTGTCGAATCATGGGCAGTACGGTTGAAGAGTTTTGGCGAATATCAGGCTTTGTTTGAAAAGGGGCCTGACCCTTTGGAGGCAAGTCGCTTTGACATTTTTTTGCCTTGCCGGAGAGGGTCTGCCGGAGAGGGTCGGACCCCTTTTCAAACAAAGCCAAGCTAAAGAAAGCTACGCCAGAAACGATCGATACGCTGCCGACCTTGGGAAAGCGGTGAATGGGAGGAACGCTTGCCTGTCGAGAAATTCAATCGTAGCGATTGTGATGCAGAGCCTAGTCTGCGCGAATGAGCGTACACGTGCAGGTTGCCGTTGCGATGCGTTTACCGCGCGCATTGGTGATTTCACATCGCACAAAGCCAATTCGCAAGCCTCGCTCGACCACTTTTGCGTCGGCCTTCACCCAACCCTCGCGGATCGGGCGCATGAAGCTGACTTGCATGTCGATGGTCGAAAAGTCTTCACCAGAAAGCAATGTGCGTCCGAAGGCGATTCCCATGGCAGCATCGGCAAGCGCCGCGATCATGCCACCGTGAACCCGCCCCATGGGATTGTGGTGAATCTGTTTGCACTCCAGACGCACGATCGCTTCGCCATAACCACCGGGCTCAACCTGGAAGCCGACAAGCTTTGAAATCGGCGCGGTTGAAAACCGGTCCGCATCTGCAGAGGAGACGCTGGACAGCGACTCTGGATCAGAACCGGAATCAGAGGTCAAATCGACCTCGAGAGAAAGGATAGTTGTGAGCCGCTAGTAGACACACTGAAGTCCAAAGTGGATGCCATGAATATAATACGTATCGAACTCAAGCGAACTTCTCGGCCGTTGTTGGCCGGTTGGATTGTTGGCTGCATTGACGGATAGGTTGGGATCAATCGCGCCAGAAGCCTGTAAGGAATCGGTTAAAGCGATGAAATTATAGCCGAAGGTCAAATCCAAGTTCTTGGTCCACTGCCAGCCCAAGGACAAATCGACTTCTGGTACCCAGCCAAATGCGTCGTCCGTCAATTTGCCATCGTTGGTGGATCGCACCAACAGTCCCGTTGGAACCGGAGGTGCATTATTACCTCCGTTACTCGTGTTGGTTACGCCAGTTCGTTGCACCGACCGGAGCAGTCCACCACCGGCGATTTTGGCGAGTCCATTGAATGAAAAACATCCTTCGCGATAGCGTGTGGCAAGACCGAGTTGGGCGCCATGGAATTGATTCTCGGCGTCGAAACTGTCCGCAACATTGATAATCGTGCCCCGTGGGGGTAGGCCCTCTGCGATCACGGTCGATGAGGTTGCGATGCGGAGCCTGTCTTCCATTTGCAGGTACTGGTAACCAAAAAGCACATCGACAAAGCCTCCCATGCCACCGAGCCAGCGGTGTCGCAGCGATGCGTCGGCCCCGTAGACGTGGTTTTCGCCGTTGATGTCGATCGAACCATTTCGCTCAGCAGGGCGAGCGATGATTTGTGCATCGTTGGCATCGGGTAGATTATCATTATCGGTGACATTGAAAAATGGTCGAGCGATAAGCGGGTTGCGAACCTCGTTGGTCGAAAAACTGAAGCTATCCTGCTCGGCTCCCCAGCCGCGAAAAACAAGGCTCCGGCACTGTTGATTGTCAAGCCAAGTTCCGATGGTGATGCGACCACCAGCGGTTACGTCGTCGAGAACTTTCTGTCCACCGAACAAGGTTGCTGCCCCAGGTAAGATACCCGTAGGTGTCGTCGTGGCCAAAATCGGCAGGTCGTCACCAACTCGCGACATCAGCATGACTTCAACCGCCCCGAACCATTGGCATGGGTCAAGGCTTAGCCGGGGGCGGCCGAATCCACATCCGCAAGTGCCACAAGCACTACAGCCGCCGCATGAACCACACGAATCGCAACCACTGCCGCCGCTCATGCAACTGCCATCGCAAGCGTAGCCAACCGCTTCGCATCCACATGCTGGCTCGAAGCCACAGCTTGGTTCCAAGCCGCAACTGGCTTCCGGCGGATAGCTCGCGTTGCCGTATTCTTCATGGACAACCCCTTGGCCATGAGCTGCTTGTGAAACTCGCGAGCCTTTGGTTGTCGATTGATGTCCAATTTGGCGAACCCGACTGCGGACAAGGGTTGGTTCTTCAGCTTCGGGTTCGTTCAACTCAGGCTGGCCTGATTCGGGCTGCCTTGATTCAGGCTCGCGTGATTCAGGCTCGCCGTCTATGTCATCGACGCTGTCAGGGAACTCTTGGAAATCGACAGTTTCCAGTTCGTCCAACGCGAGTTTCGTCGACGCTGTTTTGCGTATCACCGTTGGCGGTTGATAGATGCTGCGATCGGACATCTTGCCGCGAATGAGGCCAGCAAATTCACTCTCTTGCGCCGACCCGGGGACCGCGAAGCCGCCGAGGGTTAGACCAACGCTGGCTAACGATAAAATCAAACCTCTTTGCGAACAAAGCCTAGTTTGTAGGTATGCTTGCAATCGCGTCCAGGCATTGAATTGCGACATTTGCCATCTCATCTCACGAAGCTACGATTCGACACCCTTATGTTTTCGGATTTGAGGGTCGTAACGATTGAGTCGTTTTGGAAAGATTTAACGATCAGGTTGGCCTTGTCGCCAAAGCCGTATTTTCCCGGCTATCGTAAATACCCATCTTTGCAAACTTGCCAAACCGCAAGCTTGCGAACGTCCAGGGCGGTCAAAAAGCCGCCTCCGTAGCAAAACGTGTCGATGCAAAGCAGATGCTCGACGTCCAAAACCTCGCCATTTTGGCTGGCTGTGTGGCCCACAATCGCCGTCGCTCCCGAAAAATGCTGCGTTGGGATGCCGTCACGAAGAGAATGCCACCGCAATACGTCGCTTCCTTGCTGTTCAAATGGCAGGTACGGATCGTAGGACGCGTGCGTAAAGAAAAAATTGTCTTCGACGTAATAATCGACAAGTGACTCGAAGAATTCGAGATGCTCAGGCGGCAGGAAGTTCAAGTCACCGTCGAAGCCGTAACTTTCCAACGTTTCGACGCCACCGAACTTGAGCCAGTTTTGATAAGCCTGTTCGCCTCGAAGTACTTGGAGCATCATTTCCTCGTGGTTACCCAAAATGGGCACCAGATGGGTTTGTTTGCTCAAGTCGATCAACAGGTCTACCACACCGCGAGCATCGGGGCCGCGGTCGATGTAATCTCCAAGAGTCACAATCGTGTCGTCAGGGCGAGGATTGATGGCTGTCAGGATCGCTTTTAGAGCGGTGCTGCACCCATGGATATCGCCAATCGCAATCAGCCGGTTACTCACGAACGCTCTAAAATCAAAGTTTGCGATCCATTAAATGATGGTAGTGGGATCGAAACACACCTTAGTCAGCCGCAAGTCCGGCGACAAAATTCTGGTTTCGGCGAAGATTGAGGGTTCGTCCACGCCGGACGTGCGTTCAAATTGTGTGCAAAATGAATGAGAATGTCTAGTCTCGACCGCAGGGTGCGGCGTTTTTGATTTTTTGCCGCACTGTCCCCCTTGGTTTGCAGGTTTGATTCCTCCGGAACGGAATCGTTTGTCGCGATCGAGGGTTTTGGGTATTTACCGTGACTCGACGCGCTTTGGACCGATGAAATGAGTATCATTGGGAAGACCGACAACACCGCGCCTATTGTACCGGACTTTTCCGCTCAGCTTTCTTCAAGTTTGCTCCCCGCAACCCCGCAGTCCCTAAAGTTAAAAGCTTGTATGAAAACTAGCCCCGCAGCGATTGCTGATGTTAACGCCTGGAGCGAAGAAGAGCTTGAGGAAGACGGCGGCTGGTTCGGCGATGAATCCGCGTCGTTCGTCGGCAGTTTACTGGTGCATTTGGGCGTTATTTTGATGTTAGGCATAACGCCCATGATCAAAACGCAGGATCCGGAAGCGATCGTGATCGTTTCACCGCCATCGCTTGAGGAGAGCGAGAAAATCCAGATCGTTGACGAAGTTACCTACAGCGAAACGCCGCAAGATCAGGTTGGTGCCGCGAGCATGGGGGAATTCTCGATGGCCGAAGCGTCGGCCAAAACGTTTTCCGAAATGGCGGAAATCCCCAGCCCGGTTGAGATCGAGCCCGATGCAAGCGGCGATATTTTCGTAAACAACCTGTTCACTGAACCGGTTGCGCCGCTAGACAAACTCAAAACCCAAAAAGGCAAGGTTGGCGAAGGGACGCAAGGAGCCGCCGGCGCCGTCGAGCGGCTAACGTTCGAGATTCTCCAATCACTCGAAGAGCGACCGACGCTTGTGGTTTGGTTGTTTGATCAAAGTGGATCGTTGCATCGTCAAAGAGCGGAAATCCGCGAGCGATTTGACACCATTTATGAGGAGCTTGGCATAGTCGAGAAAAGCGGCGGCAAAGCTTTTAAACGCAACAACAACGATGTACCACTGTTAACTTCGATCATCGGTTTCGGTCAAGACGTCAAGCTTTACACCGAAGACCCAGTCTTTGAATTGGATGAAATCAAGTCGATCGTCGATGCGATCCCGATTGACACATCCGGCGTCGAAAAGGCATTCACCGCCGTTGAGCTTGCTGCGGACCGTTACTTAACGTTGCGCAAAAGCCGAGGTGGTAACGGACCGCAACGCAATGTCTTGCTGGTGGTTGTTACCGATGAACGTGGTGACGATGTTGATCGTCTTGAACCAGCGATCGAATCGTGCCGCCGCTGGGGCATGCCTGTCTATGTGATCGGAGTCCCGGCACCGTTCGGACGTGAGCATTCATTCGTGAAGTACGTCGATCCCGATCCTAAGTATGATCAAACGGCACGATGGGCTCAGGTCGATCAAGGTCCAGAAACGATCATGTCGGAGCGCGTGCAAATCGGTTTCTCCGCTAACTTTCAAGACGAGCCCGTCATCGATTCAGGTTTTGGCCCGTACGGCTTGACTCGTCTTTGCTACGAGACCGGCGGCATCTACTTCACTGTCCACCCCAACCGAAATGTGAATCGTGAAGTTCGTCGCAGCGAGATCGACCCGTTCGCTGCGGACCTACAATACTTTTTTGACCCAGCGGTCATGGCGACGTATCGGCCTGACTATATCGCTCCGGCGGAGTACCAGAAGAAAGTAAAGCAGAGCCCGTTGCGAATGTCGCTGGTGAATGCGGCGATGCAAGTTGCTCCGACGTTGGAACGGCCGCAAACTCGCTTCGTTAGGCGCGACGAGCCTTCGTTGGTCGGCGACTTAACGAAAGCCCAACAAGATGCTGCTAGGCTGGAGCCATCATTGGTTAGGCTTGCTGCGGTACTTGAACCCGGCATGGCTGGCCGAGCGACGGAAACGACTCCGCGCTGGAAGGCTGGGTTTGATCTCGCTCTGGGACGTGTCTTGGCTCAAAAAGTTCGCACGGAAACGTACAACGCGATGCTCGCAAAACTCAAACGCGGCATTTTGTTTGAAACGCCAAAAAACAACACTTGGGTGATCGTACCAGCTGAAGAAATTAGTGTCGGCAGCAAGTGGGAACGCGAAGCAGAATTGGCGAATGAGTTGTTGACGTCAGTCGTTAAGCAGCACCCTGGAACACCTTGGGCACTCTTAGCATCAGAAGAATTGAAGACGCCAATCGGCTGGCATTGGAAAGAGGAATACACCGACTTGGCCCCGAAGAACGAGGGCGGGGGGAACAACAATAACACCCCGGCGATTCCAAGCGATGACCAAAAACGGATGCTGGAAAGAGCTCCCACTCGTCCAGTGCCAAAGCTGTAGCCCCAAAGCTATAGCGAACGGGACATCAATGAAAGCCATCCTGACCGACCTGGGTGGAATTTCAATGGTACGATACATTTCGACATCTGCGGCTACGTTTCTTGGCGAGCAGCCGCATTTCTTCGCAAGCAAATGGGCTATGATTCGCACTCATAGCTTTCTCAACTTGCCCGTTAGGACGTGACCTTTGCCACGAACCGCCATCAACCAGCTTGTCGAACACCAAAGCGTCGACCAAGCTTTTCAAGCCGCCGACAAGCAGTTGCGTGTCAATCGACAAGGCGGAAAGTACTTATTGCTCAAGCTTACCGATCGATCCGGTACGATTTCCGCGATGGTTTGGAATGCCGACGAACGGATTTTCGATTCGTTTGATCGCGGGGACTACGTCTCCTGCGAAGGCCGAACTCAAGTCCACAACGGCAACCTGCAGCTGATCGTGACGGATATCCAGCGAATGGATCCGGCAGAAGTTGATCTCACTGACTTTAATCGTTTCGACGCCTCCGAAGCCGATCGCTTTACAACAAGTCTTGCTGAGATTTTCCAAGCGTTTGAAAATGAACACTTACGGCGAGTGGGCGTCGCGTTCATTGACGATCCTGAGTTCATGAGCCGATTTCGGATCGCTGCTGCAGCCGTGTCAAACCACCACGCGTACCCCGGTGGTTTGCTGCGGCACACGGTTGAGTTGATGGAACTCGCATTGCTTGTGGGTCCGCGATATCCACAGCTTGATACGGAACTGCTCGTGCTTGGTGCGTTCCTGCACGACATCGGCAAGGTTGATGAGCTTTCGTCCGGTGGTGAGATCAGCTACACCGATCGCGGGCAACTGGTTGGCCACTTGATCATCGGCGTTCAAATGCTGGGTGAGAAAATCACGGCGCTGCATGCCGATGGCGGCGAGCCGATTCCGACCGTTTTGCGGCTTCATCTGGAGCACATGATTCTCAGTCACCATGGTCTGCTGGAGTTTGGCAGCCCCAAGGTGCCGCTGACACTGGAAGCGATCGTCTTGCACCACATCGACAACCTCGATGCAAAAGTTGCCGCAGCGACGTCGATTATCGAAAGCGATGTTTCCGCCGATGGCAATTGGACGAATTACAATCCATCGATGGGGCGCAAGCTTTGGAAACCCACGAAATGAGCCCTTCGCCTGTCGCGGATGCGACCAGAGTCGCTGTAGTATTGCTGTCCGGCGGACTGGATAGCGCGACGTGCTTGGCGATCGCCCGCGAGGCCGGGTACACGTGCCATGCAATCAGCTTTCGCTATGGTCAGCGTCATCAATACGAACTCGCGCGTGCTGAGAAATTGGCACAGCATTTCGATGTCGCTTCCCATCGAATTATCGACATTGACTTGGCACAATTCGGTGGGTCTGCATTGACGGATCCGAGCTTGGAAGTTCCCAAATCCGATTCGGTCGCCGAGATCGGCACGGCAATCCCGATCACCTACGTTCCTGCGCGAAACACGGTGTTTCTTTCGCTTGCGCTGGCGTTCGCCGAAGTCGTCGAATCCCGAGACATTTTCATTGGTGTCAACGCACTGGACTACAGCGGATACCCTGACTGCCGTCCGGAGTTCATTCATGCCTTCCAGGCCATGGCAAATCTAGCGACCAAGGCATCCGTCGAAGGCGACACGGTGCTCACGATTCACACGCCGTTGATCGCATTGACGAAGGGACAGATCATTGCCAAAGGGCTCGGCCTGGGAGTTGATTACTCAATGACGCTCTCCTGTTACGATCCCGGTTTGGAAGGGATGCCTTGTGGTCGGTGTCATGCGTGCTTACTCCGCCAGAAAGGTTTCAAGGAAAACGGGCTTACAGAGTAGAGCAATCGTTCTGAAACGGCCCCAAAAAAAGTTCCCGATTTCAATCGTTGCAGCAGAGCGATTTCCCAATCGACCTAGTCGAATGTTTCTGGTAACCGATCGTGGCCACCATCGAGACGAGCTCGCAATCCTGCTGCGGTGTCAAATCAGCAAGCCTTGACGAAGCGGCGGATCAGTTCTGTTTCGCTAGCGGAGCCAATCGTTTGAAGGGTTTCGACGGCGGCGGCGATGGGAAACCCGGGTAATTCGATGCTGCAATTGATCGGTTCATAGACGTCTCCAGTGAGGCGACCAAGCCACAGTCGATTGCCGTCATATCGCCAAACTTCGGGAATACCGAGCGACGCGAACAAGGCGAGTTTGTTGATCGCCGAACGCGACATTTCGATTTCAATGACTAGATCGGGCGGCGGATCGACCAACAAATCGATCTCGCGTTTGTCTCGAACGATCGACTCGTTGCGAATGTAATACGACTCGTCGGCTTCAAAGCCACGCTCCAGATCTTTCCGTTTGAAGGTGGTAGACGCAGACGAACAAATGTCGATGTCGTGATGCAGACTATACATTTCCACCATACGACCAAGCATCGATTTGTCCGACTCGTGTGCTCTCGATGGCGACATGATTTCCAAAACTCCTTGATCGTACGTCAACAACCGCCCTGCCCTGTCTGGATTGTCCGCCAGCGTTTCATAGGTTTTCCAAGAAATCGAACGAAGCAAAACCCGTTGTTCTCCGGCAAAGGTTGCTGAGCTCATGGTTACCTTTCCAATTCATCGAAATTGTAGGAGGGCGGCTCTTACCGTTTTGAAGCGTAGAACTCGGCGTAGTCGATGGCCCAGGCGTCGATCAGTCGACAGAAATCTTCTTCGTCGACTTCCTGCAGTGGAATGAAATGCGTTCGGTTGAAATGCTCTTTGTTGGCGACCGTGCCTTTGCCTCTGAGTTCAAGTACCTGGTAGCTGCTTGGTGGGCGGATCGTCATCTCGAGTCGACTGTAGCAGTTACTTCGTTTGCCGGCTTCGATTTGAAAATCATCTCGCCAGCATGCTGCACCCCAGCCTACCTCTCCGTACAAGGTCTCTTTGCGAAAACCGGGAAAGTGCTGCGCGATTCCATCAACCGCACGTTCGATACTATCGGATAGCGACAAGCGGTACTTCGTATGCAGCCGCTTAAAATCCTCCTCGGTCAACTGCGACTGACGAGCGGCTTGTTCATGCCGCTCGCCACGACGCTCTCCACGCTGGATCGCCGACTGCAATCGTTGCTGGAAGTCGTCGCTCATGATTCTGGCGTTGCTCCATCAGCACTCGATTCGGCTTGCTTCGTTGCTTCAGGCTGGTTGTCCGGTTGCGGCGATGCTGTGTCAGCAGCAGACAACTCTGGTGAAACCGTTTCTGCGGCGGGTTCAACTTTCTTTGGCTTTATCACTGGCTCCGGTGTTGCCTTCTTAAAGAACTGCAAGAGATCACCAAACGATCGCAACGGTTCGTCACCTTTTGCCATCGCATCGGTCAGCGGAATCGCTGGAGTGTCACTGCGCGGGACTCGAGTGCTGTACGACGATGGACCGTCATCACGGTCGTCACGACGTCCACCTCGCTGGCCGCCGCGTTGGTTTCCACCTCGGTTGTCGCCACGGCTATCACCTCGGCCAGACCCACCCTGACCAGACCCACCCTGACCGGATCCACCCCGGACACCGGAGCGATTGTCTGGTCTCGAGTCGCCTCTTGAATCGGGCCGCGAATCATTTCGGCCACGAGAATCACCGCGTGGTGCGCTGCTACTTTGAGTCGAGCTTGGTGGGCTAGCGCCAGTGGCTTGCGGTGCACGGCTTGGTTCGCTTCCGCGCGAGCCGCGATTGTCGCCAGCACGATTGTCACCGCCACGATTGTCACTAGTCCGATTATCAGACGAGCGATTATCCGAAGAGCGATTATCGCCACGGCCTCCGCGACTTTGTTCGCCTCGCTGCGGTCGTGAGCCATAGCCACGTTGATTTGACTCGTCGCGACGTTCTTGACGTTGACGTTCGAGTTCCGCTTCTCGCTGTGGTGAGATAGCAGACAGGCCGACGCGGCGGCGTTTGGTGTCGATATTGGTTACCCAGGCGGTCACAACGTCGCCGACTTGCACGGCTTCATGCAGGTCTTCCACGAAGCGATCCGCGACGCGGCTAACGTGGATCAATCCACTGCACTCTGGCGACATTTCGACGAAGGCACCGAATTCGGTGACGCCGACGATGACACCAATGACTTGGTCTCCGACGGTTAAATCGGCGATCTTGGGGACTCGCGTCATGACGGCATGAGCGACACCGTTTGCAGTCGTGTCTTCGTCACCGAACGGATCGCAAAGCGCATCGACGACATGGCGTACGCGTCGAGCACCGACTTGCCATTCCTTGATGACCTTGTTCACTTGTGCTGACTCTGGCATCGGTCGCCGTACCGGTGGATGAACTTCTACCGTAACGGTTGTCTTCGAGGATGCTGGGGCAGGCGCCGTTGCGGCAACTTCGGGGCCTGCGTCGGCGGTGAATTCAGCAGCCGCGACGGGCTCACTTACCGCTTCATCTTCTGGTGACGGAACTTCGTCGCTTTGTGCCACGTCATCAGCCAGCATTTCCGTTTCGTTTGTCGGCTGGATCTCGGCAGCAAAGTCGAGTGAGTCGGTGCCGCTGCCATCCGCCGTCAGGTCTTCGACCAGCGGCGAATGCACGTCCGACGCCGGATGCGACGTTCCACTGGCAGACTCTTCAAAGTTTGGCGGCTCGTAGCCAGGAGGCGCTTGCGGCGGCAACTCGATCTTTAGCGCCGTTGAAAGCTTTTTGGCAAGCGCGTAATCGTCGGGATGGATCAACGTGCCATCGAGCGTTTCGTTGCTACCGAAAACTCGCAGGAACCCGACCGCCTGACGCGTATCTTTCGGGTCAACCCATTGTTCTAATTCCGCAACTTCGCTGCGGCTTGTGAACAACGATTCGCGACGGCGTTTATCGATCGCGGTTGCGACCTCGAGGCTGACGCCAGGCAATTGGCACAACCAATCGACAGGCGCTGAATTGACATCGACGCCGCCTCGGCTGACGCCACTGGTCATGACGTCGCGCAGGGCTGGCCAGAGAGCATCTTCCGAAAGCTCACGTTGGAACGAACCGAGCCGTAGCCGCATCGGATCGACCTTCGTCACCGCTTGCGAGGGCCGCAAGACCGAGAATGCGAGCCACGCTGCAGAGCGAAAGCGTCGCGGCGTTGAACGCATCTCACGGTTCGCGAGTTCGCTACCCGCATAGACATCAGCACCGCTTCGTTCAGCAATGGTCCAGCGCACCGAGCCAGGCGCTGATTGCGTGACAAGTTCATTCAGAATCACCAAGCAAGCACGACGAGCGGGCCCATTACTGATGACGATCAAGTCGACGCCAAATCGATGAATCAACTCGCCGACGCGCGTGACCGCAGCGGACCGTAGAGCCGCCGACAATTGACAGGGAATGTCTTCGGTATGAATCAAACGCCCATCGGCAGCTACAATTGCGACCGCTGCGGTGCGTGGTCCCATCGCGTCGATTGATAAGACGACCTTGGCTTCCACGCCGCCGCGATTGATCTGCGATTCCAGGTGATCAGCAGCAACGCTGACCAACCGAGTCGCCGCTGTTTCCAATAGCTCGTCCCACCAAGCAGCCTCAGCCGTTTCGCGGATCAACGCATCGTTGGCACCGACGATCATTCGCAGTCGAGCTGAAAAAGATTCATTTAGTCCAGTGGCGGTGCGTTGGAGTTGATCCATCAGCTTGTCCGTGTCATACACGAATTGGCATTGCACAACGCCGCTTCGCAAGCCACGACCGATCATCAACGTTTGAAACGCAGTCAACTTCTGGGCGAGAATTTCTTTGCCAGCGAGCGGTTGTAAAACGCTTACCAACCAGCGACGACGACGCTGTCGCGGAGAAATCTTCTTGACCTGCTTAACCTCTTTCGCTTTGGCCTGAGGTTTTGAGTTTGAGTTTGAATTTGGTTTCGAATTGGCATTCCCCTTGCCTTTGCCTTTACCTGATTGCTTTTCTCGCGGCTTGCGAGGTTCAGCGGCGGCGGTATCGCCAATTGGAACTGCGTTATCTGCAACCGAGCCTTCTGCAACTGCAGCTTCGGCGACAACCAATTCAGGAGTTGGTGTAGCGATCAGGTCCTCGGGTGATGGCCAAGAGGATTCTTCTTGCTTCGATTCAGAACCTGCTTCTGAGTCACCTTCTTCGTTCTGGCTTTCGTGTTCGCTCGATTCTAGCGAAGCAGATTCCTTAATCGCCGCGTCCATGGCGGCCGATTCTGCGGCAGCGAGATCCGAGAGTGACGCGTCACTTGTCGCAGCGTCACTTGTCGATGCTTCGACCAGCTCGCTTCCAGCGTCGTCAGTCGACGCAGACGTGGGGACGGACGATAACTGCTCACCCGCTTCAACGGCCAGGGACGTCGCGATTGCCGCTTCAACCGGAGCAGGCTGAGCAGACTCATTGTCAGTGCCTGAATCGGCGTGCGTGTCTCTGACGGACAAGATGCGAATCTTGGCGTTGTTAAACAACCAGCGAACGGCAGCGGACTGCATCTGCGGGTGACCGGCCAATCTGGCTGCGAGCGCCGCGTCGAGGTTCGACTCGATGGTTGTTGCTTCGGTTTCCAATCCCATTGCCGCAGCGATCGCAGCAACGTCGCTGGGGTCACCACGCTCAGGACTTAAGATTCGTGAGGCGACTCGCATGGATGGCGAGCCAACGTCTGTCGATTCGCTACGGACTCGCCGCGCCAAACGATCGATGACTCGCTTTGAACTAGCAGATCGAACGGCACGAGCGAGCGCTGGATCGGCTTGGGGAAGTTGTTCGAGGCGATGAATCAAATCATCGCGCCGAGCCTTAATCCACGCCTCATCACGCATGGCGCGATAAAGAGTCCACATTGCGTGTTCGCCCAAACCACCAAGCTCATCGCGCCGATATCGGGCAAGGAACGGCGGCGTGTACCCCTGTTCAATCAAAGGTACCGCACTACGCAGGGATGTTAGCTCGCAATTAGTTCGCCGAGCAATCGCTTCAAGATCAACCGTCATCGAGACACGAAAGAATCAATTTCTCGAAGCGACTTGGCAGCGAGCGAGTCAACCTGGAAAGGCCGCCAGAAACGCATCGAATAAGGGGAATCCAAACCGCAATGGGTCACTGCTTGCTCGCTCTCCAAGGCTCAGAAATGTAGAACCCAAAGGGCCATGCTGTCAACCGACCCTAGAAAGTAGTTTTGTCAGAAAATTATTCAAGTTCGCCTCAACTTACCCAGGCGGCAAAGTCGATACGATCGGTAGAGCCGGTTATAGCGGCATTTTTCGCTGTTTTCGTAAACATCCCACCTGAAAAACTGATGAACTGATTGGCCCGCATGTCCTGCATCGGCCAATCAATTTTTTGGAATTAAACGGGGTTGCCTCCGACATTCGCTTCCCGATACGAGTACCGACGTGAAATCAAACCGACAAATCCACCAGCTTCGCGTTTTTTCTCCCTCCGCAAATCCAGCCGATGGCGAGAACCCCAGGAGCGAAGAGCAAAACCGAACCAGCGGCATCACATCGCCCAAGCGGGTCAGCGTCGCATTGGTGGACATCGCGCCAGTCATTGCCGACGCCGTCGCAAGCGGACGAGGTTGGTTGACCGATTTCGCTGCTGAAACCATTCAAATTGACGCCGATCTTTACGAAGTCTTGCTTGCGTACCAACAAATGCGACGTCTCGACGCTGCGTAAATGTAAATTCACCTCACCACGATCAACGTATCGTTTTTCAGCACCACCATTCCAAAGGCCCAACCATGCGATCGATAGCAGTCATCAATCAAAAGGGCGGCGTTGGAAAAACCACGACCGCTGTTAATTTGTCAGCCGCTTTGGCCAACGCAGGAAATCGCGTTTGCGTTCTGGACCTTGATCCCCAAGCACACGCGTCGCTGCACCTTGGCGTGACCGCCTCAGGCCCCGTGCCGAGCCTTTACGATGTGCTTTGTGGAAACGCCACGATCGCCCAAGCTCGCTGCGACATTTCCGAAAACCTGTCGGTGGTTCCGTCAAACATCGATCTGGCAGCCGCAGAAATGGAACTTGCTGGCGAGGTTGGTCGCGAGATGATCCTGCGCGACGCCCTGTCGGCTGACAACGCGCGGTTTGATTACCTGATTCTCGATTGTCCGCCCAGCCTCGGTGTGCTAACGATCAATGCGCTCGTGGCGGTTGATGAAGTGTTTCTGCCGTTGCAGCCACATTTCCTCGCGCTGCATGGGCTCAGCAAGCTGCTTCGTACGATTGAGGTCGTTTCACGGCGTCTCAACGAAAGCCTGCGACTCTCTGGCGTGATGCTCTGTATGTATGACTCGACCACGCGCTTGGCCGCTGAAGTCAGCAGCGATGTCGAAGCGTTCTTCAGTGGCGGTCCCAACGCGAAGGAAGCGCTTCGTCAAGCCAAGTTTTTTGACACGAAGATTCGTCGCAACATCCGACTTGCCGAAGCACCAAGCTTTGGCCAATCGATCTTCCAGTACGCTCCAGACAGCAACGGCGCGGCCGACTATCGCGCCCTAGGTGAAGAGGTTATCGCGCAGACCGCAGCCGTTTCCAGATTTGCGGCTGCTTAACACCGTGTAAGTTTTGGTGTTGGAACATGGTTAGACGACTCTTTGCCGTCGTTGCGTTACGTCGCGGAGCGACGTACGACTTTAGATCGTCTTGCCAATCGCCAGTACTTCGCGAGCGTCGAGAACCAGATCGTTACGCTCAAACAACGATTGGATCGCAGCGCGATGGATTTTCATTTTCAGTCCGCCGACACCCAGAGCCCCATAACCAACGGCCCCGTAACCAACTAGGCCCGACAAATCTTTGGCTTTGTCCATCGCTCCAATCATTGCAATCCCTGATGGTGGGACGGCGTTCAGATCGATGGCGACACGAATCGACGTGGCGGTCGCGAGGGTTGGTTGATCCAGCAATTGCACACCCGCCGCACCGCAAGCGATCACGACCTGACAGTCCTTGATGCAGGCAGCAGTTTCCTCGGCATTAGTGGCTGACATCGGTTCGATCTCGGCATTGGGAACACGCGTCTTGATCGCGTTCGCTGCAGCTTGCCCTCGATCCAGCGATCGTGACACCAATCGCACTCGACCACCTTCGATCGCTACCATCTCAGCAACACGTTTTCCCACAGGCCCGGTGCCACCGAGCACACAGACGGTTGCGTTCGCGTAATCGACATGCTTGGCAGCCGAAAGGACCGCAGCGGCAGCGGTCGTGTTGCAGCCGCTGGCGTCTTGCAAAATGGAAACTCGCACCGGCCCAAAGAAGCAACTCGCAACCTTTGCTGCGACAAGCTCTGCCCTGCTGACGTCGCTGCCACCGATGAAAATCGCAGTGTGGCGCAGCGCGTCCCCGCCACGAGTAAACATCGCACCGTGAACGAGTGAGGTCACATTGTCAGGCGTCACTCCGCCTTGGCGAAGAAGTTGATCCACGCCGGAATCAACGGCAACAACGGCATCAAACGTGCTCGGCATCGGATCTGTGTCGAGCTGCAACAAAATTTTCGCGACCATAAACAACCTGCTGATTTCTAATTCCATAAATGACAGAAGGCAGAGCCATGGAAACCATGAACCTGCCTTCTCCGTCGACGTAGCGTTGATGGCCGGACGGCTTACGCCGTACCGTTAATAGCCGGACGGCTTACGCCGTACCGCTAGTGGCCGGACGGCTTACGCCGTACCGCTAAAGATTAAAAACCCTTGAACGGGTGCGCCGCAGTGTCTTTCTTCGCCAGCATTTCGCCGACGGTTGGCTTGCCCTTCATCGCGCTTGCAATCGCATCTTTGGTTGCAGCGTAGTTGTAGTTGTAAATCTTTTCATCATCCTCAGCGGCAGGATGGATAAAGACGCCGCAAACGATCAGCAGATTCTCGGCTTGATCCTGAGGAATCACGCCTTCGCCGACGCTGTCTGCAACTGCCTTCGCGACCGCAGCTTGTGCTGGTCCGAACATTTGCAGCACTTGCTTGATGCCTTTCATCGTGACCTTGGTGATCATCACGGTCGCTGGTTTTACAGCCATGTTTGGCTCAAGCACAGCCAATAGATTGGTGTGGCCTTCGCTCTGGTTCGTCAGTGCATTTGCAAATGCAATGCCGACAGGGCTATCCTTGCTGCCGATCATCAAGTCAATGTGAGCGACTTCGTTACCGTCACCTGTAAGTGCTTCGCCGATGTAGAACTGCATAATCCGATTTCCTGTAAAACTGTGGGTTTGGGTTTTTGGTGTTGGGTTTTTGGCTTTTAGCGGGCTTAACCTCTCGATAGCGGCGAAAGATTAAACAGGGCTGAGAATTTCTGCAATCACCCCTCCGCTGTGTATCGCCATGAAAAATCGCTCCCGATCGCTCATTCTGGTTGGCGGATCGGTTCGCGCCGCCGCTGTCGACGCCCGCCGTGCGGGGTACGAAGTAATTGCGGTCGATCGGTTTGGAGATCGCGATCTGAGGGAAATCTGCAAACTTTGGGTCGAATACGACGCGGATCATCAATGGATCGCCCGTCTAGCGGATCAACATTCGGCACCAATCGTACCCGTCGGCGGATTCAGTTGGCCTACAGACCGTGAATCGACGTCCCCAATCGGTAGCTTCCTAAATTCACGGCTTGTCGCCTACCCTGACGAGAACTCGCTGGCTCGGATCAACTCGCCCGCACTACTGGGGAAGCTTGCCGAACAATGTGGCGCGAGTTTCCCGGAAACGCGGCAATTGATGGATGGTTGCGTCGAAATTGTCTTCCGGCCAATCCGAACGCAATCTGCTGCTTCTGCCCAGTGGCTTGTCAAGCCTGTTTGCCATGCTGGCGGGGTTGGAATTCATGTTGCTGCGGAACACGCGAAATTGGCCCCAGGGCAGTTCCTGCAACGGAAAATCAAAGGCAATCCCATCGGGGCGAACTATCTTTGCTTGCCCGGCCCGAGCGGCCCCGTCGTTCGTTTTCTGGGCGTCTACGGCGGACTGACGCATCGCCGCAACCCTTGCCATCGATTTCTTTACGGCGGGTCTTTTGGACCGTTAACGTTAGCACCCAGCACCATGGAAACTCTCAAAACACTCGGAGATCGATGTGCGAGCGCGCTGCAACTCGTCGGCCTCTTTAACATTGACCTCATCTGCCAGCCCGACCAGTCGCTGGTTTTGTTGGAGGTTAATCCGCGGTACAGCAGTTCCATGGAGTTGATCGGGCTTGAAAGCGGCTCTGACGAACCACCGCTGTCTTTGATTGATTGGCATTTATCCGCTTACAGAATGCGGGATGGAGATGCAGAAGCAAGCCGCCGCGAATTTCCATTCCGAGAGCCAACGCCTCCAATTGCAGCGCACTGCAAACGAATCGTATATGCCAAGAAAGAGATGAAAGCAGTAACACTAAGCAGCGGCGTTAATGTCGCTATGTGTGATCTGCCTCAGGAAAATGCTCTGATTCCCGCCGGCGCACCGGTTTGTACCATTGTAATTTCGGGCGCAACCAGCCTCAAGCAGGCGGTTCAACTTTCCGCACGAACCGCCAGCAGAATTCGCAGGCAATCGTAGGAACAATCCCGAAACAAAGTGCACCATTAGCGACATGGCGTGCGTGGGCTGTTGATTTAATCAGCCGTTGGGCGCTAGCCTGGCCTGTTGAAAACTTGCTATTAACACTGTATTTAAGAGCGAAATTTTGAATCAATATAGTTCCGACCGGATGCTACGACGGGGTTTATCCCCGTCGAGCTATAATCCCAACCAGAAGATGCTGGCGGAGTGAGCCTCGCTACCATGCGGCTTGTCCGCGTGGAGTGCTAATCAATCGTCATACACATCGCTGCACGATCATTTTCTGATCATGGCCCGACGGAGACAAGCTCCGCCCGTGGCCGACGTCATTTCTTCTTCGCCGTCTCAAGCAGACATCTCATTATCTTGCTTTGTTAGGAGCTCGGCGGCTAACCGATGACGCGGTGGATGCCTTTCCTTTTCCTTTTCCTTTCTTTGCGACCGCGACCTCGACCGCTGAATTT
>Ga0105047_10007532_pt1 | contig 18324 bp, 16 predicted proteins | sample MAT04_FD_78384 | JGI IMG/M metagenome (GOLD analysis project Ga0105047, IMG submission 78384) | Freshwater microbial communities from Lake Fryxell liftoff mats and glacier meltwater in Antarctica - MAT-04 (megahit assembly) | ecosystem: Environmental > Aquatic > Freshwater > Ice > Liftoff... | reverse complement strand
GGGACGGGGTAGGGCTCCTGACGAAACACTCGGGGAGTGGGCATCGACGGAGCCTACGGGTCCAGCGGGTCCTGCTGGTCCTACCGAGATGCGGGTCCTACTGGGTCGGAGCCGTTGGGGTCGGAGGTGTTGGGGTCGGAGCCGTTGGGCGCAGGGATAACTGTCAGACCCCCTGCGTAGGGTGAAACGGGGCGGGGCAATCGACCGAAAACTATGTGGAGGACCGGCACCATGAACGGAGCCAGCAACGGGTGGACCCCCGACGGGAGCGACGGTGTGTTGCGCATCGACTGTGACCATTGCACCATGCAGCACACCAACGCCTGCGACGACTGCGTCGTCACCTTTCTCTGTGGCCCACCACGACCGGCAGGGGGTGGGGGAGTGGTGCTCGACGCCACCGAGGCCCTCGCGATGCGCACGATGGTCGACGTGGGTCTCGTGCCGGCGTTGCGCCTCGAACGCCGGCCGGCGGGCTGACGGCGAACGTCTCACCACGTTCGCCCGGGCCATCGTCGGGCCCCCATCGGGCCACCACCGGTGCCCCGGGGAGGTCGGTTGATGTTCTGACGGAGGGCGGTATGCCACGATGTTTGGGATGTCGGCGCCTGTCTTTTCTGATGCTGCGGCCGGGGAGGAGGGTGTTGCAACGGCACTTCCGGAACTCGCCGCGTTCGTTCGGTTGCGGGGCGAGCAGGCCGGACTCGACGCCGTCGGTATCACCACGGCGGAGCCGTTCCTGTCGACTCGGGTGGATCTCCGCACTCGAAAGGAGGCTGGTCTACACGGTGGAATGGCGTTCACCTATCGGAACCCCGACCGGTCCACCGACCCGTCAGCGTCATTGCGCGATGCCCGCGCGTTGGTCGTCGGGGCATGGCGTTACGCCGCCCCCGCCCCCGCCCCCGCCCGGGTCCGGGTCCCAGCCGATTCGCGGGCGGCTCGCCGCCCTCATGCCCGGGTGGCCCGGTACGCCACCGACGATCACTATGCGCTGCTACGCGCGGCGCTGGAAACGGTGGCCGCCGCGCTTCGCAACGAGGGTTGGAAGGCCGTAGTGGTGGCCGACTCCAACGCGTTGGTAGACCGCGAGGCGGCGTATCGAGCGGGTATCGGCTGGTATGGCAAGAACACAAACCTGTTGTTGCCCGGCCACGGGAGCTGGTTCGTGCTCGGCACGGTCATCACCGACGCGCCGCTGGTAGCGGCGGCTCCGCCGGTTGTGGCCGATGGCTGCGGAACGTGCTCTCGGTGCCTGAGTGGCTGTCCCACGAAGGCCATTGTGGCGCCGGGGGTGGTGGATGCCCGCCGATGTTTGGCGTGGCTCGTGCAGCAGCGCGGCGACATTCCCCTGGAGTTCCGTGCCGCGCTCGGCGATCGAATCTATGGGTGCGACGATTGCCAGGAGGTGTGTCCTCCGAGCCGGCTCTCTCCTCGCGGGGAAGCAGCTGAGGCCGGCAGCTCAGCCGGGGGCGGAAGCTCAGACGACGACGGAACGTCAGACGACAACAAAACCTCACACGACGACGGCCCCGATGTGCTTGCGCTTCTTTCGGCCACCGACGACGAACTGCTCACCGATTACGGCCGGTGGTACATCCCCGACCGTGATCCCGATTACCTCCGCAGGAACGCGTTGGTGGTGCTCGGCAATGTCGGGAACCCTTGGGACGACGACGTGATGACCACGGTGGATCGGTGGCGACGGGAGGGGTCCCCGCTCGTCCAACGACACGCCGAGTGGGCCGCCGAAACGTTGCGACGCCGAAGGAACGACGAGACGTTTCCCGCACCATGAGTCACCTACTGGTCACCAACGACTTTCCCCCCAAGGTGGGCGGTATCCAGAGCTATCTCGGCGAGCTCTGGAGCCGGCTTCCGGCGGGGGAGGCCACCGTGCTCACCACGGCGTTCGAGGGTGCCGACGGGTGGGACCGCTGTCAGCCGTTTCCGGTGCGTCGGTCTCGTCGTCGGTCGTTCCTTCCGGGCCCCGGCATGGTGCGTGAGATCGTCGACACGATCGTTGCGGTGAAGCCGCAGCTCGTGTTGTACGACCCGGCCTGGCCGCTCGGTGCTGTCGGGCCCATGATCGAGCGCCGCACCGGTATCCCGTATGGCGTGGTGCTTCACGGGGCCGAGGTTGCCGTTCCTGGTCGCGTCGGGATGCTCCGCCCACCGCTGGCACGAACGCTCAAGGGCGCCGCCGTGACCGTGTGTGCGGGCGGCTACCCCGCGGCCGAAGCCGAGCGTGCCGCCGGTACCCGGCTGCCCACGGTGATCGTTCCTCCTGGCGTCGACACCGCCCGTTTCCGCCCCACGCTCGAACATCCTGGCCTTCGACTCGCAGCACGTGAGCGGTTTGCGCTGGGACCGACGGCCGAAGTGGTGGTGGGTGTGAGCCGCCTCGTGCCGCGCAAAGGCTTCGACTGCGTCGTGCGGGCGGCGGCGATGCTCGCCCCACGACGCCCCGAGTTGGTTGTGCTCCTCGGGGGCACGGGACGCGATCGTGATCGGCTCGAATCGTTGGCGCGTGATCTGCGTGCTCCCGTGAGATTCCTGGGTCGAGTCGACGACGCCGACCTCCCGCTGCTGTACCAAGCGGCAGATGTGTTTGCGATGATCTGCCGCGACCGGTGGGGAGGGCTCGAGCAGGAAGGTTTCGGCATCGTGTTCCTCGAGGCCGCGGCGACCGGCGTGCCGCAGGTGGCGGGACGAAGTGGGGGCGCCCACGAAGCGGTTGATCATGAACGCACCGGCCTGGTCGTAGCCGATCCAAGGTCTGTCCCGCAGGCCGCGGCCTGTATCGACCGTTTGCTGGCCGACGGTGGCGCTCGCGCTGCCTACGGCGCGGCGGGGCGCGCCAGAGCCGTGGCCGAGTTCGGCTACGACTCCCTCGCCTTGCGTTTGTTGGATGGCCTCCGTGCCGCCGAGAATCGCTGCTGATGGCCGACCCAAATGACGGCGAGCCGAACGACCCCCGACCCGCGTCGATCGAGGGCAGCGCGCTGCTGCGCGCGGCGTGGGCGGGCGCCGCGATGTTCAGCGTTTCTGCCGTGAGCGTCTTGGCGGTGCCGGCGCTCGTGGTGGTGTCCGTGCCGGTTGCGATGCTGCTCTTCGTCGCCGGCACGGTCGCCTTCGTGTCGGCCTACTGGCAAGGGGTGCAACGCAGCCGTCACGACGCCATCAGCGTGGCCGACCTCTTCCTCCTCATGCACTGTGCCCCCCGGTCGGTGCGGCGAAGTTTTTTCGGGGCGCTGTTGGCGCAGGTCGCGGTCGCCATGACCACCGCGGCGATGCGCCCCTACACGGCGTTGGCGTTCGGCGTGATGGCACCGATGTGGGCGCTGGGTCTGGCCGGTTTGTGGGGAGCGCGGTACGGGGCGTTCCCCCCGCGAGACGACGAGCCCCGTCGAGCGACCACTCCCTCCACCGGCACCTCGACCGGCACCTCGACCGGCACCTCGACCGGCACCTCGACCGGCACCCCGACAGCGAAAGGCCGGCCGCCGCCCGGATAACGTCTCGGCATGGCCGAATCAGCCCATGCCGAGATCGTCATCGAGGCCCCTGTCGACACCGTGTTCGCGGTACTTGTGGAGTTCGAGCGTTATCCCGAGTGGGTAGCCGACCTCAAGCAGTCCGACGTCGTGGGCCGCGACGACGTTGGGCGAGCTACCGAGGTGGAGTTCCGGGCGGCAGCGATGGGCCGTTCCACCACCTACCGGCTGGGGTACGACTACACCGATGCGCCGAACCGGCTCGGGTGGTTTCTCGTGGCCGGCGATCTCGAGCGTGAGCTCGATGGTCACTATGAGCTACAAGCCGGGACCGATGGCGCCCAAACCACCGAGGTGCGTTACGAGTTGTCGATCGACCTCATCGTCCCGATCCCCGGGTTCGTGAAACGACGGGCTGAAACCCGCATCGTGAAGGCGGCGCTCGAGGACCTCAAACTTCGGGTTGAGTCCGGGGCCTGAGCCGGTCGTTCATGGTCGCACGAGCCGGGCCGGCTGCTGGTCGGTCCACCCGGGTGGTGCTCTTCACAGGCAAAGGCGGCGTGGGCAAAACCACTGTCGCGGCCGCCACCGCGATCCGGTCGGCGACCGGGTCGTCAACGGCAAACCCCCGTCGCACGCTGGTGGTGTCCACTGATCCCGCCCACTCCCTGGCTGATTCGTTCGGCATCCCGTTGGGGTCGGGTGCCACCGAGATCCACTCGGGGTTGTTCGCCCAACAGGTCGACGCCCAGGATCGCATGGAGGAGGCATGGGGCGACATCCAGCGCTGGCTGGTGGAGGTGTTCGACTGGGCCGGGGTGGAGGGTGTGGAGGCCGAGGAGCTCTCGTTGCTTCCCGGGCTCGAGGAATTGTTCGCGCTTGTCGACATCGCCACGCACGCCCGAAGCGGCGAATGGGATGCCTTGATCGTCGACTGTGCCCCGACGGCGGAGACCATCCGGTTGCTTTCGCTGCCTGACGTGCTGTCCTGGTACATGGATCGACTCTTCCCCGTCACCCGACGCGTGAATCGGCTGATCGGCCCGATGTTGTCGAGGATGTCGCAGCTTCCCGTGGCCGACGATGCCGTGTTCTCGGCGACCAAACGGCTCTACGCCCAACTGGATGGCGTGAAGGATTTGCTGGCCGATCGAACACGATCCAGCGTGCGGCTGGTGGTGAATCCCGAACGCATGGTGGTGGCCGAGGCGCGTCGCACCTATACCTATCTTTCGTTGTTCGGCTACCGGGTAGATGCCGTGGTCGCCAATCGGCTGCTCCCCGACGAGATCGCCGACCCCTGGTTCGATCGGTGGCGAGCCGTGCATGCAGAGCAGTTGGCCTCGATCGAGGAGGGGTTCGCCCCGCTGCCGATCCTCCGGTCGTTCCTGGCCGATTCGGAAGTGGTGGGTGTCGACCGCCTCTCTACGCTCGGCGCGGCGCTGTACGGCGACACCGATCCGCTGGCCATGTTGCACGATGGCGAGCCGATGGGAATCGAGCGGCAGCCGAGTGGACGCCGCGTGCTGCGCATCGACCTGCCGTTCGTGGGCTCCGACGAGTTGGAAGTGAGTCGCGTCAATGATGATCTGCACATACGGGTCGGACCGTATCGACGAGCGATCTTGCTTCCCGATTCGTTGCGACACCGTCACGTCGAGGATGCGTCGCTCCGCGATGGTGCGCTGCGGGTAACCTTCTCTGATGGCGGAGGCCTGCGGACTGGCCGTGCCAGTTCGGAAGCGCGAGGGGACCACACCTGACCCGGCGCTCGCGCCCCACCTTCTCGAGGTCCACGTACCGTGGCCAACGCCCCAACCACACCTGATCCACCGCTCCCGGATGACGAGTCGTCGCCGTCGGGGAACGAGCCGTCGTTCGAGAACAACCACTCCGGCTCGTCGGATCCGCGGGTCGACGCCGGCATCGGCCACCTGCAGACCGCGGCGATGGAATTGATCGGCGCCGCTCGCGCCTTTCTCGATGTGGTGGAAGACCTCGTGTCCGACGACGACAAGGTGCACGACATGGTTGCGGCCGTGGGCGCGGTGGCGGAGCAGGCGGCCCGAGGTGTGGAGCATTCAGGTCTCGATGCCGGCTCCCTGATGGCCGGCCTGGGAGACCTCGCCGGTCGTTTCGGGCTCGACGGGTCCCGTCGGCCCCCTTCGTCGGGCAAGCCCGACCCTGCCCCCGATGGCCGGGTCGAACGGATCGTGGTTCGCTGATATGAGCCGACACGCCAGTGAGTTGCCTACGATGGCCCCTCTGAATCCCCACCACCCGGGCTGGAAGTTCGAGGAGCAAGGGTCACGCCGATGAGAGTCCTGCAAATCAACCCCAACGGATCCGAGGCGTCAGCGCTCGATCTGCACCCCACGATCAGCGTGGTCACCGGTCTCGGCGACGGTGGCCGAGCGTTGATCCGGCGGGCGTTCGAGGAGATGTCCAAGGGACGCGATCCCGGCTGCGGCGGACTGCTCGAAGCCCATGGCGTGTTGTTCGACCTGTCGGCTGAGGCGATCTCCATGCTCGATCTCACCGCTCGTGTCGGCGTGGTGATCACCCCGGAAGACATCGCTTCGGTTGGCGAGTCGCTGCGGCGGGGTGCGGGTCCTCCCACGTTCGATCGCGCCCAGATCGATCAGTTCATTGCCGAGGCGCCGGTCGGCGAGTTTCCGGATCTCGACTTGGCGAGAAATGCTCGGAACAACTCACGCGAGGCCCTCGAGATCCTGCGGGAGGCGGCGGCGAAGTCCCAGGCGAAGTACGACGACAAAGAAACGTCGCTCCGCCGCGCCGAAGCGGAGCTTGACGTTGCCCGTACCACCGGTCCGCGCGTGCGGTTGGTCACCGAGGACGACGCCGACGCCAACGCCGAAGACACCGAGGTCGTGTCGCTCGACGATCTGCGAGCGCGTCACGACGAGCTCGTCGAGCTCATCGATGTGCTCCACACCCGCGGCGCGCAGATCGAACGGGGATTGAAGGAACTGTCGAGCATCGACGTCCGTCCTCTCACGGTGCTGCTCGACGCCATTCGAAGCCCCTCGCCGGTGGAGCTGGTGCCATCCGAACGGGCACAAGAACTGGCCGACGACGTCAAGATCCTCGAAGCGAGGGTGGCCGACCTCGAACGCGAGCTCGACGACTCCGGCATGGGCACGGCCGGCGTCATGCAGCGCCTCGAACAGTGCCGTGCCGAGGTGGCCCAGGCCGAGCGTTCCATGAAGAAGCCCGAGCTGGGCCCGGCCGATGTCGAGGAGCTGGAGGCCGCCCACGAGCAAGTGTTCGAAGCGGAGCAGAAGGCGTCGAGCGGCCTGTTCAAGGGCGGGGCTCGGAAAGCATTGGAGGAAGCCCTCGAAGCGCAGCAGCGAGTGCTCGACCGCGTGGGGTTCCCCACCTGGACCGCCTACGTGATGGGCGCCAGCCTGCTCTCGATCGATCCCATCGCCGAGCAGCGTTTGGAGAAGGCTCGCCTCGATCTTGAGGGAGCGGAGGCCCACTGGGCCCGGATCACCGAGACCATCGAGAGCAATCCCGAGCATCGCACGCTGCTCAACAAGCTCGAAGAGGTGTACCTCGAGGCGTACGACCTGCTCGGCGGTGAGGAGCCGGACGACCTCGAGTACGCATTGCGCAACCTGCAGGTGGCCAAACGTGAAGTCACCACTGAAGAGTTGGCCGACGCGTTGGCCTACCAGCTCGAATTGCTGGGTCTACCGCTCGGCGAGAGCCCGTCGGTGGATCTCGTGGTCATGGCCGCCGACGCCTTCGTGGAAGAAGCGGCGGCGATCACGGGCCGAATTGCCGAACTTCGGGCCGAGCGGGCTCACCGCGAGGCCGAGCTCGCCGACGCCACCATGCGGCTCAACGAGTTGCCGGTGCTTCCGCCCCTCGAGCCCGAAGCCCAAGTGCCGTCGGGCATCGACCTGGTGGGATTTGACCCGTTCGAATCTTTGGGCGCCGATGAAACAACCTCCGACACGCCCGACGACAGTTTCGGGTCGTTCGCCAACTTCGGCGACGACGGGGCCGGGGGTGGAGCCGACGACGGGAACGAAGGCACCGGAGGTTCCCGAGACGACAGCGGTTTCGGCGGTTTCGTATCGTTCGACAGTTTCCCCAGCCTTGTCCCGGATGACGACGAAGATGGCGCAGACGGCAATGGCGGCGGCGCGAGCGACACCGCCGACGGCGGTGCCGACGACGGCCAGAGCTGGGCCAGCCTCGGCCCGGCCGAACCCGGCGCCGCCGATGTCGACGACGGTTTCGGCGGTGAGGCTTTCGGCGGCGAAGTACCGCCGTCGTCCGCCGACTTCGACGAGCATCTGCGCGCCGCCGAGGCCGCCGTGGCCGACGCCGCCGTTGCGGCAGAAACACAGGCGTCCGCCGATCGGTTGGCCGACACGTTGGCCGGCCTCGAACAAGCGCTTGAACTCGCTATCGAAGAGGAAGCCGAGTACCGCGAATGGGTGGAATCTCGGGATGCGCTCGTCGACACGGCACTGCAGATCGAAACGGTCGCCGCCACCAAGCTCAGCAAGATTGCGGTGGAGATCCTGACGAGCAATGCCTCCTGGATTCCCGGTGCCGCCGACGTCGTTGACGACGATGGCATCCCCGAGGTGGCCGATGTCATCGCCTTTCTGCACGAGCGTTTCGGGTCGTTGCGTCAGGTGTCGTTCGCCGGTTCGGTTCCGGTCGTGCTCGACGATGCCCTGCGGGCGATGCCTACGCCGGACATTCGTCAGGTGCTGAGCGAGATCGAGGCTGACGCCGCCTCGGTGCAGGTCCTGTATCTCTCCGACGATCCCGACCTCGTGGGGTGGGCCGATGAGGTGGGCTTCCAACGTGCCGCCGTCGTCGACGCCCCACCGGCATTCGCGTAGCTCCCCAGCCGCCGTTGCGGGTCCCGGTCCCGACAGGAGGACAATCGCGAGCACGGCCCGTCTCGCGGGCGTAGTGTCGCTCCCACAACCGATGTGGCCGGGCGGAGGTTTCGTTCGACCACTCCCCAACCCCCGTTGGAGGTCCCGTGGCCGTCATTACCGAGGACACCATCCGTGAGCTCGCTGCGTTTCGTGGAGGGGAGGTGCCGGTCACGAGTTGTTATCTCGATGTCGATGGTCGTCGGCTCACGAGCCATCACGACTACGAGCATGAGCTCGACCAGTTGTTGCGGTCAGCTCGTTCTCGGGCCAAGAACGACCAATCGGTCGACCAGGACCTGAATCGCATCGAGCACTACGTACGTTCCGGTATCGACCGCTCCCACACACGTGGCCTGGCGTTCTTCGCCTGCTCCGCCCTCGACTTCTGGGAGGTGATCGCCTTACCGATGTCGGTTCACAGCCGAGTGGTCATCAACGACGCCCCTGCGGTCGGTCAGCTCGAATCGTTGGTGCAGGACTACTCCCGGATCGGCGTGCTGCTCGCCGACCGCCAGCGCGCTCGCATGTTCGTGTTCGAGATGGGTGAGCTCACCGACCACTCCGAGCTCTTCGAGGAACTGCCGCGCGAATACGACCACCGAGGCCATAGCGATCAGGGCTACGAGCGCCAGCACCACCACGTGGAGGAGTTGGCGCACCAGCATCTGCGCCACGCTGCCAAAGTTGCGTTCGACGTGTTCCAGCGCCGCGGGTTCGAGCACCTCGTGGTTGGCGGGCAGGACGCCATCATCCATGAGGTCGAAGAACATCTGCACCCCTACCTGCGGGACCGGCTCGTCGGACGCATCGGGGTTCCCGTGGTCGCTCCCGTCGAGCAGATCCGAACGGCGGCGCTCGACATGGAAGCCGAGGTCGACCGCAAGTGCGAGGCCCGAGTGGTGCAGAGCCTGCGGGATGTCGTGGGCGCCGGCGGCAAGGGTTTGGCGGGCCTCGAACCGGTGCTTCGCTCGCTCAGCGCTCGAAGGGTCGATCATTTTGTTGTTTCCGTGGGCTTCGAACAATCGGGCTGGCTCTGCCCGGCGTGTACGGCGCTGAGCACAGTCGGGCCCGGCTGTCCGGATTGCGGCGGGGTCATGGGGCGTATCGAAGATGTGGTCGAAGAGTCGATCGAGGACGCCCTGGCCCAAGGGCTCAAGGTCACGATGTGCCGGGAGAACGCCGACCTCGACGTGCTCGGTCGGATCGGGGTTCTGCTCCGCTACTGACGGGGAACCGTCGCCGGCCCCGTGGATTCGCCCGTATGCGAGGCTGGTGCATGGTCCTTTCCCCATTGGTGGCCGGTATCGACCTCGGCGGCACGAAGATCCTCGGCCGTTTGGTTGATCCCGCCGAACCCATCCGGCCGATCTACGAGCACCGGGTCGACACCCCCCGGGGCGCATCCAAGATCACCGACGCCATCGAGTCGGTCGTACTGGCTCTCAACGACTGGTCCGTGCACCATCTGTCGCCGGCGAGCGCCCGTGAGCGCGCCCGCGAGCGCCCCCCCATCGCCGCCGTCGGGATAGGCGCCGCCGGACTGGTCGACCTGCGCGGGGTGTTGCGATTCGCGCCCAACTTGCCCACCGTGGTTGACCTCGATCTCGGGTCCGAACTGGAACGGCGCCTCGGTGTGCCGGTTGCTGTCGACAACGATGCCAACTGCGCGACGTGGGCCGAGGTGCAGCTCGGGGGTGCGCAGGGTGCAAACGATGCGGTGATGGTCACCCTTGGCACGGGCATCGGGGGCGGTTTCGTGGTGGGTGGCTCGTTGCAACGCGGTGCCTTTGGGTTCGCAGGGGAACCCGGCCACATGCTGATCGATCCCAACGGTCCGCCCTGTCCGTGCGGGCGTCGGGGGTGCTGGGAGCGGTTCGCCTCCGGCAGCGGTATCGGACGATTGGCCCGAGATGCCGCCGGCGCTGGTCGGGCCGATCGTGTGGTGGAGCTGGCGGGCGGTGATCCCGAGGCGGTACGCGGGGAGCACGTCACGACGGCCGCCGCCGAGGGCGACACGGACGCGATCATCATCGTGGAAGAGTTCGCGTGGTGGGTCGCCGTGGGCGTGGCGAACCTCGTGAATCTGCTCGACCCCGAGGTGGTGGTGATCGGTGGCGGGCTCGTCGATGCCGGTGAGCTCCTGATGCAACCCGTGCGTTCGGCGTACGACGGCCTCGTGCTCGCGGTCGATCACCGCCCGCGCGCCCGCATCGAAGCGGCCCGGCTGGGCTCTGAGGCCGGCGCCATCGGTGCCGGCCTCCTTGCCGCCGCCGCGATCGTCTGACGTCCCCGGGAGATTCCCCGAACTGGGCACACTTTTCGTCGCTGGAGCGACGAAAAGTGTGCCCAGTTCGGGGAAGGGGGCGCGAAAAGTGTGCCCAGTTCGGCGGTTGGGGGCGCGAGAAGTGGTGCGGGGGAGCGAAGGTGGGGACGGTACGGTGGGCGCTATGGAGTTTCGCCGCATCACCTCGCTTCCCCCGTACGTCTTCACCATCATCGATGGGCTGAAGATGGAGGCCCGGCGAGCAGGGATCGATGTGATCGACCTCGGGTTCGGCAACCCCGACCTCCCGTCTCCCGACATTGCCGTCGAAAAGCTCACCGAAGCGGCGCACAACGCCAAGAATCATCGGTACAGCGCGAGCCGGGGCATTCCCAAGCTGCGCCAAGCGGTGGCCGACATGTACCAGCGACGTTTCGACGTCACCCTCGATCCCGACACCGAGGTCATCAACACCATCGGCGCCAAAGAGGGCTTCAGTCATCTCATGTGGACGCTGCTCCAGCCCGGGGATGCGGCCCTGGTGCCGTCGCCGAGTTATCCGATCCACATCTACGGGCCGCTCTTCGCCGGCGCCGACATCCGTGAGGTGCGTCTCGGTACCGGCACCGACTTCTTCGACGGGCTCACCGAGGCGTGGGAGTACTCCTGGCCCAAGCCTCGTGTGATCGTGATGTCGTTCCCCCACAACCCCACCACCACCTGTGTGGAGCTCGACTTCATGCAGCGTGTAGTCGACTTCGCCCGTGAAAAGGAGGTGGTGGTCGTGCACGACAACGCCTACGCCGATCTCGGGTTCGACGGCTACTCCCCGCCGTCGATCCTGCAGGCGGAGGGTGCCAAGGAGGTGGCCGTCGAGCTCTATTCCATGACCAAGTCGTTCTCGATGGCGGGCTGGCGGGTGGCGTTCCTGGCGGGGAACCCCGAGGTGGTGGCGGCGTTGGCCAAGCTCAAGAGCTACCTCGACTACGGCACCTTTCAACCGGTGCAAATTGCCGCCACGGTCACGCTCAACGAAGCGCCGGACTATCCAAAACAAGCCAACGCGATCTACCAGCTTCGCCGCGACACGCTGTGCGACGGTCTCAAGCGGATTGGCTGGGACCTCGAACCACCCCGCGGCACCATGTTCGTGTGGGCGCCAATTCCCGAGCAGTACCTCGAGCTCGGCTCGGTGGAGTTCGCCAAGATGCTGGTGAAGGAAGCCCACGTGGCCGTGTCGCCAGGCGTTGGTTTCGGGCCCGGTGGCGAAGGTTTTGTGCGATTCGCCCTCATCGAGAACGAGCAACGCATCTCCCAAGCCGTACGCAACCTCCGCAAGACCCTCGTGAAGCTCGACGCTCCGGTGTAGGCCGAGCGGGCGCCGAGCGGCGGCGGGGTTGGAAACCGTGCCCGGCGGAATCAGGAGTTGTTCGTCGCCACGAAGCGCAAGAACCCTGGCGTGTCGGCGATCACCGCCGGAACCTGTGGCTGGACCGTTGAAGGCCTGGCGTCGGCGTGGAAGTGCTCTTCCGGGTTGCCGGCGAGCAATGCCTGTGGGTCGAATGTGGCGATGGTGCCGGCGCCGTCGAACGGATTGGTGTGCCCGATAGCCACCACGCCATCGCGCCACGCAACGGCATCGACACCGGGCTGATCCATCCCGAACGGTTCGTGGAGATCGATGCAGATGGTCCACCCGGCGCCGAGATCGAGCAAGTGCACAAAGGCGGTGTGGCCGGGTTTGACGGGGTCTCGATACAGCGTGGCGAGTTGCCGACCGTCCGGGCTCAGCGCGGCCTGCACCACGTTGCCGTACATGTCCTCGGGTTCTTTGGCCGACTTCCACGGCCCGGCGGTGGGCCACTGCTCGCCTGAGCTCAGATCGAGATAGTGCACGTGGTACTTCCCGCCGTCGTAGATCCGGGCGGCGAACACCCACGGTGCGTCGGGCGACAGCGCCTCAGGATCGAGCTCACCTTCGAACGTCACCTCCTTGCCGATCGGGGCCCCGGTGGCCGCATCAATCACCAGGATCGAGGTGTGCTGCTGGCCAGCGGCCCGGGCGAGCACCACCCGGCCGTCTCCCGGAGACACGGCGGCCACGCGGACATGGCGACCGTCGACCGTCGGCATCTCGGCCACCGTTCGTCGCTCGCCCGTCCGGGGATCGATCCGATCGATCGTGGTGAAGGCGGCGCCGCGATTGCCGGCGGCGTATATCGCTGAACCGTCGGGGGCCGCCACCGCGCCGGCGATCGACCAGAGTGGCACGGCGGCGCCAACGGCCACGGCCGTGAGTTGGCTCGTGCCCAACCCTTCCGGCGCCGCAGTCTGCACCAATGCCACTGGCGTCCCGGGCGGGACGGTGGCAGGAACCGGGGCGGTACCGCCGGGCAATGGGGTATCGGCGGGGACCGTTCCCCGACTGTTGAGCGTCTGGGCTTCCACCCCACACGCCACGGGAGCGAGGAGCAAGCCTGCCAGCACGAGCCGGCGGGAAACGGGGGGACCAGAAACGGGGGGACTCTCCATGCTGGTGGTACACCGTCGCCGGAGGATGGGTTCCCTGGGGAGCGAGGAACCGGTCAGGGCATCGTGGCGGCGATCAACTGGGCCCCCTCGAGCGAGGCAAGTCCCTCCAGCCGGTGGGTGATGCCGCCCGCTTCCCACAGCAGCACATTGCCCGCGCGGCGGACATCGTCGGTGGCGAAAGTTCCATCGGGACGGATGTAGGTCAACTCGTGCGGCGTGCCGCTTATCCAGAGCGCGGGGTAGGTGCCCACCGAGACGTTGCGAATCGTGGCACCGGGGGGCATGAGCTTGGTGAGCGGAGGCAACTCTCCGGGCAGGCTGGCCACCTCGACCAGCGTGAAGTCCCTGTACGTGATCTCAACAAGACCGGTCGCTACTGCAGGATCCACCGTCACCCGGAGCGGGCGCCCGGTGACCGACGTATCCGGGAGGTGAATCGGAAAGGCGAGCCGGGTTTCGGCGGCCGCCAACTGGGCGGCGACGGTGGGCTCGTCGCTGTCCGCAGGCTCGGTCCCGTGCCCATGGGGTTCGGTCAGCGTCCCGGTGGTGGATCCGGGCGGCCCGATTGCACGTGGCGCGGTGGGATCCGGAGTCACCAGTCCGTCGACCTGTTCCAGGCGGACCGCCCCGATCCCAAACCACCCGGCGATGGCCTCCCTCGTGGGCTCCATCACCACGACCACCGCAAGGAGTACGGCCACCGCTGCGGCGACGCCGATCATCCGGGGCCGACGCAACCGACGGTGATCTGGGGGGAGGACCGCCATGTTGCTCGAGCCTTCGGGAGGAGCGAGGCCTTCGATGCGGTCGAGCACCCGAGTGGTCAGGTTGGAAGATTCCGGCCGGTGGGACGACGGGTGCACGTCGAGGTGTCGGCCAAGGTCGACCAGGGCGTCGACTAGGGCGCCGGCGAGGCCGTCGGCCAACGGATCCGGTGTGCCGGTCAACGGGACGCCTCCTGCGGAAACTCGACTCGAAGTCGTCCGATGGCGCGGCTCAGACGCGACTTCACCGTGCCTGGCGCGCAGCCCAGCACCTCCGCCGTCTCGCGCTCGGACAGTTCGGCGAAGAATCGCAGGGCCACGACCTCCCGGTCGCGGTCGGGTAACGCCGCGACGGCTTGCGCCAGCCGGAGCCGGCGTTCGTGGGCGATGGCGTGGTCGGCGGGATCGACGACGGCAGCATCCCCGTCCTCGCTGGACGCAGGGTTGCGGGCGACGCGCAGTGTGACCGCCGCCCGCCTCGATTCGCTGCGGTACCTGTTGCGTGCTTCGTTGGCCACGATGGTGAGAAGCCACGCCCGGAAACTTCGGCCCTCATGGAACTGGTGGAGTCGGGTGAAGGCCTTCACAAATGCATCCTGAGCGACGTCGTCAGCGGCGCCGCCGGAACCGACCATCGTGATGGCGACCCGTAGCACCACCGCCTGGTGAGCTTCGACGAGCCGCGCGAACGCCTGGTGATCCCCGAGTTGGGATCGGCGGACGAGATCGGCGTCGGCTTCCATGAGCGTCGCCCGTTGTACACCGCCCGTCCCGGAAAGGTTCCGGATTGTTCCGAGATCAGGGGTGGCGGAGGTTCAGCGCACCACCATGCCGTCGAGCACCACGGCAACGGCGGCGGCGGCCACTTCCTCGGCAGGGTGGTGACGTTCGTGGAGGAAAACACGGGCCAGTTGGGCCGTCATGCCGAGGATGGCGTGGGCGAGCAGATCGGGGTCGAGGTCGCGGATCTGGCCGGACTCGATGCCATCGCGCACGTGCCGTCCGGCATCACGGACGGCGATCTCCTGGCCTTTGCGTACCGCGGGAGCGAACCGTTCCTCGGTGGTGGCGAAGGAGATGAGCTGGTGCAGCTGCGGGTGACTTGCCGACCAGGTCATGGTGGCCCGAATGCCGAGGGCGATACGTTCGACGGGGTCGTCAACGCCGTCGATGGCCTCGCGTTGGGTGCGTCGGAGTTCGATCTGGGCTTCCTTCAAGATTTCGAGCAGCAGCTCCTCCTTGCTCTCGAAATACCAGTAGAACACGCCCTTCCCCACGCCCAAGCCTTGCACGATCTCGGCCACGGAGGTGGGGTGATAGCCGTTCTCGGCAAACCGGGCGATCGCGAAGTCGAGCAACTGTTGGCGGCGTTCTTGGCCACGTTGGGTCAGCCGTCGAGTCACGGCCGCACGCTACGCACCCTTGACCGATCGGTCAAGAAATGGCGACCCAGGCGGCGCCAAGTCACCCCGCACCGTTCAATGACGTGTCGTTCTCTGGAAACAGCCCGTTCACGGTGGATCCGTAGGGTGGCGCGCATGGCGACCTTCGTACTTCGTGTTTGGCTTCCCGATCGTCCTGGTGCGCTTGGTGCCGTGGCGAGCCGCGTCGGGGCGATCGGGGCCGATGTCGTGGGCATCGACATCCTCGAACAAGGCGCCGGACGGGCCATCGATGAGCTGGTGATCGACCTCCCCGACCCGGCGCTCGCCCCTCTCCTCATCGCCGAGGTGCAGGAGGTGGACGGCGTGGATGTGGAGGACCTCCGCCTGGCCCCACCGGGCGTGCTCGATCCCCGCCTCGATGCCCTGGAAACGGCGGCCACCCTGGTTGGGGCGGCCACCAGTAGCGACCTCGTTCGGTCGTTGTGCGACTACGCCGCTCGCTTCAGCAGCGCCGAGTGGGCCACGATCATCGGCCTTGAGGACGGTCGGCTCATCGCCACCTATGGGTCGCCCCCGAGCACCGAGTGGCTTTCCGTGTTCATCGAAGGAAGCCAGAGCTCGGCTCGGCTCGCGGGCGTGCACCACCCTGGCGCCGCCGACAGCATGGCTGATGATTCGCTGACCGACCCGCCTTCTGATCCGCCTTCTGATCCGCCTTCCGACCCGTTGCTCGATCGCATCCCTCCGCAACCCGACGACATCGCATGGGTTCCGTTGGTCTCTGCCGGGCTCGCGCTGGTGCTGGGCCGTGAGGGTCGACCATTCCGTGCCCGGGAGCGCCGGGAGGTGTCGGCCTTGGCGCGGATCGTCGACTCCCGGTTTCGTGAACTGAAGTTGCTGGAGGCCAGAAGAGCTCACCCGGCCGCCGCTCGACGCTGACGTTCAGCCGTCGGTGGCCCAGTCCCGGGCGCGTTCGACAGCCCGGTGCCACTGCGCAAATGCCGCGTCGGCTTCGGCCCGTCGATCGGTGTGCGGTGCCACCTCGACGTCGAGCACCCAATTCTCCGTGATCTGTTCGAGTGAGCTCCAGAATCCCTCGGCCAGTCCGGCGAGATAGGCCGCTCCCAGGGCGGTGGTCTCTTGCACCACGGGTCGGGCGACCGGCACACCCAGTTGGTCGGCCTGGAACTGCAAGAGCAGCGGCATCACCGACGCGCCGCCGTCCACCCGTAGCGCCGCCACGTCCGTTCCCGATGACGCCGCCATGGCATCCACCACGTCGCGGGTCTGGAAGGCCATGGCTTCCACTACCGCCCGGGCGATTTGGGCGCGGCCGCTTCCCCGGCTGATGCCGAGCAGGGTGCCCCGGGCGTAGGGGTCCCACCACGGGCTCCCCAGTCCGGTGAAGGCCGGCACCAACACCACCCCGTCGGTGGACTCCACCGACTCGGCGAGGGGCCCGATCTCGGCCGCATCGGTGATGAGCCCCATGCCATCCCGCAGCCATTGCACCGCCGCGCCGGTGACGAAGATGGCGCCCTCCATGGCGTAGGTGAGCTCGTTCGCGCCGAGCGACCACGCCACCGTGGTGAGGAGCCCGTCGACCGGCTCCGGACAGGCGGTGCCCACGTTCATGAGCAGGAACGAACCGGTGCCATAGGTGTTCTTGGTCATGCCGGGCGTGAAGCAGGCCTGTCCGAACAAGGCCGCTTGCTGGTCGCCGGCGATGCCACTGATCGGCACACCCGCGCCAAAACCCGCCACCGACTCGTGGGTGATCCCAAAACGACCGCTGGATGGGAGCACCGTGGGAAGCATGGTGATCGGCACCCCGAACAGCTCGCACAGGGTGGGGTCCCACTCGCCGGTACGAATGTTGAACAAGAGGGTGCGGCTGGCATTGGACGGGTCGGTGGCGTGCACCGCTCCCTCGGCCTCCGTTCCCCCGGTGAGCTTCCAGAGCAGCCAACTGTCGACGGTGCCGAAGGCCAAATGCGTGCCGGGCTCGACGCCGCCTTCGGTGAAGAGCCAGTGCAACTTCGTCGCCGAGAAGTACGGATCCAGCACGAGACCCGTGCGCTCGCGCACCAACGGCAGATGGCCCTCGGCCACGAGTCGATCGCAGAACGCGGCAGTGCGCCGGTCCTGCCAGACGATGGCCCGGTGCACCGGCTGTCCGGTCGTACGGTCCCACACCACGGCGGTCTCACGTTGATCGGTGATCCCGATGGCCACGATCTCGTGCTGATCACCAAGCGTGGCGCTGAGCTCGCCGAGCACGGTCTGTACCGACTCCCAGATCTCCGTAGCGTCGTGTTCCACCCACCCGGGCTCGGGGAAGTACTGGGTGAACTCCCGGTAGGACGAGGCGACGTTCTGGCCGGCATGGTCGAAAGCGATTGCTCGCACCCCGGTCGTGCCAGCGTCGATGGCGATCACAACAGACATGGTCGGCACAGTACCGAGCGATGCCCATCGGCCGCGCCAAGTTCGCCGAAGCCGCCGGCACGCGGCCCCGAATTTTCGTACCGCGATTGTGGGAACGACGCAACGACGGGTGGGGCGACGCAGGAGCGACCGGCACAAACCGACGGGGTTCGTGCCGGTGCGGCGTCGCCGGCTTCGGCTTCGGCGGCTGATCGTGGTGCTGGTCCTTTTCGTGGTGCTGTGGCGCATCCTGTCTGTGACCCCGCAAGGCAACGATGGGGCCGTATTCGCCGGAGCCCCGACCGCAGCACAAGGCGGCGAGCACAGTGCGGACATCCCCGGGCCGGACGGCGAAACAGTGTCACCGACCTTTGCCTTTCTCACGACGGAGCAAGGTGCGTCGATGCGTCGATGCGTTGGTTCGGTTGTCGCCGCATCAGTCATGTCGTCCGGCTGATGCCGGATGGCACCCCGAGCATCGCTCTCGAGACCGTGGAGCACGCGCTGGCCGCGGCGGAGTCCTCG
>Ga0105047_10007531_pt1 | contig 18327 bp, 16 predicted proteins | sample MAT04_FD_78384 | JGI IMG/M metagenome (GOLD analysis project Ga0105047, IMG submission 78384) | Freshwater microbial communities from Lake Fryxell liftoff mats and glacier meltwater in Antarctica - MAT-04 (megahit assembly) | ecosystem: Environmental > Aquatic > Freshwater > Ice > Liftoff... | reverse complement strand
GCCGCCATCGCGATGGCGCTGGCCGGGACGGACGCCTCGTCCTGGCTGGTCGACTGGCTGACGATCGACGTCACGTACAAGCTCGCGGTCGGCCTGCTCGGAGGCGTCCTGGTCGGCAAGCTGCTGAGTGTCATCGTGTTCCGCACCCCGGAGAACCTGCGGCTGGCGTCGCGAGGCGAGGGCTTCGTCGCCCTCGCGGGGACATTTCTGGCCTACGGCGTGACCGAGGCCGTCGGGGGCTACGGCTTCCTGGCGGTGTTCGTCGCGGCGGTCGTGCTCCGGCGCTCCGAGGAGGACCACGAGTTCCACACGACGCTCCACGACTTCGCCGAGCAGACCGAGCAGCTGCTCATGATCGCCCTCGTGGTGCTGCTCGGCGGGGCTGTCGCCGGCGGGATCCTGGCGCCGCTGACGTGGCCGGTCGCAGCAGTGGGGTTGCTGGTGCTGTTCGTCGTCCGGCCCGTCGCGGCCTGGGTGAGCCTGCTGGGCACGACGACACCCAAGGGCGAGCGCGCGGCCATCGCCTTCTTCGGCATCCGCGGGATCGGGTCGCTCTACTACCTGGCGTACGCCCTGAACGCCGCGAGCTTCCCCCGCGCCGACACGCTCTGGGCGCTGGTCGCCTTCACGATCGTCGTCTCCATCGTGGTCCACGGGACGACGGCTTCGATCGTCACGCGCCGGCTCGATGCCCGCCGCAAGGGGACCCCCGAGGTGGACGTGACCGCGGCCTAGCCTGTCCGAGTGACGACCCCTGCCCCCGCTCCCGTCTCCCCCCGGCGGCAGGCCCGTGTCCGGGCCCCCGAACTGACCGGCGCCGGCGGGTGGATCGGGACCGGCGGCCAGGACCTGACTCTCGCGGAGCTCCGCGGCCGGATCGTCCTGCTCGACTTCTGGACCTTCTGCTGTGTGAACTGCCTGCACGTCCTGGACGAGCTGCGCCCGCTCGAGCAGCGCTTCGCCGACGTGCTCGAGGTCATCGGGGTCCACTCCCCGAAGTTCGCCCACGAGGCCGACCACGCGTCGGTGGTCGCGGCCGTCGAGCGGTACGAGGTGCACCACCCCGTGCTCGACGACCCGGAGCTGACGACCTGGTCGCAGTACGCCGTGCGCGCCTGGCCGACCCTGTGCGTGGTGGACCCGGAGGGCTACCTCGTGCACGTCGCCTCCGGCGAGGGCCACGGCCAGGGGCTGGCTCGGCTGGTGGAGCAGCTCGTGGCCGAGCACGAGGCGAAGGGCACGCTGCAGCGGCGCGGCCAGGCGTACGTCCCACCACCCGCCGTCGAGACCGAGCTGCGCTTCCCGGGCAAGGTGGCGCTGCTGCCCGACGGCACCCTGCTCGTCACCGACACCGCCCACCACGGCGTCGTCCGCATGGCGGCCGACGGCGAGACCGTGCTGCGCCGGTACGGCACCGGTGAGCGGGGACTGATGGACGGCCCCGTTCCCCAGTTCGCCGAGCCGCAGGGCATTCTCGTCACGGCCGCTGGGGAGGTGCTGGTAGCCGACACGGCCAACCACGTCCTCCGCCGGCTCGACCTCGCCACCGGCGAGGCGGCGACGGTGGCTGGGACCGGCCGGGTCTGGCGGCCCGGTTCGCCGACCTCCGGCCCGGCGCTCGGGGTGGACCTGTCCACCCCGTGGGACCTCGCCGAGCACGACGGTGAGGTCGTGATCGCGATGGCCGGCACCCACCAGCTGTGGGCGCTGCGGGACGGGCAGCTGCGGGTGCTCGCCGGCACGACGGGCGAGGGCCTGCGCGACGGCGACGCGCTCTCGGCCTACCTCGCGCAGCCGAGCGGGCTGGCGTCGGACGGCGTGCGGCTGTGGTTCGCCGACGCCGAGACGAGCGCGCTGCGGTGGTACCGGTCCACCGACGACGGGGCCGGGCGGATCGGCACGGCCGTCGGCAGCGGGCTGTTCGACTTCGGTCACCGCGACGGGCCGGCCGGCGACGCGCTGCTGCAGCACCCGCTGGGCGTGGCGGTCCTGCCCGACGGCAGCCTCGCCGTCTGCGACACCTACAACGGCGCGGTCCGGCGCTACGACCCTGTGACCGATGAGGTCAGCACGCTGGCCACAGGCGTAGCCGAGCCCAGCGGCGCGGTGGTCGTCGACGGCGAGCTGGTCGTCGTGGCCAGCGCCGCCCACCGGCTCGAGCGGCCGGTCGCCCCCGGCGCGATGGCCGTCGTGCGCGGCCCGGCGCGGTCCACCCAGCGGCCGGTCAGCGACCTGGCGCCGGGGCCGGTGGCGCTGGAGGTCGTCTTCGAGCCCCCGCCGGGGCAGCACCTCGACGAGCGGGACGGTCCGGCCACGCGGCTGGTGGTCAGCGCGTCCCCACCGGAGCTGCTGGTCTCCGGCGGCGGCGCCTCGACCGGGCTCTCCCGCGAGCTGGTGCTGGCCGACGGCATCGCCGAGGGCGTGCTGCACGTCGCGGCCACCGCCGCGTCGTGCGACGAGGGGGTCGAGCACCCGGCCTGCCACCTCACCCAGCAGGACTGGGGCATCCCGGTGCGCCTGGAGGCGGGCGGGCCGGACCGGCTCGGGCTGGTGCTGCGCGGTCCGGCCGGCTGACTCGGCCGGACAGCCCGAGGGCCGGTCACGTCGCGGTGACCGGCCCTCGGGGTGCGGTGAGCGGACTACTTGCCGCCGGTGTAGCGGAAGATCCACAGACCGCTGTCGCGGTCGCTGGCGAGGATCAGGTCATTGCTGGCCGGACCGCCCTTGGGCTTGCCCTTGCCGGCCTTGGGCAGCTGGTGGTATTCGACGCCCCAGAAGTTGTTGCCGCCCTCGGCGATGTAGGCACCGACCTCCGAGATGCCGTCCTTGCCGTACTTCACGACCCGCAGCCCGCCGCTGTAGTAAGACAGGTAGGCCAGGCCCTTCTTCTTCGGGTCGACAGCGACCTCGTGCACGGACAGGTCACCGAAGCCCGTCGCGAAGGCCGGGTCGAGCGCCTCGTCGATGGCGTAGGTGCCGATCTCCTTCAAGCCGTCGGTGGTCATCAGTCGGGTGTAGCCCCAGCCGTCGAACACGGCCGCGGCGGTGACCGGCGCGGTCGTGGTCCTGCCGACCTCGAACGGCGTGGCCGAGCCGGCACCGCCGGCGAGGCAGGCGGCGTCGTCGTAGGGGGCACCGAACAGCGCGTAGGCGGAGTCACGACCGATGGAGGCGGTCGGAATGCCGGCCTGGACCGACGGCGTCACGATGGCGCTGCAACCGTCCGGGCGGACGGAGTTGAAGATGATCGCGCCGTCGTAGCCGGCCGCCTCGGCGGCCTGAACCTTCTCGGTGAACGAGCACACGCCTCGCTCGATGACGGCGATCTGCCCAGCGCCGGTTGTGGGCGGCACGACGGTGCCCGGGGTCGTCGTGGTGCAGGCCAGGCCGACGTAGATCCCTGAACCGGACAGTTTCGTCGTGTCGTCCAGCTGTGGGGTGTCGCTGCCCTGCGCGGCCTGGAAGTCCTGACCACCGGCTGAGACCGTCAGCCGGAACGGGCTGAAGTCCTCGTCAGTGCCGACGATCAGCTTGCCGTCGGGGGAGAACTCCGCCTGGTGGGCGTTGCCTTCGCTCGGCGACAGCTCGGTCTCGGCATCGACGGCGGCGTAATCGAAGTCGTCGATGTAGACCGGGTTGGCCGGGTCGTCGACGTCGAGCAGCGTCCAGCCGCCGTCCCAGTAGGAGGCCACCATGGTCATGGTGCCCTTGATCTTCTGCACCTCGACGTCGTGCAGGAAGGAGTTGCTGCCCAGCGGGGTGTTCTCCGTCTGGAGCACGTCGAAGTCGTTGAGGTCGCTCTCGGAGATCAGCACCGGCTTGCGCGGGTCGCTGATGTCGAGGATGTCGACGTCCGCGGTCTCGTAGTTGTCGACCAGGACGGCGTAGGCCTTCTTGCCGTCCGTCCAGCCGAGCACGCTGTGGGTCTCGTTGTGGACCGGGTCCTCCGTCAGCTCGTCGTCCACGGTGGTGTCACCGGCGTGGGCCGTGAGCAGGATCGGGGCGGCCGGGTTCGTGACGTCCCACATCGTGACGCCGCCGTCGCCGGTCGCGCCGCAGATCTCGTTGTTGAACAGCAGGATCTGGCCGGTGAAGCTCTTGGTCTTGACGTCCAGGACCTGTGCGCCCTCGCCGGGGAACGATCCCTCGGTCGCGTCGATGAAGCCGATCTGGCTGGGGGACGCCGGGTTGCTGATGTCCATGATGGCCACGCCGGCGTCGGAGCAGCCTTCAGGGTCGCGGACCGTGAGATAGGCGAAGTTCCCGAACGCCGTGACATCGGCGACCCGGCCCTCCGCGGCACCCTTGATGTCGGCCCGGCCGACCAGCTCGACGTTCTCCTGCTTCTCAGGCAGGTGACCGCCGACGCCGGGGTGCTGCTTGGCCTCCTCGCTGCCGGGCGCGATGACGCCCTCGTCACTGACGCCCCCGTCCCCGGGGTGCGCGAACGCCGCCATCGGGGACAGCAGGGTCGCTGCTGTGAGCCCGGCTGCGGCCAAGACGCTCTTGCTCGCTGTGCGCATGCACCAACTCCTCGTGTTCGGGGACGGCGCCCCCGGATGGCCCGGAGAGTAGGCACTGTTGGTCCGAAATGGCTAGCAAGGTCGCGCAGATGGCCTAGTTCTGTTGCGCCAATATCCGCATACCGGGACAAGCCGAAGGCCCGCCCAGAGGGGGCGGGCCTTCGTTACACTGCAGTGCGGAGGGTGACCAGCTAGCGCACGTCGCGCTCGCGCGTGACGACCGTGTCGTTGACGACGGTGTCGCGGCGGCCGAAAACCAGCATGGTCAGCAGCAAGCCGAGCGCGCCGCAGATCATGAGGATGATGCCGACGACGTTGATGTCGAGGCCGCTGACCGAGGCCTCGACCGCGAAGGTGAGGATCGCGCCGACCGCGAGCAGGAAGATGCTGACGCCGATGCCCATGGGTTCCCTTCCGGGGAAGTAGAGCGGCAACGAAGTGCAGCCGCACGTGACGGGATCTACCCAGGGTGACGCGCCGGACACACACCCGAATGGGTGAGTCTGCTGCGCCCTCCCGGCCTTGGCGTCCCGTTCCTCCTATCGCAGGCGCAGCTTGGTGACGTGGACCTGCGCGTCAGGCTGACTCGCGAGGGTGTCGAAGCGGCCGTTCACGACGTACAGCGCGCTGCCGATCAGCGCACCAGTCGTCGGTCGGTCCAGCTCCTCGTCCGACAGCACGCCGATCGTGCGTGCCTGGTCGCGGTGCAGGCGCAGCACGAGCACACCACCGCTGACGAGAACCAGGTCACCGCCCGGCAGTTCGCGGATTCCGTTGGCGCCGAAACCACCCGGCTGCTTGTAGTCGCCGACCAGCGTCAGGGGGGAGGCCTCCCCGACGGGACGGCCGGCGCCGTCGAGCGCGACGACCGTCAGTGCGTCGCCAAAGGAATCGGTGACGTAGACAGCCTTGCGAGCGATGGCGACGTCGTTCAGAAAGCCCGCGCCTGGCACGACCACCCGGAACACCTCAGCGCCCGTCTCCGCGTCGTACGCGGTGATGTCCCCGCCGTCGCCGCCGGCGACCCACGGCAGCCCACTGCGCTCGTCTTAGCCCAGGCCCACTGCGGGCCCCGGTCGTCGCCCTCGACGAGCAGGTCGACCGCTCCGCTGCGGATGTCACCGACGTAGACCCCGCCGTCGCTGCGTGCGCCGGCGAAGAAGCTGGTGCCGGGGCCGGCGGCGATACCTTCGGGCAGCGAGCCGGTCTCGAGGTTGATCCGGTCCGGTCCGTTCGCGGCCAAGGCGGAGGAGGGGGCGGCCACCAGGGCGGCGGACAGGACGGCGGCCAGCGAGGTGGCGGACAGGGTGCGGGTCAGACGGGACATGCTGTGACCTCCAGGGGTGCCTTCGGTTCGTGTGGTGACCGTCCCCCTAGTCCGTTGCGTCCGCAACTTGTGCCGAGTCATCGCGTCGGCGGACCGGCTGGTCCATCCCCGACAGCTGCGCACGAGAGCCGACCACCCCGAACGGTGAGCGACCTGACGAACCGTACGAGCAAGCGCTCAGAAGGCGGCCTCGTCGAGCTCCATCAGCGCCAGGTCGGTGGCCTCGGCGATGGCCCGCTTGCTGGTCAGCTCGGGCAGCACGTTCGCAGCGAACCAGCGCGCCGCGCCGACCTTCCCCTCGTAGAACGCCGTGTCCCGGCCGCTCGCGGTGGGCAGCTTGTCCAGCGCGACGGCGGCCTGGCGCAGGAGCAGCCAGGCGAGGACCAGGTCGCCGACGGCCATGAGCAGTCGGGTGGTGTTGAGGCCGACCTTGTAGATGCTCTTCGCGTCCTCGGCGGTGGCCATCAGGTCGTTGACCATCGCGCCGTTGATGGCCTGGACGTCCTCGAGCGCCTGCGCGAGCAGCTCGCGCTCGCGCACGAGCGACCCGTCGTCGTCGCCCTTGCTGAACTCCTGGATCTGGTTCAGCAGGTGCGTCAGGGCGGTGCCCTTGTCGCGCACGATCTTGCGGAAGAAGAAGTCCATGCCCTGGATCGACGTCGTCCCCTCGTAGAGGGTGTCGATCTTGGCGTCGCGGATGTACTGCTCGATCGGATAGTCCTGCGTGAAGCCCGAGCCACCGAAGACCTGCAGCGAGGTGGCGAGCAGCTCGTAGGACTTCTCCGACCCGTAGCCCTTCACGATCGGCAGCAGCAGGTCGTTGAGGCGCACCGCGAGGTCGTCGACCTGGCCCGAGGTGGTGGACATCTCGATCCGGTCCTGGACCGAGGCGGTGTAGAGCACGAGCGCGCGCATGCCCTCGGACCAGGCCTTCTGGCGCATGAGCATCAGGCGCACGTCCGGGTGGTGGATGATCGACACGCGGGGCGCCGTCTTGTCGGTCATCTGGGTGAGGTCGGCGCCCTGGACGCGGGTCTTGGCGTAGTCGAGCGCGTTGAGGTAGCCGGTTGACAGCGTGGCGATGGCCTTGGTGCCGACCATCATCCGGGCATATTCGATGACCTGGAACATCTGCGCGATGCCGTCGTGGACGTCGCCGACGAGCTCGCCGATCGCCGGGTGCTTCTCGCCGAAGGTGAGCTCGCAGGTCGTGGAGACCTTCAGCCCCATCTTCTTCTCGAGGTTGGTGACGTAGACGCCGTTGCGCTCGCCCAGGCTCCCGTCCTGGTCGACCAGGTACTTCGGGACGACGAACAGCGACAGGCCCTTGGTGCCGGGACCGCCGACCCCCTCGATGCCCACGGGGCGGGCGAGCACCAGGTGCACGATGTTCTCCGGCCAGTCCCACTCGGCGCTGGTGATGAAGCGCTTGACGCCGTCGAGGTGCCAGGTGCCGTCGGGCTGCAGGTGGGCGGTCGCGCGGCCGGCGCCGACGTCGGAGCCCGCGTCGGGCTCGGTGAGCACCATCGTGGCGCCCCAGTGGCGCTCGATCATCATCCGGGCGATCGCCTTCTGGCGGTCGTTGCCGAGCCGCTCGAGGATCGCGGCGAAGCCCGGGCCGCTGGCGAACATGTAGACGGCGGGGTTGGCGCCGAGGACCATCTCGGCAAGGCCCCACCGGACGCTCGGCGGGACGCCGACGCCGCCGAGGTGCTCGGGCAGGTCGGTGGCGTCCCAGCCACCGTCGACGAACGCCTGGTAGCTCTTCAGGAAGCTCGCCGGGAGCGTGACGTCGCCGGTCGTGACGTCGAAGACCGGCGGGTTGCGGTCGGACTCCGCAAAGCTGGCGGCCAGGTCGTTCTCGGCCAGCCGGGCCATCTCCTGCAGCATGCCGCGGGCTGTGTCGACGTCGAGCTGCTCGAAGGGGGCGACGCCGAGCGTCCGGTCGGTCCCGAACACCTCGAACAGGTTGAACTCGATGTCGCGCAGGTTGCTCTTGTAGTGACCCATGGTGGCGTGGGCTCCCGGTCTCGGCGGCAGGTTACTGGTGAGTAGGTACCCAGGATGCTACTCACGAGTAACCAGCGCAAGTGCCGAACGGCCCAACTGCTCAGACGGGCTGGGCGTGGGTCCTCGCCGGCAGGCCGCGGACGACCAGGTGGACCGCGGGGCTCTTGACCACCGCGACCACCTCGTGGCCCATCCCGAGGGCGAGCTCGGCGGCGGACTGGCGGGTGACGTACGCGAACAGCGCGAAGCCGCAGTCCAGCTCGACGCGGACCAGCGGGCCCTCGTCGAGCAGGGCGGTGACCCGTCCCGGGAGCCGGTTGCGCGGGCTGCCCTGGGGAGCTGCGTCGGGCAGGTGGAGGGCGACGTCCTCGGCGCGCACGCAGACCAGCACCTCGGTCCCGGCGGGCAGGTCGCTGTCGTGCACCGCGTGCAGCGTGCAGCCGTCCACGCGGACGGCGGTCAGGCCGTCGTGGCTCGGGCCGACCCTGCCGGGCACAGCGGTCTCGACGCCGACGACCGCCGCCACCGCCGCGTCGGCGGGCCGCTCGAACACCTCCTGGGGGCTGCCGACCTGGTGCACCCGACCGTCGATCAGCACGACGACGCGGTCGGCGAGTGCCAGAGCCTCGGCGCGGTCGTGGGTCACGAGCACCGTGGGGACCTGCTGCGCGAGCAGGACGCGACGCAGCTCGACGCGCAGCCGTACGCGTGTCGGGGTGTCGAGCGCCGACAGCGGCTCGTCGAGCAGCAGGAGGCCGGGCCGGGGGGCGAGGGCGCGCGCCAGGGCCACCCGCTGCGCCTCACCACCGGACAGCTCGGGCACCCGGCGGCCGGCCAGGTGCGTGGCGCCGGCGGCGGCGAGCGCCTCGGCGACGCGGGCCGGGCGCTCCGGCCGGGGCAGCCCGGACAGGCCGTAGGCGACGTTGGCGTCGACGTCGAGGTGCGGGAACAGGGCGGCGTCCTGGAACAGGTAGCCCAGGCGTCGGTGGCGGGACGGCACGAAGATGCGGCCCTCGTCCCAGCGGCGACCGGCGAAGCGGACGTGGCCGCTGGTGCGCTCGAGCCCCGCGAGCACCCGCAGGACCGTGGTCTTGCCGGCGCCCGACGGGCCGAACAGGGCGGTGACCTGACCGCCGCCCGAAGGGATGACCAGGTGGGCGTCGACCACGTGCCGCCGGACGTGCGCGTCGAGCAGCGGCACGTCCAGCCCGTGGGAACTCACCGGCGGGCCCACGCGGCGCCGACCTGCGGCCCGTGGCCGCGCTGCAGCGCGTAGGTCAGGGTCAGGACGACCAGGGAGAAGGCCAGGAGCAGGAGGCTGGTGCGGCCGGCGGTGGCGTAGTCGAAGGACTGGACCGAGTCGTAGACCGAGATCGAGATGGTCCGGGTCTCGCCCGGGATGTTGCCGCCGACCATGAGCACGACCCCGAACTCACCGACGGTGTGGGCGAACGTCAGCACCGCCGCGGTCGCAAGGCCCGCCTTGCTCAGCGGCAGCACGACCCGAAGGAGGGTCGCGAGCGCGGAGCATCCGAGGACGCTGCTGGCCTCCAGCAGCCGGCGGTCGACACCGGCGAACGCGGCGAGCAGCGGCTGGACCGCGAACGGCAGGCTGTAGAGCACGGAGGCGATCAGCAGGCCGGTGAAGCTGAACGCCAGGGTCCGCCCGGTCAGGTCCTCCCACCAGCGACCGACCGCGCTGTTGCCGCCGAGGCTGACGAGCACGTAGTAGCCGAGGACGGTCGGAGGCAGGACCAGGGGCAGTGCGACGACCGCCTCGACCAGGACCGTCCAGCGGGCCCGGGTGTACGACAGCCAGCCGGCCAGCGGGATCGCGATCAGCAGCAGAATGACGGTCGTGGCGAGAGCCAGCCGCAGGCTGAGCGCCACCGCCTGCCAGTCCACCGGTGTCCGTCCCCGCCGCTCAGCGAGCGCTGCCGGGCAGGGAGAACCCGTAGCGGCGAAGCAGCTCGCGACCCGGCTCGCTGAGCAGGGTGTCCCGGACCGCGCGGGCGGCGGCCGGGTCGTCGGCACCCTCGAGCACGACACCCCCCTGGAGCAGCGCGGGGAAGTCGGTGAGCGGGACCTCGACCCACCGGCCCTGGTCCTGCAGCGGGTCCGACAGCACGAGGCTCATCGCGACGATACCGGCGTCGGCGCTCCCGGACTGCACGAACTCTGCGGCCTGGGAGACGCTCTCACCGAGCACGAGCTTGGGCTCCACCACGTCGTAGAGCTGGTTGCTGCGCAGGGCGGCGACGGCGGCCCGGCCGTACGGCGCGTGCTGGGGGTTGGCGATCGCGATCCGGCGCACCTGCGGGTCCGTCAGGACGTCGAGCCCGCGGGCCGGGTCGACCGCGCTGCCCTCGGGGGTCCACACCACGAGTCGCCCCACGGCGTACGGGAAGACGTCGGCCGCCTGAGCCAGGCCGTCCGCGGCGAGCTGCTGCGGGTAGGCGAGGTCGGCGGACAGGAACACGTCGAACGGCGCACCGTTGCTGAGCTGCTGCAGGAACGTCCCGGAGCTGCCGTAGGTGGTCCTCATGACCACGCCCGGGTGCTGCTGATCGAGCAGCGGCTGCAGCTCCTCGAGCGCGAACTTCAGGTCGCTGGCGGCGGCGATGCGCACCTCCCGCTGCGGGGTCCCGCCGGCCTGGACGGCGCCGTCGTTCCCGCAGCCGGCCAGGACCGCGACCAGGACCAGCAGGACGGCCAGGTACGCGCGGCCGCGGGTCATCGCGAGTCCACCGGGAGGGCCTCGATGATGACGTTCGTCGACTTGACCAGGGCGGCGGCCAGCGAGCCGGCTTCGAGCCCCAGTTCGTCGACGGCCTCCGCGGTCATCATCGACAGCAGCCGGAACGGGCCGGCCTGGACCTCCACCAGGGCCACCAGACCGTCGCGCCGGACCTCCGTGACGATGCCCTCGAGCCGGTTGCGGGCCGACACCGGCCACTGCTCGACGCCGCCCTCGTCCCGGTTGACGCGCACGAAGCGCGCCAGCTCTGCCCCGGTCACTGCCCGCCGGCCGGTCACGTCCGCGGCCTGCAGGCGTCCGGCGTCGATCCACCGCCGGACGGTGTCGTCGCTGACCCGGAGGATCCGGGCGACCTCGGAGATGCGCAAGTGCGTCACGAGGCAAAGATAGGGCACGCAGGTACGTCGTACTCGTCCTCCTGCCTCCTCATCTGCGAGTGGGGAGTGGAAGGGCCCGGAGGTGCCGGTCCGGAGGCGCACCGACATGCTGGGCACCCGCGCCCCGACCGACGGCAGAGAGGGACCTCCGTGTCCGTGACCGACCAGCTCCTCGAGAACGCCCAGCGCTACGCCGAGACCTTCAGCAAGGGCGGCCTGCCGATGCCTCCCGCGAGGCAGATCGCCATCGTCGCCTGCATGGACGCGCGGCTGAACCCGTATGGCCTGCTCGGTCTGTCGGAGGGCGATGCGCACGTCATCCGCAACGCGGGCGGCGTCATCACGCAGGACGAGCTGCGCTCGCTGGCGATCAGCCAGCGGCTGCTCGGCACCAAGGAGATCGTGCTGATCCACCACACCGACTGCGGCATGTTGACCTTCACCGACCAGGAGTTCCGCGACGCCATCGCCGCCGACACCGGCGTACGGCCCAGCTGGGCGTCCGAGGCCTTCAGCGACGTCGACGCCGACGTCCGGCAGAGCATGGCCCGCATCCACGCCGAGCCGTCGATCCCCCTGAAGGCCTCCGTCCGCGGTTTCGTCTACGCCGTCGAGACGGGCACGTTGCGGGAGGTGGTCTGACGCGCCGCCCTGCGTCGACCTCACCCTCACGCTCCGGCGAGCCGACGCCGAGAGCTGCTCACCTGACCGGGCTTGGTCCGGGCCGTCGGGGGGCACAGGAGCACGCATGCAGCTCTCCGGTGCCCATGTCCTTGTCACCGGTGCCTCCCGCGGGATCGGCGCCCAGCTCGCCGAGGGCGCCGCGGCGCGCGGCGCGGAGGTCACCCTCGTCGCCCGGTCCGAGGGCCCGCTCCGGGAACGCGCCCACCTGACCGGTGGGCACGCCCTGGTCGCTGACCTCGCCGACCGCACGCAGCGGTCGGACCTGGTGGCGCGCGCGGAGGGGCTCGCCGACCGCCCGGTCGACGTCCTGGTGAACTGCGCCGGGCTCGACGGTCTCGCGGGCCTGCTCGACATCGGCGCCGAGGACATGGCCCGGCTGTTCGAGGTCAACCTGCTCGCGCCCGCGGAGCTGTGCCGTCAGGCCGTGCCCGGGATGATCGCGCGCGGCCGGGGCCACGTCGTCGACGTTGCCTCCGGCTTCTCCAGCGTCGTCGCGCCGGGGCTCGTGCCGTACGCCGCCAGCAAGGCCGGCCTGGCGCACTTCCACGCCGGGCTGCGGGCCGAGCTCCGCGGCACCCGCGTCGGGACGACGCTGGTCGAGCCCGGGCCGGTGCGGACCCGGATGTGGGACGACATCGAGCAGCACCGCCTCGCCAGCCCCGCGATCCACCGGTTCCTTCGGCTGCAGCTGACCGCGCTGGTGGAGCCCCGTGACATGGCGCAGGACGTCCTGGACGCGGTCGAGTCCGGACGACGGCACGCGGTGCTCCCCCGCCGGATGGTCCCCGTGCTGGCACTCGGCTGGCTCCCCCGGCGGGTCGCCGACCTCGCGCTGGTCGGCGTCCCGCGCCGCTGAGCCGCCCCGGCGGGGACACGGCGCTCAGGCCAGCAGGGCCCAGCCGGCGGCGGCGGCCAGGACGCTGCCGACCACGTTCAGCACGACGCTGGTGGCCGCCAGGGCATACGCCCGCTCCTCGACCAGCCGCAGGGTGTCGTAGCTGAACGTGCTGTAGGTCGTGAGGGCCCCGCAGAACCCGACGCCGATGCCCGTCGCGAGCCCCTCAGGGAGGCCGCCGTCCTGCGCGGCAGCGAACACCGCGCCGAGCAGCAGGGAGCCGACCAGGTTGACGGCCAGGACCGCCCAGGGAAACGTCGACGGCCGCCGCGTCGCCACGACGTGCTGGGTGAGGTGACGGGCCAGTGCGCCGAGCGCCGCGCCGAGGGCGACCAGGAGCACCGTCACGGCTCCTTCTGCGGCACCAGGCCGCGCGCGGCTCGCACGCCCAGGAGGACGGCGAGCAGCGCCCCCACGAGCGTGCAACCGGCGTACGCCGCGGCCAGTGCCGGCCGGTCCGCGAGCAGCAGCTGCTGGGTCTCCAGGCCGTAGGCCGACATCGTCGTGAAGCTCCCGAGGACCCCCACGCCAAGGAACGCACGCGCCAGCCGGTGGCCCCGGCCGCGCTCGACCACCACCACGAGCAGCGCGCCGAGCAGCAGCGAGCCCGAGAGGTTCTCCGCGAACGTCGCCCAGGGCCACCCCTGCTCGGACGGTCCGGTCAGCCGGCCCAGGGCGTAGCGCAGCAGGGCACCGACCGCGCCGCCCAGGGCGACGGCGAGCAGCACGTCGGCCTGGAGCGGCCCGTCGCGGCGTGCGGTGGGAACCTGCACGGGTGCCTCCTGAGCTCGTGCGGTGACGGTCGCGCGGCGCACGGTAGCCGGGAGCTCGACATGTCCACGGCGGGGCGCCCCCGTCGAGGGCGCGACCGAGCCGGGCCCCTCCACCTGGACACCCGCCCCGAGGACACCTGTCCCAGGAGGAGAAGCCCGGCAGCCCGATCCGAGACACTGTGCGCGTGCTGCCGCCCCCCGGGACCCCCGGGACCCCCGGGACCCCCGGGACCGACCTCCCCGTGCGGGCAGCGCTGCCCCGGCTCGAGGCCGCGCTGCGCCAGGCGGGCGCGGCGGTCCTGGTCGCCCCGCCGGGGACCGGCAAGACGACGCTGGTGCCGCTGGCGCTCGCCGGCCTGGTGACCGGCCGGGTCGTCGTGGCCGAACCGCGACGGGTCGCTGCGCGCGCCGCGGCCCGGCGCATGGCCGCGCTGCTCGGGGAGCGACCCGGGGGCAGCGTCGGTCACACCGTCCGTGGCGAGAGCACGGTCGGGACGAGGACGCGGGTCGAGGTGGTCACTACCGGCGTCCTGGTGCGACGGCTGCAGCGCGACCCGGAGCTGGCGGGCACCGGCGCCGTCGTGATCGACGAGTGCCACGAGCGCCACCTCGACACCGACCTCGCCCTCGCTTTCGGCATCGAGGTGCGGGCGGTCCTGCGCAACGATCTGCTGCTGCTGGCGATGTCGGCGACGGCGCAGGCAGAGCGGCTGGCCGACGTGCTGGGCGGGGTCCCCGTCGTGGAGGCGCAGGGTGCGCTCCACCCGGTGGAGACCGTCTGGTGCCCGCCGACGCCACCGGTCGCCCCGGCGTACGGCCTGCGGGTCGACCCGCGCCTGCTCGACCACGTCGCGGCCGTGGTCCGACGCGCGTACGCCGAGACCACCGGTGACCTGCTCGTCTTCCTGCCCGGCGCCGGGGAGGTGGGCGCGGTCGCCGGTCGACTCCGGGACCTCGACGTCGTCCCCCTGCACGGGCGACTGCCGCCCGCGGCCCAGGACGCCGCCCTGCAGGAGCGGCCCGGGCGTCGCGTGGTCCTGTCGACGGCGATCGCCGAGAGCAGCCTGACGGTCCCCGGCGTGCGCGCCGTGGTGGACGCCGGGCTGGCGCGCGTGCCCCGCACCGACCTCGCCCGCGGTCTCGGTGCCCTCGTCACCGTCCCGGTGTCCCGGTCCTCGGCCCAGCAGCGGGCAGGTCGCGCCGGGCGAGAGGCGCCGGGCCGGGTCTATCGCTGCTGGTCGGCGGCGGAGCACGCGCGGCTGCCGGCCCACGCCGAGCCGGAGATCGCCACGGCGGACCTCACGGCGTTCGCCCTCGAGCTGGCCTGCTGGGGAGCCCCCGGGGGTCGCGGCCTGGCGCTGCTGGACCCTCTCCCGTCCGGCGCGGCCGAGGTCGCCGGCCAGGTGTTGCACGGGCTCGGGGCGGTCGACGACGACGGCGCGATCACCGGGCGCGGCCGGGCGCTGACCGGCGTCGGCGCCGACCCGCGGCTGGCCCGGGCCCTGCTCGACGGCGGCCCGCTGGTGGGGGTCCGCCGTGCGGCGGAGGTCGTCGCGGTGCTGTCCGACGACGGGCTGGCCGGCCCCGGTGACGACCTGGTCGCGGCGCTGCGGGCGCTGCGCGGTCGGCAGGACCGGGCGGTGTCGGCGCGCTGGGAGGACGAGGTGCGGCGGCTCAGCCGGGCCCTGCCGCAGTCCGCCTCGCCGGCCCCGCCGGTCAGCGACGACCTGGCCGTCGGGCTGGTCGTCGGGCTCGCCTTTCCCGGGCGGCTGGCCCGCCAGCGCCGGCCGGGCAGCTCGACCTATCTGATGGCCGGCGGCACAGCCGCGGAGCTGCCCCCGGGCGCCACGCTCACCGGGTCGCCCTGGCTGGCCGTTGCCGTCGCAGACCGCGCTCCCGGCCGCCGCGACGCCCGGATCCGGCTCGCCGCAGCGGTCGACGAGGCCACGGCCCGCGAGGCCGGGGCGACCCTGCTCGCGGACGGTCCCGAGGTGGGCTGGCAGGAGGGGGACGTCCGGGCCCGCGACGTGGAGCGACTCGGAGCGCTGGTTCTGCGCGAGCGCCCCACGGCCCGGCCCGACGCTGCGGCGGTCGCCGCGGCGCTGCAGGTGGGCCTGCGTCGCGAAGGGCTGGACCTGCTGCGGTGGACGTCGGCCGCGCGTGAGCTCCGGGCCCGGCTCGCGGCCTGCCGCAGCGGGCTGGGCGATCCCTGGCCCGACGTCGGGGACGAGGCGCTCCTGGCCACCCTTGACCTGTCGTCGGCCCGGCACCGCGCCGACCTGCAGCGGCTGGACCTCACGAGCACGCTCCGCGCCCTGCTGCCGTGGTCGGTCGCGGGACGCCTCGACGAGGTCGCCCCCGAGCGGGTCGAGGTGCCGACCGGCTCGCGGGTCCGGGTCGACTACGCCGACCCGGACGCGCCGTCGCTGCCGGTGCGTGTGCAGGAGGTGTTCGGCTGGGACCGGGCGCCGTCGGTCGCCGGGCGGCCGCTGCGGCTGCACCTGCTGTCGCCGGCCAGCCGGGTCGTCGCCGTCACGAGCGACCTGGCGTCGTTCTGGACCACCGGCTATCCCGGGGTCCGGGCGGACCTGCGGGGCCGCTACCCGCGGCACGCCTGGCCCGAGGATCCCGCCTCGGCGGAGCCGACCCGGCGACCCCGAGCCCGGAGCTGAGGCCCCGGCGGACTCAGCGGCGGTGTCGCGGCCCGATCAGGCGCGGTCCCACCCGACGCTCGAGACGGCTGACCTCGCGCCGCACCGGCTGCGCGACCAGCCCGCCGAAGATCACCCCAGCCGCCAGGGCGAGGCCGATGGTGAGCGCGGACAGCAGCAGCGAGAAGCCCTCGGCCGGCTCGCCCGAGGTGATGGCGAGCAGGGCGCGGAAGGTCGTCAGCCCAGGCAGCTGCGGGATGATCGCGGGCACCAGCAGCAGCAGCGGGGCGAGACCGCCCCGACCGGCCAGCACGTGGCAGGCGATCCCCATCGCGATCGCCGCGAAGGCCGCGGCGGTCGGGCGGGCCAGGCCGGCGGCGATCAGCCCGTCGAGCAGGGCGAAGCCCAGCCCGCCGATGACGCCGCTGAGCAGCACCACGCGGCGCGGGGCGTAGTTGGCCAGGGCGAAAAGCGCGGCGGCGGCGCCCGCCGCGGCGACCCGGACCGGCACCTGGCTCAGCGGCGAGCTGAGGTCGTCGACCTGGATCACCACGCCGAAGCGGCGCCCGACGTCCAGCGCCAGGGCCACGCCGGTCAGCAGTCCGGCGGTGAGGACGACGACCTCCAGGGCGCGGGCCGAGGCGGTGACGAGGAAGCCGCCGATCGCGTCCTGCACGCTGCCGACCAGGAGCCCGCCGGGCAGCAGCGCGACCAGGCCGCCCGCGACCACGAGCGAGCTGTTGACCGGGACGTCCGCGGCGACCAGCAGCACCGCCGCGGTCGTGGCCACGGCGCCGCCGAGGACGTACTGGTAGAAGAACGGGACCTGGCGGGCGTTCAGGCGCCGGTTGGCGCGGTCGGTGACGACGGTGGCGACGAAGGCGGTCAGGGCCACCACCAGCCCGCCGCCGAGCAGGATGCCGATGGCCGCGGCCAGCCCGCCCCACGAGGCGGTCGCGACGGCCCGGGGGTAGGGGTGCGGCGCGTGCCGGATCAGGTCGATCCGCTCCTGCGCCCCCGCCACGTCCACCCGGCGGGCGAGCAGGTCGTCGACGACCTCCAGGACCGCGGACAGCCGGGTGCCGTCGAAGCCCGAGCGTCGCACGATCCGCGACGCGGTGACCGGGGCGACGTCGAGGTCACGCAGGTAGGAGATGGTGATGACGGTGTAGGTCACGTCGGCCTCGCAGCGCGAGAGCCCGGCCGCGTGCGTGATCGCCCGCAGCGTGGAGGTCACGTCCCCGGCCCCGGCGCCGCCGCTGAGCATCATCTCGCCGATCCGGAGCGCGAGGTGCAGCGTCCGGTGGGCGTCGCGCTCGGCGGGAGCGGGGATCCGCATCGGCTTGGTGACCGGCTCCACCGGTTCGACCGCCCTCAGCCGGGCCCACGCCCGCGCCACTGCCCGATTCCCTTGCCCGCTCGCCACGACGACCACCGTAGCCACGCAGGATCAGCCAGGGGCCCCGACAGGGGTGGGGTGCGTCACGAGAGGGACCCCCGGCTCCAGCACGTGCCGCTCGCCGCGGATGCTCACCTCGAGCGCCTCGCCCTCCTCGACGAGGTAGGTCTCCCGCTCGTGCGTCAGCCGGACGCGGAGCTGGCGGCCACCGATCCGCACGCTGTAGCCCAGGCTGTTCCAGTCGCTGGGGAGCCGGGGCGAGATGCGGACGGCGCCGTCGAAGTCCCGCAACCCGCCGAACCCGAACACGAGTGCCAACCACACTCCTGCCGCCGACGCGATGTGGACGCCGTCCGAGACGTTGCCCGCGATGTCGGCGAGGTCCATCAGCAGCGCGTAGCGGAAGTAGGCGAGCGCCTTGCGCTCGTGGCCCACCTCGGCGGCGATGATGCTCTGCACGCAGGCGGACAGCGAGGAGTCCCCGGTGGTGAGCGGGTCGTAGTAGTCGAAGTTGCGACGCTTCTGCTCGGTGGAGAACTCGTCCCCGAGCAGGAACATCGCCAGCACGATGTCGGCCTGCTTGAGCACCTGGAAGCGGTAGATGACCAGCGGGTGGTGGTGCAGCAGCAGGGGGAACTCCTCAGGCGGTGTGGCCGCCAGGTCCCACATCTCGCGCTGGAGGAACGCGTCGTCCTGCGGGTGGATGCCTCGCTCGTGGTCGTAGAGCACGCACATCGCCGCAGCGGCGCGCTCCCAACGCGACACCTCGTCCGGCCCGAGCCCGACGGTGTCGACCAGGGCCACGTAGTCGTCGGGGGACTCGGCCTGCATCCGCCGGACGATCTCGGCGGCGGTCGACAGGTTCAGCCGGGCCATGAGGTTGGTGTAGGTGTTGTCGTTCACCACGGTCGTGTACTCGTCCGGGCCGGT
>Ga0105047_10007530_pt1 | contig 18327 bp, 19 predicted proteins | sample MAT04_FD_78384 | JGI IMG/M metagenome (GOLD analysis project Ga0105047, IMG submission 78384) | Freshwater microbial communities from Lake Fryxell liftoff mats and glacier meltwater in Antarctica - MAT-04 (megahit assembly) | ecosystem: Environmental > Aquatic > Freshwater > Ice > Liftoff... | reverse complement strand
CGGGCGCGAGGCTGCGGCGCGGATCGAGACCAGGGGGAACGATGCAGGAGCTGACGGGCAGGGTCGCAGTGGTCACCGGGGGAGCGTCGGGCATCGGCCTGGCCCTGGCCCACGCCTTCGGGGCCGAGGGGATGAAGGTGGTGATCGCCGACATCGAGCCGGACGCGCTCGAGCGCGCCGCCGCCGAGCTCCGAGGCGCGGGGCTCGAGGTGCGGGCCGTGGTCTGCGACGTCAGCGACGGCGAGGCGGTCGATGCCCTGGCGGCGGCGGCGGTCGATGCCTTCGGTGCGGTCCACGTGGTCTGCAACAACGCCGGCGTGAGCGGTGGGGGACTGCTGCAGGACCTGACGACCAAGGACTGGGAGTGGATCCTGGGCGTCAACCTCTGGGGGGTCATCCACGGGGTTCGGGCGTTCCTCCCGCTGCTCGTCGCCCAGGGCGAAGGCCACATCGTCAACACGGGATCCGTGCTCGGGCTGTTCTCGGCGCCGTTCACCGCGCCGTACTCGGTGAGCAAGTACGGCGTGGTAGCGCTGTCCGAGTCGCTCTTCCACGAGCTGGCGATGACCAGTCCCGAGGTCGGGGTGTCGGTGCTGTGCCCGGGCTGGGTCGACACCAACCTCCACAGCGCCGATCGCAACCGGCCGACCGAGCTGCGCGATGACACCGACCCGGACTCGGGCACCGGCGATCCGCCGGCGGTGGGCGAGGGCATCGGCGAGGTGCTCAAGGGCGTCATGGCCGAGGGCATGGCCCCGGCCGACGTCGCCGCGAAGGTGGTCGCCGCGGTCAAGGACCGACAGTTCTACGTGATCACCCACGAGTCGAGCAACGACGCCATCGCCGGGCGCACCGAGGCCATCCTCGAACGCCGCGACCCGGGGCTCTACCTGCCGACCTGACGACCTGGCTCGGTAGCACCGGTCGATGGGCGGGCACGAGTGGTGTCGCGTCAGGAGATCTCGGCGAGGCGGTCGCACACCAGACGACCGACGATGCGGTTCGCCAGTTCGTCCGAGGTCGGGGAGCGTCCCGCTTCCAGGCGGTCCCGGGCCTCGGTGAGGCGATCGGTGCGCAGCGACGGAGCATCCTCGATGTCCTGCAGGAGGCCCTCGGGGAGGTCGTGGAGCGCGTGGTCCAGGGCGCCGCGGCCCCGGCCCGACGCGCGGCGGGGTTCGCCGGTCTCGGGCGACGGGTGCTGCAGCGCCGCCAGCGTTCGCTCCACCTGCACGTCAGTCGGTTGCATCGAGGATCCGATCTCTCTGCGAGGGTCCACCCGGCCTGTCCTGCAGTCTTCGGCCGTCCCGGTTGGGTCCTTGAGCCGGAAACCGGTCAATGGTCAAGAGTCACGGCGGCGGTCAGGCCACCGATGCGGTGCACGTCTGGGCTCGAGAGCGCCTCGGCAGCGGCTGCGAGGGTCGCGCCGGTGGTGGCGACGTCGTCGATCACCAGCACGTGGCCGAGCGTCGCCCGTCGGGCCACGAAGCGGGGCGATGCGAGCCGCTCCGCCCGGTCGAGGCCGGTCTGGGCCGGACCGGGTACACGCCGCAGGAGCCCGACACAGGGCCGTCCGATCGTGCGGGCGACGCCCTGGGCCAGCAGCTGGGCCTGGTCGTAGCCGCGCGCCCGGCGGCGCGCCGGGGTGGTGGGGGCCCACGTGACCACCGTGACCGGTCGGCCGTCGACCAACCCGGCCATGGCACGGGCCAGGAGGCCGAGGACGGGACGGGCGTTGCGGTACTTGAGGGCCAGGATCAGGTCCCGCGCCTCGTCCTCGTAGCGCAGGAGGGCGTCGAGCGAGGCCAGCCCCGGTGGAGGCGGAACCGCCGGCGCCGGCCGGAGGCGGCGCAGGCACGGGGCGCAGAGCGGCCCGTCGGGGCCCCCGCAGCACACGCAGCACCGTTCGATCAGCACGCTCCCGACGGTACCGAGGGGCACCGACACGATCGCCGCAGCGGCGTCTCCGCAGGTCAGCGGTCTTTCTCGCGCGTCCCTCCTTCGCGGGCTCCCCACCTCCTACGATCGGCCACCACCGCAACGGCTTCCCCTACGCGGGGACCTGCACGAAGGGATGAAGTCCTTGGACATCACCATCAGCAGCCGACATGCCGACCTCTCGGAGGCCCTCGTGGCCACGACTCGCCAGAAGATCTCCCGGCTGAGTCGCCTCGGGAACGGGTTCGACCGCGCCGACGTGCACTTCTACGAGGAACAGAACCCGCGAATAGCCGACCGCGAGGTCCTCGAGGTGTGGATGAACGGCACCGGCCGCCCGGTCGGCTGCAAGGTGACCGCCCCCGACGGCTTCGTCGCCGTGGACCGCGCCGTGGTGAAGCTCGAGCACCAGCTGCACAAGCTCAAGACCCGCAAGACCTCGCACTGACCTGACCGACACCGCGGGGCGACCGTGATCGGTCGCCCCGCGGGGTCGGGCGGGCGCGCCCGCACACCGGTCCGGCACCGCGCTGGCGGTACGATCCCGCGATGCCCAGCACCGACCAACCCGCCGCCGGCCCGGGGTCGTTCGTCGAGCGGGGTCGGTGGCACGACGACATGATCTCGGTCGTCGTGTGCGATGACCACGCCCAGCTGCGGCGGCGGCTCCTGGTGATGCTCGAGCAGGAGCCCGACATCGACGTGATCGGTGAGGCCGCCGACGGCGAGCAGGGCATCGCGACCTGCCGGGACCTGGCGCCCGACGTCGTCATCGTGGGCATGCGGATCGAGAGCATCGGCGGCCCCCGCACCTCGGCGGGCCTCCGAGAGCTCGTCCCTGTGGCTCAGGTCGTGATGCTGGTGACCCCCGAGGACGTCGCCGACGCCGTGCGCGCCATCAAGGCGGGGGTGACGGGCTTCATCAACCGCGAGGTGCTCGATCAGGCGCCCAGCGTGGTGCGCGCGGTCAGCTCCGGGATCGCCGCCCTCCCGCCCCTCGTGGCGGGCGATCTCCTCCGCGAGCTGGCGCCCACGGGGCGGGCCGTCGACCACGGACGGGGAACCGCGGCCGCGCCCGAGATCTCGGCCGTCGAGATCGGGCTCCTCGAGCACCTGGCGTCGGGCCAGTCCTACGCGGCGGCTGCTCGCGCCCTCGGCGTCGGGGACTTCACCGCCAGGAACCTCGCCGCCAACCTGGTCGAGCGGCTCTACCGCACCAGCCGCGCCGAGGCAGTCGTCTACGCCGTCCAGGATCAGGTCCGCCCCGGCTAGCTGGTGCTGGGCAGGTTGCCGGTGCCGGAGCGTCCGGGCGCCCCCGGCCGAACTCTCGTCGGGGGCGGCGCCGATACACTCACGGTCCTCATGGGCATTTTCGACAAACTCCTCCGCACGGGCGAAGGCAAGAAGATCAAGGCGCTCGCTGGCCTGGTCCCCGACATCGCCGCCTTCGAACCGGAGATCCAGAAGCTCTCCGACGCCGAGCTGCAGGCCAGGACCGGCGAGTTCCGCCAGCGCCTCGACAACGGCGAGGACCTCGACGATCTCCTGATCGAGGCGTTCGCCGTCGTCCGGGAGTCGGCGCAGCGCACCATCGGCCAACGCCACTACGACGTGCAGATGATGGGCGGCGCGGCCCTCCACTTCGGATGGGTCGGCGAGATGAAGACCGGCGAGGGCAAGACCCTCGTGTCCACCCTGCCGGTGTACCTCAACGCCCTCACCGGCGACGGCGTCCACCTGGTCACGGTCAACGACTACCTGGCGTCGCGGGACGCCGACTGGATGGGCCAGGTCCACCGGTGGATGGGGCTCAGCCTCGGCCTGGTCATCCCCGGCGAGTTCGACCCCGAGCACAAGCGCGCGCAGTACGCGTGCGACATCACCTACGGCACCAACAACGAGTTCGGCTTCGACTACCTGCGCGACAACATGGCCATGAGCCTCGAGCGCAAGGTGCAGCGGGGCCACGCCTACTGCATCGTCGACGAGGTCGACTCGATCCTCATCGACGAGGCCCGCACCCCGCTGATCATCTCCGGACGGGTTGCCGACGCCGCGAAGCTCTACTACAAGTTCGCCAGCGTGGTCCGAGGCCTCAAGCGCGACACCCACTACGACGTCGACGAGGAGAAGCGCACGGTCGCTCCCACCGACGAAGGCGTCGAGGCCATCGAGAAGGCCCTCGGCGTCGAGAACATGTACGACGAGATCTCGTCCAACCTCGTCCACCAGCTCCAGGCGGCGCTCAAGGCCAAGGAGCTGTTCAAGCGGGACAAGGACTACGTCGTCGCCAGCGGCGAGGTGAAGATCGTCGACGAGTTCACCGGTCGCATCCTCGAGGGCCGGCGCTGGTCCGAGGGGCTCCACCAGGCGGTCGAGGCCAAGGAAGGGGTGAAGATCAAGGAGGAGAACCAGACCCTTGCGACGATCACCCTCCAGAACTACTTCCGGCTCTACCACAAGCTCGCCGGCATGACCGGCACCGCGCTCAGCGAGGCCGCCGAGCTCCACAGCACCTACGACCTCCAGGTCGTCCCCATCCCGACGCACCGGCCCATGGCCCGCATCGACCACGCGGATGTCATCTACCGCACCGAGGAAGCCAAGTTCCTCGCCGTGGTCGAGGACATCGCCGATTGCCACGAGACCGGCCAGCCCGTGCTCGTCGGCACGATCTCGGTGGGCAAGTCCGAGCAGCTCAGCCGCCTCCTCGAGAAGCGGGGCATCCCCCACGAGGTACTGAACGCCAAGCAGCACGCCCGTGAGGGTGAGGTCGTGGCCCAGGGCGGTCGCCTCGGAGCCATCACCGTGGCCACCAACATGGCCGGTCGCGGCGTCGACATCCTCCTCGGTGGCAACCCCGAGGGTCTCGCCGAGCAGGAGGTCCGTGCCGAGGGCGAGCTCGACCTCGAGTCCGACGAAGGTCGCGCCCGCATCGCCGAGCTCACCAAGAAGTACAAGCCCGAGTGCGAGGCCGAGGGCGACAAGGTCCGTGAGGCCGGCGGCCTCTACGTGCTCGGCACCGAGCGCCACGAGAGCCGGCGCATCGACAACCAGCTCCGTGGCCGTGCCGGGCGCCAGGGCGATCCCGGCCAGAGCCGGTTCTACCTGTCGCTCGAGGACGAGCTCATGCGCCTGTTCGCCACCGGCGCCATGAACTGGGTCATGACCAAGGCCATGCCCGAGGAGGAGGCCATCGAGGCGAAGATGGTCACCAAGGCCATCGAGCGGGCCCAGAGCACCGTCGAGCAGCGCAACGCGGAGATCCGCAAGAACGTCCTCAAGTACGACGAGGTGATGAACGAGCAGCGCAAGGTCATCTACAGGCGCCGCGAGCAGATCCTCAACCACGCCGACCTCCGCGACGAGGCCATGGAGTACCTGGCCGAAGCGGTCGACGCCACCATCGCCACCTTCTGCGTCTCGGACTACGCAGAGGAGTGGGACGTCGAGGGTCTCGTCGTCGAGCTGCGCACCCTGTGGCCGACCCCGGTCACCGAGGCCGACCTCAAGGACCTCCACTCGACCGACGAGATGTACGAGCGGCTGATGGGCGAGGCCACCGGCTACTACGAGGCTCGCGAGACCGAGCTCGGTCCCGAGGCCATGCGCGAGGTCGAGCGTCAGGTGATGCTGCAGATCATCGACCAGAAGTGGCGCGAGCACCTCTACGAGATGGACTACCTCCAGGAGGGCATCCACCTTCGGGCCTACGGGCAGAAGGACCCGCTGGTCGAGTGGCAGCGCGAGGGCTTCGCGATGTTCGGGATGATGATGAAGGGCATCTCGCAGGACTTCGTGAAGTACGTGATGCACGCCCAGATCGCGGTCACCGAGCAGCCGGCCCAGGAGGCCGACGTCTCGGAGCTGTCGTACACGGCACCCACCGATCCGTCGGAGTCGGGGAGCGGGATGGCTGCCGCAGCCCGGGCCGAGGCCGCTGCCGCAGGGCCGGACGCGCCGACCGCCCCCGCGGCCCCGGTCGTCGAGGACGAAGAGGTCCAGAAGCCGGTGGTGAAGTCCGAGTGGGACAAGACGCCGCGCAACGCGCCCTGCCCGTGCGGGAGCGGCAAGAAGTTCAAGCAGTGCCACGGCGCGAGCTGATCGGATCCACCCATGCGTGACTTCTCCGACGACCTGAGCGCGCTGCGCAAGCGCCTCGACGAAGCCGAGGGCTACCTCCGCATCGCCGACCTCCGGGCCAACCAGGCTCAGCTGGAGGTCGAGGCGTCGCGCCCCGACCTCTGGGACGACGCCGACAACGCCCGCAAGGTCACCGGCGAGCTCAGCGAGCTGATGGGTGACATCGAGCTGTTCGATGCGTTCGCCCGCGACCTCGACGACGTCGAGACGCTGGCCGAGCTGGCCCGCGAGGAGTCCGACGAGTCGGTCGAGGGCGAGGTGGCTGCAGCCATCGCCGACCTCGACCGGCGCTTCGCCGCCCTGGAGCTGCGGGCGCTGTTCACCGGCGAGTGGGACGAGTACGACGCGGTCTGCTCGATCAACTCCGGCGCCGGCGGCGCCGATGCCCAGGACTGGGCCGAGATGATGCTGCGCATGTACCGGCGCTGGGCCGAGGCCCGCGGTTTCGAGTTCGAGCTCGAGGAGGTCACCGCCGGCAACGAGGCCGGCATCTCGTCGGCCACCTTCGAGGTCAAGGGCAAGCACGCCTACGGTCTCCTGCGCTCGGAGAAGGGCTCGCACCGCCTGGTGCGCATCGGACCGTTCAACTCCCAGGGCAAGCGCCAGACCGCCTTCGCGGCCATGGCGGTGGTCCCCCTCATCGAGGAGGACAACAGCGAGATCGTCATCGACGACAAGGACCTGCGCGTTGACGTCTACCGGTCGTCGGGCGCCGGCGGCCAGCACGTCAACGTCACCGATTCCGCGGTGCGGCTCACCCACCTGCCCACTGGCATCGTCGTCTCGTGCCAGAACCAGCGCAGCCAGCACCAGAACAAGGACAAGGCGATGCAGGTGCTCAAGGCCAAGCTGGCCGATCTCGAGCGCCAGCAGCGGGCCGCCGACCTCGAACAGATCGCCGGCGCCAAGTCCGACATCGACTTCGGCACCCAGATCCGGTCGTACGTGATCCACCCGTACCAGATGGTCAAGGACCTGCGATCAGGTTACGAATCCGGGAACCCCGACCAGGTGCTCGACGGCGCGCTCGACCCCTTCATGGAGGCCTACCTGCAGTGGGAGCGATCCGGCGCGGTCGCTGCGGGCGGCGACGAGTAGCCCCGACCCGACCGCGCGCCACGCGGTCGGAGCCCCGCGTGGCGCCGCCGGTGGCGGTTCTTGCGCCGACGTGCCCGATCCGCCTGCGGAGCGAGTGCCACCAACTGCGTGCGCTGAGCGTCTACCGTGATTCGCCGGCGCGAGCACCCGTCCGTGATGCTCGGCTCCTGACCGTCCCCGACCGTTTGGTAACCTTTTCGTAACATGATTCGGCTCGAGAACGTCTCCAAGGCCTACAAGGGCGACACCGTCGCGCTGCGCGATGCCAACGTCAACGTCGACAAGGGCGAGTTCGTCTTCCTCGTCGGCGCCTCCGGGTCGGGCAAGTCCACCTTCCTGCGCCTGCTGAACCGCGAGGAGGTCCCCAGCACCGGGCAGATCTTCGTCGCCGGCAAGGACATCGGTGAGCTCTCGAGCTGGAAGGTCCCGTACCTGCGCCGCAACATCGGGAGCGTCTTCCAGGACTTCAAGCTCCTCACCAACAAGAACGTGAGCGAGAACGTCGCCTTCGCCCTCGAGGCCATCGGCCGGCCCAAGCACGTGATCCAGTCGCAGGTGCCGGCGATCCTCGAACTGGTCGGCCTGTCGAGCAAGGCCGGCAACTTCCCCCACGAGCTCTCCGGCGGCGAGCAGCAGCGGGTCTCGATCGCTCGGGCGTTCGTCAACCGGCCGCTGATCCTGCTCGCCGATGAGCCCACCGGCAACCTCGATCCGGCCACGTCGGTCGGTATCATGCGGCTGCTCGAACGCATCAACAAGACCGGCACGACGGTCCTGATGGCCACCCACGACCGCGGCATCGTCGACACGATGCGCCGCCGCGTCATCGAGCTCGATCGCGGATCCATCATCCGCGACCAGGCTCGCGGCGTGTACGAGTAACCGAGGACCGCGACCCATGGCCATCAAGCTCGAGTACGTCGCCCGCGAGACGGGCACCAACCTCAAGCGCAACTTCACCATCACGCTCGCCACGGTCATGACCGTGGCGGTGTCCCTGGCGCTCGTGGGCGCGTCGCTCATGGCCCAGCAGGGTGTCGAGCGGGCCACCAAGCGCTGGCAGGGCGGCATCGAGTTCATCGTGTTCCTCAACCCGGGAGCCTCCGAGGAGCAGGCCCAGGCGGTGGGTGCGGACCTCGAGGCGAACCCGCAGATCGAGAAGGTCGACTTCGTCGACAAGAACGAGGCCTACACCGAGTTCCGCGAGCTGTTCCGCGACTCACCCGAGATGATCGAGGCGGTCACCCCCGACATCCTGCCTGCGTCGTACCGGGTCGAGCCGATCGACAAGAGCGCCGACATCGTCACGGCCCTCAGCGAGCAGTACAAGACCAAGCCCGGCGTCTCCGAGGTCGTGTCGGCCACCGAGACGATCCGGCTGGTGCAGCGCTTCAGCGAGTTCCTCACCAAGGGCATCCTGGTGGTGGCCGTGTTCCTCCTCGGCGCATCGGGGCTGCTGATCCTCAACACCATCCGGATGGCGATGTTCGCCCGCCGGCGTGAGATCGAGGTCATGAAGCTGGTGGGCGCCACCAACTGGTTCATCCGCGTGCCGTTCATGGTGGAGGGCCTCATCCAGGGGGTGATCGGCGCGGTGCTGGCCATCGGGACCCTGGCGATCGCCCGACCGGCGCTCGAAGGGTGGCTGCCGCCGGGCGATCAGATCCCGTTGCTCGCCGGCGTCGTGCCGCAGAGCTCGGACATGTTCCCGATCTACCTCCTCGTGGGCCTCGTCGGCTGTCTCGTGGGAGCATCGGGGGCCGGCGTCGCGGTCACGCGGTTCCTCGACGTCTGATCACCCACGAGGGGGCTTTCATCGAACGGTCAGGAGTGCGCAGGGGGTGGGGGCCGAGCTCGGACCCGCGGGCGCGCGTCGGTGGCGCGCTCGTGGCCGTGCTCGTCGTGCTCGCGCTCGTGCGCATGGCCCTGCCGGCCGGCGCACAGACACCACCAACCGATCCGACCACCACCCTCGACCCGACCTCGACGACCGAGGCATCGACGACGACTAGCCCGTCGACCACCGAGCCGCCCGGGCCCGAGACCCCGTTGCCCGGTCCCGAGACGCCGCTCACCACGGCACCGGGCGGCCCGACCACGACCGTCGCAGGGGCGCCGGCGCCCGCCACGCTCACCCCGAGCGAGCTCGCCGAGCTGCGGGTTCTGAGCAGCGACTACGAGCTCGCGACGGCCGACGAGATCGAGTTCCTCGAGCGCTACCTGGCCGCGCAGGAACAGGCGAGCGCCCTCGGCGACGAGGTCGACAAGCTCAACCTCACGGTGGCGACGGTGCAGGCCGAGCAGGACGCCGCACAGGGGCGCGTCGACGCCGCCGACAAGGAGCTCGCCGCGGTCGACGCCCGACTCGTCGAGACCGAGGACCGGCTCGAGCGCGAGCGCGACCTGCTGCGGATCCAGGCGGTGCAGGCGTACATGGGCGGCGGCGCGACGGGGGGCAACGCCACCGCCGAGGCGGTCGTCCGGGCCGAGACCATGAACGACCTCGGCGCGTCGCTCGTCTACGCGGACACCCTCGTCAGCGAGCAGCGTCGCACCATCGGCCGGGTCGCCGAGCTCAAGGTCGAGGTCGAGCGCCTGCTCGACGAAGCCGACGCCACGGCGCTCGTCGCCGTTCAGGCGCGCGACGATGTCGCGCAGCGCAAGGCGGGGGTCGAAACCCAACGCCAGGCTCAGGAGCTGCTCCGCTCGAAGGTCCAGTCCAGTGCCGACCTCCAGCAGCAGTTGCTGAAGGAGGTATCCGAGAAGCGATCCGGCTACGCCGAGCGCATCTCGGCGCTCACCCGCGTGTCCGACGGCATCTCCGAGACCCTCGCCCGGCGCCAGGTGGGCCAGAACCTGCCCGTGCCGACCGTCGGCATCATGCTGGCGCCGCTGGAGCGCCTGCAGTTCAGTTCACCGTTCGGCCCCCGTGTCGATCCCATCCTGGGCGACGCCCGGATGCACAACGGGGTCGATCTGGCCGCGTCGAGCGGCACGCCGATCCGCGCCACCGCCGATGGCGAGGTCGTGATCGCCAGCGACCAGGGTGGCTACGGGCTCTGCATCGTCATCGATCACGGATCCGGGCTCGGCACCCTGTACGGGCACCAGAGCGCGCTCGGCGTCCAGGCGGGTGACAAGGTCACGCGGGGCCAGGTCATCGGGTTCGTCGGAAGCACCGGCAAGTCCACCGGCGCGCACCTGCACTGGGAGGTTCGCCAGTTCGGCCAGCCGGTGAACCCGGTGCCCTTCCTCGGCGGCGGCTGACCGCCCCACGGGTCGCACCGCCACGTTCGTCGGCTGATCCTCGCCACCGGTGAGGTCGATCGCGACTCTCTGGCAGACTCTGCAGATGGAGTACCAGCAGATCGAGTACGCGCTCGAGGACCAGGTCCTCACGGTGACCCTCGATCGGCCCGATCAGCTCAACGCGTTCACGCCGCGCATGCAACGCGAGCTGGTGGATGCGTTCGACCGCGCCGATGCCGACGACGACGTCCGGGCGGTCATCATCACCGGTCGCGGCCGTGGCTTCTGTGCGGGCGCCGACCTCTCGTCGGGAGCCGAGACCTTCGACGCGGGGGTCCAGTCGACGCGCGCGGGCATCGACCTGACCGAGTCGATCGCCGCAACGGGATCGTCGGGTCCCTACCCGCGCGACCTCGGTGGTCTGCTCACCCTGCGCATCTTCGAGTCCACCAAGCCGGTGATCGCCGCCATCAACGGTCCGGCCGTCGGGATCGGGGCCACCATGACCCTGCCGATGGACATCCGCCTCGCCGGAGAGAGCGCTCGGTTCGGGTTCGTGTTCGCCGCCCGGGGCATCGTCCCGGAAGCCGCGTCGAGCTGGTTCCTGCCCCGCATCGTGGGCATCAACCAGGCGCTCGAGTGGGTGATGACCGCCCGGGTGTTCCCGGCCGGCGATGCCCTGGCCGGAGGGCTGGTGCGCAGCGTCCACCCCGATGGTGAGCTGCTCGACGCCGCCCGGGAGCTGGCGGCGGAGATCGTCGAGCGGACGGCGCCCGTTTCGGTGGCCCTCTCGCGCCAGATGCTCTGGCGGATGCTCGGTGCCGACCATCCGATGGAAGCGCACAAGGTCGACTCCCGCGGGGTGTACTCCACGGGCCAGGGGGCCGATGCGCGCGAAGGGGTCATGGCCTTCCTCGAGAAGCGCGAACCCCGGTGGTCGATGCGCCCGTCGGTCGACATGCCCGACTGGTACCCCTGGTGGGACGACCGTGAGTTCCGCTGACGCGGGCCCGGCCGGGCGGATGCGGCGACTCGTGCTCGGTGCGGGCCTCGCCATCGGCGATCAGGTCGGCGCGGTCATCGACGAGGCGGCCCAGCGGGCCGAGGCCGAAGCGGCCCAGCTCGAGGATCGCCAGGCCGGTGCAGCCACCCTGGCGCCGGTCCCGGCTGCCGGTGCCGAGCGACGGGCCGACGACACCGTCGTCGCGTTCGTCGTTCCGAGCTTCGAGCTCGCACCCAACGTCGGCCACGTGGTCATCGGGGCGGTCAGTGAGGCGGGGGACCGGGCGGCCGATCTGGTCCTCGGCGCCACCCATCTGGTGGGGGCGACGGTGGACCGGCTGGCCCCCCCTCACGGTGTGGGCCTGGCGGGCGCCGATGCTCGATCCGCTGCGGTCGCGCGCCGATGACGCGGTCCGCCGGCTGGCCGACCGGGGCCGGCTCGAAGAGGCGGTGGCCCGCCGACAGGCCCACGAGACCTTCGGACTCGCGGTCGGTGCGGTCTCGGCCAGCGTGGTCATCGACCAGGTGATCGCCGAGGTGCTCGGCCGCAACCTCCAGCCCATCCTCGAGGGTGCGCTGCCCACTGCGCTGCGCGAGCTCCAGAACCGTCCCGAGCTGCTGGTGCCGCTGGTCGAATCCATCGTGGGTCAGGTGCTGCAGCCGATCCTCGACACGGCCATCCCGAGCGTGATGGGGGACCTGCAGGCCCGGCCCGAGCTCATCGTCCCGCTCGTCGAGTCCATCGTGGGCAAGGCGCTCCAACCGATCCTCGACCAGGCGCTGCCGCTGGTGATGGACGACATCGCCCGCCAGCCCGAGCTCCTCATGCCGCTGGTGATGGGCATCGTCGACGAGGCCCTCGAACCGCTGCTGCAGGCGGCCCTGCCGCGCGTCATCGAGGTCCTGAACGAGGACCCCGACGCCATCCGGTCGCTCGTGCGCGACCAGTCGACCGGCATCGCCGTGGAGATGACCGAGACGGTGCGGTTCAAGGCCGCCGATGCCGATGAGCGCATCGACCGCATCGTGCGCCGGGTGCTGCGCCGCAAACCGGTCGCGGCGGCGCCGGTCGCCGTGGCGCCGGTCGTCGCGCGCCGCCCCGAGCTCAACCCCGGCGCCGGGGCGCACCTCGAGGCCCTCCCGTCTTCGGGTGTGGCGGTCGACGCGCCATCGGGCGCGGCGACGGCCCGGCGAGACGGGCACCCCTCGGTCGAACCCGGCAGCGGCGCGAACCGATGAGCGCACCGCCCGTCGATCCCCGACAGCTCGTCGCCGCCAGCACGGCCGACCCCGGCCCCAGCCTCCACCGCCAGGGGCGGTATGCCGGGATCATCAGTCGATCGGTCGCCATCGGGACCGATGCCGTGGTGCTCGCCGTTGTCTCGATCGGCTCGCTGTTCGTGCTCCAGGCCATCGCCGCGATGGTCGAGGGCAAGCCGTTCGGCGACGTCACCATCCAGTCGGAGCTGGGTGTCACCGTCGTCGTGCTCCAGAGCACGCTGTACTTCACGGTCGCGTGGGCCGTCTTCGGCCGCACGGCGGGCGAGGCGCTGTTCGGGTTGCGCACCATCCGCCGCAACGGCGAACCGCTCGGATGGGGCCGGTCGTTCCTCCGGTTCCTCGTCTGGCCCTTCTCGCTGTCGCTCTGCGGTCTGGGGTTCGCGTGGATGCTGATCGACGGGCGGCGCCGGACCTGGCCCGACCTCATCGCCGGCACGGTCGTGGTCTACGACTGGCGCCGGGCCGACCTCGCCACGGCCGAGGTCATCCACCCGCACGGCTGAGCCGCCATCGCGTTGCCGGTTCCTCACCGGCCGTGTCGGCCGTCCCCGAGGCGGTCGCCAGGAGAACGCCGTCGTGGCGCACCGCCGCCGCGTAGGCGACGTCCTCGTCGAGGATCACGTACTGGCCCGGGAGCACCGTCAGGGCCACGAGTGCGCCCTCGTGCGCCCTCGTGCGCTGGAGCAGCCACCACTCCCCTCACGTCGGGAGAGTCTGCGGCTACTCGGCTGGGCTCGTCGACCCGCTGGGAGCGTCGTTCGCCCACTGCTGGGCTTGCCACAGGCGGGCGATGACCGCGGCCAAGCGACTCGTCGCCCTCGGTGCCACGCCGGATGCCTCCATCGCCGCGACGAGGTGGGCGGTGAGCGCCCGGACGTGCGCTGGCTCGATCGCCATGCCGGCATGAGCGTCGCGGAGCGAACGTCCGGCGTAGTTCGACGGGCCGCCGAGCGCGCCAGCGATCAGCTCGTGTTGGTGGGCCACGATCGCTTCCATCGAGCTGCCGGCGAAGAACGGTGCGAGCTGCGCATCGGCCATGGTGCGCTGATACAGCCCGGCCACGATGTCCTCGATGCCGTCAGCTCCGCCGATCTCGTCGTACAGCAGCGGCTCGTCGGGATGGGCCACGACAGGCTCCTCGTTTCCGGATCCGGACGTTCCGTGCGAAACTCCGGCTCCCATGATGGCCGAGTGGCCGCTCGTCGGCAGGAACGATGCGCTCGAGCGCTGTGGCGAGGTCCTCGGCCGACCCGGAGTGGACGGCTTCGCGCTCGTCGGCGGTCCGGGCGTCGGCAAGACGCGCCTGCTCGATGCGTGCGTGGAGCGCGCCGAGCGCGCCGGTTTCGCCGTAGGTCGGATCTCGGCCCACCGCAGCAGCAGCTCGATCCCGTTCGGAGCGGTGGCCCCGCTCCTGCCCCCAGGTGATGCCATGGTCGCCAGCGGGGCGCCCCTGCTCCACCACGCACGGGTGGCGCTGGCCGCGCTGGCGTCGGAACGTCCCCTCGTGCTGGCTGTCGACGACGCCCCCTTCCTCGACGAGGCGTCCGCGCTCCTCGTGCACCAGCTCGCAGCATCACAGTCGGTGTTCGTCATGCTCTCGGTCCGGTCGGGCGAACCGGCCCCCGATCCCATCACCGAGCTCATGCGGAGCGATCGCATCGCTCGGGTCGAGGTGGATCCGTTCGATGTGGCCGCCTGTCGTCACCTCCTGGAGGTCGTGCTCGACGGGAGCGTCGACGATCGCACGGTGGCCGCGCTGGCCACGGCGAGCGGCGGCAACGCGCTCTTCCTGCGCGAGCTGGTCCGGGGTTCGTTCGAGGCGGGTTCGCTCCTCGAGGACGCCGGGACCTGGCGGCTGGTGGCGCCCCTGACGGCCTCGCTCCAGCTGCGTGACCTCGTTCTGACCCGGCTCGGGCGCCTCGACGACGAGGAGCGCCTGGCGCTCGAGCTGCTGTCACTGGCCGAGCCGCTCGGCGTCGACATCGTCGCGTCGGTGGGTGCGAGCTCCCTCGAGGGGCTCGAGGAGCAGGGTCTGGTGGCGGTCACCGAAAGCCGACGGCGCGTCGAGGTGGGCTCCTCGCATCCCGTCCACGTCGACGTGATTCGCGCCGAACTGCCGACGTTGCGCGGTCGTCGTCTCCGTCGCGAGCTGGCCCAGGCGATCGAGGCCACGGGGGCACATCGTCGCGAAGACATCCTGCGAGTCGCGACCCTGCACCTCGACGGCGGTGGCTCGGCTGGAGCCGAGCTGCTCCTCGCCGCCGCCCACCAGGCGTACTTCGCCAACGACCTGTCTGTGGCCGAGCGCTTGGCGCGGGCGGCGATCAACACCGAGTCGACCTTCGAAGGTCGTCACCTCCTCGGGCAGGTGCTCTACCGGCGGGGCCGCGGTGACGAGGCACCGGTCGAGGACGAGCGATCTCTCCTCGCCCTCACCGACGAGCAGCGGGCGCTCCATGCGTTGAACCGGTCGGCAACGGACTTCTGGCAGGCGGGCGACCGGGCGCGCTCCGATCGCATCCTTGCCGCCGCCGTTGCGGCGTCGAGGTCACCCTCGTGGAGCGCTGAGCTGGTCGCCCAACGGGCCACGTTCGACGTGAACGCCGGCGAGCCGGCACTGGCGCTCGAGCGGATCGGCGAGCTGGGTGGAGTCGACGGCCGGGCCGGACTCGTGGCGGCGCTCGCCTCGGCGCTGGCGTTGCCGCACGTCGGTCGTTCGTCCGACGCTCTTGGTGTGATCGAACCGACCCGCCAGGCGTTCGAATCGCTCGGTGACCTGGTCACGATGTTCCAGGTGAGCCTGCTCGTCGCCGCCGAGTGCTCGGCGCTGGCCGAGCTCGGTCGCTTCGAGGAGGCGCGGACGACCGCGCTCCGGGCGATCGATGCATCCTCACAGGCCGACGACGGCGCCGGTCGGGCCTTCTGCTCGTTGGTCCTCGGCCGCGTGCTCCTGGCGCAAGGTCGGTTGGTCGGCGCCCAGCGTTGGTCGCGGGAGGCCGCTGGCCTCTTCGGCGAGCTGGGTCACACCGGGCCGCGCCGCTGGGCGCTCGGCACCTTGGCCCTCGCCTCGGCGCTGCGAGGCGAGGGCAGGGCGGCGCGAGAAGCGCTCGATGGCTTCGAGGCCCTCGACGGCCACGCCGCCACCATGCTCGTGGCTGACGGGTGGCGAGCGCAGGCGTGGCTGGCCGCCGTCGAGGGCCACACCGACGAGGCCGGGGCCCGGCTCGATCAGGTGGCCGAGATCTGCCGACGCTCCGGCCTCCTCGCGTTGGAAGCCGTCGTCATCCACGATCAGTGCCGCCTCGGCGTCTCCCCCCACGGGTCGTCCCGGTTGGCCGCGCTCGCGGCCGGGACGCAGGGCGAGTGGCTCGGAGCGCTCGCCGCAGACGCTGCGGCGATCACGGGCGGCGATCCCGCGGCGCTCGCTCGGTCCTCGGACACCCTGGCGAAGCTGGGAGCGACGCTGCTCGCCGCCGAGAGCGCCAACCGGTCGTCGATCGCGCACGCTCGCGCCGGCAGCCAGCGCGAGGCGACGGCCTGGGCGCGGCGGAGTCGCGAGCTGGCTGAGTCGTGCGACGGCGCGATGACCCCGGCGCTCGTTCGGACCCAAGGCCCCGTACCGCTCACCACCCGCGAGCGCGACATCGCACTGCTGGCCTCGTCCGGCCTGACGAGCAGGGCCATCGCCGAACGACTGTTCCTCTCGCCGCGCACGATCGACAACAACTTGGCTCGGGTCTTCGCCAAGCTCGGCGTGAACGACCGGGCCGCGCTCGCGGACGTGCTCGAACGGACCTGACCCCCGCCAACCCTCGCTCAGGATCCTGGGCGGGTGCCGATGCGGCGGGGCGCGATCGCCCTATCCTGAAGACATGGCTTTCATGCGCGGTAGTCCCGTCCTCACCGACCAGAAGTTCCAGGAACAGACCAACGAGGCCCGCACCGGTGACGCGGGCGGCGCTGGATCGTTCGGCCGCCAGTACGACCCCGCCCTCGCAGGGGGACCGCAACCCGCGGGCAGCTTCGCCGTGATGACCGTGGGTGGCAGTGTCACCGCCACGCTCGTGCTCCTGGTCCTCCTGCTCGGCTCGGCGGCCTTCGGCTGGACCCAGGTGGTCCAGGTCGAGCCGATCCTCAGCCCGACCACCGGTGAGGTCGTGAACGGTCCCGGACTCCCTGGTTGGGTCATCGTCCCGCTGCTGCTCGGTATCGGCCTCGGCCTGCTCACCGCCTTCAAGCCCAAGCTGGCCCGCATCACAGCGCCGCTCTACGCCCTCGCCTACGGCGTGGCCATCGGCGCCATCTCCGCGGTCTACAACGGCTGGTACGACGGCATCGTCACCCAGGCCGTCTTCGCCACCCTGGCGATCTTCGCGACGATGCTCTTCCTGTACGTGACCCGCATCATCAAGGTCACCAACAAGTACGTGATGGTCGTGACGGCCGCCACGATGGGCATCTTCGTGATGTACGCCCTGGCGTTCGTCATGTCCCTGTTCGGCGCCGAACTGACGTTCCTGAACACGCCGTCCCCGCTCAGCATCGGGATCAGCGTCGTGATCATCATCGTCGCCTCCCTCAACCTGGGCATCGACTTCGCCTTCATCGAGAAGGCGAGCGCCGCCGGCGTACCGAAGTACATGGAGTGGTACGCAGCCTTCGGCGTCGTCACCACCCTGGTGTGGATCTACCTCGAGGTGCTCCGGCTCCTCTCCCTCCTGAACCGCAACTGACCGGGGCGGCGTACGCCGCGAACCGGTCGCACCGCGTGGATCCAGACGAGCCGCCTCCGGGCGGCTCGTCCGCGCGCCGGGCGCTCGCGTGGCAACATGCGACGGTGACCGGGGGATCGCTGACGGGCAAGCTGCTGGTGGCCACGCCGGTCATCGGTGACGGCACCTTCGAACGGTCGGTGGTGCTGCTCCTCGAGCACGGCGACGAAGGGGCGTTCGGCCTCGTTCTGAACCAGCCGACCGACCTCGATCTGCTCGATCCGCTGCCGCAGTGGTACTCCCTCGCCGCCTACCCGAGCGTGGTGTTCGTCGGCGGCCCCGTCGAGCAGGAGCGGGCCATCGCCCTGGCTCGGGCCGATGCCACCGTGGCCATCGAGGGCTGGAGCCCGGTCGTCGGGCGCATCGGCACGCTCGACCTCACCCAGGGTCCCGACGACATCGGCCCCGGGCTCGAGGAGATCCGCGTGTTCGCCGGCTACGCAGGCTGGCAAGAAGGCCAGCTCGAGGGCGAGATCGGCGTCGGCGCCTGGTTCGTGGTCGACGCCTGGGCCGAGGACCTGCTCTGTGACGATCCCGAGGCGCTCTGGTCGCGGGTCCTGCGCCGCCAGCGGGGCACGATGTCGATGTTCGCGGACTACCCGGCCGACCCGTCCGCCAACTGACCCGAACCGGGGGCGCCCGCCGGGGTCTCGGGCCCGGTCACATGGTCGCCCTCGGGGGTGGCGACCGGATCGGAACGGTCGTCGGCGTCGCTCGGATCGGCCACGTTGAGGTTGAACGCCAGCGCCAGCAGCCCGGCGTAGTTCCACGACCCCGCGGACTGCTCTTCGAGGCCGATCCGCGTGCCCGCCGGCACCAGCACCCGAGCGGTGTCGGCGACGATGCG
>Ga0105047_10007528_pt1 | contig 18328 bp, 18 predicted proteins | sample MAT04_FD_78384 | JGI IMG/M metagenome (GOLD analysis project Ga0105047, IMG submission 78384) | Freshwater microbial communities from Lake Fryxell liftoff mats and glacier meltwater in Antarctica - MAT-04 (megahit assembly) | ecosystem: Environmental > Aquatic > Freshwater > Ice > Liftoff... | reverse complement strand
GGCTCATCTGTAACGGCTGCAATGTCGGGAAGTGGAGGTTGAAGGAGGAGCTTGAAATCTGCCTCCACGACAGCACTCTGGATATCCTCCTCGAAACTGATCCAGCCCCGAAAATGTGCGAGGCTAGATCCGGGAGGCGAAAGGCGCTCCAATTTTAGGTATAATAGGTCGGGCCCGCAACAGAGAGGCCGATGAATCGCAAGCGAGTTGACTTTTACGATCACGCCTCCCCCAGCACCCGGTCCGAGGAGCGCGGGCGTGGCTTGGGCGAGCAGCTCCAACCCCCACTCGGACAGGTCGACGGTGCCCGCGATGTCGAAGCACCGTCGAAACTCCAAGAGTGAAGCCGTCGCGGTGACCTCGGTCGGCGAATGGCTTGCGATACTCGTGAGGAACCGGGCTTCCGGGCCGTGCGGTAAAAAAAAAACTTCGGCGGACTGGTTCATATCGTCTCCCCTTGAGAGTGTCGGGCTAAGAACGGGATCAGTCGGCAGAAAAGACATTCGGGCAACAGACGGAAATGTGGTGCGGTAAGTCGGATATCATCTCGCAGATAGTAAAAATGGGAGACGCCACCTTTGTCCTTGCTGACGTATCGGACACGCACCGGCACTTGCCTCGGGGTGTGGCCAAGCCAAGCCATGCGGACCGCGATCTCGGGATCGAAATCGAAGCCTCGGGCGAAGCGGGTTTGGTGGAAGGCCTCCAAGAAGCCCCGGATCGGATTGAGGCGCATGCCGAGCAGCGTGTCGCCGAGTTTTGCGCCCGGCGTTTCCAGTCCGGTCATCCACAAAGTGAGTTCCTTCCCGAGCACGCGGGCGAGCGACGCGTCGGAGCCGAAAATTGGCTGGCCCATCAGCAGGTCGGTGGGATGTACCGCTCCAAGGCTCATAAAATCCGGGATGTTTTCAGGTGGGTGTTGCCCGTCGGAATCCATGGTGAGGGCATGGCTAAAGTCCTCCGCATAGGCTAGGGAGATCGCGGACAGCAGCGCGGTGCCCTTGCCCTCGTTTAAAGGTAATGCCAGCAAGCGGAGCCGGTCGCCGCAGCTCGTCTGGAGATCATCCAGCAACGCGGGGCTCCCGTCGTTCGACCCGTCGATCGCCACCCACTCGGGATGCGGACCCGCGCAACGGAACGCCCCTTCGACAGTCGGCCGCAGGATGAGCCCGGTGTTGTACTAGGGAATCACCACCAATGAACGGAATGCACTCATATTCGGCTGTCACTCAGGCAATGCTTGGCGTGACAAGGCCCGAAAAGCAAGTCAATCCCTGCTTGAGGAGGAGGACATGGATGCCGTCACTACAGGGACGCACCTCGATTTGTAATTGGTCGCCAGGCGAGATAAGGCGAGCGAATTTCACGTTCTTCCAAGTCCTGGCCCCCAACTCGATCTGGAGCATGCGCCTGACGGCGTGAGAACAGAAAATAAGAATCGCATACGCCGGCAGAACGGGGTTGCCAGGAAAATGCCCACGGCAGAATACAGGGGCAAGAGGCACGGCAACATCGCTGCACACGACTCCCCGGTCGTCGTCCCGAATCGCGGGTCCGCAGGGATAGGCAAACTCGGCCTCGTAGCTCGGAGCGAGCAAGGACCAGAATGCGGCTTCTATGTGGCGGTTTAAAGAGTCGATATCGGCGAAGCCGGCGGGATCGATTTCTTCGCCCAACCGTATCACGAAATGAGCCGGGAGCTTCGGGCATCTGGCGGAAGGCGAGGCTTTGGAGAGAGTGTCCGAGCGCGTGGAAATCGAAATCAACCGGATCGGCGCGTTCGCGCGTTTGGCTATCAGCGCGTAACCCTTGTTAAGCGGAAGCAGCGGCCAGCGACCTGTCCGGGTCCCTTCCGGGAATACGAGGATATTGTGGCCTGCTTGTAGTTTTGATTCCGCAGCGCGGATTGATTCTCTTCTGCTGCTGTTGGCGATGTAACCAGTAAGCTGGGTAGTTGCTCGGGCCACCATGCGGTCGTGGAGCGAGGCTTTGTAGAGGACGATGAAATTCGGTGAGCGCACCAGCAAAAGGAACGCATCGAGGAGTCCGGGGTGGTTGCCGACTACGACCGTTCCTCGCATGGCAGCCAGATTCTCGAACCCTACATACTCGACTGTCAAATTTCCCGTGGCCCGGACAATGGCGAAATAAACTCGGAGCCCAGCTCGCGCGAAACGCCGAATCCGGGCGGTGTCCTTCCGTTTTCGGTGGAAGGGTGCCATCGCGATGCAGAGCGCGTTGAAAGCCCAGAGGAACGAGAAGAACAGTAGCAGCGATGCGTAATACAGCACCGAGCGAACGAACGAGGGCACGCGATCCGGCGCGTTCTGAGGCGAGGTCATGCTTCGTTCGTTTTGTGGACAGGGTTCAGCGGCCCAAAATTGAACCAGAGGAACGGGTGGTCCTTCAGGTAGTTCTCCAATCCGGTGAGAACCTGCTGGAAGTGGGCCGCCGATGCAGGTCCAAAATCTGCGCGGTCTTCGGGATAAAAAATCGGGCCTGCGATCACCGGGGTCCCTCGATCCCGCTCCGGCTGGCCCGCGAACGCGAAGGCCACAGGCAAGCCGACGATTCGAGACAACCGGTAGATGGTGGTGGGGAAGCTGCGTTGTGCCCCCAGAAAATGGAAGGCTGTAACGCGGCCTCCGTATTCCACCCTGTCGCACTGGAGCCCGATGGAAAAGCCCTCATCAATCGCCTCTCTGAATCGGTAAAGAAAATCGGCGGTATCGTTGATCCAGAGCACCTTCACTTTATCGGCGAACACGGCCTCCATCGTTCGGGTGTCACGCGCGTTCGCGACCCGGTGACGAACCAGCGCGACTCGGCGACCGAAATCGCTCAGCATGCACCCCAAAATATCGGACTGGCCGACATGAAACGTGCCGAACAACACGGGACGCGGGCTCCTGCAGAGTGCCTCGAACTCCCGAGAATGGTTGGATTCAGGCAGGAAGAAACGGGGGCAGATACCCCGGGAAAGTCGCAAGCGTTCGAGGATCGACTCGGTGAATACGGAGAAATGCTCTACCACTTCACTCCTGTGCGCGGGGCTTCCGGAGATTTGGCGGAGGTAAGCCTCAGAGTTGGCTCTGCGCGCGGGCATCAGGCTGACCGCGAGTTGGCAACCCGCCCGGACTCCGGCCTTGAAAACGGCGGGAGGCAGCCAGCGGTCCGCAATCTCGAGGCACTCGTAACCCAGTGGCGGACCGGGGTTGCGAAGCGGCCTATCGTTGTCTAGGGGAGGTGCCATTCTAGGTCGAACCGGCCAAAGGGTGAAGTCCAAGCCAACGGTTTCCGCGCACTGAGTGCCGCCGCGACATCGAAGAGCGTCGGACCAGCCGGACGAGCGTGGTCGGGGCCATCATCGCCAGCTCCAGCCTCCACCCATCGAAGCGACCCCAGCGCATCCGTCGGATTGTCATCGATGTGGAGCGCGAACGCGAACGAGCAGCGCGAAGCGATCCCGAGGTCGGCAAGCCATGTGCCGGATTCTTCGCCGCCATAGATCACCGCCTTGTCGCGCTCGTTGTTGAGAGCGAGTTGGAAACTCTGTGAGACGAGGTACTCCTCTCCAGCGAGGGGGTAGAGTGCTTCGACCGGTAGGCCCGCAAGGATGAGTGCCTGTTCTATTCCTCCCGGGTGGATGGAGGTCTGAAATCGTGTCGGGCTGGCGTCGGGCAGACTCTCCAGATAACGTTCCAGCGATCTGGCTTCAGTGTAGGTGGTGGCATAGAAAACGGCAGCATTGGTCGCGGGCGGAGCCTCCTCGACGAGTGTTGCCAGCAGGATGCCGAGCGTGCTCATACGCCGGACCTTCCGCTGTGGCCAACCAGAACCAAGGGCGGCCACTTCGGACGGCTCAGATGCCGGGTCCAACAGGATCGCGCGGCTGGCCTGGATGTAGCGTTCAGTCATAGCGCAAAAGCATGGAGCCGTGAGCGCCCCCGAAGGCATTGCAGAGGAGGAGCACGCTGTCGTGGTCAGCCGGGGAAAACGGCGCGGACATGACGTTCGTAGCGAAGTATGGCGGACGTGCCCCCACGGTGCCTGGGATGGAACCGAAATCTACGGCACACATGGCGATGGCGAGTTCGACGGCCGCGCAACTGCCCAGTGTATGGCCAATCGATCCTTTCCATGAGACAAGCGGGGAAGATGGCAGCATCTCTTCGAGCGTCCGGGCCTCAATGCGCCCGGGCTCCAGAGTTCCCGTGCCGTGCCCTTTGATCCATGGATGGCAATTCCGCAGGCGGTCGGCCATCGGCTCGAGCAGTTTCCGGAACCCGGATCCGGTGGGCTCAGTGGAAGTGAAGTGGTACATCTCGTTGTAGGTGCCCAGCGCGGCGATTTCAAACTTCGAGGGCTCCGCCGAGATCTCTACAAATCCTGCGCCGTCCCCCAGACCGATCGAACCGATCCCCACGTCCCCGAAAGGTGCCGGCATGTCTGTGTTCAATATTTTCAGAGCGTGAAACCCCCCGGAAACGAATGGTCCGACATAGTCGAACGATACGACTAGCGCCCGGTCTGCTCTACGCGAGCTGACCGCATCCGCTGCGCGATCCATCGCGAGTTGGGCGGAGACGCACGCATGCGAGAGGATCCAGCAAACGGGGCCCCAGCCCATCGATTCGCGGAGCCGCTGCACACAACCGTGCGGAGTCGAGAAGGGCACGTTTGCCGAACTGCGCCGTTTCCCGGTCGAGTAGAGCCCATCGATCCCGAAATTCGAACTAGCAAAGAACACCGGACTTCGTGCGGACCCCCAACCTCCGGAGGCCACCGGTGAGAGAAACTCGAGGAGATCCTCCCACCATCGCGGCGGGGACCCTTCCCTGAACGTACCCCGGAGCGCCATTGGTACCAGTTCACCCCCATCCGCCATCAACGCCGGGGTGGCAGCAAGCGCGACGCGGCCTTCGAGTAGTTTCCCGAGAGTCGCCGAGGAATCTCCAAACGCGGTGATGCATTCCGCGCTCCTGACGAAGCAAGGCCGCTGGTTTCCACTAGCGGCGTTCGTGTCGCAGGAGCATGCGGTGTCGGACATCAAGAATGCGGACTTTCGGGGACTTGGTGCAACTCGCGCTGTTTCGCCTCAATATGCGCGGCCAGTACAGCCACCGACTGAAGCATGGCGCGGCTCTCCTCGCTGCTGCTAACACGGATGCCGTAGTTCTTCTCGAGGCTCACGACGAGTTCCAGTCCGTCGATTGAATCCAGACCCAACCCTTCCCCGAACAGTGGGTCTTGGTCACCGATTTGTTCCGGATCGAGATCCTTAAGGTCGAGCGTGGAGATGATGAGTCCTTTGGGTTCGTGGACGAGGTCGGTTGACATGATTGGCTGCGATAGGAGATAGCAGGAAAGTGTATGTATCCGGGATTGATCGGGGTCAATCGGGAATCAGGAGAGCGGGAGGCTTTTGCTCCGGGATCTGAGCTGCGTTGCGGCTGGCCATCGGGTCGGGTCCCGAGAACCATGTCCGCCATCCCTCCTTCAATTCGAGAAGCAGCCATGCGCCGAACGCCGCCGCGACCCGGAGCGGAAGCTCCGAGTTGAATCGGTAGCTAAGGAATGGCTGGTAGTTGCCGTTGTTGTTCCGTCCCCAGCGACCCGAGTCCATACGCGCTCGACCGATTCGTGCGAGTCGTCGGTTGTACCATCGGATCAGGCGGAAGGGGATCGCGGTGCCGGGACCGGTGAACGGGGGAGTCGTCAATCCCTCCCAACCCCGATGGAACGGCTGGGAAACGACTCCGAGGTAGTACAAGCCAAGGTCCAACCGGAACGCCAACTGCATCAGATCGAAGTCTCCCATGTAATAGTACTTGTCGGCATAGATCGCCTCGAACCACCGCTGGCTGGAAAGCCGTAGCGCCGCGTTGAGTTTGGAGGCGTCATCCGGGGCGGATTTTCCGTCTTGCTCGGTGAGGACCAACGCGCAGACCGATGCCGTAGAGAAAGCCACCCAGTCCATTCCGGGGCTGTAAAATGGGTCGATGAACGCGGCGGCGTCCCCCACGAGCGCAAAGCCATCTCCCACCATAACCTCACTGTCGTATGCGAGGTTCTTTCTAAAGTGCACGTCCTTCGGATCATGGATGGCATTTTCCAAAAGTCGGGAGGCCAACGGGTGAGTGTCCAGCAGTTTTCTCATCCTCTGGACGGGATCCTCTCCCTGGGGAAGGTCCACCAACCGCTGATCGTACACGATCCCCACGCTCACGTCCCCGCCCTTGAGCGGGATCCACCACGACCACCATCCGCGTCCGATCAGATGATTTGTCGCCGTGTGTCTGATCCCGAAACATCGGTTTCCGAAATTCGGATGCTCAGCGTGGAGCGCCGGGTCGTCCCAGCACCGGACGTTCTTCCACCTCGTCCACACCGAAGCGATGGGGTGACGCGCGTTGGGTCGTACCCAGTGGTGTTTACGCGCCAGAAACCGGGCCACCCCGGAAGCGTCGATGACCCATCGGCTGAGCAGATCGATTTCGGATTCGCCTTGGAGGATTCGAACGGACTGCTGGCCTCCAGCACAGATGTCCACCGCGATAACAGTGGCAGGACGCTTCACCTCGGCTCCGAGCGCCTGTGCCCTCGACAAGACCTCTTCGTCGAGCGTTGCCCGGTCCACTTGATAGGCGGCGAGCGTTACCGTGTACTTCGGACCGATCTCGCTGCACGAGTCGAAGCAATGTGACTGGTCGTTCATGAACCAAAAACGGAGCCCCTGTTTCACCAGATGGTTCTGGTTAAGATACTCGGTCAACCCAAGGACACGGCCTAGGAAGTAGGAAGAAACCTCGACAGTGCTCTCCCCCACCCGACGCCCCAACTCCGCGTCTTTCTCGACGATCAAGACACGAAGCCGAGGCTGCCTCGCGAGCAATTGCACCGCACACGCAGCTCCCGCCAAGGCACCGCCGATGATGATGACGTCGTAGTCTGGGGGGGCAGACGGGTGCTTGGGCGGACTGTTGACGTTCATGCTGTGCCTCTCTCCTTTGGGGGGGAGGACAAGCCCGATCTCGGGACGAGCGGGATCCACCGATGGATCCAGATTACCGTATAGAAAACCCACAGGCGCCAGCGGATCGAAAAAGGATTGTTGGTCTTGCCCGAGAGCACCGCGTTGACCGCAGAAGCAATTTTGAAGTGCTCGACAGGATTCAGAAAAACCTCAATGGAATGCGGTTGGTACCAACGTTTGACGAATCGGAGGTAGAAATCCATCACCCTATTTACTTTCCGTTCGTAAGCCCGGAGACGCTTCGCCGCGAGCCGTTTATCGGCGTCCAGCACCTCGTGCACGGTTCGTGCACCCTCTTCGCCGGAAAGAAGTGCGAGAAAAACGCCGGTGCTGAAAATGGGATCAATGAACCCCGCCGCATCTCCCGCGAGCAACCATCGTGGCCCCACCAGCGGGCTGACGCGATATGAGTAATCCCCCGCCGAACGCACAGGCGTAACCCTGCGTGAATCCCTCAGTCGATCTGCCACGGCAGGGTGGTTTCGGATAAGTGCATCCATGCACTCCTCAGGCCCCGAGTATCCGCCAGCCTTGAAATGGGCCAGGTCCATGACCACCCCAACGCTCGTCCGCTCTGGAGTCAGTGGGATCAGCCAAAACCAACTATCCTCCCCACGGACGATACGGATCAGCGAGGCTCCCACCCCCTCCTCACGAGCCACCTTTTCGTAGTGTGCGAATACCGAAAACTTCTGGAGCTCAGGGCAGGCTGTCTTTCTCGCCACTCGTGGGCCGAGCACCGTGTTACGTCCGCTGCAATCTACAACGAACCGAGCCTGTATCTCCTCCCCATTGCCGCCACCCGTTGGCCGAACACGCACGCTGCCGAAATCTGGGGTGAAGGTCACCGATTCTACGCACGTCTCCTCGCGAACTTCCACGCCCACCTCAGCCGCCCGATCGAGCAGCAGTTTGTCGAAGTCGGCACGGGTTACGTGGAACGAGCGGTCGTAGCGCGCATAGATCGCGCTCTTGAAAAGGACCCGGATGCTCCGGCTACCGTCGGCAGAGAGGATGTCTGCGCCGAATTTTTCCATGAACGGCCCCTCCCGTAAAGGCTTCAGTATCCCCAACCGCTGGAAGGCTCCCATGCTGTGCGGCAAGAGCGACTCACCAATCTTGAATCGCGGGAATTTCTCCCGCTCTAGCAGGATCACGGAGCGTCCTAGGCCCGCGAGAGTAATCGCGGTCGCACATCCCGCAGGTCCGCCGCCGATTATCGCGACATCGTATGAATGGCTGGTGGAAGTCTTCGGCACGGTTGATGAGGCGGGATTTGGAACTAATGCGATGAGGTTAGCGCGATGTTTCATGCACACGCAAGAGCGTATGCTTGCTCGCTTTTACCCACCTCTTGCCCACGCGGTGTCTACATGGATCCGGCACGACCCAATCCGCGACCGCCCACGGATCCGGCTTCCGCTCACCCGCTCCTTGCCAAACGAGCCAGATTCTTGGTTAATGCGACTCGGGACCGGGACTCGTTGGAAATTGCCGCTCCGCACAATGAAGTCTCGGATCATATTTTTACTGCAGCTGGCGCTGACGCTCGCCGTCCTCGCTTGGATTTTCTCCACCCCCGGAGTCGCTCGCAGCGTGGCCGTAGCCGTTCGTGCAGCCGATCCTGTATGGATGACTCTGGCCATCGTGTGCGCCGGGACAAGTGTGTTCGCGCAAGCACTCCGATGGCATTTTCTGCTCAAAATGCAGGGCCTCGATCTCCCCTACTGGAAAACCTGCGCGATCAACTTGATCGGCGAGTTTTTTGGCAGCTTTTTCCTGGGGGGCCTCGGAGGAGACGCCGCGAAGGTGTTGTTTGTCGTCCGCGAATATCCCCACCGGAAGGCTGCGGCTCTCTTGAGCGTGGTATTAGATCACATGAGCGGACTGCTTGCGTTGATGGTCGCGGCCGGGGTATTCACGGTTGGCAGGATTGAGCGATTCCAGAACTCGCCGATCGCCGAAACGATGCTCGTCGCGGTCGGAGTTTACATTGGGGTGTGCCTGTTGGGCATCGCGACGTGCCTGTTCTCCGCACGCCTCGGTTTACCGGAGCGGTTGCGCCTCCCCGCTAGGGCGAAAAAGCGACTGCTCCAAGTGGACGAGGCCTTGGCGCAGGCGACCCGGCAGTGGAAATACTCGCTCGCAGCCGTCGGGGTATCGTTCTTTATGCTGCTCGCCTATTACTTAAGTTTCTACTGCGGGAGTCGCGCCATCAATGCGGGGGTCCCGATCGGCGATTTTCTGGCCGTGCTGCCGGTTGTTGACGTCATGAGTTCCTTCCCGGTAACCATTGCTGGATTGGGCATCCGCGAGAAGAGCTTTGAATTATTGCTGGCATCCATCGCGGGCGTCCCGGCCGCTACTGCGGTTCTCATCTCCCTGACCGGGTTTGCTGCTTCGCAATTTTGGAGCTTGGTGGGTGGTGCTGTCTTTCTTTTGTTCCGCAGCGGGTCGATGACGGGCCCCGTGGCTTGTCATGCTGAAAAGGGCGGCCGAGCGACCGGGCGGGAGTCTTCCACTTGCTAAAAATGGCCGACGGATCGCGCTCAGCCCAACAGATCGACCGCATCTGCTCGTACTTTGAGGGGTCGCGTTGGCTGCAAGGTTATGTCAGGGGAAAACTGCGAACAGACCCGGCCTACCGGGCGGTCCTCGACGAGCTCACCGGGATCACCCTCCCCGTCCTCGACATCGGGTGCGGGCTTGGCCTTCTGGCGTTCTACCTCAGGGAGAACGGTTTCATGGGGGACATAGTGGGCATCGACTCTGCTGCAGCAAAGATCGATAAAGCCAACCGGATCGCGGAGCGCCACTACCCGGGGATCAGCTTCCTGACGAAGGATGCGCGCCAAGTCTTCGGCCACCGCGGCGTGGTGGTCATGCTCGACGTGCTCCACTACCTCGACGATACCGAACAACAGTCGTTGCTCGAATGGATTGCAGAGGGGCTCCCCGCCGGTGGAAAAGCCATCATTCGCAATGCTCCCAAAGACAACTCGTTGCGGTTCTTCGCGACGTACGCGGAGGAACTGTTCGTCCGGTTCACTGGCTGGATCCGCGGGGGGGGGATCAACTTTCCCACCATCGGCGAAGTTGCAGGTCCCTTTGAACGTCGGGGTTACAAAGCATTTATCCAGCCGCTTTGGGGTCGGACGCCTTTTAATAGCTACCTCTTCGTATTTACTCGGACCTGAGAGCCCCCTGCTCCGGGATCGCGCACGTCAACCCGCGACGGGCTAGGCCGTCCAGAATAAGGCTGAGGGCGTGCAGCCCTTCCTCGGTCCGCTCTGGGTGCAGAACTACGATGGCACCGGGGTCCGTTTGCTGCAGGACGCGCTGCGCGACGGTTTCGGCGTTTCCTCCCATCGCATCGAATCCTCGCACACTCCAGAGCACCAAATCCATCGAACGCCGCTTCACTACTGGCGGAACAAACGGGGTGACCATGCCGACCGGAGGGCGAAAGAAGAGGGGGGCGACTCCGCATATCTCCCGCAACGTTTCGCTACAGCGGTCAATCTCACGCCCCACGATCCACCACGGCAAGCACCAGAACATCGCGGAGAGATGACGCTGCGTGTGATTGCCCAAGGAATGCCCCTCCGCCAGCATCCGAAGGATCAGGACCGAGTGAGCCGCCGCACGTTTGCCGACCACGAAGAAGGTCGCTTTGGCCCCATGCGCTGCCAGCAGATCCAGCACCCGCGGCGTGAGGTCGGGATCCGGCCCATCATCCAGCGTGAGCCAGACCTCCTGTTTTGCAGTTTCAAAACGGCAGCGCACGGGACCGAACAGCCCAAGGGCTGGAAATAAAGTGCCCAGACAGTAAAGCCCGTTCGCCAAGGTGATCCCGCACAGCAGCATCGCGCGCACGAAGGGTGATGATCCCGACCACATCGCGAACAGAATGACTGGGCCGCCCCAGATCGCAAACACCGTTGCCCAGCGCAGGAACGTGGCCATCGCGCCCGATTGTGTGTCGTTCAGGTGCGATCGTCTGGTCGCCCGAGTCTGTCTTGAAGTCGTGTCCATCTGAGGATCGCTCAAGGCAACGCCTCCGTCTCACGGAGCGACATGCACTTCCCGAAGGTGTGAAGGGTGCCACAGCAGGACGCGGATGCCGTCGAAAATCCCGAGGCCATGGACGCCAGCGTGGCTCGGACATGATTCTCCAGTAGGTTCAAAGGAAGCCATGGATAGGCATCCCGTAGTGCCACACCTTTCGCCTGCAACGCGCTCACCATTTTTTTCCGTTCACTTCTTGCAACACGTGTTTTTGAACATTCAAGTCCGCGATGATCCTCTTGAGCCGGGCGTTCTCTTCCTTTAACGCTCTGAGTCGCCTTCATTTCATTTTGTTTTGCTCTCTTTTGCTTTGAGCAGAACTCCAGTTGTGTCACGTCCACTTTATCGGGCCAGGCCAAGGCCACCGTGCCACGTGCTGCTCTCCTGAAAACCTTGGGCCCGGTAGTAGGTGAGGTCGAAGAGGTTGCCGGTGACGGTGCCATGCTTGATGATGATGTTTTCGCTCATGGGTAGAAAATGCCTTATCCCGGTGGGAGGAAAAAGCGAGTCAAGACTCGTGTTCGCCCTGATGCTGAGGGAATCCTGCGGCATAATCCAGCCTGGGGCAACGCCACAGAAATAGATGAAGAGAGTGATCAGGGCTGAAGGCCCGATATCTATACGAGCAGATTTCAATGGACTCTGGTGCGTCACCCATGAGGCGGGCTTTCAGCTCTCAATGCCTTATTGACACAGGGTCCTGGGCCTTCGACCCAGGCAGTGCTAATGGCGCACCTTTGGTGTTGGAAGAAATCTGTCCTGCAACCCAGAAGATAAGGGTGCGGTGGTCACAGCGTGCAGCTACAACTTGATGGCTTGGATACAGCCCGTAACATTCCGCTCTTTATTGCATTCCGCGTTCTATTCAGCGCGCGATTTTATTATCCCGTGTTGGGGATTCTGTTTCTCGATCTGGGACTGACGCTTGAGCAGTATGCCCTGCTGAACGTGGCTTGGGCCGTCGCGATTGTGACACTGGAGGTTCCGTCCGGTGCGCTGGCGGATGTGATCGGGCGCAAACGCATGGTGGTGGCTGCGGCGGGATTGATGGTCTTGGAGATGCTGCTCTTCGCCTTTGCACCGACAGACCGGCCGGGGCTGCTTTTCGCGCTGCTGTTGTTTAACCGCATCTTGAGCGGAGCGGCGGAGGCCAGCGCGAGTGGAGCGGATGAGGCGCTGGCTTACGATTCGCTGCCGTCCGATGGACGCAAGACTGCCTGGCCACTGGTGTTGGAACGCTTGATGCGCTGGCAGTCGGGCGGGTTCTTTGTGGTCATGATTGTGGGTGCGCTGGTCTATGATTCGGTTGCGGTCGGGAGCGTGGCGGCGTTTTTTGGCAGTGAGTGGCGTCCAGCGGCGGGTGAGTTGGTTCGTTGGCCGGTCTATCTCACACTACTAATTTCCTTTGGCTGCCTGGCGGTGGCACTGGCCTTGCGGGAACCTCCCGGTCGCGAGGCCATAACCGCGTTGTGGCCGACGATTTGCAAGGCCTGGCGAAATGTCCGCACCGGCGCGCACACGGTGGTGGCGGACCGGCGTATCCTGCTCATTCTTTTGGCGGCATTGGCCTGCGACAGCATCGTGCGGCTATTCCTGACCTTTGAGGCGAATTACCTGAGGCTTATTGCCATTCCGGAGTTTCTCTTCGGAATGATTGGCGCGTCCCTGGGGCTGCTTGGATTTATCGCAGCACCATTGGCGCGCCGGATGGTGGATAAAAATTCCGCTCAGGGGAATTTCATCGCTGTCAGTGCCCTGATAATTATCGGCCTGATCGGTGCGGTCTTCGCCACGCGGTTTCTTGGTGTGTGGGTGACGATTCCGCTTGGACTCTCGATGAATCTGGCAGGTTTCTTTGTGTCCCATTACCTGAACCTTTGGACGTCACCGAAAATGCGGGCGACGGTGTTAAGTTTTCGCGGTGTGGCGCTGAATCTCGCCTACGGCACGGCCGGTCTGCTTTTCGCGGGCGTAACCGGACGCCTCCGCGCCGCGGGATCGGGTCAGGACGAAAATGCGATTTTTGCGGAGTCCCTTTTCTGGCTGCCGCTGGCCTTCGGGGTGTTGATTGCGATCGTCGGGTTGATCGCCCTGGCTTCACGTCGCCGCTGCCGGGAATTGACCAGGGAGTATAAGCCGGATGAAGAGCCTGTGCCTCCGGTGTAGTTGCCAGATCCTAATCCGGCTTTTTCATCCCGGGCCGAATGGCGGGCAGGATGTCTTCCAGGTGATTGGCGACCAGAAAATCTCCCGAGCGGCACATGTCGCTGAGGAGATCAATGAGTGGATCCCAGAATTTCGCGCCAGCGGTGTTTTTGCGATTGAAGATGACCACGGGCTTGCCTTCCATCATCGGGTTCTTCTGGTGTTTGAATATCATCAGGGCGAGGGTTTCCTGGAAGGTGCCGGCCCCACCGGGGAAAATGACGAAGGCGTTGGAATTCTCGATCATGACTTCCATGCGGGTGTAAATGTCGGGTCGGAGCCAGAAGGCGGAGAGTCCGTCCGGCAAACCTTCGAGTTCAATAATATGGGGAACGTTCGAGCCGGCGGCCCATCCTCCGGCATCCACCGAGCCTTTCACCACCGCGCCCATGATGCCCGAGCGGCCGGCCCCGGAGACACAGCCGATTTTGTTTTCTGCCAGGAGACGTCCGAGCGCCTCGCCATCCGAGAGGTATTGGGGATCTTCCAGCGAAGCGGAACAGAAAACGCAGGCGCTGCCGATGTAGTCCGGGGGCATCGGAGTTTCGATGATGGCGGGCTGGCTCTCGGCCAGTTTATGACGTCCCGCGTCGGGGGGGCCCTGCGATTTGGACTGGGCGAGGGTTTCCAGCACGGCCTCGGGTGAGTTCACCGCGAGGAGAAAATTTTCATAGTCCTGCAAGACCGTCCCCATTTTGTGCAGATGTGCGAGAACCGCAAAGAAGGGGTTCCATGACGCATCTTCATTCAGGATGATGGTCGGTTTTCCGCTCAAATTGCGGTCGAGAGTCTGGAAGCCGACAAAGATGGAAATCGCTTTGAACATGTCTTCCAGGGTGGCTCCCGGAGTAAAAACAAAGGCATCGGATTCGATGATCTTCTTTTCGATATTAGAGAGCGTGATCCGCTGGTCGCCATTCGAATTGTAAATGTCCCACCCGCCCGCGAAAAGGAGATAGAGAAGGCGGGCGCGGGAGGCCCGATTGGGGTCATCCGCGCCGAGAACTGTTCCCGAGAGTCTGATTTTTGACATGCGTATTCTGTTTCAACCAAGACAAGTAGCAGTCTCCGTGCCGAAAATCCCGCGCTTAATCCTCAGGCCCTGAGGATCACATCGCCTTCGAAATGATCGTGGGAGGAAAACTTCACCGGGCCGTGGACTTCAAGTTTGTGGCAATGGAGGAGGGAAGGCACGCCTTGGACGAGGGCGGCATCGAGTTGATCCACGAGTTTGAAATGGTCGGGATCGAGGAGGATCTCTGGCGGGACGTCCTGGCGTTCGGGGGCGAGGATGGCGCGGCCATCGTCGGTGATGATGTAGGCGTCGGAGCGCAGGGCCAGGAGGTCGCAGGTGGTCTTGACCGGGGCGAAGCGGGAGCGTGGAACGACAACAGCTCCGGCATCGTCGTAGCACTCGATGGCGGCGCCCATGGCGGTCTCGAGCTGATAGACGGCGGGTGATTTTTTGTCGCGGGGATCCACGGTTTTTTTATTGCGGATGACGGGCAGAGGCAGGAGGCCGCCATTTTTTTCCAAGGCTGCGGCGAGGTGGTCGAGGCGGAGCCAGAGGTTATTGGTGTTGAAGTAGCGATGGCGCGTGATGTCCTGGAAGGCCTCCATGTCCTCGTCCGGACATTGGGCGGATTCGCGCAGGAGGAGGCGTCCGTCGCTGGCGCGGATGGCGAGGTGCCCGCCTTTGCGATCGGCCGCGGTGCGGGCGGTCACTTCCATGACAAAGGGTTTGCCGGAAGCGGCGAACCAGCGGAGCAGGGCGGGGTCGAGGGTGGCACCGAGGTTATCGGCATTGCTGACAAAGAGGTAAAGGAAACCCTGGTCGAGGAGACGCTGGAGAAGGCCGGAGCCGAGGATGGCAGGGTAAAGATCGCCGTGACCGGGTGGGCACCATTCGCATTCGGAATCGGCGGGCCATTCGACGGGAGTGAGATTCACCGCGTCAATCTTGGGCACTTTGTTTTGCATCAGTTCAAGGTCGCGCGGATGCCCGAGGGCGGAATAACGCGAGAGATGCGCCAGGGTGTCGGCACTGGTGCTGAAGCTGTTCATGACTAAAAAGCGGAGGTCTGACCCGGTGGCTTCGCGGGTGGCGAGGATCTGGCGAACGATGAGGTCGAGAAAGGTGTTGCCGTCGCGAACGGTCAGGAGGGATTTGGCTTTGTCGAGACCCATGCCGGTGCCGAGGCCGCCGTTGAGCTTGAGCATGACGGTTTTTGCCAAAAGGGTGGAATCGCCTTCCGCGGCGGCGGTGGAACAGATATCTTCATAACGCGGCAGGTTTCCGGCAGGACGGATGGAATCCTCCGCAATGAGGCCGGTTTCGTTTGCGGCGAGGAGATGAAAGGAACGCTCGAAGGCGGCAATGGCGGCGGGGCTGAGACCGGCGGATTGCATTTTATCGCGAAAGGGAGTGAAGGGCGGTGCCATGGAAAGCGGACTAATTCGTGGCGCGCTTTTCGGCTTCGGCTTTGATGGCGCGCACGGTGGTCTTGGCTTCGCCCAGCGCGGCCTCTTTCATCCCAGGAAGACTGGTGATGGGGACGCAGAGGTTAGTGTAGCAAAGGAGGGTCTGGTTTTGGCCATAGGGTTCGATCCGCAGCGAGCCGTCACTTGATTTGGCCAGGGGGGATTTGATGAGAGTCCAATCCACTTCGTAGGAATTTCCCTTGGTGATGTAGGAGTTGCGCACGCTGTAGGAGATTTTCCCCAGGATGGGAACTTTCGTGGTGTATTGCACATCCTTGGAGCCATCGGGGTTGGTCGCGAGAATGTCCGCAGAAATCAAATTGGGCGTGTAGCTCGGGGCCGAGGCGTAGTCGGTGAAGAGGTTTTTCAGGACAGCAGGCGGGGCGTTCACGACTTGGTAGAGCGAGAGTCTGGGCCACGGCGCGCCGGAAACGGCTTTGCTTTTCACGACGACCTGACCGGCGGCCAGTTCATCAAGGGCGATCTGTGGCACTTCACCGACGAGGGCGCTGCGAACCAGTGGCGCTGCGAGCAAAAGAAATGCTCCGGCAAGAATTCGTATGGAAATCATGCCATGTGTCTATCCGTCTGGTGACAAATTTGCAAACCGGGAGAGTTTTCATCCGGGAGGAACGAGGTGGAAAGCGGGGATGCGGGTGAAAACAGCCTCGCCGTCGTCCGTCGTACCGAAATACGCGCCTTCGGCCACTGCCGGGTGGGCGACGACATGCGTGCTGTTGTAAGAAAACGATTCACCGGGTTCGAGCCGGGGAAATTTCCCAACCACACCATCGCCTTCGACGGCGGTGGTTTCCCCGTTTTCTTCCCGCACGACCCACTTGCGGCCGCGGAGGGTCACGGTTTCCTCTGATTCATTGCGGATGGTGATGGAGTAGATGAAACGGAAAGGTTTGTCCGGCGGGGCTTCGAGATCAGGGGCATGGGTGACGTCGTCAATCTCCACTTCGAGGCCAGGTAGTTCGCGAATTTTCATCGCGGCGCACCTAGGCTTTTTTGACGGCCTGAATGGCCAGTTCACGGAGCTGCTTGTGATCAACCTCGGAGGGCGAGCCGGTCATCAACTCGACCCCGCGATTATTTTTCGGAAAAGCAATCACATCGCGAATACTGTCCGCTCCGGCCATAAGCATGACCAGCCGGTCCAGGCCGAGCGCGATGCCGCCGTGCGGAGGTGCGCCAAAGCGGAAAGCGTTCAGCATGTGGCCGAACATAGTCTTCTGCGTTTCTTCATCCACGCCGAGCACGCTGAACATCCTCGCCTGCAAATCGGATTCGTGAATACGGAGACTGCCGCCGCCGATTTCCACGCCGTTGAGCACGATGTCGTAGGCCACGGAGCGAACCTTGCCGTAGTCGCCCGCTTCGAGCAGCGGAATGTCTTCCGCCTTGGGACGGGTGAAAGGGTGGTGGATGGCGTGCCATCGTTCTTCTTCCGCACTCCAGCCCAGCAGCGGGAAATCCACGACCCACAGGAAATTCAACTGAGCCATATCTTTCACGAGCTTTTGAATCTCCGCCACGCGCAGACGAACCCGGCCGAGGGTGAGGCAGACGGTTTCCCAGGTGTCCGCGCCGAAAAGAATGAGGTCGCCTTCCACAATGCCGAGGCGTTCGGTCAGCGCGGCTTTCTCGGCTTCGGAGAAAAACTTCACAATGGGAGATTTCCATTCGCCATTCTCGAACTTGATAAAAGCGAGGCCTTTTGCGCCCGCGAGTTTCGCCATCGCGGTGAGTTCCTCAATCTGGCCGGTGGTAATGCCGGCAAAGCCTTTGGCGTTGATCGCCTTGACCACGCCGCCGGAATCCAGCGCGCCGCGAAAGACCTTGAACTGGCTCTCGCGAAACACGTCGCCGAGGTCGCAAATTTCCACCCCGAAGCGCGTATCGGGTTTGTCGCTGCCGTAGCGGTTCATCGCCTCCTCATGGGTCATGCGCGGAAAGGGCACGGACAACGCGACCCCCTTCGTCTCTTGGAAAACGGAGACCATCAATTTCTCAACCAGGGCAATGATGTCATCCTGGTTGATGAAGGAAGCCTCGACATCAAGCTGGGTAAATTCCGGCTGGCGGTCGGCCCGCAAATCTTCGTCACGAAAGCACCGCGCAATCTGAAAATACTTTTCCAGACCGGCCACCATTAGGAGTTGTTTGTACTGCTGGGGGGCTTGGGGCAGGGCGTAAAACGACCCTGGGGAAAGACGTGAGGGAACGAGAAAATCCCGTGCGCCTTCGGGAGTGCTTTTCGAAAGCACCGGCGTCTCGATTTCCAGGAACCCTTCGCCGTCCATGACGTCGCGGATGGTTTTTGTGACCCGGTGGCGCAGGCGAAGGTTGGCGGCCATTTCAGGACGGCGCAGGTCAAGATAGCGATAGGTCAAGCGCAAATCCTCATTGGCAATGCGTTCATCAATCGAGAACGGCAGCACCTCCGCCTTGTTCAGAATTTCAATTTCGTCGGCCACGATTTCAATTTCCCCCGTAACGAGCCGGGCATTTTCCGTACCCTGCAGACGTGGG
>Ga0105047_10007527_pt1 | contig 18328 bp, 11 predicted proteins | sample MAT04_FD_78384 | JGI IMG/M metagenome (GOLD analysis project Ga0105047, IMG submission 78384) | Freshwater microbial communities from Lake Fryxell liftoff mats and glacier meltwater in Antarctica - MAT-04 (megahit assembly) | ecosystem: Environmental > Aquatic > Freshwater > Ice > Liftoff... | reverse complement strand
TTTTGTTTAATTCATTGCCTATATTTTTAATCTGCGGAACTTCTTATACAATTGAAGAAATTTTGTTATTAGTAATATCTATTGCATTCCACCATCTATCGTTATCACTTGTCCTGTAATATATTTCGAATTTTCGCTGGCTAAAAAAGTTACAAGCATGCCAACATCACGAACTTCTCCAAACTTCATCATTGGTATTTCAGAAGCTAGTGATTTACGATCTTCCGTGCTGAGCCAAGCATTCATTTCTGTATCTATTACCCCTGGGGCTATTGCATTAACCCTAATATTAGAAGGTGCAAGTTCCTTTGCTAAAGCCTTTGTAAATGAATTAATTGCTCCTTTAGATGTAGAATAAATAACTTCACAAGAAGCGCCTACATCCCCCCACATTGAAGATATATTTATTATTATTCCACTTTTTTGTTTTATCATTTCTTTTACTACACTATGAGAACAATTAATAGTACCCCTTAGGTTTACATTTAAAATATTATCCCATTCAGCTGGTGACGAATCCATAAACAATCCTACCTTAGAGATTCCTGCATTATTTATCAAGATATCTATTTTACCTAATTTTTCAATGGTAGTTTTTATCATTCCATTTGAGAATTCATAATCACTTACATCACCTTTAATTTTTATGGCATAAGCTCCTAGTTCTCTGATTTCCTCTAATGTTTTTTCAGCTGCTTCATCATTACTTTTATAATTTATAACCACACATGCCCCAGCCTTCGCAAGTTCTATAGCAATCCCTTTTCCAATCCCTCTAGATGCTCCTGTAACTATAGCTACTTTACCTTTTAAATTCATAATATAATTCACCTCAATAGTATTATTATACCGCTAATTTAACAAAAAAACTGAGTAAAAATCCTTTTGTTAATTTTAAAAGGTTTTACTCAGATTAATTTTTAGTTTTTTTTTAACCCATAATAACTTTTACATCATGTGTCATTCCGTCATTCAAATCAGGTAATTTATTACCATCTATTAATTTACCATCCATTATCATTTGCTTAACTCCCTTATTTAGATGTGCACTATTATCTACAACTATAGAATAAGTTGTATTTCTGAAATTTCTTTTATAAGTAAATCCATCCCATCTCGACGGAATAGCTGGATCTACTAATAGTCCATCATATTCTGCTCTTATTCCAAGTATCCAGTTTGTAGCAGTTCTTTGAAGCCACTGCGCTGAACCTGTATACCATGTCCAGCTCCCTCTTCCGTAATTAGGAGACTGAGGACCATCTGAATTACCTGGCATTACATAAGGCTCTCCCTTATATAAATCGATGTCTGAGCTTCTATTAGGGGGACATATCCTTTGGTAAAGCGCGTAGGCCTTTTCAACTTCACCCACCATAATGTAAGCCGTTACTGCCCAAGTTGCTGCATGAGAATATACTCCTCCATTTTCCCTGAGTCCAGCCGCATACCTTGTTATATAACCAATATCTTCTCTTACCTTACTATAAGCTGGATATAATAAAAGCGTGCCATAGTCCTTGAATAAATATTCACTTACAGAATCCATGGCAATTTTTGCTCTCTTCGTGTCCGCTATACCACTTATAACTCCCCAAACCTGAGGGTTAAGAAAAATAAATGCTTCTTCATTTTCTTTAGCTCCTACTTCTGCGCCACTATCTGTAGTTGCTTGAAGGTACCACTTTCCATTCCATCCATGTTCATTTAGAGACTTTTTCATATCTATCATTACTTTTTCACATTTATTAGAAAAATCTTCATCGCCCTTATTTCTACACATAGGTATAAAGTCACCTAATATAATATACAAGAATTCTCCAAGCCAGAAACTTTCACCCTTCCAGTCCCAGCCAACTGCACTTAATCCATCATTCCAATCATTTTCACCCATTAGAGGTACGCCTCTATTACTAAACCTTGTAAATACTTTTTCTATGGAGCGTTTACAATGCTCAAATAAACTTACTTCTTCATTTGTATCAAAGAATGCTATCTTTTCTTCAAGTATAGAAAAGTCATTAGTTTCTTTTAAATAGCTAGTGGTTATAAAAGGAAGCCAAAGCAAATCATCTGAGCATTTAGTTTCAGGTCCTTTTCCAGAGATAGTCATCCACCAATGATACACTGTACCATCAGATTTTTGCTTACCCGCATGCATTAGTATTTGTTTTTTTGCATATTCTGGCATTGAGGAGAAGAATATCTGGCAGTCCTGAAGTTGGTCTCTGAAGCCATAGCCACCACTTACTTGGTAATAAGCTGATTTACCCCATATTCTGCAAGAAATCGCCTGATATTTAAGCCAAGTATTAGTCATAATATTAAGTGCAGCGTCAGGTGTACTTATTTGTTCAGCGTCCACAAATTTTTCCCAAAACTTATGTACTTGCCCCAGTGCTTTATGAGCTTCTTCAAGCTTATTATACTTAGTTGCTAAAGCGCAAGCTTGCTCTTTTGTATCTGCACAGCCTAAAGTGAACACAATTTCTTTACTTTCTCCTGGCTGTAATTTTACTTTTACGTGAAGTGAGGCTGTAGCATCAAAAAATCTACCTGTATTTCTATCTAATTCATCCTTATCCATGGCAATAGGGTTACTCTCTGACCCATACATTCCTATAAATGATTCCTTGTCACCATCATAAGATGTAACTTTCTCACTACAAGTGTGGAAACCAACATATTCCCAGTCTCTATTGTTATTTTGACCTTTCTCATTTTGTAATAGCCAAAGGCACTTAGTTGTAACAAAACCATTTACTTCTTCATTAAATTGATTATCAATAAATATCTTGTGGAATTCTCTATGTTCATCTGGAGATGTTCCCATACACCATTCAAAATATGTCATTAAACTCAGTTCCCTAGCTTCACCGGACTCATTTGTAAGCTCTAGTGTCCATATTTCCATGGGAGCATCGGGTACCACATACATGGTGAGTTTACTCCTTATGCCACTATACTTTTGCTCTATTATGGAATACCCTATTCCATGCTTTACTGTATATTCCTCTGGCTCCTTGCAAACTGGTTTATATCCTGCTGACCAGAAATCTTTAGATTTGTCATCCCTTATATAAATATATTTGCCCCAATTATCCTTTATTACATCTTGATAAGAACGGGTAAGCCTGTTTTCTACAGCGTTACCCCTCCAGGAATACCCTCCACCAGTTTGAGATACCATAAAAGTATAATCTCCATTACTTATAATATTAGCCCAAGGTCTTGGAGTTTTCGGTGTAGTAATAACATATTCTCTTCCGTCTTCTCTAAAATACCCATATTTATTTTCAAATAGATGTTTATCACTTAATTTATTTTCTTCCAATTTGTAGTCTCCTATCCTCTGTAAGTAAAATTATTTCCTATTGAATTGCCTTTAACTTTTTCTTTGCTAGATTTAATGTATCTGCATCATTAGGAAAAGCTTCCATAATAGTTTTATAGGTTTCTATAGCATTCTCTTTGTCATCAGCTTTCAAATATTGATCTGCTACACTTAGCATAACTTCTCCTAAATATCCTTTATCAAGCTGAAGATATTGCCTTAACATATCTGTTCCTGTTTTAATATCAATTTTAGTCTTTATTATTTCATCTGCCATATCTTTTGATTTTTTATATGCTGATGGCTTTGGAAAGGCATAGGTACTACTCCATATATCATTTACTTGTTGGAAGCCTCCCATAAATTCATAGCCACTTCCATCTTCCTTTTCAACTTTCTTCCCTTTTAATGCAATAACATAATCACCTTTTTCGAAACTAGCCATTGCATCCTTATAATATTTATTGGACATACCATTCTGCTCCATCCATGCTACTCCATATATCAAAAGCACTACTACTATAAATACTAAAGCAGTTTTTGCATTTTTCTTCACTTTTTTCTTCCTCCTTTATTACTTCAGTCCTACTATTATTTAACTCCACCAGTAAAGGCCTTAATAAAGTTTTTCTGTGCGAAAAAGTAAATAATGACAACAGGCACAGAAACTATAACCATTGCTGCCCATAACTGCTCTGCATGTAGTCCCGGTATAGTGCTACTAAACTTAAATATAGCAATCTGCAATGTCATTATAGCTTCACTTCTTAAATATAAAAGAGGGCCCATAAAGTCATTCCAAGATCCCATAAAAGTAAGTATACCAATGGTAGACAAGGCAGGCACTGCCATAGGTAATACTACCTTAGTAAAAATCGTAAGTTCACTAGCTCCATCTATTCTAGCGGCTTCAAGATAAGCATCATCAATTTGAGTAAAAAACTGAATCATAAGAAATATATTATAAGCACTTAGTGCTCCCGGTATAATTAATACCCTATAGGTATTAATCCAATCCCAGTTATACATCATTGTATATGTAGGAATTAATAGTAAAACACCTGGAATCATCATGGATCCTAATATAATTCCCCTTGTTACCTTTTTATAAGGAACATCTTGCTTTACTATTGCATAAGCTACCATTGCTGAAAATAGTACATTTAATACCGTGACACTGCCAGCAATAAATATAGTATTAAAGAATAATCTTGGAATATTTAAGTTCTTAAAAACCTCTCTATAACCATTGAAACTTAATGCTTTTGGTAGTGCAAGAGGTGCATTCATAATTTCTGTTCCAGTCTTAAAAGAATTCATAATCATGAAAAAGAATGGATACAATACAAAAATTGAACCAATTAATAAAGTTCCATACAAAATCACTTTAACTAATGCTTTCTTTAATTTACTTTTGTTATTGAAACGACTTGAGTTATTCTGGCTACTATTATTTGCTTTTTCCATAATTACATATAGCTCCTTTCTATTCTCCATCTACATTAAGCACTTTATCTTGAACCTTAGTAAGCACAAAAATTACTATTGCAAGTAAAATACCTATTGCAGAAGCCTCTCCCATCTGCATGTCCTTAAATCCCTTTTGATAAAGATACAATACAGGTGTAAGCGCAGAATTGTAAGGTCCTCCAAGCAAATCAAAATTCATATAAACTTCACCGAACATCTGAAGTCCATTAATAATATTCATAGTCATTACAAAAACAATCTGAGGCTTTAATAAGGGCATAATAATCGCAAAAAATGTATTATACCACGAACTTCCATCTATCTCAGCTGCTTCAAGCACTTGCTTATCAATTGCTGCTATACCACCAATAAAAATAATTGTTTGTATTCCAAACCATTTCCAACTATTAAAGATTGCAATTATTGGCATTGGAAGCCACTTAGTTGTTTTCCAAAATACAGCTTCACTAATCCATCCATTTTGAAGCATAAATTGTTGAATTGGGCCTGCTGGACTTGATATATTGTTGAAAATAAGCATAGCTACCACCAATGATGTAATAACTGGGATAAAATATATTGTCCTAAATATAGAACCTGCAAATTTTATCTTACTTAATATAAGGGCCAGTGTTAGTGATATCACCAAAGTAAGTCCAATAAATATACCTTGATTATATAGTATATTAAAAATAGACTTCCAAAACAAACCATCTGTTGCTATTTTAATCCAATTTCCAAACCCAACAAAGGTTGCTTTTTCTGGTTGAATTAAGTTTATTTTCAGAAAACTATTTTTAAAGGATAATGACATGGGATAAGCTAAGAATATTAAAAAATATATTATCCATGGAGATACAAATATAATTCCCCACTTCCGTTTTGAGGTTAACTTTTTTTTATTCATTGTTGTCCTCCTCTATAAACCAGTGCAAGCATAAAGCTCTTAATACTGCTAGAATTTATGGTTAAATAATTTACTGGAAAGATTTTCTTTCCAGTAAATTGTGATTTATACTATTTAGCTGTGCTTAATATCTTTCTAGACTTAGTTGCAGCTTCTTTTACACCTTGCTCTGGGGTAAGTGTCTTTTTAATAACTACCTTTTCGTAAGTCTGAAGCATTATATTTTGAATTCCATCAGATTCTGCAAAACCTTCATTAGGTAAACCAGTTTTTAACTGATCTAAGAATGGTTTATTTTCTGCTGTCTGAAAATATGGATCGCTAGCAAGAGTTTTTAGTGTAGGTAACTGTCCTAATGCCTTACAAGTCTCAAGGTTTTCTTTGTCTTGCATTAAGAATTTTACAAGTTCAAAGCCCATAGTTTCTTTATTTTTATCAGATTTAAATATCATTAACGCACGTCCGTCTATAGTTGAAACTGATTTATCACCTGTTTTTAACACTGGAATAGGCGCTACTCCAACGTCTTTACCTATTACCATAGGAGTACCAGCTGCTTGCTTAAGGTTAGCTTTCCATCCATAACCAAACTGTGTCCACATTCCTATATTTCTTCCAAAGAAAGGTTTTTCCATTGTTGGTGGAGCAAATTTTTGAGCATCTTGTGAAAATTTAAAGAATTTATCCATATTAGCTTCTGGTTTATCAAACACTACATCGGTTCCCATTTTATTTAGGAGTTGATATTTTCCACCATTCATGCTGTAGTATTCTTGAGCTAGCGCTGTCCAATACCAACCACCAAAGGTTAATCCCTCGTTCCAAAATATATTTCCATAAGTTTTTGATCCATCTTTTCTCTTAGGTAATTCACTTATTTTCTTAGCATAAGTCAAATATTCCTCTAAAGTTACTGGTGGCTTTTCTGGATCAAGCCCTGCTTCTTTAAATAATTCCTTATTATATATCATCATTTGAGTATTAGCATTCATTGGAACATAGTAAGTTCCATCCAATACTTTACCTAGATACTTACTGTCTATTCTCTTCGCAAGAGTGCTATAATCCTTAAAGTCATCAAAATTAACTAGTTTATCCATTTTTGCATATTTCATAGGTGGTGCTCCCCAAGTTCCAGCATATAAAGTTGGAGCATCTCCTGCAGCAATTCTAGTATCAATGTTCTTATCATCTGTTACAGTAACCTTAATATTAGGATACTGTTTTTTAAAATTAGGCAATATTGATTTTTTTACATAATCAATATAGTCGCCGGCTGGAAGCATAAGCTCTATATCACCTTTAAGAGTTTTTGGATCAACCTTTTTAGCTGCATTAGAACTTGATTTTGATCCACAACCTGCAATGCTAACAGTTAGTAATGATGTTACTAAGAACAATGAGCATATTTTTTTGAATTTCATTCTAATTCCTCCTTAGATTTTCTTATGATGTTTATTTTATTTGGTTACTATTGTTTGCTTATTATTATTTTTTAGTCAACTCTATTCCAGATGAATCCCTTATTACTAATTCAGTAGAAAGTGTAACTGACCTATTCACTTCACCACCATTTAACATATTAAATAAAGTATGTGTAGATAATAGTCCCATTTCATACATTGGTCTTTTTACTGTAGTAAGTGCAGGGGTTATGTATGATGAAACCACAAGATTATCAAATCCTACCACTGCCACATCTTTCGGTACATTATAGCCTTTATCCCTAAGTGCAAATATAGCACCTACGGCCATTTCATCATTAGATGAGAAAATTGCTTCAGGCGGTTTATTGTTTATTTCCAAGTAATTTATTACTGCATCATAACCTGAGTTTTCTGTAAAACTACCTTGCAGCAACATATTTTCATTATATTTTATACCATTAGATGCTAAAGTTCTTAAATATCCATTGAACCGTTTCTTATTGTCATAAGCCTCTTCTGGCCCACTTAGAAATGCTATGTTCCTATACCCTCGACCTAATAAATGTGTTACTGCACTAGATGCTCCATTTTCATTATCTATCAACACATTACATACCTTATCCGCTGTTATTTCTCTATCAAGGACTACAATTGGTAACCCCTTTTTAGAAAGTGTCATTATCTCATCATCACTGATAGTAGGGTTGATTATTATAGCTACATCAACTCTTCTTTCACTTAAAAAATTGTAACTTGAGCTCTTTTTAGTTCCTGGATCACAGAATACTATTAGTTCGTAGCCATTTAGCATAGTTACTTGCTGAATACCTCTTATAAGTTCATTATAAAAAGGTCCATTGATGTCATGTACAAATAATCCAACTAATTCAGTCTTTTGTTTTTTAAGATTTTTTGCTGCTCCATTTGGTGAATAGCCTAATTCTTTTGCTATTCTTAATATATTGTCTTTTTTCTCTTTACTTACATTCCCTTTGTTATTTAAAGCATAAGATGTAGTTGAAATTGATACACCCGCCGCTTTTGCAACATCTTTTATAGTTATCATAAATATCCCTCTATTCGAAACGTTTCTTTTGTTATCTTTAATATAACGTTTACATGCATATTTGTCAATAGGTTATTTATACTTTATATATTTTTATTTGTATTAGTGTGTTTGTTTAAGCCATTTGTCTAGTATATAAATATAATATTTCAACATTAATTTTACAGAAACGTTTATTTAACTATTTAACAACCTCGAAACCTGACTTCAAACCTTCAACAGAACTCGTTCCAATCCATATTTCAAATTCTCCCGTTTCTACTATAAAATTAAAATTTTCATCATAAAAACCAAGCTCCTCATGCTTTAAAATAAATTCAATAGTTCTGCACTCACCAGGTTTTAAAAATATTTTTTGAAACCCTTTTAATTCTTTAACAGGTCTAGTAATTGACGCTACTAAATCCCTTATGTAAAGTTGAACTATCTCTTCGCCTTCCACAAGTCCACAATTTTCAATTTCAATAGTAACTCGCAGTGACTCATCTTGTGTAATCTTGTGTTTTTCTAACACCATATTTTTATAAGAAAAGTTTGTATAGCTTAATCCATATCCAAATGGGTATAGTGGTGTTTCATCAACATCTAGATACTTTTTAAAATTAGGTCTTCCCGTACTTTTATAATTATAGTAAATTGGAACTTGCCCCACATTTCTTGGAAAAGACATTACAAGTTTACCGGAGGGATTGTAGTCTCCAAATAACACATCTGCAATAGCATTTCCACTTTCATCACCTAGTTGCCAAGTTTCAAGTATAGCAGTCACAGTATCATTTTCAGAGACAAGTGTAATTGGTCTTCCATTCATAAGCACTAGTACCATAGGCGTGCCCGTTTTAAGCACTTCTCCTATAAGTTTTCTTTGACATTCGGGAATACCTATAGATGATCTGTTATGATTTTCACCACTCATATCCGAACTTTCACCAAGGACCATAATTGCAACTTCAGATTTTCGGGCTATTTCAACAGCCTTTTGAATTTCACTTTCTTCACTTTCTAAAATTCCACTACCTCTTGTGTGATATATTTCAGTTATATTAGAAACTTTATTACTTATTCCACGGAGCACAGTTATTACATTTTCGGGTTTCCCCTTAAATGACCAACATCCTAGTGGATTTGATTTATCATCTGCCAGTGGACCAATTACTGCAATTGATTTTATATTCTTATTTAAAGGTAAAATATTATTATTTTTAAGCAATACTATAGACTTTCTAGCCGCTTCTCTTGCCTTTTTTACATGTTCTTCACATCTTATAATTTCATTACACAGTTTAATATCTGTAATAGCATTATCAAATAAACCTAATTTTATTTTTAATTTTAATATTCTTGTTACGACCTCATCAATTAGATCCACAGAGAAATCACCAGCCTGGACTAGCTCCATTAAATGATCATTATAACTACTAGAATTCATATCTATATCCACGCCTGCATTCATGGCTTTAATTGCAGCATCTCTTTTGTTTTTAGCCAGTCCGTGATATATAAGTTCCTCTATAGATTCCCAATCGCTTATAACCACACCTTCAAATTTCAGTTCGTCTCTTAAAAGCGTAGTAAGTAAAAATTTATTGGCGGATGCAGGTACTCCATTTAAATCATTAAAGGCGCACATAATTGTACCAGCTCCTGCATCTATAGCAGCTTTAAAAGGTGGTAAATAGGTTTCCCGAAGGGATCTTTCGGATATATCAACGCTATTATAATCTCGTCCGCCTTCTGCAGCGCTATAGCCAATAAAATGTTTAGGGCAAGCTACAATTTTAGGCCTATCACTCCAGTCATTTCTTTGTATCCCTTTTACTCTTGCTGCTGCAATTTTACTACCAAGATATACATCTTCCCCTGCTCCTTCTGCAACTCTTCCCCATCTAGGATCGCGAGCAATATCAACCATAGGAGCAAATATAACATTAATCCCTTCTGTGGAAGCTTCTCTTGCTTGGATAGCCGAAGTTTCTTCAATTAATTGTAAATCCCAGCTACAACTTTCCCCTAGTGGTATTGGAAATATAGTTTTATATCCATGAATTACATCATCACCTATGAGTAGTGGTATTGAAGCTCCACTTTCCATAGCTATTTTTTGAATTTCATTAACTCTTTCCGCCCCATAAACATTTAAAAGCGAACCTACTTTCCCATTTTTTATAAGCTCAATTTCTCTTTGTTCTAGTTTTCCAAATTGAACTAACTGTCCGATTTTATCCTTAAGACTCATGGTAGATAATAATTTCTGAACTTTCTGGTTAATCATGGTATCTCAACTCCTCGTTAATTTCTTTTCTATCTTTTGTTAATTTTGATTTCAAAATTTTTAATTATCATATATAAGTTCCTCTAGCACTCCACTAATTGTATTTTTGCTAATCCATCCAGCCCATTTATACAAATTAAATAGAAACCTTTTTTTATCTCTGAAAACTTCACTCCCTCATATAAAATAGGTTTGTACTTTTGTGAACTGAGTAAAATTTCACCACCTACCTCTTTATAAGCTGATACACAAAGTGTTGTTTGTTTTGAACTCTCTTCCAAGCTCACTACCTCATAGGTGCTATACACTATTTCTAAATCCTCATTAATTTTGCAACACCTAGGTAACATCACTCCTCCTCTTGCTGGGATTAGTAATTCCTTACCCTTTAGCCATGGATTCTTATGGTAATCTATTTTAACAATTTTATTATATTCATCAAAATTATTTACAAACATCAAGGCAGTATCACCATTTTGCCTTACAAGAACATTAGTCCACTCATCAGAACAACACACCCCAGGCTTCACATCTACTTCTAGTGCGATTTTTTTAATTAAATCTAATTTGTAATCATACTCATGTTCCATACCTACCCCAAGAAAAACAAGTTTCCCATCACCTATTTCTTTTGTAAACCCTGCATATTCTTTTATTCCATCTTCCTCATACCAAGCTATAGGCTCACCCTTAAATTTACTTAGTACGACCCTATAATTTGAAAATATTGTATCCATACCTTCTATATTCATCCTCGTCCAGCCAGATTTAGTTTCTTTTATTTCAACCTCCATGGCATCTAGTAGTATTGTGCATTTTTCACCCACTAGATTAAACTTTGGAACCTCCGGATAAAGAACAAGTTTCCCACCATTTTCAATATAGTTTAATAGCTTGTTTTGAATTTTTTCATCCATCCATTTAGTAGAAAACATCCATAAGCTAGGAATTAAATATGGATTTATCTCTTTAGAGTCCATTATATCTAAAGCTTCATAGGATATATTAGCCAAAGTTAATGACCGAAGTATACCATCAAATTGATAGTTTTCTCTAAACTGAGCTATCTCATCAATAACCTTTTCAGTAAAGTCATCTTTATACTCAGTCATATAATAATCTGGATAAAATCCAATATAAGTGTCAACTACCTTTTTAGTTTTCAATAATTCTGCTTTAAAAGTGTTTATTACCTCTCCCATATATTTTATCTTTGCATAATGAGGACGTTCTTCACCTTCTGCATTTAAAGGTGCCTGCCACTGATGGCGTCTACCAAATAGTCCAATGTCTTCATAATTTTCACCAGATACAAACATATAATAATTTATAGCATTCATTCCACTAGCTATAGTTACTCTAGTACTAAGCTCAATATCAGAGGGTTGTAACCTTGGTCTATCCATAAGTCCTCCACTTTGAAACTCAGCAGAAAACAGTGGTTGTTCTGGATTTTGTACTGCTTTAGTAAAGGCATTATCAATAATAATGTCATGAAAGTTATCATATGTTATATTTCTAATATAATAATCTCCTGCCAAAATAACGTCTTTAATCTTCCCAGCCTTATATAGCTGTGATAATCCTATAGGGTATTCATTCCCTCTGCCTGTATTAGAAACAGTTGTAAACCCGTGAACGTTTACAATGTAAGGTACTTGTATCCCGAACTCTTTGCTGTAGGCTCTTAATGTCTCTATATAATTCGCAAAATATTTTCTTGAAAAATTCCCAAAATCTTTAGCCCATCTTAAAGCACTCACCGCGTTTTTATTGTCTATAATTTGCTTTATACCTTCACTTATTTCTAAACAATTTAAGCTGTACGCATTATTAAAATTTTCTATGGAGCCAAATTCCTCCAACAAAAATTCTTTAAAATAATCCATAGTAGCACTATTATAATCCCCTTGATTAGTTACCCACTGAAGCATGCCCACCTCATTATCAAGTTGAAACATAATTATAGTCCCTCCTTGATTAATCTGATATTGGCTTATCACAGAACATGCACTCTTGTACCAAGCTTTAACTTTAATCAAAAATTGTGGATGCATATATGATATAACTTTAGTGGTATGCTCTTCACCATTCTCTTTTTTAGCAATAACCTGAGGATAATTTTTTATTAACCAAGTAGGAATTCCTTCAAATTTTATCTCTGCCATGACATAAGGTCCAGGTCTGACAATACAGTACATATTTTCTTGCTTTAGAAGTGCTAAAAAACTTACCAAATCCCTTTCACTTCTTGTTTTACCTTCAAAATCAAAGACGCCCTCTTCATATTCATGCCAGCACCAAGGAACATATGTACTTATAAGATTACACCCTGTAGCTTTAATCTTTTTAATTAGTTTTAGCCATTTATCTTTGGGTGTTCTGAAATAATGTAACTCTCCCCCATATACAAACTGGGGTTTTTCATCAATAAGAAACACCTCATCTTTTATAACTATCATTTTAAAACTTCACTCCATTCTCAGCTTATTTCGTACTATAGAAACGTTTCTTGTTTTTTAATTATACTATATGAATTTTTATATTACAATACAACTATAAATTTCCCGTAAAAAATTTTTATATTCAAAACACCAAAGTCCCATTATCTTTTTTATAGCTTGGTCCACTTTATATATATATTTATATGTGATAATATATATCATATAAAGTGATTAAATTAAATGCTTTGAAATATCTTAAATAACAGTTTTGTACAAATGGAGGCAGAAAAATGAATGGAAGAAACAAAGGCAATACATATAATACATTATTCCACTGGCATAGCTTTAGATTAAAACTGGTTTTAGAGGGAATTGGTATAGGTGTTATTACGGGTTTACTAATTGTAATGTATCGTTATTCACTGACAAAGGCTGGAATTCTTTTAGCTGAAATATACAAAGCTATTTCTATAAAACCTATACTTATACTCCCCTGGGTTTGCGCTGTAATAATTATTGGATACATTGTAGGATTAATGGTTAAACACCAACCCATGATTAGTGGAAGTGGAATCCCTCAAGTGGAAGGAGTTTTACTTAGAAAAATTGACATGGTATGGTGGAGAGTTATACTCGGTAAATTTATTGGAGGTGTTCTTTCAATAGGATCAGGACTTTCCCTTGGACGTGAAGGACCATCGGTTCAATTAGGTGCAGCAGTAGGTCAAGGGTTTAGCAAAGTATTTAAAAGAGTGAAAATCGAAGAGAAATATCTTATTACAAGTGGAGCTAGCGCAGGACTTGCTGCAGCCTTTAATGCGCCACTAGCCGCTGTAATGTTTGCGTTAGAAGAAGTTCATAAGAATTTTTCACCCTTAGTACTCCTTTCAACTTTATCTGCTGCATTATCAGCTGTTCTTGTAGCTAGTAGTTTTTTTGGATTAAAGCCAGTTTTCAACTTTGAAAATCTGCCCATATTGCCACTAAAATTTTATTTTTATATAATATTATTAGGGGTTATCATTGGCGTTCTAGGGGTAGTGTTTAATAAGTTTCTTTTAAAGACTCAAAGCCTATACTCAGGTCAAAAATGGCTTCCTAAAGAAATGAGGGTAGTGGTGCCCTTATTGATTTCAGTTATCCTTGGGATACTACTACCACAAGTTTTAGGTGGCGGACACGATCTTATAACATCCTTAGTTACAAAAAATCTTTCTTTGAAAATTTTGATAATTCTAGTTATAGTGAAATTTTTATTCACTATGGCAAGTTATGGCTCAGGTGCACCAGGAGGAATTTTCCTTCCACTGCTTGCTATTGGTGCATTAGTAGGAAATGTTTATGGAGTAGCACTTGTTAATTTTGTACATTTCGATAGCATGTATATTAATAACTTTATAATACTTGCAATGGCAGGTTATTTTACAGCAGTAGTTAGAGCACCCATAACTGGAACTATTCTAATTACTGAAATGACAGGTTCCTTTACCCATTTGCTTTCATTAGCAATTGTATCTGTAGTTGCATACATAGTCGCAGATATTCTAGCATCAAAGCCTATCTATGAATCATTGCTGGAAAAATTTTTACACAATGTAGGAGAAAAAATATCCATTGGTAATAATAGAGATAAAGCTATATTAGAGTTTGCAGTATGCATGGGCTCAAAGTTAGACGGAAAACAAATTAAAGAAGTCAAATGGCCATCCCATTGTTTATTAGTAGCAGTTAAGCGAGGAGGAGATGAATTAATTCCAAGAGGAGATACTGTTATCTTTCCCGGTGACTATTTAGTTGTACTTACTAATGAGGATAAGGTATCTAAAATAAATGATGAATTAATAATAATGACAGCAAGTTGTGAAATATTGAACTAAACATTTTAATGGAAATTATAAGTCCTTGCAATATATATGATAATCTTTTATATTTAGTATAAGACAAACATCTTTCACAACTTTTTAAATTATAAAAATAATATATGTCAATTGACAACTACCCTAAAGGGATAGTTGTTTTCTGTTAGAAATTGATAAATAATAAGGAGGAATTTAAATTGAGTAAAGTTGAACAACTAACCGTAGATACTATAAGGGTTCTATCCGCTGAATCAATACAAAAGGCAAATTCAGGTCATCCAGGCCTCCCTCTAGGAGTAGCACCAATGGTGTACACATTATGGGCAAATCATATGAAGCATAACCCTAATAATTCAAAATGGCAAGATAGAGATAGATTTGTATTATCCGCAGGGCATGGATCAATGCTTGAATATTCAATGCTCCATCTTTTTGGATATGGTCTAACTATTGATGATTTAAAGAATTTCAGACAATTGGGAAGTTTAACCCCTGGTCACCCTGAGTACGGTCACACAAATGGTGTTGAAATTACAACAGGACCCCTAGGTCAGGGTATTGCTAATGCAGTAGGTATGGCAATAGCTGAAAGCCATCTTGCAGCAAAATTCAATACAAGTGAACATGCTATTGTAAATCATTATACATATGCTATATGTGGTGACGGCGACAATATGGAAGGAATCTCTGGAGAAGCAGCTTCCCTTGCAGGTACGTTAGGACTTTCAAAACTTATTGTAATGTATGACTCAAATAATATATCTATTGAAGGAAGTACTGATATTTCATTTACAGAAGATGTAGGTAAACGATTCGATGCCTACGGATGGCAAGTTTTATATGTAGAAGATGGCAATGATATGGAAGCAATAAGTAGCTCTCTTGAAACTGCAAAACTCGAGCTAAATAAACCCTCCTTTATTGTAGTAAAAACTATTATAGGATTTGGTTGTGCTAAAAAACAAGGTACTGCTTCAGCACATGGCGAACCACTTGGAGAAGCTAATATAATCGAGATGAAGAAATGTATGAGCTGGAACCTAGCACCATTTACAGTTCCAACTGAAGTAGCTAAACATATGGAAGAAGTAAAATTAGAACTTGCAAAAGAAGAAGTAACTTGGAACACGCTTTATGCACAGTATAGAGAAAAAAATCCGCAGCTTGCTAAGGAATACGAAGCATGGCAAAATGGAGAACTTCCTATAGATTTACTTAAGGTAAATGAAATGTGGAAGTTTGAAGGCAGCGCTGCAACAAGAAGCTCTTCTGGAGCAATAATAAACATATTAGCAAAATATGTACCAAACCTTATGGGTGGTTCAGCAGATCTCGCTCCTTCTAATAAAACATATATGAAGGATAAAGGTGATTTCTCAAGAGAAGATAGAAATGGATCTAATCTTCATTTTGGAGTAAGAGAGCATGCCATGGCAGCTATTGCAAATGGAATCTATGTACATGGTGGTCTTAAACCTTTTGTTTCAACTTTCTTTGTATTTAGTGATTATATGAAAGGTGCCATGAGATTATCTGCTCTTATGAATCTTCCAATAACTTATGTTCTAACTCACGACAGTATAGCCGTTGGTGAAGATGGCCCAACTCATGAGCCAATTGAACATCTTGCAGCACTAAGAGCTCTTCCAAACTTTAATGTGTTTAGACCAGCTGATTCTAAAGAAACAGCCTGTGGTTGGTATGCTGCAATGACTTCAAAAACAACTCCTACTGCACTAATACTTACAAGGCAGAACCTTCCACTATACGCCGAAACTTCAAAGGAATCATTAAAGGGTGCCTATGTATTAAAAACATATGAAGATGAAGGTAAAAATCCTGATATCATTTTAATGGCTTCTGGTTCTGAAGTAGAATTTATTTATGAAGGAGCTAAGGTATTAAATAAAAAAGGTATAAAGGCTAGAGTAGTAAGCATGCCTTGTTTAGATTTATTTGAAGCACAATCAAAAGAGTATAAAGAAGCTATATTGCCATCAGCTTTAAGAGTTAGATTAGCAGTTGAAGCGGCTTCTTCCTTTGGTTGGCATAAATATGTTGGTCTGGACGGAGATATAATTGCTATAGATAGATTTGGAGCTTCAGCTCCAGCAGATGCACTATTCAAAGAATTTGGATTCACAACAGAAAATGTTGTTGATAGAGCACTTAAATTACTCCACAAGTAAAAAACTAGTGCCCTCTACGTGGCAAGTGTCATCTTTTTAAGATGCCACTTGCCACGTAGAGGGCACAAAGTATTTACTACCTTGTCCACCTAAATAGTTAGTCTATTTTGAAACACTTACATTTTTATTTGATCCTTTACCACTTAAAGACTTGTAAGCTTCTATTATTAGAACTATTGCAAGAACAAATAACAGAACTGCAAAAGTACCCAAAATAACATTTTTTTCTTCGCTGAATAAATATTGTTTAATAAGTAGGAATAATGCTGAAAGTGATACTGCAAACATAAAGACCATAGGAATTAAAGTCATAATAGTTTTCTTTCCAACTTTCATAAGCCATGAAGTTACTGCAAGTAAAGCTAAGGCTGCAAGTAATTGATTTGCTGAACCAAATATTGGCCAAATTTTTTGATATCCATACGCCAATAATGCAGCAGATGCAGCTACCGTTATAAAAGTTGCGGTATACATGTTTGCATATGTCTTTTTAGTTTTCTCAGATGCATTGGTAAAAAATTCTTGGAAAATATATCTTCCAATTCTTGTAGCAGTATCTAAGCTTGTTAAAGCAAAGGCAGAGAAAGCAAGAATAACAAAAACTTTTCCAATCTGCATTGGCAATCCAAAACTATTCATAAACGTAGCAACACCACTAGCAAAAACTTGTGCTGGAGTCCCTTGCGATTTTGCAACATAACCCACGGCAATAAGAGCAACTATTGCAACTAACCCCTCTATAAGCATTGCACCATAACCTATAAGTTTTGCGTCGCCTTCTTTAGTAATTTGTTTTGAAGTAGTACCTGAAGCTACTAAAGAGTGAAAACCCGAAACCGCTCCACAGGCAACAGTAACAAATAAGAATGGAAATAGTGTTTGATTTTTAACTGTAAAAGATGTAAACCCAGCTAACTTCATAGTAGGATGAGTTAATAGTATTCCCACTACTGCACCAGCTAGCATTGCATAAAGTAAGAAAGAACATAAATAATCTCTTGGTTGTAATAACATCCAAACTGGAAGTGTAGAAGCCAAAGTAATGTAAATTATAAGAACAATATCCCATTGAAATTTTGTAAGCTTAACAAATGGGAAGATATAGCCAAGGTATACACATACAAATAATAGTGCAACACCTATAACTGTAGATAACCCAATGCTTGCATTTTTTCTATAAACAACAAAACCAAAGGCCATTGCGAGCATAATAAATAATATTGAGGCAGTTCCTGCCCGAGCCCCAGTAATAAGTTCCGGCTTCATAGCATCAAATGCAAATGTTGAAGCACATATATCTGTAAATGCTGCAACTACAAGCACTAATGTGACCCACGCGAAAATATTAAATATCATTTTG
>Ga0105047_10007526_pt1 | contig 18329 bp, 14 predicted proteins | sample MAT04_FD_78384 | JGI IMG/M metagenome (GOLD analysis project Ga0105047, IMG submission 78384) | Freshwater microbial communities from Lake Fryxell liftoff mats and glacier meltwater in Antarctica - MAT-04 (megahit assembly) | ecosystem: Environmental > Aquatic > Freshwater > Ice > Liftoff... | reverse complement strand
GTGCGCATTGTGGCGAACACGCGGTGCCCGCGATCGGCGAAGGTGAGTGCGGCCAGCTCGCCAAAGCCTGTGCTGCAACCGGTGATGAGAACGTTCGACATGACTGTCAACGGTACCCCACCCGGCTTTACGTAAAGGCTGTCAAGCGCTGACCCGGTGGTGAGCGTCTCGGGCGTTGACACAGAAGCGAGACCCGCCCGGGTTTGTGTCAAAATTTCGAACCTCGCGTCACGTGTCACGGCCCGACAGCCTTTACGTAAAGCTGGGTTTTGGGGGCGGGTGGACGACGTCAGCCGTCGACGATCTCGCGGAGCATTTCGATCTGCTGTACGACATTGGGGCCGACCACGTTGACCGAGAGCACCGTCACGCCGGCTTCCTTGAAAGCGGCGACGCGTTCCTTGATGTAGCTCTTCGGACCGACGAGGTGCGACAGCTCCAGCCATTCGGCCGGCAGCGCGGCGGCGGCTTCGTCCTTCTTGCCCTCGAGGTACAGGTCCTGGACGTCGACAGCTTCCTTCTCATAGCCGTACGCGACCGCAATGTCGTTGTAGAAGTTCTTGCCACGTGCACCCATGCCACCGACATACAGCGCCATGTTGGGGCGGGCCAGGTCGAGGACCTTCCTCTGCGCATCGCCGGTGAGCGACTCGTCGATGGCCAGCATGCCGCCGGCGGAGATGTCGAGACGCCCGCGGCTGGGATCGCGCTTGGCGAGACCGGCCTTGAGCTGCGGACCCCACACGTTCTGGAATTTCTCGGGCATGAACATGATGGGCAGCCAACCGTCGGCGAGCTCGGCGGTGGCCTCGACGCTGCGGTCCTTGAGGCTCGCCCACCAGATGGGGATGTCGGAACGCACAGGATGGTTGATGATCTTCAACGGCTTGCCCAACCCGGTGCCCTGGCCCTCGGGCAGCGGCGCCTGGAAGGTCTGGCCCTGGTAGTTGAACTTCTCTTCGCGCTTCCAGATCATTCGGCAGGCTTCGATGTATTCCTTGATGCGCTGCATCGGCTTCTCGTACGGCACGCCGTGGAAGCCTTCGATGACCTGCGGGCCGCTGGCGCCGAGACCAAGGATGAACCGGCCGTCACTGACGTAGTCGCAACCAGCAGCGGTCATGGCCATCAGCGCAGCGGTGCGCGAGTAGACGTTGACGATGCCGGTGCCGATCTCCACGCGCTCGGTCTTGGCGGCGAGGTAGCCCACCTGGCTGATCGCGTCGAAGCTGTACGCCTCAGCGATCCACACCTGGTCGAGGCCGGCCTTCTCCAGTTCCACCACTCGTGCGACAGCTTCCTTGAAGCCGCCGGAGTAGTTGATGCCCATCGAGAGTTTCATGACCGAGAGAGTAGATGGCCAAGTGGCGCGATCCGTAACGGTGCGCGAGCGTGTCACCGTGGGCCTGGAGACGGTGTGGGTGCTGGGCGATCAGCTCGGCCGGCATGGCACCGCGCTCGCCCTCGCCACCCCCGCCACTCACCGCGTACTGCTGGTGGAGAGCGCAGGCAAGCTCGCATCGGCGAACTGGCATGTGCAGCACGCACACTTCGTGATCGCTTCGATGCGCCGCTTCGCCGACGACTTGCGCGCCGAGGGATTCGAGGTCGATCATCGCCATGCCGGCTCGCTCGCCACGGGATTGGCCGACCACCGCATTGCGTTCAGCCCGGGCACGGTCTCTGCGATGGAACCGGCCAGCCGCGACGGGCTGCGACTACTGCGAGAGCAGGGCGTGCTCGTCACCCGTTCGAACCAGTTCATGTGCCACCCAGACGAGTTCGCGGGCTGGGCCGCCGACCGTAAGCGAACCACGATGGAGGACTTCTACCGATGGCAGCGCCGGCGGCTGGGGTACCTGATGGACGGCGACGAGCCCGCCGGCGGACGCTGGAACTTCGACGCGGACAACCGCGAGCCACCACCCAAAGACGGCCACAACCACTGGCCCGCGCCGCTCACCACCCCACTCGACGCGTTGGACCGAGCCGTGCTGCGCGAACTTCCGCCCACCCTGTGGGGCGCCCCTCCTGACGGCACCTGGGCCACCTCGCGCGCCGAGGCGCTGCGCCGGCTGGAGCACTTCGTGGACGAGTTGTTGCCACGCTTCGGCCCGCACGAGGACGCAATGCTCACCGGCAGCTGGCACCTCGCGCACAGCATGCTCGCGCAGTACCTCAACATCGGTCTGCTGCGCCCGGCCGAGGTGTGCGATGCGGTCGAGGCCGCCTACCGCGACGGCCGTGTGCCCATCGCCAGTGCAGAAGGCTTCATCCGCCAGGTCATCGGCTGGCGCGAATACGTGTGGGGGTCGTACTGGTTACGCGGCAACGAGTACCAGCGGCTCAACGCACTCGATGCCCACCGTCCGCTACCCCCGGCCCTCACCGGTCGTGCCGGCACGCAGATGCGGTGCCTGCACACGACGTTGCAGACGCTGCACGACCACGCCTGGGTGCACCACATCCAACGGTTGATGATCCTCGGCAACCTGGCGCTTCTCGCCGGCGTGGAGCCGATGGCGATGACCCGGTGGATGTGGGCCGGGTTCGTCGACGGCGCCGAATGGGTGATGGTGCCGAATGTGCTGGGCATGGCGCTGTTCGCCGACGGAGGGATGATGTCGACCAAGCCGTATGCGGCGGGCGGTGCATACATCGACCGGATGAGCGACTACTGCAAAGGCTGCCGGTACGACCGCAAGCAACGCGCCGGCCCCGACGCCTGCCCATTCACCACCCTGTACTGGGACTTCCTGGCCCGCCACGAGCAGCGACTGGCGAACAACCCGCGCATCGTCCAGCAGGTGCGGGCAGCCCAGAGGTTGGGCGACCTGGCCGAGGTTCGGGTGCGTGCCCGCGAGGTGCTGGCGCTTCTGGACCGCGGCGAGCTCTGACGCCGTCGGCCAGCCGTCAGCCGTTGCCGTCAGCCGTTGAGATTTCCGCTGCGGAAGCCTTCGAGGTCGAGCGTGACGTAGCGGTAGCCCTGACCGCGGACGGCATGGACCACCGCCTCGCGGCGGTCGACCACCAGCGCGAGGTCGGCCAGCGGTACCTCCAGCCGAGCGGTCTCGCCGTAGTGGCGCACACGCAGCTCGCGGAAACCCAACCGGCGCAATGCTGCCTCGGCGCGGTCGAGCTGGCTGAGCAAGCTGACCGAGACCTCGGTGCCGTAGGGAATCCGGCTGGCTAGGCAGGCCATCGCCGGCTTGTCCCAGGTGCGCAGGCCGAGTTGCTGTGAAGCGGCGCGGATGTCGGCCTTGGTGAACCCGGCAGTGACGAGCGGGAATACGGCACCACCGTCGGCCGCTGCCTTCTGGCCGGGCCGGTGATCGCCCAGGTCGTCGAGGTTGACACCCAGCAGCACCGTCGCACCTTCGGCCAGAGCGATTGGTGCCACCACGTCCATCAGCTCGGCTTTGCAGTGGAAACAGCGGTCGGTGTCGTTGAGCCGGTAGGCGGCGCGTTCCATCTCGTGGGTGACAACCGGCGTCCAGCGCAGGCCCCATTCGGCGGCCAGTGCGCCGCAGTCGGCTGCTTCCTCGCCGGCGAGCGATGGCGAAAGGGCGGTGACCGCGTGCACGGCTGCAGCACCCAGCGTGCGGTGCGCGACCGCCGCCAGGAACGCCGAATCGGCACCGCCGCTGAACGCGACGACGACAGGACCCAACCGCTGCAGTTCGGTTCGGAGGGCGGCGAGCTTGCCGTCGAGATCCACGCCGCAACGATACCGACACCGGGTGAACCGACGACCGCGGACAGGCTCTGACCTCGCAGTGTGCTGATGTAACCGCTCTACGTTTGAGTTCACTACCGGCTGGGTATGTCATCCGCAGCAGACGCATCGACCCACTCTTCTCCAGAATCCGACCGGCTGCCGGAAGGAACCGCCATGACCACCATGGGAATCGCCCTCGGGCTCGTGTGCCTTGCCGTCATCGGCCAGGTTTTGCATCACCACACCATCCGCACCGCCGTCGCGCTCCTCGCGCTCGCACCGGCCACGCTCTTGTTCGGCACCGGCCAGGCAGGCGCGGCCGATGTCGGAAAGGTGCACCTCGGTACTGCCACCGAGTACTCCGTACTCGGCGGTCAGACGGTCACCAACACCGGCGGCAGCACGCTCGGTGGCAGCGTCGGCCTTGCTCCCGGCACCTCGGTCACCGGCTTCCCGCCTGGTCAGGTGCCGGCACCGGCCGTCATCAACATTGCCAACGGCGCCGCACAGCAGGCGCAAGCGGACCTCACGGCCGCCTACATCGACGCGGCCGGGCGGTCGCTCGACGGCACCACGACCGCGGACCTCGGCAACCTCGAACTGCAGCCCGGCGTCTACGCCGGCCCGAGCAAGGGCGCTCTGGGGCTGACCGGAACACTCACCCTCAACGGTGGCGGCAACACCGACTCTGTCTTCATTTTCCAGACGGACTCGTCGCTCACCACCGGCTCGGGTAGCTCGATCAGCCTGACCAACGGCGCCCAGGAGTGCAACATCTACTGGGTCGTGGGCAGTTCTGCGACGCTCGGCTCTGGCTCGGTCTTCGCCGGCAACATCCTTGCCCTCAGCTCCATCACCGTGACCACCGGCGTGACAGTGCACGGCCGAGCGCTCGCCCGCAACGGTGCGGTCACCCTGGATAATGACGTCTTCACCCGACCGAGCTGCGCACAGTCCACTCCTGGCGGCAGCTCGACCACGACTCCCGGCGGCGGCAGCGTGACCACGACTCCCGGCGGTGGCGGTGGAACCACGACTCCCAACGGTGTCGGCGGCGACCGTGAGATTCCCGGGACCGGTGGCCCGATGGCCGTGCAGGCCCTGTTGGCCTCGGCGTTCCTCGCGCTGGGCGTCACCGTGGTACTGGTCGCCAGGCGCCGGAACACATTATCGACCGATCAGGCGTGATCGCCCGGGCATAGCCCTGGATGCCCGATCAGCGCACGTGCCGGTGCCGGTGGTGCACATCCGGCACGTGCGCATGGGAATGTGTACGACGGTCGTGGTGGTGGGGGTGCTGATGCCGCCCCATCACCACTTCGCCGTCGTGACCATGGTCGTGATGGTCGTCGGTGTGGTCGTGCTCGTGGTCGTGGTCGCGGTCGTCGTGCAAGTGCCGATGCTCGTGATCGCTGCGCAGCACGAAGGCGACTCCCCCGAAGGCAAGTGCCATCGACACCACCTGTCGGGTGGTGACCGGTTCCGAGAAGACGGTCCACGCCACCGCGGCACCCACGAAGGGAGCGGTCGCGAACACGAGTTGCCCGCGGGCGGCGCCGAGGTCGCGGGCACCGGTGACCCACAGCGTGATCGATGCCCCGTAGCCGACGGCACCGACGACGAGCGCGGCAAGGATGCGCCAGCCCGACGGCCAGCCACCGAGTGCCAAACCGATCAAAAGGTTGACCCCGCCGGCCACCACCCCTTTGGCGAGCGTGATGTGCACCGGTGCCAGCTCGTCGAGCTTGGCCGTGACGTTGTTGTCCAATGCCCAGCAGAGGCACGCGCCGGCCACGAACAGCGCGCCGGTGCGCAGCTCTGCATCGCTGGACCACGCGAGCACGCCGCCAGCCACGACCACCAGCGAAGTGCCGGCGATCACCCGCCCACCAAGGTGCTCGCGGAACAGCGCTACGGCGAGCACGGCGGTGAATACGACCTCCAGGTTCAGCAGCAACGACACCGTCGCCGCCGGTGCGCTGCGCAGCCCCAGGGCGAGCAGTACGGGCGCCACAGCCCCACCGACGACCACTGCCACCGCCAGTCGCGGCACGGCACGGCGCAGTTCGGGACGTGAAGGCCGGTGCGCACCGGCCCACGGCAGCACCGCCAGGGCGGCGCCGAGGTACAGCAGGCCGGCGAGCGTGAAGGCGCTCATGTCGCCCGCAAGCCGCGACGCCGCTGGCGCCGAGATGCCGAACAGCACCGCCGCGATCGCGCACCGCACCACTCCACGCCGGCTCATGGCACGAAGCTTGCCATTCGCCCGCCACTGCCGCCGTCATGCCCGAACGTCATGCCCGGCGCCGTCAGCAGCGGGGACGATCGGCCGTTTCGGCCGGGCTGGCGTCGGCGGGAAGGGGCGCCTGGCTGCGCCCGTCGTTCATCCCCGCGAGGATGTCACCGTCCTCAGCTGCAGCCATCGGGCCGAAGCCGAGCACCAGCAGACCGCGTGCGCCGCACGATGGGCATGTGGTCGCGACCACGGCCACCATGTCGTCCGGGTCGGAGGCGCCCTCGAGACGACGCAGGCTCTGGATCGTGAACCGAGCGGCCGCCAGGTTCGAGCCGCAGGCCTCGCACTCGATGGTCGCCTCTGGGGTCGGCGAGAACGTGGCGTCGAAGCCGCTCGCCTCGTAGCCGGCGAGCACCTCCCTCAACGTCGTGTTGTCCGAAGGGTCGGCGGTGACGCCCTGCTCGGGGTCGCCCAGCGATGGGCGTAGCTCGGTCATTTCTCGACCGGGCGGCCGTTCCCACCGACCACGACACTGTCGGCAGTCTTCTGGTCAGTCACCGGCTGCGGCTTGGCCTTGCTGCTGCGCAATGCGCTGTTTTGATCGGTCCGCTCGGGCTCGCCTGCAGTTCCCGGCTTCGTGTTCTCCGGCGTCGCCGACCCGACCAGATCATCGAGTGTGCCCGGTTCGTCGCTGCGACCCAGCCGCCACCGGATGACCACAGCAGCCACCGCAATCGCACCACCGACGACGACGAGCAGCACCCAGTTGCGATGGCTGGCGCGTTGCTGCTGGTGCGGCAAGTGGTGTTGACGGGCGAACTTGCGGGCACGCGAGGAAGTGGTGTCTGCAACCGAACTGACGGCCTGACCGACATCGTGCAGCAATTGGCTTGCGGCCTCGACGCCTGTCGAGGTGGCAGCGGTGACGGTATCCACGAGGTGAGTGGGGAGTGCGAGGGTCATGGCGGAGGCCTCCAAGAGAAGTGGTGAATGGTGGATGGGTTGCACGTCGGGCTGCGGCACGACACCCAACAGGTACCCCGCTCGACTGCGCACGAAACTCGCGTTTGCCCGCTCGGTCGAACGGGTAACGGACCTCTCATGTCTTCTCTACGAATCCTGCGTGCCCCGTTCATGCTGCTTCGCCGGCCCGCGTGGTGGTTGTTGGCATGGAGCCAACGCCACACCCTGGCGCTGTGGGGCCGGTCGCTGCGCGCTGAAGCGCAGCGTGGACGACCAGTGGACGTCATACGCGCGCGCCGACTGGTATCCACCCTCCTACGGGTCACTACCGATCCCAGGTTGTCGAACGCTCCCGAACTTCGATCATTGGAGCTCGACGGTGACGTGGTGGTCGCCCACACCGATGAGCATTGGTCGAAGCGCCCAATGTTGACGAGCGTGCTGACCGGCGTGAGCCACGTCAACGAAGTCCGCTTCGCCTGATCGGCTCGCCCGTGCACCGCTACGACGTGCCTGCCCGGATGCGGGCCCGCACCGTGACCTCTTCGTCGGTGAACTGCACGGCAACTTCCTGCGAGAGCGCCGCCACGATCGACAGACCACGACCGCTCAGCGCCCGTTCATCGCTGGCGCCCCAGCGGCTGCGCACCGGCATCGAGCCCCGGCCGCACCGGTTCTGCACCGAGATGTCGACCACTTCGTCGTTCACGGCACACACCTGCAGGTGGTAACTGCTGCCGGGTTTCGCTTGCACCGCGTTGGATGCCATCTCGCTGACGATCAGCACGCCGCACCTGCGTTCGTCCTCGGCTGAGCCCCGCCGACCGAGCCAGCCGGCGACATCGGCCCGAACCGCTCGCAGCGAGGCCGCATCTCCCGCGTAGTCGCGCTCGAGTGCTCCCTGGTCGTGGTTCTCGCTCAGCATTTGGTGCAGCTGATGTGAGGAGAACACGAGGCGGCAGCGGTCGTGGCCATGATGACGAGTCGGGTACCCGGGTGCGGCCCACCCCAAACGCAACGAGATCTTCCGGCTGCACATGAAACTCGGATGCGAGACGATGAGTTTCAACAGCGCCGTGGTGGGGTAGTAATGGGGCCTGCACGTGCGGCGCAGGTTTGCGCCCACGCGCAGCCGAGGGCTCACCAGTCCCCGAGACAACCGCATGAACCGGAGGCTCCGTGATGGATCCGAACAACAACTGTCTCACTGTCTCGGAAGCCGCCGATGGCACGATCTCGGTCGTGGGCGACATCGACATGGCGGGCGGCCCCCTGCTGGAAGCGGCGATCGAGCAGCGCGAAGCCGCCCTGGGGACGACGTCATCCGGCGACATCGTGCTCGACCTCGAAGCCGTCCACTTCATCGATTCGTCCGGCCTGCGCAGCCTGCTCACCGCAGCCCGGCGTGCAGGCCACCGCCACTCCGCGCTCACCCTCCACGCTGTGGGCCCTGAGATCATCCGACTTCTGGAGATCACCGGCACGCTGGACCAGTTCACGATTGCGAGCCGCCGTGACTGAGCTCGCCAACCCGCCGGTGACCGAGGTCGGCCCCGTGTACCTCGAACTCCCCCCGCTGTCATCGATGTCGCGCGTGGCTCGCTTGACGGCCACGGGCGTCGCAGCCCTCGCCGGTTTCACCGTCGACGAACTCGAGGACATCAACGTGCTCGTCAGTGAGGTGATGGTCGCGCTCGTCGAGCACGGCGCACAGGAGCGCATCAGCGTCACCTTGGAGGTCACCACCGACGGTTTCACCGTCAGTGGCACCACTGCGCTGGCCGACTTCGACCTCCACCACCCCGACCTCGCGCTGTGCCGCACAGTGCTCGCGGCCGTGAGCACGAGCCACGGCATCGAGGCCACCACCGCAGGGCCCGTAATCTGGGCAACCCTGCAACCGCGGCGCGCATGACCCTGGTGCACCAACCCGACGCGACCGACGAGGCCTGGGTCAGTGAGGCCCTGGTGGACTTCGCACGCACCCGCGACCCTGCGTTGCGAGCCGAGATCGTCGAACGCTCGCTATGGCTCGCACATCGGTCTGCGCGTCGCTTCTCCGACCGCGGCGAGCCGTTCGACGACGTGCTGCAGGTGGCGCGGCTCGCGTTGCTGCACGCAGTGGACCGGTACGACCCTTCAGTGGGCGTGCCGTTCGGTGCGTTCGCGACTCCGACGATCATCGGGGAGATCAAGCGACATTTTCGCGACCGCACATGGCGGGTGCATGTGCCGCGCCGCGCCAAAGACATCCGACAGTCCGTGAACATGGCCGGTGACGATCTGAGCAAGCTGCTCGGGCGGTCACCCACCGCTGCCGAGGTCGCCACCCAACTGGGCATCGACGAAGACCTCGTACTACAGGCCATCGAGGCCAACTCGGCGTACCGCACCGCAGTGCTCGACACCGCCACCGAACGTCGTCTCCGCGATTCCGGCACCGAGACACAGGTCGACCAACTCCTCGATCGCGAGGTGATCGCGCAGGTGCTCTCACAGCTGCGGCCACGCGAACGGCAGATCATCGAGCTGCGCTTCTTCGAAGAAAAGACACAGGCGCAGATCGCAGAGCTGATCGGTACCAGCCAGGTGCACGTCGGGCGGCTAATCACCAGCAGCCTGGCGTTGCTGCGCAGCCATCTCGAACCCGACCTTCCGTCGGAGGAGCCGTGACCCCGCGTCGGCTGAACGATGTCGAGTGCAGCTTCTCTTCCACTCCGCTCAGCACACGCGACGCACGCGAGTTCGTTGCCCACCAGTTGCAGCGGGTGAAAGCCGCGCCCACCATGATCGCCGACTTCGAACTGATGGTCTCCGAGCTGGTCGCAAACGCAGTGCAGCATGGCGACGGCGGCGACCTCTGGGTGCGGCTCGCCATCGACGACAGGGCGTGCTGCACATTGACGATCAGCAGCGGCCTGGCTACTGCCATTCCCCCGATCGATCCCTCGCGGTGGGGTCTTGCACCGGCCCACCACAGCTCGGGCCGCGGCCTGGGCATCGTGCGCCGGCTGGCCCACGAGGTGCGCCTCGCAGCCAGCGGCGGCCGGCTGGAGATCACCTGCAGACAGTGCCCTTGAGCGACGGTTCAGTTCACGACGGCAGCGTCGCCCCGGGCGGGGCCGACGTGGCGGATGAGCATCGCCGCCAGGTCGTCGTCGTTCGGGGGTTCGCTCTCGGGCACCACAGCTCTGGCGTCGCGCACCAACCGGTCGAGCGCATCCACGATCGGCCTGCCGGGGACGCTCGCTCGCACCAGGTCGGCCAAGCGTTCGATGTGATCACTGATTGAGTCGCGACGGCGTTCGATCAGGCCGTCGGTGTAGAGCAGCAGTTCATCGCCCGGCTCGAAACGGCATTCGGCATCGGGTTGCACCGGGGCATCCACACCGAGCAGCGGACGCCGCCCGCCGGAGAGCACCTCCACCTCGCCGTTCGCCCGCCGCAGCAACGGGTACGGGTGGCCAGCATTGACGTACCGCAACGTGCCCTGCCCCATGTCGACCTCGACGATCTGTGCGGTGGCGTAGGTGCCTGCGGTTGCCAACATCGTGCTGGCGTGAGACAGCACCAAGGCGCCGGGGGTGTCGATTCGTAGCAGGTGGACGATGACGGCCTGCAGCTGTGCCATCGTCGCAACCGCTTCTGCTCCATGGCCGGTGACGTCGCCGATGACCGCGACGAACCGGCCAGACGGGGTGACCACCGCGTCGTACCAGTCGCCGCCAATGCCCACGACGGAGACAGCCGGCTGGTAACGGACAGCGATCTCCAGGCCCGGCACCTCGGGTACCGGCGCTAGTAGCGCTGCCTGTAGTTCGACGATCAGTTCGTGCTCTTGGTCGTACAGCGCGGCCCGGGTGAGCGTTTGGCCGATCGCGTCGCTGATGGTGGCGAGGACGGCGCGAATGGTGCTGTGGAAGAGCATCGGGTGCGACCACACGATCGTCAGCACACCGATCGGCAGGCCCGATGTGTCGTGCACCGGAACGTGCGCACCGGCACTGATGTCGAGGTGGCGAAGCGCGTCGTCGATGTGCGGGTAGCGCTCGAGGTACCGATCTCGATGCTCGAGGTACACCGGCTTGGCGGCGTTGAACGCATCGACACTGGGGGACGACTCGGTGAGATCGATCGAGTAGAACGACGCGGCCATCTCGTCGGAAGACCTCTCCAGCCCATGCTCGAACTGCAGCGAGCTGGAGGGCCGGCCATGAGCGACGGAGACCAGCGCGAGGCGGGCACCCAGCACCGGTGGCACCAGCCTGGCAACGACGTCGATCACTTCTGAGGCCGATGCCACCGCAGCCAATGCCTGGGTGAGCTCGCTGAGGCGAGCAGCGCCGCTCTGCACCAGCCCGCCGACGACCGCTCGTTCGAGCGCGCGCGAGGCAAGCTCTGCGATCAGCGAGACGGCCGAGTGGTCGTCCTCGGTGAAACCGTCGCGGTCGTTCCAGTAGAACCCGATGGCGCCAGCGCATTCGCCGCCACGGAAGGAGAGCGGCACACAGATCAGCGACCGGATGCCGTGCTCTGCCAGGTCCTGGTCCACTCCCGGGTAGCGATGCAGCAGGTCTGCGCGGCCACTGACGACCGCGGTTCGGCCGTTGCGCACGCAGTCACCCATCGGCGATACCGCGTCGAGAGCGATCAGGGTCGGGATGCCGTCCGCGGCGAGCGGGTCGCTCGACCGTGAGCGGACAAGGAGTTCGGAGTCCGTGACGGAGAGTCGGTGGGCCGCGGTGGTGAGCGTTGCACCCACGATCGCGCCAGCCCGATCCGCGATGACCGTCATCACGGCCTCCACGTCGTCAGCCGCAGCGAGGCGTTCGCCCAGCCCGACAACCCCACGGTTCCTGGCAGCTACACGAGCCTGGACTTCGGTCACCGTCACGCGCGCGATGGTCTGCGCACAGATGTCGCGAAGTGTGGCCATCACCGCCAGTTGCGTGCGCGACGGGCGCCCGGGCATCACGAAGGCCAGCGCACCGTCGCACGACACCGGGGCCAGCCGGAGCGGGAGCGCGACAACCATCGACGAGCTCTCACCGACCGACGTCAGCTCGCCTGAGGCGTGGACGTCGGTGGCCAATGCCTGCCGGCTGACTTCCTGCAGTTGTGGATGCACTTCGTTGGTCGCTTCCACGTCGCGGCGCAGCGGCACCATGTTGGCCAGCGGGATGAGCTCGTCGTCGTCGATCGCCATCATCACGCGCACCGCTCGCGCGCCGACCACGGCGACGGTGTTCGTGCGCATCACACCGGCGACCTCCGACAGCGTGGATGCAGCCGACAGGTGACGGGCCACGTCGCCGATTGCGTCGCTGGTGAAGAGCGAGCGGGCAAGGACGGTGGTGAGCCGGCGGTCTCGCCGGTACGACATACCCACCACCAGCGCCAGCAAGAGCGTCGCTGCACCAGCCAACCATGGCAGCGTGAGGTTGGCATCGTCGGTATCGTCGGCGAGCACCGTGAAGGTCTTGCCACCCACCTCGAAGGAAGCGGTACCGCCGGAAGTCTCGGCCAAACCCGCGACAAGCGTCGAGCCCAACGACAGCGAAACAACCGGCTCGGTGGGGTCGTCTGCGGCGCTGACAGCGTCGAGCAAGGCTGCGATCGAGATGCCGCTGGTCACGTATCCCAGCACTCGACCGTCGGGAGCGCTGATCAGCTGCGACACGAACACGCCCGGGGCGGCATCACTCGCCAGTCTGATCGGCTCGCTCAGCTCCGGCCGGCCGCTAACGGCGCTGGCAGCAACCGTAGTGCTGCGCACCACGTCGCTGGCAAGATCGAAACCGAGCAACTTGCTACTGGACTCGTTGACCGGGGCGACAGACACCACCACGAGATGCTCGGCGCGGGCCGCCGACGTGACGAAACCGCCGCGCCCATCGGTGTCCACCAACTCGAGACCGGTGCGCTGCTCGAACGCGGCGCGGTCGGCCTCAGGAACGACTTCGACGTAGGCAAGCGCGTCGAACAACGATTCCGGCAGCAGACCGGCGGAGAGCGCCGAAAACTCAGCCGACGACACCTCACCGTCGGCACCCAGCGCATCCAGGCCACGCAGCGACGACACCGTGCGCACGAGAACGGCCGCGAGCGACGACGAAGCGATGTCGGCGGCCCGCTGGTCGCGTTCGTCTGCCACCCGGTGCACGGAGCGCCAGGCCATCAGGGTGGCGGCGCAGCCCAGCAGCAGCACGGTGGCGACGATCCCGATTGCGGCAAGCGGCCGGCGGCGAACTCCAACACGGCTGGGCATCGACCGCACGCTAACTGCTGTTCGCTCGGTCACGGTCACAAAGTCTGCGGCCAGCATGCGCAGGGGGCAAGTACGCCGAAGGCGGGGCAGCGTTGCGGGCGGGAAACGCCGCCCCAGGCCTTCGGGACGACACGAGGGGACGTGTCATGTTCTTGCTGCCCAATTGAACCCGAGTCCAAACCTCGCCGCCACAACTTCGAGAAGGATTGTCACGGGCCTCGAGACAAAACCTTCCCGGAGTTGGCTCACTCGACATGGCTCCCGGCACGGCGGTGCTTGTCGAGCGCATCCGCCGCCAACAGCAGCGGCATCGACGCCACCGCCAGCAGCCAGCCCACCAGCAGCGGGTTCTGGTGATCGAGCTCGCGAGCGATTGGCCCCACCAACAGCACCAGCAGAGCGAACACCAATTCCGCCGTGGCACACGCGATGAGCAGCCGGTTCGTCGTCCACCCGATCTGGCCGGGCCGGCGCAGCGTGCTGCGACACGCGAACGCGTTCGCGGTCTGTGCGAGCACCACTGTCATGAACGCTGCACCAGAGGCCGCCGCAATCCCTGCCGCATCGGGGTACGGCTGCCCCGGGCGCCACCCCTGGACCATGAGACAGACTACGAAGTTGAACATCGTGGCAGCAGCGATCGTGGGGCCCAGCACCCCGAACGCTCTCCGCACGACCAGGCGGTCCATCAGCCGGCCCGCGACCGGCGGGCCGTCGAGCAGGTGCGGACTCGGCCGTTCGGAGCCGAGGGCAACGGCGGAAAGGGTGTCAGTGCCGATGTCCAGCGCGAGGATCTGCATCACGCCCAGCGCGAGCGGGAACTTGCCGCCGGAGACCACCCACACGATGAACGGGGTCACCTCGGCGACGTTGTCGGTGAGGTGGTAGGTGAGGAAGCGGCGCATGTTGACGAACGTCGCACGACCCTGCTCGATGCCGGCCACGATGCTGGCGAAGTTGTCGTCGAGCAGCACCAGGTCGGCGGCCTCACGAGCCACATCAGTACCTGACAGCCCCATCGCGATGCCGATGTCGGCCGCATGCAACGCCGGTGCGTCGTTGACGCCGTCGCCGGTCATGGCCACCACGTGCCCGCGGGCACGCAGCGCCAGCGCGATGCGCAGCTTGTCCTCGGGTGACACACGAGCCACGACGATTCCATCACGATCCAGGAACGCTCCGAGTTCGGCCTCATCGGCAGGCAGGTCGGCGCCGTTCACGACCGGGTCATCGGCTTGCCGAAGGCCGACCTCCAGGCCGATGGCCGCGGCGGTGTCGGGATGGTCGCCGGTGACCATCGCCAGCTTCACGCCGGCTCGCCGACAGGCGTCGATGGCCACGCGGACGTCATGGCGCGGTGGGTCCTGCAACGCGATCACGCCGCACAACTCCAACTCGAGCTCTGCGTCGGCGGCCACGACCACGGGCCGACTGCCCAGACTGCGCCGACCGACTACCAGCACCCGCAGACCGCGCCGGGTGTAGGAGTCCACCACTGCCGCGGCATCGCCGACCTCGGCGCACAGCGGCAGCATGGAGTCGGGTGCTCCCTTGACGAGCACCTCGCCGTCGACCACTACCGACATCCGCCGTCGCCGGTGTTCGAAGGGAAACCTGGCCGTGGACGGCCGTGCGACCCTGTCGTCATCGGTGTCCATGTCCAAGCGACGGGCAAAGGCATCCAGTGCCGCCTCCATCGGGTCGCCGTGCGGGTGCCACGTGCCGTCGACAGAATACGTGTAGCCCGAACCGCACCTGGCGCCCGCCAGTGCGAGCCGTTGTACCGTCGCCCGGTCGCCGGTCGTGCTCAGCTCAGCCGTCGGCCCGTAACCCGTGCCCTCTACAGTGGCCGAACCCTGCGGCGTCCACGCTGCCACCACGGTCATCTCGTTGCGGGTGAGCGTGCCGGTCTTGTCGGTGCACACGAACGTGGTGGAGCCAAGCGTCTCGACTGCTTCCATGTGGCGCACCAGCACATTCCGCTTGGCCATCTGCTCGGCGCCCCACGCGAGCGAGAGCGTCACCGTCGGGAGCAGCGCCTCGGGCACCAAGGCGACTGTCACGCCGATGGCGAACACGAAGCCCTCCTCGGCGCTATTTCCCAGCCAGAGGGATATCCCGAAGAAAGCCAACCCCATCCCGATGGCAATGGCGGCGATGGTGCGTACCACGGTCTTCAAACCGAGCGCCAATGGCGTCTGGGGCTTGTCGCCGGTGGTGGTCAGCGCAGCGATGCCAGCCAGGCGGGTATGGGCAGCGATGGCCTCGACCACGGCCTCGCCGGTGCCTTCCACCACGAACGTGCCGGCCAGCACCTGCTCGCCTGCGAGCTGCGATTTCGGGCGGCTCTCCCCGCTGAGCAGCGACCGATCGACGAGCAACTGGTTCGCATCGGTGAGCGTGCCGTCTGCCGGGATGCGGTCCCCGGGCTCGAGCAGCAGGATGTCGCCACAGACCACGTCCGCTGCCTCGATCGTCTGCGGGCGGCCATCACGGCGCACCGCCACGCGGGTTGGCAGCAACGCTTGCAGTCGTTCGGCAGCACGGTCGGCACGGGCCTCCTGCGAGAACGAGAAGATCGCGTTCACCAGCACGACTGCGAAGATCGCGATCCCCAGTTGCGGTAAATGCGCGATGAGGGCCAAGACGCCGGCGACCCACAGCATCAGCGCGAAGAAATGCGTCAACTCCCGGGCGAACCGCCACAGCGCAGAGGGGCGACGGGCCGCTGGGAGCCGATTCGGTCCGTTGCGCGAGCGTTCGGCCGCGGCCTCGGCCGTCGTCAAACCCGGGAGCCATTGCCCCGTTCCATCAGCTTCCACGTCACCATCGTTCAACGCCGAGCCGGGCGATTCCAGAGGACTTGGACCCCGACCGAACCCCGGCGTCAGAGGAGACGAAGGGTGCGCGCTGCCTGGACGGCGCTCTTGCGATCGCTGACGCCGAGCTTGCGGTAGATCGCGCTGCAGTGCGTCTTCACCGTGTTCAACGACACGAATAGCTCAGACGCGATGTCGCGCAGAGACAATTGCGTGGGCAGGTGACGCAGCACGGCGAGTTCGCGCTCGGTCAGTTGCTCCACGAGTTCCGGCGTTGGCCGCATCTTTGCTGCACCGAACTGATGTCGTGCTTCCACTCGTGCGAGCTGACGTCCGGCGATGCCCGGGTCGACGCAACGATCGACGATCGAGCGCGCCTCGGCGAGGAGCGCGCCGCCCGCTTCGTCGCCAAGACCCAGCAGCGTGTCACCCGCCGCGATGAGCACGAACGCCCGGCCCAGGTCGGTGGCTGCTCGGCGCGCCAGATCGACCGCGTCGGTCGCGGCGGCACGGCGCTGGACGACGTCGAGCGAGGTGGACGCGAGTACCGCGTACGCGGGCGCCACACCGTGGTAGCCGGCGAGCCCGAACGAGCGTGCCGCGGACAGGGCCGTCGCCGCCGCGTCGTGTGCGGTCGCCACATTGCCCTCCGCCCACTCGTTGACGGCTATCGACACCAGCGACATGGTGTGCGCAGTGAGACGGTGCTCGAGCGTCGCTCTGGCCACTGCGATGCCGAGTGCCTCGCGCGCCTCCGGCGCCAGACCTGCCCACGTGTACGCCGACCCGACGGCCGTCGCCAGTTCCGCCGGGCGCGTTGCCAGATCCCCCTTGGCAATGACCATTCGGGCCATCTCTACTGCGGTGGCCACATCGCCGCCACCGAGGGCCACGTTGATCCGAAGGGGCGTGGCGAGCAGCGGGTCGTACGCCGCGGGCCAGACCTCGGTGGCCAGATCGAGCCAGTGTTGCGCCGCCGCGTAACGGCCACCGAGATATTCGCACCAGCCCCACAGCATCGAGCACAGAGCATCGTCGGCAGCGGTGGGGCCGACCTGCTCGAGCAGCCGCCGCAACGTTCGCACCCGGCCGGACCCGAGCAGGTCGGGGCCGACGAAACGCATCAGACCGATCGCGCCCGCCACGTCGCCTGCGGCCAGGCGATGGGAAACGGCCTCGCCGTGGTCGCCCTGCATCTCGAACCAGCCCGCGGCCCGTGCGTGCAGCACCGCAAGCCGGTCCGGGAAGGTGCGTTTGGCCTCCAACGCCAACAGGTCGCGCAGCAGGTGGTGGTAACGGAACCATTCGCCGGTGCTGTCCAGCCGCACGATGAGCTGGTTGCGAGCGGCCGTGTCGATCAACCATTGCGCACCGCCCGACGACGCGGTGACCGCGTCGACGAGTGGGCCGTTGAACCGGTCGAGCACGGAGGTCTCCAGCATCTGCCGGCGGTCGTCGGGCTCCATCGTGGCGAGCAGTTCCTCGCCGAGGTAGCTGACCACCAGTTGGTCGTCGCCGCGGAAGTCGTGCACGAACTGTTCCGGCTCCGGTGCCCGCTCCAGTGAGAGCCCGGCCAGGACCAGGCCGGCCGCCCAACCCTCGGTGCGATTGCAGAGGTCGTCGACGGAGGCAGGTGACAGCGTGTCGCCGACCGGACCCAGCAGGACCGCGGCCTCGCCGGCGACGAAGCACAAGTCGTGGGCGCGCACCTCGCTGATCCGATTGCGGACCCGCATCCGCCCGAGCCGGAACGGTGGGTCGAGACGAGTGGCCACGACGATGGTCAGCTGCGAAGGGCACAGGTCGACCAGGTGCTCCATCCCCCGGTGCGCGCCGGCATCGTCAATGAGGTGATAGTCGTCGATCACGAGCACGAGCCGCTCGTTGTCGTCGATCAGTTGGTTCACCATCGCCGGCACGACCACCCGGTCGTCGCCGGCCGAACCGACGACCAGCGGCGCCATGGCGGCACCGAACGCCGGCCGGTGGCGAGCCACGGCTGCCACCAGCGACGACCAGAACCGAGCGGGGTCCGAGTCGGCGTCGTCCACCTGCAACCAGGCCACCTGCGTGGCGTGGCGAAGTGCCCAGGCTGCCAACATCGTCGACTTGCCCGAACCGGCGGGAGCGCTGGCTAGCACCAGCGGCAACCGGCGGGCAACGGCATCGTCGAGCAAATCGTCGAGCCGGGTGCGTTCGACGAGTCGGGTGGGGAGCGCGGGCGGGCGCAGCTTCGTCGCTGCCATGCTCATCTCGACGTCACCGGCCACAACGGGACCATAGGCCACCGACCTCACCGACCTCACCGACCTCACCGACCTCACC
>Ga0105047_10007522_pt1 | contig 18339 bp, 21 predicted proteins | sample MAT04_FD_78384 | JGI IMG/M metagenome (GOLD analysis project Ga0105047, IMG submission 78384) | Freshwater microbial communities from Lake Fryxell liftoff mats and glacier meltwater in Antarctica - MAT-04 (megahit assembly) | ecosystem: Environmental > Aquatic > Freshwater > Ice > Liftoff... | reverse complement strand
CAAAAGTCAATAACCATACTTTTTGCAGTACCAATTGCATCAAAGCTGACCCTGTATGTAACGTCCTCGCCACTACCGATGTTGGCAGTTACTGTACCACCACTGGCCACAGAATCACTCATTTGAATACTACGGAAGGTCATCTGGGCTGCCTCAGCTTGTTTAGGCTGCAAAAATGGCGTCCCCGCTACCACTAAAAGCGCTGCTAACATCGTGTAAGCAATGCGCTTTACTGCACGTACATTTATCGAAAATTGATTATTCATTTGGTTGTATTTTGTTTTTGTTTACGTTCTACAGAGTTATCGTATCATGGTTATGTCTAGTCTACAATACATTGATTATAGTTTATGCGCGAGTTATCCACAGCCTAAAATGTAGCTGTTGCTACTAAAACGTGATAAAAGTCATATTGACCACCCGGGGTAAGGTTATTGACATTAAATATATAAGAAACTGTATAGTCGGTTGTGCTGGTACTAGAGTTAGACAGCGCTACCGAATCTCCTTTAGCATATTTATAAAAGTTTTGGGTGCCGTAATCTGTAGTCGCTTGGCCGAAACTAAAAGTTGCGTCAGGGTTTTGCTGGGGAACACTGCCAAAGTTAACAGGACTTGTGTTGCCTACCAGATTAATCCCGAATTGCTCATCCCCAACGATTGAAGCAGTTGGGGTATTTAAAGGTGTTAGTGTGTGTGAATTATTCTTTGGAGGATCAGAAGCGTTAATTACAGCATAGCCTTGGGCTAAGTAAGATTTTACTTGGAAGTCTGAATTTGCTGTTTTAGTGGTCGAGGGGGTTAACGTACCGAGGTCGACATTCGTATTACTAACCGTGAACTGTATGTACGGCGATCTGTCGGTATTAAAACCAGCTTGTGCGCAGTAGCCATATGAGCCGTTAGAGCAAATCTTGCCCGTCGCTAATTCGCCGATAGATTGTTTGGCGCAATACTGGCCGCTACATGAGTTAAGTTCACCGCCGGCACCAAAAAAGGCTTCATTGACCTGATAGTTAGGCGAGGCAGTCTGTGCTGCCATAGCAATTGTTGGCATGACCAACAAAACAAAAACCGCTGCTGATATTAGTAATATTTTTTGTTTCCATTGGCTCATAACTACTCTTATATAATGCTTTAAAACTCAATAAATGGCAATCTGTTTACGCTTATCGAGCTTATAGGCATAATCTGCTATCATAGAGATAACACTAACCATAAGGTTTTTAAGACAGACAATGCCCGAGGAAGATAAAAAATCACCCGATGCTAGCACCGAGCCGGCCGCAGCAGAAGCACCTCAAGACGATATTGACGCTCTAGAGGGTGCGCAATCTACGAGTACTGATGGTGTTATCGATGCTACCGGTTCAAGTAGCGAGCCTGCTGATGGCTCAAAACCTGACACTAAATCTGGTAAAAAGAAGGGTGGCATTAAAGGCCTCCTAAAGCGTTTTAATATCTACCTCCTGTTATTTATTTTTATACTAGCCATTGCCGGTGTAATTATCGCAGTGGCATATTTTCAGAGTAAATCAGCTTCAACTACTAGCACCCTAAAAACACAAGATTTGACCCAAGCTACCCTTGACCAGGTTGCCAACAGCGATGCTGCAATTGGCGACTCTCAACAGGTACTAACAGTTCGTTCTAGCACGGTTTTTTCCGGAAAAGTATTAATTAGAAGCGGCCTTGAAGTTGCCGGTAATCTAAACGTCGGTGGTACATTAGCCTTAAATAATATCAGTGTTTCTGGTGCCGGCCAGTTCGGTCAGGTACAAATTAACAAAAACTTAGCAGTTGCCGGCGATACCAGCCTACAAGGTGGCCTAACGGTATCCAAAAGTCTTCAGGTTAATGGTGGTGCAACGTTTGCCGGCCCTGTCTCTGCGCCTCAAATAACCACTTCAAATTTACAGCTTAATAGTGACTTAATCCTAACTAAACATATTGTCGCAGGAGGACCAACTCCAAGTCGAAGCCCTGGGCCAGCGCTTGGTGGCGGTGGTTCGGTTAGTAACAGTGGTTCCGACACTGCAGGTAGCGTCTCAATAAATACTGGTGGCGGGGCTTCGGCCGGTTGCTTCGTGACAGTCAACTTCACTAGTCGATATAACACAACGCCACGCATACTATTGACTCCAGTGGGCTCTAGCGCAGGCGAAATAAACTATTACGTTAATCGAACAGCCAACAACTTCAGTATTTGCACATCCACACCGCCGCCTTCAAGCAGCTCATTTGGTTTCGATTACTTTGTAATCAATTAAACGTCCAGAAAGACAATTACTTGATTTGATTTAACGTGCATCAGTCCACCCGATATACGAATGCGTTGATCGCCCTTATTGACAGTTCTAACAATAATCTCACAAGCCGATAGCAGTGAAATAAAATTATGATGTTTGGGTAAAATATCAAATGGTCCAGTTGCATTCTCGGCAGAAAGACTAAAGGCTCCACCCTCATAATAATCATTAAACGGTGAGTAAACCTTGACCTGCATACTGAGTTGACCGTTTTCTTCCGTCTTGCTGTAGTCTTGTACTGCTTGAGCTTTTTCTTTGTCCGATTTAGTTAACTTTGCCTCACTATCATCGCCAATAGCTTTTTGCTGGTCGACTTCTTGTGGTGCGTCACTCATATCACAATCTCTTCGATACTTTTGAGGGTTTCCTCTCTGGTGAAGAAATCACCCTTCACTCCAGTATGTTTAGTCATGACGTTCATGTTTTGCGTAAAATTATCAATTAATTTCTTGGCTTTTGCATAATCTGAACGGTCGGCCGGGCTAAGCTCGTTCTCACCGATGATCGCAATTATTCCTTTGAGTGATTCGTATTTTTGTAACAAAGCCTGGACTTGAACACTGAGTAAATAGTGTCTCTCGCCTACAATTTCGGGCGTGAGCAGGGATGAATTTGTGAGAGTTAAATCAACTGCTGGACGAATTCCCTGTTCGGCAACTTTACGAGAGAGGACAATGATTGAGTCCATCTCGTGTTGAATAAATTGCACTGCAGGATCCGATATATCATCGGCAGGCACATAAATCGTTTGCACAGAAGTAATTGATCCGTTCTCGTTCGAACTAAGACGGTCCTGCAAGACCTTAACGTCAGAGAATATGGTCGGCTCATAACCACCTTCGTTTGGAACCTGATCCAAAATAGTTGATAGCTCATTCCTAGCCTGAATATAACGGAACATATTATCTGCGAAAAATAGAATATCCTTTTTCTGCTCATCACGGAAATGCTCTGCAGAAGCCGTTGCAGAAATACCTACCAGCGCACGTTGCACTGGATTTTCATTCATTTGCGCGAAGAACATACAGGTGTTCTTGAGCAGGTCGTTTTCTTTGAGGGTTTCGTACAGCTCATGACCTTCACGAATACGCTCACCAATACCCGAGAAGAACGACAACCCAGAACCGCTACGCGCAATGTTGTTTATCATCTCCATGGTTAGGACGGTTTTACCAACACCAGCACCACCAATAACGCCAATCTTTCGACCTTTAACAAATGGGGTAAAGAAATCCATCACTTTAATGCCGGTCTCAAGTATTTCGGGCTTGGTAACAGAGAAATCTGTAGTCCTAGGAGGTAATTTGAGAATATCTTTGTATTTTATTGAGTCACCAGCGATGGGTTCAAGACCATCAAGCGGGTCACCAAGCGCACTCAAAATTCTACCAATTGTTACGTCGCCAATAGGAATTTCTATTCCCTTGTGAGTTCTCTTGACGGCCATGCCCTTAGTCAGGCGCAAGTCCGAACGAACGTTCAAACAGAATGCGACACCACCGGGCTCAAGGTGGTCAACAAGTAGTTGCGTTTTATGCCCATTCTCCACTTCTACCAGTTCGTTCAAGCTGGGCGAATCTTCGTCAAACTCTACACGAACAACAAGGTCTTTGACTGTTATTACCGAACCGGCCATTAGACTAACCTCCGGCCATCAATAAACAATAAACAATAAACAATAAACACTCTAATTTTTATCACTAATTGTTTATTATTTATTGTTACTTGGAATGATGAAGTCATTTTTTTGCTCCAGCTTTAATCTTTTTAAGTCCATTTATGACTTCCTTGAGTCTTTCATCCTTCACACCACGCCTGGCACGGTTGAAAGCAAGATGTAACTCCGTTTTGCTCTCGTCGGCTCTTTGGTGCGAAGCACTCATAGCCCGGAAACGTGATGCGTATTGTGCCAATTTAGAGCTTAATATCAACTGGCTTACAGTAATTTGCATCATTGTGCGCTCCAAATGAGCTGCAACTGCATATGTGCTTGGTTCGAAAATGTAAGTTTCTTCGCTAACAACATCTTCTATTTTTTCATTGTCAGAACCACGCGATTTGACTACAGCAGACAGCTCAATGGATTTTACGTCCTGGGTCATAAGTGAAGTGTATTCCTGATAAAACATAATCGTATTGCGATATTTTTGTACTTCGTTGATGATTGGCGTTACATTGATGTTAGTATCTTTGCTGGGCAGTTTAAAGTATTTTTTATATTCGACACCTCTTTGGCCTAATTGCATTGCGCCATGATGGCCGATAACAATTATTTCATTCTTTTCTTTGTCGTAAGATTCTAACATCAGCTGAACCAATTTTTGATCTATATCTCCACTAAAGCCACCCTCGGCTGTAATTATTATAAATAGCTCCTTGTCTATGACTTCGATTTTAGCCTTTGTGTCTCGTCCAAAGCTAAATAAAGTGTCGACTCTGAGTTGTGAGTAGATATTCCAAAGCTCGTCGAAGAAGACTTTTGAGTGGACAACTTGGTTTTTAATTTGGGAGATGCGCATACTGGCGATGCCCTCGAACACACTAGTAAGTTCGACTAATGTAGCCATAGATGCCTCTTCGCGAGCTAATTCGTTTGGGCGCTTCATGACTTAGCCCCAGCCTTTTCTTTTTCTTTCTTCTTAGATTTTTCGTCCTTGGAATCGCCTGCCGGTGGCACTGCAGCTGCGGGTGGTGTTTTTGGTTCCGGAGGTTTAGTGTTGATCAAACATTTGGCTTTAAGTTGATCGCGGAACTTATCAAAATCTTCGTCCTTCTCTATTTGCTTAGAAAACTCAGCGGCATTTACTTTAAGAGCATTGACGTCAACTTCCTCACCGTCAGCTAGGTGCAAAATAATATCAAAAATCAATTGCTGTGACATAAGGGAGAAGGTGTCGGTTGGCCCTTGCGTGAGAGCCTCAAAAATACTTTTACCCACCGATAGCGCGCGCTTGGCGTCTGCGGCAAGTTCCGAACCGAAATGCGAAAACTCCTCTGCCTGCCTGTAAGTCGCGAGTATTTTTAGGGTTTCAGATGCTAGAGCTTTTTGGCGTTTATTATGGCCGATACCACCAGCACGAGTAACGCTCAGACCAATATTCAGTGCGGGGCGCACACCTGAACGGAAAATGTCCATATCCATGATCCACTGTCCATCAGTAATAGACATAATGTTAGTTGGCAGATACGCAGTAATGTCACCATTGGCGGCGTGTATCATCGGTATCGAGGTCAAACATTTTCCATTAGCTTCAAGGCGACCGGCTCGTTCCAACAAACTAGAGTGAGCATAAAACATGTCACCCGGGTAGGAGTCGCGACCAGGACTGACGCCAGACAATAGCGCAACCTCTCTGTAGGCATGAGCGTGACTAGTCAAGTCATCGTAAATTATAATCGTATCTTGGTCACATTTTTGCCATAAATATTCCGCCATCGAGCATGCCACATATGGGGCTATATAGGTCATAATAAGTGACTCAAACAAGGTCGACACAATTATTATTGCTTTTTCGAGACCGCCGGTTTCCTCTAAACGAGTCAGCAAAGTATCGACATCACTGCGACGTTTAGCAATTAGGCAGTAAACCACAATCTGGTCAGTATTCTTCTGATTGATCGTAAACTGTGTTGCCAATGTACTCTTACCGACTTTACTGTCACCGAGCATTGCCATACGCTGCCCTCGAACGATAGGAAATAACATGTCGATAGACGTAACACCACTCTCTACCTGATCAGCTAGTAATTTACGTGTATACAAAGGGGGGGCGGTATTGAAAACAGGCCAGACACCATCTGGTGCGATTGGACCTTTTCCGTCCAGAGGGTCGCCGGTTACTGATACCACACGTCCGACATAGTCTTTACCAACCTTCGACATCAATTCTTGGTGCTGCACAACTACAACTACACCGGTGCGCAATACCTCGGAACCAAGATGTAATATCAAAACAAACTCTTCGTGTACCTGGTGCACGAAGCCTTTACTTCCGTCATCAAACATAACCAAGGCGTGTACTGCGCAAGGTTGCAGGCCGCGTACTGTTACCATAAACTTCTCAACTGCTGTAACTTCACCGACAGGATTGCCAGCTTCTACAAGCTTTTCAAAGTGTTTATTCCCCCCACTCATGCGACCGCCTTAGAGGTTCCGAGATATTCTTTTAGCAGAGATCTCTTTTTTAGAAAATCCTGCCTCAACGAAAAATCAAATTGTCGGTTAGTGGTGCGAATAATACATCCGGCGCCAATATTGGGCTGAAGTCCGATTGTAATGAGCACTAAAGGATGTATCTCAACCCTTAGCCAGGCGACTAGCTTTTCCATGAATGCTACAGACGGGTCAGCACTAAAGCTCATGTGTATTATCGGTGACTTTTCTTTAACATTACTCAGAAATTCTTTTAAGGTCTTACGGTCGGCTTCAACTAATAAATTAAGTTTGTTAGCTTCGATGAGCTGATCCATCGACTTTGTGGTTTTAGGCATCTTAACCTCTGTTCCGGTTTTGCGAAGCTGCAGCTGCAACAGAACATTATCGACATCCTCCAGTTCTCGCAACAGACGACTCACGTCAACTCTGCTGGTGACTTGCATGGGAAGCGCAAGAACTGCTTTCTTGGCCGTTGGAGTCGTAGGAACGGCAGTATTAGGCGCCATTGTTGATATCCTCGATAATCGCCTTCTTGTTTGCCTCTAAGTCGCCCAAGATATATTCTAGCTGGTCATTTAGGTCAATCTGATTGCCAACAGCTGCTAGCACATAATGATTGATGATATCGGCCATGTTTTCTTCAAAATGAGCAATGACTTGTTGTTTTTCACTAACTAGTTCCTTCTTGACTTGCTGGCCGAGTAATTCACGCTGTTCATCGATAGCTGTGTTTGTTTTTTGAATCGATTCAACCGCCAATTTCTTGGCATCCATGATTGATTGCTCGTACTTCTCAAACTCATCTTTTAGCTTGCTGGTAATCTCGGTTTTCATATAATCGTTGAGCTGGGATGTTGTTAGGCGCAAATCTTGCTGCAAAAACATCGCATTTTCGCCAATTATCTTCTCAAAGTGTAGCCGACCTCGGTTACGTAATTCTTCTCTAAATTCTTGATTAAAGATATGTTCAACATCTTGATCGACGGCTAATTCTAGAGAATCGTCGCCCGAAGAATCATTATTTTTGCCTCCGTTTACTCTCCCTAGAGCAACAACAACCCAGATAAATCCAATACCAACAGCACCGATTGCTGAAAGAATTAATACTAACCACCAGATTGTCATGTTTGTTTACCCACCATATGTATGATCATAATTAACGATCCTAAGCACTTTTACAGTTCTCAAAATGCTAAAGCTTCAGTAGTAAGTATACCCCAAATATGCCGGCAAGGAAAATAATTAAGCCAGCAATTACTGTCTGAATTAAACTCTTTATAATTGATTTTTTAGAAAGTGGATTTCGACCAACTGCAAGCATGCCATTTCGAATGCCGCTATACATCATATTTGCAGCAACAAAGGCTGTGACCACAAGTATTACTGTCGATAAATAAATACGAGCAACACTAACCGGTTTGTTTGCGATACCATCGGCAAAACCACTCACAAAAGCAGGAACAAAGTCGACTGTTCTTTGATAAAGAGGGTTAATAGAGATGCGAAGGTCAACCTTGACTCTACTAATTGCTACTGAGGAATTCCGGCCAAGGGTATCTTTTAGCTGAACATTGCCAATCACGTTTGAAGTTCCGCTAAAATCGGACAAAGCACGGCCAATTACATTAATTTCTTGAGCGCTTGCCTTCATGGCAATGCCCGACAAGGCAGAAACGGCCAGATAATCACCGGATTTGATCGATCCACCCTGATTACTCACTAGCACATTAAATGAACCAGTGCTTGCAACTAAAACTTGTTGTTCGGTAGCACTCTCTGGAGTTAATACGATAGAAGCTTCCTTAATAGATACCACGACGCCCAACAAATCCTTTGATTCTTTACTCGTTAGAGGTATGACTGTTTTAGTTTTATCCTCTTTAAGTTTCACAACCATGCCGACTTGCACCTTTTTGTCGGCGTTATAGCTCTGGGTTACTCCGTCTGAGATATCAGATGTAGTATTTTTTTGGTCTTTGGGCTTAGTCTGACTCTCGGGTGCAGCAAAAACTACGACACTCGACATCAATACGCTGATAGAGACCGCGAGAATCAATAAGTGCCTAATCTGTTTTTTGTATTTTTGCATCTTGTTACAAATTATATAGCTTCACGCCCTGCCAGTCATTTAATTATGGTAAATACAGGTGAGTGCTCGGCAGATAACTCGCCTGAATAACTTGAATTATAACGCTTTTGCTTACTAACCAATAGGCTCGGTGAGCTCAACTGCTAATAAACAACTAGATTTTTGAGTGATTGCAGCGTTTTATCTATACTGTTATGGTCGGTGCTTCTACCCATAGTAATTCGTATACTTGCCTGAGCATCGCTATCCGACACACCAATTGCCTCCAGAACATGTGACGGTTCATCCTGACTGGCGCTACAGGCCGATCCGGCCGCCGCCATAATTCCAAGCTCGTCTAGTTGGATTAATAAACGCTCGTTGTCTTGGCCTGGAAATGTGACGTGAACGTTGTTTGGAAGGCGGTACTTCTGTGAACCGTTAATAACTGCTCCTGGGATATCTTGTATTAATTTATCTACAAATGACTTTTGCAACTTTTGTAACCGCTCTGACTCCGACTGACGCATTTGCTGAGCTTCGTCAATCGCCGTTGCAAAGCCAACACAAGCTGGAACATTCTCTGTTCCAGAACGCAGACCACGTTCCTGGCCACCGCCCTGTATAATTGGGCTGAGAATTGTGCCAGCTTTAACATACAAAGCCCCGGACTGCTTAGGTCCGTAAATTTTGCCCCCGTTTAAAGTCATCATGTCCACTCCCAAACGAGAAGTATGGATATCTAGAAAATTCGTAGCCTGGCAAGCATCAGTGTGTAGATATAGCGGTAGTCGATTATTTCTGTTGCGCCGCTGTTTTTCGATGACTTTACTTATCTGGGTTATCGGCTGAATTGTGCCGATCTCGTTATTGGCATACATCACACTAACTAGTACGGTATTCTCATCGATTTTTGATTCAAGATCTTCCAAATTTATTCTGCCTGATTTATCTACAGATGCTATCCTGACGTCATATTGCTGGGCGGGTAGCAATACTGAGTCGTGCTCAATGCTACAAATTACTATATTACCTGATGGATTGGCTGCCATTACTCCGTGAATTGCCATGTTGTTTGCCTCGGTGCCACCGGCTGTGAAGATGATGTCGCTAGTTTTTGCTCCGAGCCAATGTGCAACGGCTGATCTGGCTGTTTCTAATGCCCTTTTGACTTCGCGACCGGCCAGATATGTGGCCGACGGATTATAAAATTGATCGGTCAGATATGGTTGCATAGCAAGTTGAGCGGCTTTACTTATAGGTGTTGCGGCTGCGTAATCGAGGTATATATTCTGTTGGCTCATTCGAGACCTCCAAATAACTCCTGCGCGTTCCTAGAAGTAGCTGCAGCCAAGGTTTCCATATCGTCATCTCTAAGTTCTGTCAAAAATTCAGCTATATATTTTATGTGTTTTGGTTGATTAATCCTGCCTCTGTGTGGCGAAGGTGTCAAGAACGGAGCATCCGTTTCGAGAAGCAAACGGTTTATCGGAATCGACTTATACATCGCAATTTGCGCAGGATCCTTGGCGAATGTGACGATGCCATTAACTCCAATGTACAAGCCTTTTTGGATTGCCTTCTGCATGTTGGTGCCTGTGTCAGTAAAACTATGAAGCACGCCTCGAATATCTTTATAGTCGTCAAAGATTCGCCAAAAATCCTCAAAAGCTTCCCTTACATGAAAGATAATCGGCAAGTCATGCTTCTGGGCTAGCTCAATCTGAAAACGCAACACTTTCTCTTGATCGGCTGGAGAGGAATGTCCGTAGTAATAGTCCAAACCACACTCTCCAACAGCAATCACCTTGGGCTGATCGGCTAAATCAGCAAATTTACTTAAGTCGGCGTCCTTGCCGGCATAATGTTTGGCTTCATGTGGGTGTATGCCGATACTAGCCCAGCAGGTATCGTGGCTCTGAGCAAAATCCACTGCCAATTGACTATCTTCAACGTCACACCCGACGCAGATTAACTTAGTCACTCCAGCGTCTTGGGCGTTTTGAAGAATGGTTTGAATATTTAAATCCGGGGCCTTAGACCACAACCCTCTGGTTCCACGTTCACCAATATTCCGACCAACCGATTGTATATGACAATGCGTATCAACAAAGTTCATATTTATGGCGTTGATAATTTGGTTTTAGTATTGTCGGCCAGCTCATCTATCCGGTTTTGATGTCGATCGAGTTGATAATTAATAGTTGCACGCTCAGTATCATCATTGTCCTTACGTTTGACAATGCCATCGACACTATTTTGTAATTTCTCCACCTGGGAACGATCGGCTTTGCTGGATTCCAGCTGGTCAAAACGCTTGTCAAAATGTCGGCTAAATTTGCCGAAGAAAACCGCGAGCTTATCGTCCAGCTCGTCGCCAATTATTTGGTGTAACTTTTTCTCGTCAACAGTCATGTGCCATAAATTGTACGCCGACATCGGCCGCCAGTCTATTGTATTTAATAACTTCTTAAGAGTTTTCGTGCTTTGGGAACAGCGTTCCCTCAATTGGCCGTACTAAGCCTTCGCCAAAAATCGCTTTAATTTTGGTGGCTGTCTCTGGCAGGAATGGCTCTAAGAGCGTGGCAATGCTGAGTAATGCGCTCGCTTGGTAAGCAAGTACTTCCTGCAAGTGCTCTGTATCCTTTTCTTTGGCGATTACCCACGGCTTGGCTTCTTCGATGTATTGGTTTAAGCCCCTTACTTGCGCCCAAACTTCATCAAGCGCTCGGTCAAAATGACATTCAGCAATCGCCCTCTCGTACTGCGCTATGTCGTGCTCTGCTGAAGGCATATCGCCAATTACGCCCGATTGGTATTTTTGAGCCATTACAACTGTACGTTGCACCGCATTACCAAGTTCATTGGCTAGCTCATTGTTGTAGGCGTCCTCGAATGCCTGCCAACTAAAATCGCCGTCATTATAGCTCGGTATATGCCTCAGGAAGTAATAACGAAAAGCGTCGGCACCATACTTATCAATTATTTCGTTTGGTGATACTGAATTACCTAGGCTTTTGCTCATTTTTTTGTCGTCAACAGTAACGTAGCCGTGGACGTAAAGCTTTGCTGGCAACGGTAAGCCAAGACCCATGAGCATACCCGGCCAGATTGCCGCGTGGAACCTTAGAATTCCTTTGCCGATAACCATAACGTTGGCCGGCCAATAATCCTTAAAATCTTGATGTTCAGGATACCCAAGAACCGTGATGTAGTTCATGAGTGCCTCGAACCAGACGTACATAACTTGTGTATCGTCGCCCGGAACTGGTATTCCCCAACTAATCTTATCCTTGGGACGACTGATGCTTATATCTTCTAGGCCTTCTTTGAGAACGCCTAATGCTTCGTTACGGCGAGTTTTTGGAATAATTTCGTAGTCGCCACTTTCGATTGCTTGCTTGATTTGATCATTGTATTTACTGAGTTTAAAGAAGTAATTCTCTTCTTCGATCTTTTCGTACGGACGATTATGGTCAGGACAAGTGCCGTTATTTAGTTTGACAATTTTTTCGCTAAAGAACTCTTCGTCGCCAGTGCAATACCAACCGACGTAACTGTCTTTGTAAATGTCTTTTTGTAAGGCTTTCCAGATTAATTGGGCTCTTTGTTCGTGCCCAGGATCAGTAGTGCGAATAAATCGGTCGTTACTAATATTCAACTTGGCCGCCAACCGGCTAAAGCTAGCGCTCATTTGATCTGCTAAAGCTTTGGGTTCCAACTTATGTTCGGCTGCCTTTTCGGCAATTTTACCGCCGTGCTCGTCAGTTCCAGTACTATAAATAACGTCTTCCCCGTCAAGTCGCGCTCGTCGGGCAATCACATCAGCCATAACAAATTCCATGGCATGGCCAAGGTGAGGTTCGCCGTTTACATACGGGATTGATGTCGTGACGTAATATTTGCTCATGAATGCATAGTATAACAGATTAGAGTTGCTGAATTACGCTATAGTCCGTGCCTTATTCTTCTCTTCTTTAGCCCTAAAGGCTTTTTCTAGATCTATGTCCAAACGATTACTTAGGTCGATTAATAGCCAAAGCACGTCGGCTAACTCTTCGGCTACATTATGGGATTGCGAATCGGTGTGCACTTTTTGGCCATTATACTTACGGATGGCTTTTGCCAACTCGCCGACTTCTTCAACCAATAACGTGAAGACTTCTGGTACTGTTTCGTCGTCGTATTTTCGCTCTATAATTAGTTCACTGATCAGTTTTTGATAATCTGCCAGTGTTGGTTTTGCTGCAAGATCTGCCATATAAACTCCTTGTTAGCAGAGATAATTATACGCTACTTGGGTCTGTCTACGTAGTCTTGGCAAAATCGCTCAAATACCGAGTTGGTCCAGCCAAACCCCGTTTGACTGGGGTAAACCCCTTTCAAAGGTGGTTTGTCGGGGGAAACTACATTATATTTTTCTAAAAATACACCATTCTGCTGGAACCAATTGAGATTGTTTTTTAGCCATTTATTGGCAATTCGTCTTGCGTCATCGTGGTAGCCGTAACGCTCAAGCGCTTTGACTACAATAAATTGAAGTGGCGCCCATCCATTAGGATAAGCCCATTGAGTTGGCATACTTCCTAGTACGAACTGCCCTAGAGGCAATGCATCGGTGGTGGCTAGACCGCCCTTATGCTCAAAGCGTCGCAGTGCCTTAACCAAAGATTCAGCCTGTTTTTCGTCGACCATTCCTGCCCACATCGGGAAAAAGGTCGCCAAGCTACTTACGCCACCACGTTTCTTCTTGTCGTAATTGTAGTCGTAGTATAGTCCGCGTATTCTGTCCCACATCAATTTATCCATGGTTTTTTTACGTTGGGCGGCGACATCTTCCCACCTGGCGGCTTCACGTTTGTCGTTAAAGATTCGGGCTGCTCGCGCAAAATCTGTTTCGTATTTATACAATAAGGCGTTCAAATCAACTGGCAAGAAATTTAATGCCTTTCGGTCAAAGCGTGGCGTCATATCCCAGCCGCTCTCGGCTTCTGCAAGGTCATGTAAATAATTAATGTCGTAGTATCGGCTAAGTCCTTTATGCACCTGGCGTTCGTTGGGTTTTTTGACTCCCATCCAAACCGTAGCGTACTCCTGTTTGGCGACCTCAATAGATTTCTTAAGCCATGCCTCGCCCGGATTATATGTTTGATATACGTCAAAAATAAAAGTTGTTAAGAATGGGGGCTGGGAACGCCCAGTTAAGTAAGTTCTAGATGCGTTTGGTACGACCTTAAATCGCTCAAACAAGGCCATTAGATTGTCTAAAATGCCCATAACCATTGCCTTGTTCTTTCGATCTAACAGTCCCTGAACCATAAAGTAGCTGTCCCAGTAGTAGAGTTCGTTATAATCAAAGCCCGTTGCTTCTCTATACGAAGGCACCAGGTATGGCTTAGGCAGGCCGAGCAAACTCTCATCATCCTTAGGGTGGAATCGCTCAACCTTTTTCCAATAATTGTCTATATATTCACGAGCGGCCATAACATCTTCAGGTACCAGCTGCTTGTCTGGCCTAAATGATAGCTGAAGGGTGTTAGTTACTAATTCCCTGGCCCGGGTAAAGCGTGAGTGCACTACGACACTCGACCTATGGTTATGATGAGGCTCCGATTGATTGACATGGTCTTAGCCTAGCGTTGTAACTGCGGTCGGTCAAGTAATTATTTGATGTAAAATAAAAAGCCCCGCCAAAGCGGGGCTAATATTATTCACGTACTAACTTAGTAGCGTGGTCGCTCTTCGCGTGGGCGAGCTTCGCTGACAACGATTGGACGTCCGTCCAAGTCTTTGCCATTGAGCTGCTCAACTGCAGCTTTAGCTTCGTCGTCGCTAGACATTTCTACGAAACCGAAGCCTTTGCTACGATTTGTTTCGCGATCTTGGATGACCGTTGCTGATACAACTGTACCTGCAGCGCTAAAGAAATCCTTTAGACTGTCATCATTTGTTGCCCATGCGAGGGAACCGACGAATAGTTTGCTTGCCATAATATTATTACTCTCCTATTGTCCGAGGTAATCTGGCAAACCAGTTTAGCTGCGCCTCTGAAACACGTACTTATTTTATTAACTCTAGAACCTAACTTAACGTTATTAACAGCTTTTCTAGCGGTGTAATTGTATCAAACCCTACGGTGTTAAGCAAGAAGAAATATATTTAATGTAAGAAAAAGTTCATTTGCATAGCTTATGAAGGGTGCTAAAATATAAGCATTAACAATTCAAAAACTGAAAGGGGGTAATCCATTGAAAAGTCCTAGATCTAACGGGCAGGAAATGCAAGCTTATGTGCGGGAGGTACGCACCGGCTAGCCCCTTTTTTGTGATTCGACCTGTCTAAGTAGGCCGAGTACCTTGAGCCCCGCCAGCGCGGGGCTTTTCGTTTATAAAATACGCGTCACGCCTTCAAAGGCTGCTGCGCCCAGTCCGATTACCAAGGCACCACCTACAATACCTACCAAAAATCCAGCAAACAGCATTAATGCGTCATCTAAAATTATTGCTAGGCTAATTATTACAACTCCGAGCGATGGCAAAGTATCCAGCCCCGAAAACGGCGGAGCAACAAATGCAAAAAGTGTAAATATTAGTACAATTACACCCAATAGTCTTTCGGCTAAAGGTGCCGTAAATATCCACTTCCACCTTGGCTTAGAGCGCTGTTCGAACCATTTAACCCTGCGTAGCATCAATGGAACTACTTTGCCCTCCATGGTCTTGCCGAGTTTTCGCTGCTTCCAGCTGTTTGGTAGCCAGAGAGACTTCAGTCCGATGATCATCTCTATGGCCAAGAGGGCGACAACTAACTCAAGTATATGCGTCAGGCCGCCGGTGGGAATAGGTAGCGCTGGTAGAATCATTAAAATCAAAAATACGATCGCAAAGCTTTTATCTTCAAAAAGCTCAATCAGGCTGGCTATAGTTTTGGGCTGTTTGCCCTTGAGCCAAGCCTCAAGCTGACTACTAAAAGTTGTGTTATTAGCCTGTTTCGTCATAACTCCATCATACAAGACCCATCATAAAAATAATGTTAGAATGATAAGTCATGCATATTAAGAATTATCGTATCCTCGTACTTAGCCTGCTAATAACAGCAGTTCTTTTGGTCATAAAGTCTGCACTTCATAGTCTGGGCTGGGAAACTTTAACACAAGGATCTCTACACAATAGCGTTGTTGCTGGAGCATTTTTTGTTATTGGTTTTTTGCTTTCTGCTACGATTGCGGACTATAAAGAAAGCGAGCGGATCCCATCTGAGTTCTCTTCAATAGTCGAAAACATGTATGAAGACGGTCGCGCTTCGCATACTAGGTATCCTGATTTTGATCTAGATGCCTACCGCAAACAATTGATAAAAATCGCCAGATATTTCCGAAAAGATGTACGCTACAAAACACATAATGATCGTCATGAAGTACACAAGCTCAACGATACCTTCATGCAAATGGAAGCTGCGGGAGTACCACCAAACTTCATAGTCAAACTCAAACAGCAGCAGGCTCAATTAGCTCGCAACCTTTTTCGCGTTAACTACATCCAAAATATAAACCTCATACCTTCGGCAACTATATTAGCTAAATCGATAGTCGTTATAACATCTGGCTTACTGATACTAACTAGAAGTGAACCTTTTTATGGTGGATTAATCATTATGGGTGTTATTACTTTTATTCTGGTCTATATGTTACTACTCATTAAGGTGATCAGCACACCGTTCCACGCTGCCGGCAAGACTCAGGACGATGTAAGCTTATTCTTAGTCGATGAAGTGGTGGACTATCTAGAAAAACAGAAAACCTAAGTACTCCATTATTTATAATTCTTCTTCGGCGGGAGGCCTAGCGCCTGTGATATCCGATCGTCTTTTTTCGATAATTAATCGGTGAAGCCCGGGAAACCGCGGTTTAATACCTAGTTGATGCTCTGCTGCTTCGCGTCCACGCACCTGATCTTCGATTATGTCAGCCTCGGTCGGCCCCTCGCCTTGGCGGTCTTTAGCTAAATCTCGTGCAAACTCCGTCATGCTACTAGTTTAATACGGCACTGGATTAATGCAAGATACGGTAAACGGTACTCCTCAACATAAACAAACTGAACGGCAAAAACCAAAACAACGTTTACGTTGATCTAAGTGAGCGCGTTAAAGACTTTATATTCAACTTCATTAGTTCTGGTGTCGATGGTTTTGGCAGCAACAGCAACTCTGTTTTCCGGATTAAGGTTACTCCAGAGGGTCCAAGCCATAGCTGATGCTGTGTCGTAAACAGGTAGGGCAAATGGTTCTTCTGCGAAAGATGGTAATTTTTCGCCCTTAGGTACGTTATGCTCGTACGTTTGCAATGCAAGGCCTGTGTCAGATTCCATATCTTCGGCGTCATACAAGAAAAGCTTTTTATCAGTCTCGCCATTAAGTGAGAGTGCGAATGCTGGGCGGTCTTCGCTAGGTGCGATATCTATGATCCCCGTGATACGTGGGGTAAAGTTTGGCTTGTCATCTTCGTGGTCGCGTGATTCGACGGCATCCTCAAATGATCTGCCAGCACGCAAATATTCAATAACAGTGCTAGTTTGATTGCCGTTCGAAACAATATGAGAGGTACCTGTGCGGCGCATAGCGTCATAAATCGTCAGGTCTGGTCGCTCGACCTCTTTTGATCTATCAAATGTTTCAGTGCTTACGACCGCGTCTTCTTCAACTAATATTCGGTTGCGCGAGTCGTCGCTTCGACCCATAAGTCCGTAAGCTTGAACAGCTATCGGACCGACCCGCCCAATCACTAGTACCCGTCCTGGATATTCGTTCTCTGAAAGTGCTTCTAAGTTTTGGGCTGGTGTATTTTCTGGGCTATACGCTGGCATGAGACTCCTAAAAGTTTAATTAATAACAAGTGTACAGCTACCCCCGAAGACTGCAAGCATAAGCATAAAGAATAGCTCGAATGAGCTTTTGGTGTTTACTCAACCGACACTAGCTGAACGGCAAAAACCAAGACAGCGTTTGGCGGGACTGGACCCTGCCCTGCCTTGCCATAGCCAACAGCTGGTGGAACGATTAGCAGGCGAATACCTCCGACCTTCATGTTGGTCATTCCTTGTTCCCAGCCCGGTATAACCTCGTTGCTTCCAAGCGTAAAGCTAAAAGCCTGCGTTTTGCCATCTGCACCCGTGCGCGACTCGTCAAACAACGTGCCGTTAGTTAGCCAGCCCTTGTATACAACTACAGCCTTTTTACCCTGAGCTAGCTGTGTGCCTGTACCTTTTTGGATGTCAGCAAACAAGCCTGAGGTTCCAGATAGGTATTTGTCATATTCTTTAAAAGTCGATGGATCTATCGACGGTCCGCCTGCTGGAGCAGCGCTGGTACCATTAGCGCTGGCGCTAGCGCCTTGGCTGGCCTTATTTACCAATTGCCCTATGCTTTCGCCAGTATTAACGTTCAGGCCCCCGCTATTCTCTGGTGCTTTCTCTCCACCGAGAGCTATTGTGTTATCGCTTACATTTTGGCTAGCATTGACTGCTGATTGTTTAGGACTATCTTGACGGTTGTAAATAAAAAAGCCAACTCCGGCAATAATTATGACGGCCACTAACCCTGAACTTGCGATTATAATGTTTCTTTTTGTCATTCTCTTCTATTTTAACGCAATGATGGTCAAATAAAAAAGCACCAGAGTTTACTGATGCATTTTTGGTGGACCTAATCTCAGATAATTGGCCTCAAATGTGACGAGAACTGGGGCGCTGGATGCAACTAACCTATGTAGCTCGGACACTGCACACAGAGTGTAGTAACTAAACCGTAAT
>Ga0105047_10007520_pt1 | contig 18349 bp, 16 predicted proteins | sample MAT04_FD_78384 | JGI IMG/M metagenome (GOLD analysis project Ga0105047, IMG submission 78384) | Freshwater microbial communities from Lake Fryxell liftoff mats and glacier meltwater in Antarctica - MAT-04 (megahit assembly) | ecosystem: Environmental > Aquatic > Freshwater > Ice > Liftoff... | reverse complement strand
TTCTACCTCTCCGCCCAATACAGACCGTTCTGATTTTCCAAACAAAGATTGTCGTTCACATCATTCCAGAGTATAGTGACAAAAAATACTATCTTCATGTTATCGTATAAAATGGAACCCTATACAATCATACAAAAAACCCGAAGGCATTCCTGCATTTATCATCATCTCGATTGGGCAAATCATCTCAATACTGGCCTCCGGCATGAGCCAATTTGCCCTGACCATCTGGATGTATCAGCAAACCAAAAGCCCGATGGCCATGTCCTTGATGACTGTATTTTACATCACCCCCTTCCTGCTGCTTTCACCGTTTGCAGGAGTCATGGTCGACCGCTACAACCGCAAACTGATGATGATGATCAGCGACCTCATCGCCGTCCTGGCCACCGCCGCCATTTTCATTCTGGCCGCCACCCACCACCTGGAATACTGGCACCTCTATATCACAGCCATCTTCTATGGCATCGGCAACACCTTCCAGTGGCCTGCATATTCAGCCGTGATCAGCACCCTCGTTCCCAAAGAACAGCTCGCACGCATCAACGGCCTGATGACCATGATGGAGGCCGGACCGGGCGTTGTCGCGCCGCTCCTGGCAGGCGCGCTGCTGCCGCTCATCGGTCTCGCCAACATCCTGGCTTTTGATGTGCTCACCTTCTTTCTGGCAATTGCCGCGCTCGCCATTGTCACTATCCCCAATCCCCGCAAAACACAAGAAGGGCAGCAAAAAGGCGGAAATATCTCGACCGAAGCCGCTTATGGTTTCACCTATATTTTTGCTCGCCCCGGGCTCTTGGGCCTTCAGATTATTTTCTTCATCGGGAACCTGTTCGCCGGCATCTCCTTTGCCATCATGGCCCCTATGATCCTCGCGCGCAGCAACAGCGTTGTTTTCGGGTCTGTCCAGTCTGCTGGCGCCATCGGCATTGTCCTGGGTGGCTTATTAATGGGCATCTGGGGAGGCTTTAAAAAGCGCGTCAATGGCGTGCTGTTAGGCTGGATGGCCGCCAGTTTCTTTGGCATGTTTCTTTTCGGCCTGGGACAAACCGCGCTTTGGTGGATCGTTGCCATGGCATTAAGCGGCCTGCTTTCCCCTGTCATCGACGGTTCCAATCAAGCCATCTGGCAAACAAAAGTCCCCCCAGATCTGCAGGGTAGAGTCTTCTCATCCAGGCGGCTGATCTCGTGGTTCGCACAGCCAATCGCTCCAGTCATCGGCGGCGCATTGGCCGAGTATGTTTTTGAACCCGCCATCCAAACCCATCAGCCCTCGCCAACAGCTTTGGCTGGCTGGTAGGCAGCGGCCCGGGCGCTGGTATGAGTCTCTTGATGATTTTCTGTGGCATCGCGGGCATTTGTACCGGTCTAAGCGGCTATTTCGTTCCAGCCATCCGCAGTGTGGAGACAAAACTACCCGATCACGACCAGCTCGCCCCTGCAGAGATCGCTCAAACCTGATATGCACACACATATTTTTGTTCATACAAATTCGTTTGTTCATTTTTCCTGTATAATTCCTCCTCGATGCGTAAAATCCTGCTAATAATATTTTTCTTTGCCGCAGTAGCCATCGCCATTCTTAGCCTGGGGGAATTGGAACGTACCTGGCGCACACTCCGTCAAGCCAATTTCGGCTTTGTTATGCTAGCAATATTATTCCTGCTAACCTGGACATTAAATGATGCCGCCGGCTATCGCTCCCTCTTTCACGTCATGGATTTGCAGGAAAAATTCAGGCATCTCATTTTGCTTTCATCAGCCACCAGTTTCATTAACGTGGTTGCCCCCAGCGGCGGCTTCGGCGGCATTGCCGTCTTTGTAGACGATGCCGGGAAACGCGGACATCCGCGCGGATTGGCCGCCGCGATTGGCGCACTTTACCTTTTTCTCGATTACGCCGCATTTATGGTCGTGCTCGCCATGGGCTGGGTCATTTATATCCGGCGCAATGACCTGAAACCAGGTGAAATTACTGCTTCTCTCATCATGCTGGCTATTGTTGTAGGGCTCGGAATTCTAATTTACATTGGCTCGCGCTCACGCGAGCAGCTCGGCCGGGTTCTCGCCTGGCTGGCGCACCGCTTCAACCTGGTATTGTGGCCCATCCTGCATAAAGAATATTTTCACGAAATTGCCGCCCACGAATTCGGCGTCGAAGTTGCTGAAGGCCTCGCCATTTTGCACACCAAACGCCATGGGATTGTTGTCCCCTTCTTATTTGCGCTCAATGGCAAATTGCTGCAAACTCTCATACTCGGAATAACATTCCTCGCATTCAAGGTGCCATTTACGCCAGGCACAATCATTGCCGGTTTCGCTTCAGCCTACCTCTTCCTGATCGTTTCCCCCACACCCTATGGCATCGGTTTTGTCGAAACCTTACTGCCTCTCGCGCTCACCTCCCTGGGTATCAACTGGGAAGACTCTGTCATCATCACCCTTACCTATCGCGGCATCACATTTTGGATACCCCTGATCCTGGGCGGCATTTCCTTCCGAGTGCTCCAGCAGGAATAATATCTTGTCTTATCTTGTTTTCAGTACTACCGCCGCGCCATACCCCACCACGCGTTGATAATCGCCCGTCACATCCCCCGAGGTCGCATGCTTTAGCACGCGCACCCTGTCCGCCCCCAGGCTTTTGGCCGCCCATAAAACAGCCGCAATCGCGCCCAATCCGCACGCCTCGCCCAGTCCCCCCGCCTCCACATCAAACAGACCATCCGGTGAAAAGCCCTCCACCTGCGCCAGCATCGCCGCATCCAATTTTTCTGCCGTTGCCTGGTTGTAAAAATGGGATAGGTCAGAAGACGCCACCATCAGTGCCTTTTTCCCTGCAATCGTCTCGGCCAACGCCTCCCCCAACTGCCGCACCGCATCCCGCCCTTGTTGGCGCAGCATCACCGGCAGCAGGCTGAACCTGCCTGGAATGGCGCGCTGCAAAAAAGGAAGTTCAATTTCAAGCGAATGTTCGGGGTCATTAGCCACCGGCGACAACCCGTAGCGCAACCGCTCTTTCAGCTTCACATCCAGGCTATCTACCAACAAACCGTTGACCAGTATTTCCCCTAGCGGTGTCTCGTAAGCACTATGCGCTGTGGTCAGCAAAGGAAACGGATACAGGTGGTGCATCGGTGATAAAACCGCCACCACATCCGGTGAGCTGTCTTTTATTGCCGCGAAAGCATAACCAGCCACCCCACCGGAATAATGATGCCCGGCATGCGGGGCAATAATCGCAATCACCTCCCCCTCAAGCTCAGGCAGCCTCGCCTCAGAAATATACCGGTCTACCGAGAAAGCCAGAGCCTCCGCCCCGCCTTCATACCACGTACCCGCTATCGCAGATGGACGTACTTCACTCAGCACTGGCATAAAACCTCCAGATTACCCAAACAGTATTACTTCATGGTTGCTTCAAAATTGCAAAAACCATCCTCCAACTTGGCCATCCAGCGATTAAAAATCGGATCGATTTGCCAAGCAAATCGTAGCATGCCCCACCTGTGGTATTTCGCCGGGCTTTGGCGGCCTGCCTTTGGCGCAAAACACCACTTAAAAACCGTTTGTCTCCCCCTTCCGATTTTGGAAGGGGGCCGGGAGGATGGTTAATAACGGTCAAAGCAACGTACAATGAGCAAATTCAATACTCAAATCATTAATGCCGCGTCAATATATGCGCTGTTGACTTAAATGCCAGCTCAGGCAGGTTGGTACGCTCAAACCAACCTGCCGCAAGCGCATCATCCGCCGCACAAAGATCACCGCTCAAAACTTTCCCAAAATAAAAGATCACAAAGTCAGAACCACGCGCATGCTCGCGCCCTGAAACAATCTCAATCAAACCGGTAATTTCCACCGTTAAACCAGATTCCTCCAGGCATTCGCGCGCCGCCGCCGCCGCAGGATCCTCCCCGGCATTCACAAATCCCGCTGGCAGCGTCCACAGCCCCCTGAAAGGGTCATTCGCACGCTGAACAAGCAAAATACCCCCATCCTCCCGCTCCACCAGCACAGCCGCGGCCACCTTCGGGTCAGAAAAGTGCATCCACCCGCAAGCCGGGCAAACCGGGCGCTCCTGTCCATAATGATACTCAAACTGGACAGGCGTCGCACACCGCGGACAAAATTTAACAGTTTCAGGGCGCATTCATCACCACAAGTTATATTTTTTTAAGGTGACAGTCACCTGGTTTTCTGCGCTATAACTCCGAAAACATCGGGTGGCTGTCACCTTTGCACTCGTGCCGCGCAGCCAACCCATAAACCAGCCTCTTATGGCGCTGCCAGTGCAAAGTTACCCATCTGGCAGATCGATATTCGCAAACGGTGCACATCCAGCATACGCTCATAAAAACCCACCGGGTTGCACGTAGTCGCCGCATCCTTCCACTCAGAACCCGACCACCACAACAGGATCAGGCCGCTCTCATCTACACCTGCCAGCGCATTCGGGTCATAATCCAGGCTCACTGTAAAAGGCAGTTGCGGTTGCATACTTGGCTCCACAGCCATCAGGCTGAACGAAGTAAACGTCGGCACATCAATGCCCGCCGTAGGCACAACCAGACCCGCAGAATAGGTGACCGCCATTTCAGATTTAAAAACATCCGCCGGAAAATCAACTGCCGTCACCATTCCAGCAGCATCCATAACCGAAAAATCATAGCCCAACCCGGGTGCCAGCCGAAAAGTCTGGTTTTGCGGTCCAACCACACCGCTCTTGTCACCGCCGCCTACAGCCCCCCTATCACCAGCCCCGGCCGGAAAATTTACCGCAGCAGGCACATAAAAAGGCGTATTCGCCAGCCAGAAAATCGTCAGGATCAGAGCCGCCAGCACCACAATGCCAATCAAAATTCCAAGCATCTGGCGCCCCGTGATTTTTGTGGGCAGCAGCGCGTGCGCTTTGAACCAGGAATTTTCCACGCGAAACCGCATCAAATAACCTGTCCCCCCGCTTATTACCGCCAGGAAGAGCAGCCCTGTCAAAATGAAAGGCGAAACGGGCGGCTGTATCAATTCCTGCGGCGCAAGCGCCCGAGCTTGATCCTCGCTGTTCGGATTTATTTTTGCCTGTGTAGCAGCTTCAGGGGTTGCTGCGCCGTAAGGAGCAATTTCCGCCGACTGTGTTGGAGCAGCCATGCGCAATTCTGCCGTTGGGGTAACTTCAACCCCTGGCGCTGGTGCAGCTGCCGGCAGTTCCGGCGCCTGCGCTGCAGCAGGTGCAGATTCAACCGCAGATTGATTATCGTTCCCCCCGCCCCCCCCGCCCATGCCCAAAACAGGTGCAGGCACAGATGCTCGCAGTACCGCCACAGCCGGCACCCATAGGTTTGCCGCAAAAGCAAAGAAGAACAAAACAGTCGCCATTACAGATGCAAACCGCAAGATCGGAAAAGAACGCGGCAAAGGCGCTCTAATACCCGCCATTTTTGTCGTTAGTGTAAAGTTACGCCGCGCGCGGCGTGCGGGCAGCTTTCTCAGCACACCGCGCACCTGGTTCAGTTCTTCATAAATTGTCCGCACCTGCGGCTCAGCCTTAATGCGCGTTTCAAGACGTGCGCCATCCGCCTGGGACAATTGTCCGTCCAGGTAGGCCGATATCAGTTCAACGTCGCGGAAAGTGGGCTGAGTCATAATGTTCTCTCCCTTTCCAGACGGAAGGCAGCCGGCAAAAGTTCCCCGAAACCCTGCAAACATTCCCGCAACCGCAGCCTGGCTCGCGCAAGCCGGCTCTTTATCGTACCCAGCGGCGCGTGCACCACACTCGCAACCTCCGTATAATCCATCCCCTGAATATCAGCCAGAACAACCACCATACGAAAATCAACAGGCAAACTGTCCAGGCAGTGCTGAATGGCATGTTCCAATTCATCCGCTTCAAATCTCTCTTCGGGCAGCATCGAAGAATCGGCCAGCCAGCGCGGCGACTCAATCTCTTCATCCTCATCCGTGGCTGGTTCAAGCGGCACGCTCGGCCGGCGCTTCTGGCGGCGCAGTTCGTCATAACACGCATTCGTCACAGTACGCATCAGCCACGCCTTAAAGGACCCGCCTCGAAAACCGTTTATTCCTCTAAAAGCCGAAATAAAAGCTTCCTGGGTCGCATCCGCAGCCTGGGCATCCTCCCCCAGAATCCGCAGCGCAGCATTATAAAGAGTATCCTGGTAAGCCAGAACGAGGCTGTTAAAAGCATCCAGGTCGCCTTGCTGCGCTTCCTTAATCAGAGCCGGTTCATCCATAAGAATATTGTATCAGTTTTCGTACAGGCCAAATACGGTTTTTATTCCAGTTATTAAATACCGGTTTTATCAACCTGTTTAACCGGACGGCAATCACGATCAAAAATCCGCCGCGACATGTGACAAAAGTCACAAACAAAGTGTACAATGAATGTTATATTAAAAAAAGATAAATTCGGTCACATAAACACTCATCCCGTGAAGGGTACTGTATGAATAAATTTCTCGCAATTGGAATTACAGCCATGTTGATCGCCATCGGCGCCTTTGTCTTTGTCGCAGAACCACTTTCATACATGAGCGCCAACGCAACCACCTGCAACAATTGTCATGTGATGGATGCCGCCTACGAGAATTGGTACCACGCACCTCACAAGAAAGTGACTGAGTGTGTGGACTGTCACCTTCCGCATGACAACCTGGTTAACTATTGGTTTGAAAAAGGCAAAACCGGTTTGCATGATGTCTATTTCTTTAGCACAGGGCAAACTCCGGCTTTGATCCGCGCAAAACCCGAAACACAGGCCATTATTCAGGGCAACTGCATTCGCTGCCACGCCCAAACAGTCGAAAGTATCACCATGGGCGCGCAAGCATTTGATAGAAAGTGTTGGGAATGCCATCGCTCGGTTGCACATGGAATGCGCGGCATCTCACTGGACACATACCAGGATTCCATTCTATACCCCGTCAAATAGGAGCAGGAACATGAAAAATTACACAAACATCATACTGACTGGCATCATCATCGTACTCGCTGCTGTTCTCACTGGCACGCTGGTATTCCTTAAAAACCAACCGCCTCAGCAGCGTGCCATTGCCCCCATTGTAGAAATCAAACCCATGGAGCCAGATTCGGCCAAATGGGGCATTAACTTCCCAAACCAATGGAACACACTCCAAAAGACCGAAACCAACAATACCGATACCGCTTATGGCGGCTCAAGCAAATTCTCCCATCTCGTAAGAGATCCTCGCCAGATCATACTCTTTGCGGGCTACCCATTCAGCAAGGAATACAACGACGACCGCGGTCACATGAACGCAGTTAAAGATATAAATTCCATCAAACGCATTAATGAAAAATCACCTGCCACCTGTTACTCCTGCAAATCAACCAACAACCCGGCTCTCTGGGCAGAAATGGGCATGGCCGCCTACGATGCCACCTTGTTCAAAGACATGAGCCCCAAAATTCAAAATTCAATTGGCTGCGCCAATTGTCATGAAGCCGGAACCATGCGCCTGATCGTCACCAACCCGGCCCTCGAAACTGCGCTCAAAGCCCAGGGCAAAGATTGGAAAACCTTTACCCGTCAGGAAATGCGCACAGTTGTCTGTGCCAACTGCCATGTGGAATACTACTTCGCAGGGGATCACAAATTCCTCACCTTCCCCTGGGAAAAAGGTACTCGCATCGAAAACATTGTTGATTATTACAACGAAATTGGCTTCAAAGATTGGGAATATCCGGATACCAAAACCCCCGCGCTCAAGGCCCAGCATCCAGAGTACGAGATGTTCACAGCTGATAGCACTCACTTCAAAGCCGGCGTCTCCTGTGCCGATTGCCACATGCCCTATGTTCGGGATGGCGCCGCCAAATACTCCACCCACAATGTGCACAGCCCCCTGCTCAACCCGGAAGCCGCCTGTGGACAATGCCACACCGATGTAACCTATGTCACCGGGCGCGTAAAAGAAATTCAAGATCAGGTCTTTCAGACCAAGATTGCCACCGAAAACGCCCTGATCGATGCAATTAGTGCCCTCAAGGCAGCCACAGCCAACCCAAAAAGCGAACCCGCACTCCTGGACGAAGCCCGTGCCATGCACCGCAAAGCTCAGTTCATGTGGGATTTCGTTTCAGCCGAGAACAGCATGGGTTTCCATAACCCCGAATACATTCTAAAAATACTGGCCGATTCAACCAACCTTGCGCGCCAGGCCCAGATGAAAGCCGCCCAGGCCAGCGGCGACCCCCTGCTGCTCACCACCGGCATCTACGATGCTCTCGATCCAAAACCAGAACCAGCCAAATAAGCTGCAAACCCAAAAACCACAAAAGAGAGTGCCAGACAGCAAAACGCCTGGCACTCTCTTTTTATCTATATTTAGGATATAGTTTATTTTCGTTTCATCAAACCAGCATCAGCAAAACCGGCTGATTACCCCCAGGGCTCCGTCCACTGCTTAAGAATTTCCGCATCGAGTATCGTAATGCGCCGGTTCTCCACTTGAATGGCACCGCTGCGCTCCAACTCACGCAGCGAACGCGCCACAACCTCACGAACAGTCCCCAGCCGCGCTCCCAGTTGATCCTGCGTCCAGCGCATGCCGCTCTCACCATTCAGTTCATCCGCCGGAATTTCCGAAATCAGGCGCGCCAGGCGGTTGGTCACCTGGTAAAAAGCCATCTCGCTCACCATTCGCACCAAATGCCGCATATTGCGCGCCAGGTTCTCGATCGTCTTGCGCATAAATCCCGCATCCTTCAGAAACAATGCCTCCACCGCGTTCGTATCCAGCACCCACACCCAGGCATCCTCAAGCGCTTCAACATTTACCGGATTCGTCCCACCGTCAAAAACAGGCACCTCGTTACAGGTATCGCCCTCTTGCAAAACACGCACAATATGCTGCCGCCCCTGTGGCGAAAGCCGGAAAAGTTTAACACTACCCTGTTGAATGATATGCAAACCCGAACAAACATCCCCCTCCCAAAAAATCACTTCGCCTCGCACATAATGCCGCAGGTGCATATCCTTTGCCAGCTCCTCCAGCAAATCCTCACCCAGCCCCTGAAAATACGGGTTGGTTGAAAGCGTTTTAAGTTTCTCAGCCAGCGCAATGTTCACATTTTGCATAATGGTTTTATTGTACCTCTACTGACTAGCCCAGGTAATTCTTAAGGAAAGTTTCCCGTTTCAAAAAACCGGCTGCCTCTCGCATCCCACAACAAAACTCCCTGTTTAACTATATCAGGTTTGGTTGTAGAATAAATCAACATACCGGCTGGTTGGCATTCATTCTGCCGCCTGTCGCAAAAATTCGCTGACTGGGTTTGTATGCCCATAAAACGCACAACTTCAAGGAGAACCCATGGATAAGTACCGCGTCAAACCCGGAGAAAAGATCAAACTTAAAGATTTCGATCCTGCCGATACCAGCCACGTCCCCAATGGCAAACAGGCCGGAATGCCCTGGCTGGCGGAATTAACCGAAAAACTGGGCACACTGCAAGAAATGCTATACGCCGAACATAAACACAGAGTACTGGTGGTTTTACAGGCCCGCGATGCGGCAGGCAAAGACAGCACAATCACCTCCGTCTTCAGTGGCGTAAACCCTCAGGGCGTCCGCGTCGCCAACTTCAAAGTGCCCAGTGAAATAGAAAGGGACCATGACTACCTCTGGCGCATCCACCAGCAGATGCCCGGCAAAGGCGAATTAGTGATCTTCAACCGTTCCCATTATGAAGATGTTCTGGTGGTCCGCGTACACGAGCTGGTTACCAAAGACATATGGAGCAAACGCTATGACCAGATCAGCGCATTTGAGCAAATGCTCGCGGATGAGGGCGTAACCATTGTTAAGTTTTACCTGGATGTTTCAAAAGATGTGCAAAAAGAACGCCTCCAGGAACGTATCGATGAACCCGCCAAAAACTGGAAATTCAACCCCGATGACTTAAAAGAACGTGCCCTGTGGGAAGAATATACCAACGCCTACGAAGATGCATTCAATAAAACCAGCACACGCCAGGCACCCTGGTACATCATCCCCGCCGACCACAACTGGTACAGAAATTTATGCGTAGCATCCATCCTGGTCAAAACGCTGGAAAATCTAAACATGGCCTACCCCGCCCCCGCTCCAAATCTGAAGAATATTGTTATTGAATAACCCCTCAGCATGATACAAAAACGCCATCCATATGCCGTCATAAAAATCTGCAAAACTCCGCTTGACGCCAACGATTCACAGTGATATAAATGCGCCCAATATGAACACAGCCTATATCGCAAAGACTACATCCATGACAACCACCTCGCGGGCAAACCGTGGGGTCTTGATGTTTGGATAAAGCCAGCCGAACTGCTGCTTACCCGCACATCAGCGCTCCACGAAAACGTGGAGCGCTTTTTATTAACACGCCGCAGTCATTCGAACACCATCTTAAAAACAGGAGAATTCCATGACAGAGAAATCATCCCAAACACTGGTAATGAAATTTGGCGGCACATCTGTTGGTTCAGCCCAATCCATGGCTCAGGCTGCCCGGATCATAAAAGATGCCCGCGCAGAATGGAGCCAGGTGGTCGTGGTCACCTCCGCCATCGCTGGCGCAACCAATGCCCTGCTGGATAGCGCCATTTGCGCCGCCAAAGGCGACTTGCACCCGCTCTTTGAAACAGAAAAATGGCTCCTCACCAACCACCTCAAAATTGCCGATGCGCTCATCACCGACCCGGCTCGCCGCACCCAACTAAAACAGGATATCGAAAAACTTGTGGCAGCCTTTGGCGATTTATGCCGCGCCATTGGCGTATTGGGCGAATCCAGCCCCCGCGCCCTCGATGCGGTTGCCTCACTCGGCGAACGCCTTTGTGTGCGCCTGCTCGCCGCCGTTTGCGAATCAACCGGGGTTCCCGCTCAATATGTAGAATCAACCCAGCTGATCATCACCAATAACAATTTCCAGAGCGCCCACCCCAATTTTGGGGCAACCACCTTTGCAACTCGTGCCAGACTTGGCCCCCTGCTCCAGGCCGGAATTGTCCCCATCGTTACCGGCTTCATCGGCGCCACACCCGAAGGCATCATCACCACCCTTGGCCGCGGTGGCAGCGATTATTCAGCCGCCATTCTCGGCGCAGTCCTCCCCGCCGACGATGTCTGGATCTGGACCGACGTAGATGGCGTCATGACCGCTGACCCCCGCATGGTACCAGACGCGCGCACCCTCCCCGAAATCAGCTACGGCGAAATCGCCGAACTGGCCTATTACGGCGCAAAAGTCCTGCACCCCAAAACCGTCCGCCCCGTGGTCGAAGCCGGAATTGGCCTGCGCATCTGCAACACCTTCAACCCATCTCACCCCGGCACCCGACTGGTGGCAAGTAACAAAACCAGCAAAGCCGTACAAAGCGAAAAAGTGATCAAAGCCGTAACCGCCATCCGCAAACAGCGCCTCGTCACCATCGAAGGCCGCGGCATGTTGGGTGTGCCGGGCGTGGCCGCCCGCGCCTTCGCCGCCGTGGCATCCACCGGCACCAGCGTTCCCCTCATCACCCAGGCCTCCTCCGAACAATCCATCTGTTTTGCCGTCCCCAGCGAATCCGCCGAAGCAGTTCTGGCAGCCCTGCAAAAAGTCTTTGCCATCGAACTTGCCGACAAAGACATCGACCAGGTCTGGGCCACAGATGATGTATCCATCATCACCGTAGTTGGCACAGGCACCCGCAACACCCCTGGCGTGGCCGGGCACATCTTTAGCAAATTAGGCCAGGCAAATGTCAACGTCCTCGCCATTGCCCACGGGTCATCAGACGTTTCCGTCAGTATGGTTGTGGAAAGTATCGATGATGAAAAATCAGTGCGCGCCTTGCATGAATTAATCGTGAAGTAGCAAAGTATTTCTTAAGATATTCCCTTCACTAAGAAGTTTCCTCAACCTTATCATCAAGCCCCCATGAATTTATTGTGGAATAAGCGTAAAAAATTCGTTAATATATTTCACTTCGCAAAGGAGTTTTCCCTATGTCACCATCAATCCCCGTTGCAGTTTTGGGCGCCACCGGCTCGGTCGGACAGCGCTTTGTTTCCCTGTTGGATGGCCATCCCTGGTTTAAAGTGGTTGCCCTGGCAGCCTCTGACCGCTCTGAAGGCAAGCCATATGCCCAGGCCTGCCGCTGGGTGCTCTCAGACCCCATGCCCGATTGGGCCAAAAACATGACCCTTGTGCCAGCCTCGCCGGAAGCGCTTGCCGGGGCCAAAATCGTCTTCTCAGCCCTTCCCGCCGACCTGGCTACCGGCCTTGAGCCCCAATTTGCCCGCGCAGGTTTTGCAGTTTGTTCCAACGCCTCCTCCTACCGCCGTGATGAAGATGTGCCGCTCTTATTACCCGAGGTCAACGCAGAACACATCCATCTCATCAAGCGGCAGCGCCAGAATCGCGGCTGGAGCGGCTGCATTCTCACCAATCCCAACTGCACCAGCACCGGTCTGACCGTTGCGCTAAAAGCCCTGGATGCCAGTTTTGGTCTCAAACGTGCCTTTGTGGTCTCCCTCCAGGCGCTCTCTGGCGCAGGCTACCCCGGTGTACCCTCGCTGGATATCATCGACAATGTCATCCCCTACATCGGCGGCGAAGAAGACAAGGTCGAATGGGAGCCTCGCAAAATGCTCGGCAAACTGGGCGCAAACGGCATCGAATTGCTGGATGCCAAGTTTTCAGCCCACACCAACCGGGTCGCCGTTATTGACGGCCACATTGTATGCGCCAGTGTGGAATTTGCCAGCCCGGTCTCTCCCGCGGATGCCGTTCAGGCCTTGCTGTCCTACCGCACCCCCTCATCCGCTGCCAACCTGCCGTCCTCCCCCCAACCTGTCATCCTTTACCGGGAAGAAGCCGACCGCCCTCAACCGCGTATGGATCGTATGACCGGCAAGGGCATGACCACCGTGGTTGGGCGCGTGCGTCCCGACCCGCTCTTCCACCTCAAATTCGTCGTGCTGTCTCACAACACCATCCGCGGCGCAGCGGGAGGCTCTATCTACAACGCAGAATTGCTTGTACAGGAAGGGTTACTCTAAATAAAAGAGGAAGGACTGTCCAAAATTTCCGGACAGCCCTTCCTCTTTTTACAGGCGATCCCCCTCGCCCAGCATCACCCTGTCACCGCCTCTGTCAACCTCCCAGGGATAGATGACGCGTGCGTCTGTCACATCCGCATAATAATCCGGTTTCGATGAGCCAAAAAGTGTGCGATACGGGTTGAAATGCAAAACACAGGTTTCCGGAAAGCCCCCTGCCGATGAAACCCGGTTTTTTACCGCGGTAATCGTCCGGCCGGAACCCCAAACATCGTCAACAATCAACGTAGACCGCCCGCGCAGCTTATCTTCTGCCGGGAATTGAATAAACTCAGGCCAGGCCATCAACTGCTTGTTGCGCTCCATTTCAGCCGGGAAATCAACTGCGGCTGTCAGGATATGCGTGATCCCCATCGCCTCAGCCAGCAAACCACCCGGAATGATTCCGCCCCGCGTGATGATGACCATTGCATTAAATTCACGGTTAAATTGCGGGACTAGCTTGTCGATCAATCGATCTACATCATCCCAGACAAGGAAAATACGGCGGGGGGCATTGGGTTTTGGTTGCATGGGTTTATCCTAGTACAGCGGCAAGAGGTGCAGGAATGACCACCGGAATGCCCTGTTGGGCAGTTTCGACATTGCGCGCCCACAGGTACAAACAGGTATGATAAGCAGTGGATGTATAGGAACCGATCACATTCGCAGCCATGAAAATTATCGAGGCAACCAGAACGCCCAGGATAACACCCATCACCACCACTACTGTAGAACCGCCTGCGATGGAAATCATCGGCAAAGCGATCCCCAGGCCAATTCCAATACCAATCACTACCAGGCCAAATCCGATCAAACCAGTCACCAGGCGCACGCCTACTGCGCTGATACCGATCAACAGCAGGTTATTCTTGGCAATAAAAGTGGCCCGTTTGAGCCCATCTTTCAAGCTTTCATCTTCAATCACCATGATGGGCAGCACCAGGAAGACAGCTTCAGTCCATACTGTATCAATCAAATTGGCAATGCTTTCGCGAATAAAATTGCGATTGCGTCCATTCCCCCTGACCGCATTTTTGACCATATTGACCAGTGTTGAAGCTGCAGCCAGCGAGAGAATATCCAACCAATCGCGCTGGACAATTTGCCAGGCTTTATCCATTTTCCCATCACCATGGGTTAGATAATCATATATCAGTTTGACGGTCATTGCTGAGAAAATATAAGTGACCGCATATTGAGCGAACACCAGCAGCGCGCCAAAAAAACCCAAAATGACCCGGCCAAAAATCGATTCGGTACCCAGAATAAAAGCCGCCAGAGCGATCGGAATGATCCCTATCAAAGAAACCACAAAACCCACCAGCAAAGCATAAATGGATGGCTTGATCAGATCCTTATCAGCAATCGCCATGCTCCATGCCTGTTTAAGAAAATTCCAACCGCGCGAAAAAGATTGCATTTTTTACTCCTTTTGGGGTTTCATCGTGATATTCAGGAATTGTACACTTAATCATCCTGATCATCGCCAATTATTATAGCAAACTTACGGGCTGTACTTCAACCCGCCAACCATCTGGAATGCGCCCTCGAATCAAAGAAAGCGGATTTGGCCCGCGCAGAATGATCTGCCAGCGGTAAATCCCGTTGACCCTCGCAAAAAAACATGGAGCTGGACCAATCAGGCTGGTTTCATTGTATTTTTCAGTTGCGATCCAATCCTTTATACGCTGCGCCAGCCCATTCGTTGCTTTTTCCGCTTCAACAACATCCCGGTGTCGGTATTCCAGGCGTACCAGTTGGCTGAAGGGCGGGTAGCCCAACTGCCGTCGGTTCTCAATTTCCCATTTGTAAAAAGCGGCGTAATCATGCCCTGCCGCCATCTGGATGACAGGGTTTTTCGGCATAAAGGTCTGAAGAATCACCCGCCCACCGAGCACTGATCGCCCCGCCCGCCCGGCCACCTGGGTCAGCAGCTGAAATCCGCGCTCACTTACAAACGGATCAGGCAGGGATAGCCCCACATCCGCCAGCACAATCCCAACCAGGGTCACCAGGGGCAGATCCAGGCCTTTGGCAAGCATTTGCGTACCCACCAGCACATCTGCCTGGTGATTGGTGAAGTGCGTCAGAATGATCTCGTGCGCATCTTTTTCGCGGGTGGTTTCCCAATCCCAACGCAGGATTCGCGCCTTTGGCAGCAAAGCTGCCACTTCGGCTTCAACCTTTTCACTTCCCAATCCATAGGCCCGGATTTGATCACTCTTGCAGGCCGGGCAGGTACGCGGCATCTGCCTGGTATAACCGCAGCGATGGCAGGTCAAATTGGAATTAGTCCCCCGCGCCAGGTCACTGGATTCTAGCAATGTGTGCAGGGTAAGCGGCGAATCACACCTTGGACACTTAACCACATGACCGCAGCTCCGGCAAAAAACGTATGTTGCTGTGCCCCTGCGGTTAAGATACAAAATCGCCTGTTCGCCGCGCTCCAGTGTCTCAGCCAATGCTTCGGACAATGCCCTGCTAAAAATTCCCCGGCTGCCAGATTTAAGTTCCTCGCGCATATCCACGATACTGACAGGGGGCAATTCGCCCATGTTGCCATCCCTTCCGCCGGTTTGAATGCGTCGATGCAGCTCCAGCAAGCGAAAAGTCGCGCCTTCACGGCCAGGCATGCTCCTATATTTTAAGTCCACCGGCGGCGTGGCACTTCCAAGAATACAGACAGCCGCTGATATTTTTGCATACAATACCGCCGCATGAACCGCATCATAAAAAGGCGGCTCCTCCTGGTGATAGGAATGATCGTGACATTCATCGGCCACAATCAAGCCCAGCTCTTGCAGCGGGGCAAACAATGCAGAACGCGCGCCAATTAAAATACGCAGTTTGCCAGAGCGCGCCCGCCGCCAGGTATCATAGCGTTCCCCTTCCGATAATTTGCTGTGCACAATTCCAACCTGCCCCGGAAATCGCTCGACAAACCGGTGAACAATTTGGGGCGTCAGCGCAATCTCAGGCACAAGCATGATGACACTTTTCCCCAGTCGTACTGCCTCTGTAGTGGCGCGCAGGTATATTTCAGTTTTTCCCGAACCAGTGACACCGTGAAGTAAAAAGGGAAGCTGTGCAGGCAAAACAACCAGGCCGGGCTGAAAAGCCCGCAGGATTTCGGCCAGTGCAGCCTCTTGTTCAGCGGTCAATTTCAGGGGCGCTTTTCCTGCCTGGCTGCCCCCCGCTGTAAGATCATTCATTTTCCTTAAAGAATCCCGGAAAATCTCGTTTTCGAACAGAACGATCAGGCCGCGTTCGACCAGTTCCTGCAAATCAGTCAGGTTGCAGCCTGCTTCTGCATACACCCACGTAACCGCCACCGCCAGGGGTTCGTGGATTAAAAACCTCAGCGCCTTCTGACGACGAGACAGGGTGGCAGGGGTTTGCCCGAGCTCCGGCATGGCAGCTTCCGCCTCTTCGGGCGTTACAGCCAGCTGCGCCATGCGGATGAATTTGGGCCGCACTGTGGGCGGTGGCAGGATAGAGACTTTTTGCAGCACAGACTGTCGGGACAGGCTCTGCGCCGATTTGCGCCATTCCACGCGCTCAAAATGGCGGTCAATCTGCCTGCCGCGCAATGAGCCGCGTGTTTCCAGCAGCTTGATCAATCTTTTTTGTATATCAGGTAAATTTTTTAGGTCAAGGCGCTGCGCATTTGCCGAAAGGCTGTAAACCACATCCGCATGTTGCGCCAGCCCGGGCGGCAGCATCAAGTCAAGCATGGCTGCCAGCGGGTTGAGAGTATCAGCAGCCAGTTGGCGCGCAAGCTCAATTTGTGCAGGCGTGACAACTGGCTCAGGATCAAGCAGATCAAGCACACTTTTGGTTTGTGAAACAGAGGCCTGCTCCATTACGTCCAGGATGATCCCCTGCACAGTCTGCGCCCCAAATGGAACACTGACCAGTTGACCAACCATCACCTGCCCTTCCAGGTGGAACGGAAGATGGTAATCAAACTCCCCGATGGCATTGGGTACACTGACGGCAACGCGAACATAGATCATGCGATGATTATAAACGTGATGCAGCCCAAAGAAAGCTCAGAGTATAATTGCCCGCATGTCCAATATTTTCCAATCAGCCTGGTTCCATTTTTTCCAAAAATCATGTCCGGGTTCTACAGCTTTTGGAATAAACTGACCTCTTGCTCATGTCTAAATCCACCCGCAACCTGCTCAAACTGTCTCGGAATGACCGCTCCCTGTACCCAGGCGTGGCGGTTTATTATGTCACCGGGCAGTGCAACCTGAACTGCGCCTACTGCGAAGACTTCGGCGCAAGGCGTAATGCAGTCAACCAACAGCCCCTGCCCCTCGAACAGGTCATGCACATTCTCAAGGTTGCCCGTTCCGGGGTGGATGCATTAATTTTAACCGGCGGTGAACCATTCACCCACCCTCACATCGACCAGATTGCACTGCAAGCCAAACAGGAACTCAAATTCCGAGAACTGACCGTCATCTCAAATGGATTTCTGCTCCCACAGCATGAAGCAGCCTTGAAAATGGTTGATCGCTTGATCATCAGCCTGGATAGCATCGATCCAACCCACTGGTCGCACACCATCGGCGTTCCAGCGGCCACCGCCCAGATCATTCTTGCCAACATCCGCAAATATGCCGGGCTTCAAAACCATTTTGGCTACCAGATGATTGTCAACGCAGTCATCACCCCTGAAACCTTGTCTGGCGCTGAAGAATTGCTCAACTTTTGCTGCGAAAATAAATTATTGATCTCGTTTTCCCCTCAGGCAGTCAACAACTGGCCGCGCTACGAACTCGCGGTTTCCGCAACGTATCGCGCTTTTATTGACCGGCTCATTCACTTAAAACAACACGGCGCGCCCATTCTCGGCAGCCATGCCTATTTGCAAACCTTGCGTGCCTTTGAACCCTATGACTGCTATCCCACCCTGGCGCCGCGTATTTATGCCAATGGCGATCTTTCCTACCCCTGCCGCCCGCTTGAAAAAGCCGCCAACGGCCAGGGCGGCCGGCCTGTCAATTTACTGGACGTTCATACCTGGGCTGAGGTTCAAGGGATTGCCTTTCAAGCCCACGGCGAGCCGCCGCGTTCCTGTCATAGCTGCTTCCAACAATGCTACGCAGAGACATCCCTGATGCAGGCTCATCCTATAGCGCTCATAAAAGAATGGCTGCGCTATCCAACCAGCCGCGCAGCCGATCTGACCACCTACTCTCCGGGATAAAAAAAACCGTCTTTAAAAC
>Ga0105047_10007518_pt1 | contig 18351 bp, 18 predicted proteins | sample MAT04_FD_78384 | JGI IMG/M metagenome (GOLD analysis project Ga0105047, IMG submission 78384) | Freshwater microbial communities from Lake Fryxell liftoff mats and glacier meltwater in Antarctica - MAT-04 (megahit assembly) | ecosystem: Environmental > Aquatic > Freshwater > Ice > Liftoff... | reverse complement strand
TCGCGTCTGGTGACGGCGGTGGTGTGGTGTTGTGTCGGGAGGGGATCTATCAGGCGCTGGTGTTCAAGTGGGGCCGCCAGATCGATGTTGGCACACTCGGGACCCGCCGGCGTGGCCCGACGGCGACTGGTAAGGATCCGGTCAAGATCAGAGTCCGTGAGCTCGAAGAGCAGTTGCAGCGGGCGCGGGGCAGGATCGACACGTTGGAAGAGTTGGTGAGCGTCCAGGGAAAATGCTTGGCGCTGCACGCCGGGGCACGCACCGGCGCCAGCGCGACCTCGACCCTGAAGCTCCCCCCGGATGCCGGATGCCGGAGTCCGGGAAGGGTGAGGTCAATGGGTAGGTCATCGAAGTTTGATGTCGGGATGTCAGGCGCATGCGGTGGAGTTGGCGCGGATGTCGCACTTTCGTCGAAGTCGCGGCCGACACTTCACCGGCGCGTTGGCGGGCCGTGCATGTGACGACACTGTCGACCCAAATTGATCGAGCGCGTCGATCAGCAGTCCTACAGACGGGGAACGGTTGCCGGACTACCGCACCTGTCCGTGCCGATCGGGGGCTGACTTTGTGCCACCAACGACGAACGCTGTGTGTATCAGCTTTCGTGACCGGTCGCCGGCATCGAACCGGCCGGTTCGATGCCGGCATCCCCGTCGGACGGTCACGGTCGACGAGACTGAAGGTCCGGCCGGCGCGCTGCGCCGCTGACCTTCAAGCGTCGTAGTCGACGACCAAGCGTTCGGAGGTGGGAACGGCCTGACACGTCAGCACGTAGCCTGCTGCCAACTCGTCGTCTTCCAGCCCGAATGTGACGGGCATGTGGACCGTTCCCTCGCGGAGCAAGGCGCGGCACGTCGAGCATGCGCCCGATCGGCATGAATACGGTGCGTCGCTGCGGACCCGCAACGCTGCGTCAAGCACGGCCTCGTCGGAAGCAATTGCGACGGTGGTGGAACGCCCATCCAGCATGATGGTGGCCGTCGACGCGGCAGCGTCCAGGTCGACCTGCTGCACCACTGTTAGCGGCGATGATGAGGACGAGGTGAACAGCTCGAGGTGGGTGTGGCGGCTGGGCACGCCACGTTCGCCCAGGGCGCGCCGCACATGATCGACGAAGCCGATGGGACCGCACAGGTAGTAGGCGTCAGCACCGGTCGGCAGAACCCGCCGGTCGATTAACTCGTCCACACGACCCGCAACGATCCGGCCGCTCAACAGGTCGACATCACGCCCCTCGCGGGTGAACACGTGCCACAGCGAGAACCGGCACATGAACCGGTCCTTCAGCTCGGCCAACTCTTCTAGGAACATCGTGTCGAGCACCGTCCGGTTGACGAACACCAACGTGACCCGTGACAACGGTTCGCGCTCGAGGACGGTCTCGACGATCGACCGCACGGGCGTGATGCCAGAACCGGCCGCCACGGCGACGATGTGTCGGGTGACGGCGGGCCGGTAGTCGATGACGAAGGCTCCCGACGGTGTCATCACCTCGATGTGGTCGTGCGGTCGCAACGACGTGGTCGCCCAGGTCGAGAACAATCCGCGATCGACGCGCTTGATGCCGACCCGCAACGCATCGCCCGGCTTGGAGCAGATGGAGTACGAGCGACGGACGTCGGCGTCGACTCCTGGCATGCGCAGCGTGACGTGCTGACCGGGCAACCACTGGAAGTCGGCCTGCAGTTCGTCGGGCACCGCAAAGGTGACCACCGAGGCGTTGTCGGTGTCGGCCCGGACATCGGTGACGACGAGTCGATGGAAGACGGGAACGCGGTGCCGAGATCTGGATTCGCTCACATCAGACCGTTCATGTCAGATCGGTTTGATCCGCTCGAACGACTCGGCGCACGCACCACACACGAACGGCTCGCGACACGGTGAGGTGCCGAACATGCCGACACGTCGCGTGCGCATGGACCCGCATCGTGGACAGGCGACCGGTGCAGCGACGGCCTGATCGAAACCGTTGCCCATCGACGCTGGTTGGCCGATGCCCATCTGTTGCAACGTCTGGCGACCGTGCTCGGTGATCCAATCCGACGTCCACGCCGGGCTGAGCGCAGTGCGGACCTGCACCCGCGGCCAACCGGCGTCGTGCAGCGCCGTTTCGATCTCGCCGGCGATGAACTGCGTGGCGGGGCAGCCGGTGTAGGTGGGCGTGATGGTGACGAATACGGTGCCGTGCTCGACGACGACGCGGCGCACGATACCGAGGTCGTGGAGCGTCAGCTCGGGCAGTTCGGGATCGCGCACGCTGCCTGCGACGGTGGTGGGATCGGCCATCACCATCGTGCCCCCGGGAATGCTCGGGGCAGCTGTTGCATCTCGTCGATCAACGTCGAGAGCTCGGGAGAAGGCCCCAGTCTGATCGCTGCCGACTGCGTGACGGGCCGCTGGAGCGTGGCGTCGGCGAGGATGGCGTCGACGCGGACGTCCCACTTTGGACGGAGCGAACCGGGGTGCGCAATGACGCCGTTGGCGACCAGCTGCTCGGTCGTGGCGTCGGCGGCGAACAATTCGTCGACGTACGGCCACAGCGAGTCGAGCGCGCCCTGGGCCCGGCGATGCGCCGCGTCGGTCGAGTCGCCCAACACGACGACCCACTGTGACGAATGCCTGACGTGGTAGCCGGTCTCCTTCACTGCCTTGCCGGCGACATCGGCGAACAGTTGCTCAGTGCTGTTGGTCAGCGACGTCCAGAACTCGAGTGCCCACACGTCGTGCAGCAGCTGACGCATTATGACTGCGGCGAAGTCGGTGTTTGGTTGCTCGACCAGTGCCGGACTGCCGAACTCGTCGGCCGCACGGCCGAACGCCAGGTCGTCTTCCGTGGAATCAGCGCCGAGTCGGTCGGCGGCGTACGAGTAGAGCACTCGTGCCTGCCCGAGCAGGTCGAGGGCGATGTTGGCCAACGCCAGTTCTTCCTCGAGCTGCGGTGCGTGGGTGATGCACTGCTGCAAGCGATGCGAAAGTACGAGGCAACGATCGCCGTGCCGTGTGGCGAACCGCGTGGTGCCATCGGCTGTCGCGCAGAGTGGCGTGGTCATATGTGCTCGATGCCGTCGGGCATCTGGTAGTGCGCGGGGTAGCGGTAGTCCTTGTCGGCGGCAGGCTCGAACAGCGCGGGGGCACCGTCGGACTGCGACGCGACGACTGCTGCGGCCGGCACCACCCACAGGCTGACGCCCTCAAGCCGCCGGGTGAACAGGTCGCGGCCGTACTGCAGCGCCATCTCGGCGCTGGCCGCGTGCACCGAACCGGCATGCACGTGGCTGACGCCGCGTCGGGCGCGTACGAACACCTCGAACAACTGCCCGTCGCTCGTCACGCGGCTGGTTCCGATCGGGCCGAGCGCCTGTCGTCGTGCACGCTCGCTGCCTCGCGAACCCACTGCCCGTCGGCATCGGCCTGCACGCGGACCGCAAGCCGCTCGTCGTTGCACGGTCCGTCGCCATTGATGACGCGCGTCAGTTCGTCCCAGTCGGGTTCGCCGAAGTCGAAGTGGTCGGTGTCGCTGTTCCAACGAAGGTCGGGGTCGGGGATGACCAACCCCAACAGCTCGGCCTGCGGCACCGTGTGGTCGACGAATCGCTGACGCAACTCGTCGTTCGAGAAGCGCTTGATCTTCCACTGGAAGGCCTCCGCGCCATGGATCGACGCCCCGTCGGGTGGCCCGAACATCATGAGCGTGGGCCACCACCACCGGTTCAACGCATCTTGCGCCATGTCCCGCTGCTGAACGGTGCCGTTGCACAGCGTCTGCAGCAACTCGAAACCCTGCCGCTGGTGGAAGCTCTCTTCCTTGCAGATGCGCACCATCGCTCGGGCATACGGCCCGTACGAGCAACGACACAGCGGGATCTGGTTGGTGATCGCTGCGCCATCGACCAGCCAGCCGATGGCGCCGACGTCGGCCCACGTGAGGGTGGGGTAGTTGAAGATGCTGCTGTACTTCTGCGCACCTCGATGCAGTCGGTCCAACACGTCGTCACGCGTGGTGCCCAGCGTCTCGACTGCGCCATACAAGTACAGCCCGTGCCCAGCCTCGTCTTGCACCTTGGCCAGCAAGATGGCCTTGCGGCGCAACGACGGCGCACGGGTAATCCACTGGGCCTCTGGCTGCATGCCGATGATCTCGCTGTGCGCGTGCTGCGCGATCTGTCGAACGAGGTGCGCTCTGTAGTGGTCGGGCATCCAGTCGTTCGCCTCAACCTTGGCGTCGTCGTCGATCAGCTGTTGAAAGGTGGACGGGCCACTCATCACCGAGTTCCTCCGATCACGACCATGCCCCCAGTCCGAGTCACCGTTACGATGCTGGCGAAGTCCAAAACAGTGCACCCCCGATGCTACTTGCTCACCGGCTCGTAGGGTCCGAACTTGTATCAGCTTTGATAATATATCCTCTACCGATCGTGAAGCAGCATCTGACAGCCTCCAGTTTCGAAGAGCTCGCCCGAAAGCGCGTCGCCGAGTTCGCGCCCGAGACCGACTTGGACGTGCTGGGAACGACGTTCGATCTGGTGCGGGTGTCGAACCAGCTGATCAACGATCTGGAGACCATCGTGCATCGCCGGCTCGGATGGAGTTGGGCGGGCTTCAGGATCATGTTCACCGTGCTGGTCGCCGGCCCGCTCGAGCCCGGTCAGATCGCTCGATTGGCCGGCGTCACCCGCGCCAGCATCTCCTCGGTGCTCAACACGTTGGAGCGAGACGGCTTCGTCACTCGCCTGCGCGAGTCGCGAGATCGTCGGGTGGTCACCATCGTGTTGACCGATGCTGGGCGCGAGGCCGTCGTCGAGGGCTACCGGCGCCAGCACGACGTCGAGAAGGCCTGGATGGATGCGCTCAGCGACACCGAGCGCGATCGATTGAACGTCACCCTGCGCCGGTTGTTGGAGAAGCGTCCGGTGTTCACTGTCGCTGACGATAGTACCGAGCCGACCAACTGACCGAGCCACCCCTCCTAGCTGTCAGCTGTCGTGAGCGGCAATGTGCTGTTCGATCAGTGCGGCAACGCGGGCTGGATCTTCCATCGACACCACATGGCCACGGCCGGCCATGACGACGTGGGGCGTGCGCAATGCTTCGGCAACCGCAGCGCCAGCGGGTACGGGACACGTCATGTCGTGCTCGCCTGTCACGACCAATGCCGGCACCGTGACTGCCTGCGCCAGCGCGGTTGTGTCGGACGACAGCGCCGTGGTGGTCACGTCGATCACGGTCTGCACATCGCGATCGACACTGGCCGCATCGAGCGCGCGGTCGAGCAACGCCTGATCAGTGCCTGGGGCGAAGCTGCCCTGCGGAAGGAACGAGGCGAAGAAGTCGCGCACACCCACCGAGCGCATGAACCCGATCGCACCGTCGAGATCCAGGCCCTCGACCGCCAACGCGCCTCCGAACGAGGAGACGGTCGCTACCCGCTCGGGCGCCTTCACGGCCATTGCCGCCGCCGTGCTGCCACCGAACGATGTGCCGACCACGTGGGCGCGGTCGATGCCGCGTGCATCCATGACCGCCAGTGCGTCGTCGGCGTAGTCATCGGCGGTGAACGGACCGCCCTTGTCGGACTCGCCGTGGCCGCGCAGATCGAAGGTGACGACTCGTCGATCGGCCAACAAGATGTCGGCGACCTCGGTCCACACATCGCGCGACATGTTGATGCCGTGGACCAGCACCACCGGCAAGCCAGTGCCACCGTCCCGCGGCCCGATGTCGGCGCCACTGATCGAGCCAGCCGGCCCCTCGACCTCGAAGTTGGCGGGAGTGCTCACTTTCCGCCCATCACACCGGGGATGTAGTTGCTGCAGTGGAAGTGGATCAACTTCCATTCGCCATCCATGCGTTGCCACACTTCGGTGTCGCGAGCTTCTTGCACGAACTTGCCGAGTGCGCCGAAGTCGGCAGCGAAGTTCAACAGGTAGGTCACGAGCGCCATGTCGCCAACGACGGTGACCTGATCGTCTCGAGTCTCGACAGTGGCCTCGCGACCCTGTGAGACCGCGGCCAACATCTTCCACAGGTCGACGATGTGATTCATGCCGATGTAGTTGCTCTGGTTCAGGTTGTACCAGATCAGCGTCATGCCAGGAGCCATGTGGGCCTCCAGGAACAGGTGGTTGCCGGTCTTGTTGGCCTCAGCGAAGCCGCGGTGCAACTCCCAGATCTTCTCTTCGTCGGCGGTCAGTGCAACGTCAGTCATTGGTCCTCGGTTTCGGATGAAGGGTCTCGCGAGTTGCTCACAGCCCGCCCATGACGCCGGGCAGGTGGTTCGAGCAGTGGAAGTGAATCATCTCCCACGCGCCGTCGATGCGCTGCCAGACCTCGGTGCTGCGGCCCACCTGTTCGAAGATGCCCAGCGCGCCGAAGTCGGCGTACAGGTCGCCCAGGTACGTCACAAGCGCCATGTCGCCGACCACGGTGACCTGGTCGTCGCGGGACGAGAAACGGGCCGCTCGGCCGTCCATGGCTGCGGCCAGCATCTTCCACAGCTCGACGATGTGATCGACGCCCAGGTAGTTGCTCTGGTTCAGGTTGTACCAGATCAAGGTCGCGCCAGGAGCCATGTGCTGTTCGAGGAACGGGTGGAACGCAGTGACGTTGGCGGTGACGAAGTCGCGGTGCAATTGCCAGATCTCGGCTTCGTACGTGCTTTGGTGGGCAGTGTGGTCGGCCGTGATCATGACGGTCAGGCCGGTCGAGCGGCGACGAGCGCCTTGATGATGTCCGGTTGCTGATCCGGCGGATTGATCATCATGAGCGACAGCTCGTCGATGCCCGTGGACGCGTAGGCGGCCAACTTGTCGGCCAGCATGTCGGGCGTCGCGACGAAGGCGATCTGGTCGACGCGGTCGGGCGTCCACATCTTCATGACACCGAACGGGCCTTCTTCGCGCTCGACACGAATCAGCTGTTCAGCGTCGACCACACCACGAGCGAGGAAAGCAGCGGAGTCTTGCGGGAAGGTCGACAGCATCGGCCCGATGGGCGCGCGCAGCATGTCGAGGTCGGGGCCGATGGCGGTCATCGCCAATGCGGTGATGCGGAAGCTGCTGCGGTTGCGACCGGCTGCCGCGAGCTCGCGTTCGACATCGGCGACCACGTCGGTCAGGTACTGCATGGAGGCACCGATGCTGATCGACAGCCCGTCGCCGACGCGCGCGGCGACCTGCACCATCTTTGGGCGAATGGCCATGACGTCGATCATCGGCACGGGACCCAAGGGGGCCAGGCGGAAGCCGTCGAAGACGAACTCGGGATACGTCACCTTCATGTCTCGACCCTGCATGGTCTCGCGCAGGCTGTTGACGAACGCGGTGGTCGACGCGATGGGCTTGACGATCTGTCGGCCGAGCTTGGCGATTAGGCCGCCGTCGCCCAGACCGACTTGCACCCGGATGCGGCCTGGAGCGAGCTCGGACATGGACATCAGCTCCATGGCCGTCAGGCCTGGGTGCCGACTCGCGGTGCTGAGCCCGACAAGGCCGATCTCGATGCGCTCGGTCTTGGCCAGGTACAGGGCGCTGGGCACCACTGCATCGTGGAATCCAAGGTGCTCTGCGGTCCATACGCCGTCGAGGCCGTGTTGCTCGGCCGCCAGGACGACAGGAATGGTGTCGGCTAGACCGCCGAATCCGCTGAACGAGACACTCAACCGCATGCGACCCTCCGAACTCACCGGACGAATACCGTGTGAGGTTTGATGATCTTAGTATTGACAATCAACTGCTGTCAACGCAGAGTCAACAGGGGAGCGGCCGCCGGGGATCGATGGCTCGACTATTCTCCTCTCTTCACCTGTACGGAGGCGTCAATGCACACGTTCGCGGATCCGCTTCGTAGGGCTTTCGCAGTTGCCCCGAACGAGTTGGCGGTGGTCTGCGGCGACACGCGCCTGACGTACGCGCAGACGTTCGGCCGTTGTAGCCGGTTGGCCGGCGCGCTGCACCGGCTGGGACTTTCGACTGGTGACCGGGTGGCCATCGTCGCGATCAACTCACATCGGTACCTCGACGTGTACTACGCGGTGCCCGCGGCGGGTCTGGTGCTGGTTCCATTGAACAGCCGGTGGTCGAACGCCGAGCTGAGGTATGCGCTCGAGGATTCCCAGACACGTGTGCTGATCACCGATCGCGACCCGGGCGAGTTGGCCGAGGTGGTCGAACACGTCATCCTGTTGCCCGAGGCGTACGAGGCCTTCATCGCCGATGCGCCCGAGCACGAGTTGGGCGTGGGCGTCGACGAGAACGACCTTGCCGGTCTGTTCTACACGGGCGGCACGACGGGAGCGTCGAAGGGCGTCATGTTGACGCACCGCAACCTGATTGCGAATGCGCAGAACATGCAGGCTGTCGGACGCTTGACAGCCGGCGATCGTTGGCTGGTCGTGGCGCCGTTGTTCCACGCGGCCGGCACGGTGGCCGCGTTGGCGATGGTTTGGGTGGCCGGTCGACATGTGGTGCTGGGTGCGTTCGATCCTGCGGGCGCGCTCGACCTGATCGAGCGCGAACAGGTGACCACCACTTTGGCGGTGCCCACCATGTTGGCGGCCATCACCGACGAGCAGCTCGTGCGACCGCGCGACGTGTCGTCCGTGCGCATGTTGAGCCACGGCGGTTCGCCGATCGCCAGTGAGGTCGTGCGCCGCACTGCACGAGCCTTCCCCGATGCGGAGTTGATCCACTTGTATGGTGCCACTGAGACGGCGCCGATCGCGACGGCGTTAGTGCACGAGGAACGGCACCTGCACGACGATCTCATCCGCAGCTGCGGCCAGCCATCGGTGGGTGTCGATGTGAAGATCGTCGACATCGATGGCAAGGACGTCGAGGTCGGTCGCGTCGGCGAGATCGTGGTGCGCGGACCCAACGTCATGCAGGGGTATTGGAACAAGCCCGAACAGACGGCGGCCGCGTTGGTCGACGGTTGGTACCGGTCCGGTGACCTGGGTTACGCCGACGATCGGTCGTTCATCTACCTGGTTGACCGGGCCAAGGACATGATCGTGACCGGCGCCGAGAACGTGTACTGCGGTGAGGTCGAGGATGCGCTGTACTCGCACCCTGCTGTGCTGGAGGCCACTGTGTTCGGGGTGCCCGACCATCAATGGGGCGAGGCCGTGTGTGCAATGGTCGTGACGCGCAGCCCGGTCACGGTCAGCGAACTGCAGCAGCACTGCCGCGCGACGATTTCACCGTACAAGGTGCCCAAAGACATCGTGTTCAGCGACGAACCGCTTCCCAAGTCTGGTGCCGGAAAGATCCTGAAGCGAGAGATTCGCGAGCCCTACTGGCAAGGCCACTCGGCCCGGGTCGGCTGATGCGCTCGCCCCCGAGGGTGGGCTCAGGCTGGGCGCGTCACTCTGTGGACGTCGGCTGGGTCGGGGCCGTGCCACCCGGTGGCGTAGGAGAAGTCGCCGATGCTCTGGCGTTCAGCCAGGGCTCGGCGCATCGATCGGTAGCGCAGGCCGGGCGCATCGGCGGGAACGCTCTTGTCAGCGCGCGGGTCGTCGGCCCGCTGGTAGTTCGGCACCTGTTTGCGGAAGATGGCCGCGTCCTGGAACGTGACGATGCGTGAGGCCCAGGGCAGGACGTAGCGCCCGTACCACGCAGGCCCGATCAGTTTCAGCAGACCCTCCTGGTACGTGCGGTCGGGCGTTGCTGGCACGTTGGGCAGGAACAGGCAAACGCCCCAACCCGGCGGAGTCGACCACGCGACCCCGATGGCAACCCCAGACCTGACGTGGATCTGCATCGTCTGGTGGATGTCCTGCCGCTTGCCCTTGGTCAGGAACGCCTGCGCCTTGGGCGGTAGGCGTTGCTCGCTGATGCGCGTCATTGTGATCACCTCCTCGGTGTAGTCGACAAGGATCTGTTCCTCGCCCGCACCGAACGGGTCGCCGAAGATGGCGCCGTGCACGAAATCGAGATGGGTCAGGTCCAACAAGTTCTCGACCACCAGCTCTTGCGGCGCCTGGTACGAGAAGCGCGTCAGCCGCCCGCCCGGAGCGTCCTGCATCGGGTCGAGAAAGGGGATGTCGGGGATGTACGCCTCGTCGGCCGCGACCGGGTCACCCCACCACACCCACGCCCACCCGTAGCGAACAACGACCGGGTACGAATCGACGCAGAACTGCGCTGAGATCTTGGCGCCTGGACCCAGTGACGGGATGTGCACGCATGAGCCATCGCCGTCGTACTGCCAACCGTGGTACGGGCATTGGATGTTGCCGTCGACGATCTTGCCGGTCGACAACGCGGCGCGCCTGTGGACGCACCGGTCTTCCATCGCTCGCACGGTCCCGCAGCCGTCGCGCCACAGCACGATGGGGCACTCATCGATCATCCTGCTGATCGGCTTGCCCGGCTTGATCAGCCGGGTGCGGGCCAGTGGAAACCACGCGTTCTTCAGCATCGTTCGACCGCGCTCAGGCGCCGGTGAGCAAGGGATTGTCGGAAGGGAGCACGCCCGCCGCGGCCACGCTGTGCAAGAACGTCGGCCATCGATCGTTCGTCTGCGACGCGAACGACAGCTTGTGACGCGCCTCGTCGATCTGGCCCGCCTTGGCCAGAAGTGCAGCGGCCCAGAAGCTCGGCTCGCGGTTGTCGCCGAGCCCCAGCTGCGCAGCTTCCAGATCGGCCAACGCTCCGGTCAGCTCGCGGCTGCCGGCTTGCACCGGGGTGAACAACAAGCCGCTGTTGAACACGTTGCTCATGCGCGCGACCGCACGGTTTACGCCGACCAGGCGGCGCAACTCGGCCAATGGCACCTGAGCGTCGTCGACCCGCAGGTCGACCGGGCGCTGGTCCCACGGCGCATCGCTCCGAGGGCCGCTGACGACCAGCAACGCTGCGGATTGCTTGCCGCGCACGTCGCCACCCTCGGTCTCGGCAGCCTCGAGCGCCAACAACAGCCGCTCGGCGAGATCGTGACCGGTAGAGCCCTCGTAGGCATCGATCATCGCGTCCCAAACCGTGTCGCGTTCCATCATGTTCGCCTGCGCGCTGACCTGATGGCCCGCTCGGTGCCCCGCCCGCGACACACAGCCGGCGCCTGTGTGCGTGCCGACGACACCGTTGGCATCGACCATCGCCACCTGACGCACGATCTCCATCGGGTCGACAGCCACCAACTGAGCGAGCGCAGCATCGGCGGGCACGCCGTCGCGCATCCGGTCCAGACCGTGCGGGCCGTATGACACTTCGACGATCGACTGCGTCGCAACCGCACCGACGCCGGCCTGAGCCCACGTGACCACGCGGCCGGTGCCGAAGTAGTGCGACTGGACGGCGACGCCGAGGTCGCCGGTGTCTGGGTCGCGGGCGACGATCGAGTAGGTCATGACGAAGCTCCTTGTGCGGGAAGGGTCCGGGTGAAAGCGCCGAACATGGCGGCCGACTGATCGGCAAAATTCTCTTCGTCCTTCATGATCGCCTCGGCGAAGCCGGGTACGGTCAGGTGCGGCAGATCGGTGATCTGAGCGAGCGCACACTGCAGCACTCCGTCGAACGACGATGCGCCGGCACCGGCCAGGTCGGTGGCACGTGCCGACGCGACCTGGTCCGCATGCACCTGCTGGTAGCCCATGCGCTCTTTGTCCTGGTCGTCGAGCATCGACATAGCCAGTGCGGCGTGTGAGTTCAACCAGTACTCGTGGAACGCAGGGCGATCGATGCTCGGCAGCCGGTCGGCGGCCAGCGTCAGCATCAGCGTCTCAGATGGGGTGGGCAGCACCTGGCGGACCACGCCGACCGACACAGCCGATGCCGGCCAGTCGACTGCCGTACCCAACGCCGCGGCGACGGGCTGGGCGATGCCGAGCAATGGGTCGCTGTCGTCACCGTCGATGGTCACGTCGACCACGCCGCGCAACGCTCGGATGGTACGCGCGTCGCCAGCGCCCTCGGCCGACAAAGGATCGCCTTCCAGTTGCACGGCCAGCCGGAGTGTGCCGCCTATCGATGTTACAAGGTCGGTCAGCTGCTGCTCGCAATCGCGCAACGCTGGTTCGAGCGAGGCCGGCTGGTCGGTTGCCAGCAGAAAGATCAGTCGTTGCATAGGTGGGTCTCTCGTTCAGACGGCCGGCGTGCCGGCGAGGTATGAGTTGCGGATCTCGTCGAAGTTGTGCTTGAGCTCGGCGGCCGTACCGCTCATGACGATGCGGCCGCGACGGAACACGTAGCCGCGGTCGGCGATCGCCAACGCCTGTGCCGCGTGCTGCTCGACAAGCAGCACGCCCACGCCGCGATCGGCTGCCTGGCGAACTGCGATCAACAGCCGTCGAACGATGAGTGGGGCGAGTCCGAGCGACAGTTCGTCGGCCAGCAACCCCGCGGGCTCGCCAGCCAAGGCACGAGCCAATGTCAGGATCTGTTGCTCGCCGCCCGACATCAGACCAGCGCGTCGCTTCAGCAGGCCTTGCAGTTCGGGGAACAGCTCGAGTGCCTTGGCAACCGAGCCGCGACCGAGCCGCAGGTTGGCCTCGGCCGTCAGACCCATGAACACCGAGCGTTCTTCTGTGACCAACCCGATGCCGCGCCGGGCCCGGCGGTGCAGCGGCGCACGCGTCGGCTTGCCCATCCAGCGCACCTGGCCGCTCACTGGTGGAATCGCACCGGCCAACGTCCGTAGGGTCGTGCTCTTGCCAGCGCCGTTGGCGCCCAGCAGCACCACCACTTCGCCCGGGTGCACGGTCAGGTTCAGGTCGTGCACCACAGGCACGCCGCCGTGGCCTGCGTACAGGCTGACAGCTTCGAGCAAAGGAGCAGAGGTCGCGTGGCTCACGACGCACCGTCGGTTGCCAGCATTGCTGCGTCGTGGACGACGGGTTCGTCCTTGACGTCCGGCGAGCCGAGGTAGGCCGCAATGACCGCGCTGTCGTTGGCGATCTGGTCAGGTGTGCCCGAGGCGATCGACCGGCCGAAGTCGAGTGCCTCCACCCTGTCGCACACCCGCAGCACCAGGCTGACGTCGTGCTCGATCAGCAACACGGCGAGCCCCCACTGCTTGGCCAGCCTCACGATCAGGTTGCCCAGCTCGTTGGTCTCGTTCTCGTCGAGACCCGCCGCCGGTTCGTCGAGCAGCAGGATCGATGGTTCGGCGGCGATCGCCCGGGCAATGGCCACCAGCCGCCGGCGACCGAAGGCAAGCTCGATCGGCAGCCGGTCGAGATCGTCGGCCAGGTCAAACTCCTTGACCGCTGCTGCCGCCGCCGCGCCCAGCTGCGGCTTGCCGGGATGCACCAGATCGGTCACATAGGCTAAGCCGTCGCGAGGTTCGCATCCGGTGCGCAGGTTGTCGTAGACGGTCATGTCGTCGAACAGCTCGAGCGATTGGAACGAACGTCCGATGCCGGCGCGCGCCCGCCGGCTGGGGTTGAACGATTCAATCGGTTGACCGTCCAAAACGATCGAACCGCTGGTCGGTCGGACGAAGCCGGTAATCGTGTCGATGATCGTGGTCTTGCCCGCTCCGTTCGGGCCGATCAGGCCCACGACTTCGCCAGAACGAACGGTGAAGCTGACCTCGTCGACCGCGACCACTCCACCGAAGCGGACGGTCACGTTGCGCACTTCGAGCGTCGCTGCCCGGACCCGCTGCTGTTCGATGTCGGGCAGCGTGTACGTGGTGCGCTTGGCCGGCCGACCGACCAGCCGACGAACGGTGGCGACCAGCCGATGTGCGCCCTCGACGTTCAACCACGCCAGACCGTCTGGGGCCTGGATCAGGATCAGGATGACGCCCAGGCCCGACAGCAGCCTCACCCACTGTTCGATGTCGCCGATGCTGCTGAAGATCTCGGGAATGATCGCTCCCGGTGCACCGGCCGAGCCGAGCACGGCCCCGAGCGCGAAGCCGATGCCGCCGATGACGGCTTGCACGGTTGCGAAGATCGAATCGAACAGCCCGAACCGGGTGTAGACGACGCGTGGGTTGCGGAAGGCGATCAGGATGCCGCCGACCGCGGCGATGCCCGACGCCAGCCCGAAGGCGTACAGCTTGGCGCCGAACACGTTAATGCCCAGTGACGCAGCGGCGCGCTCGTTGGCGCGCACCGCCAGAAGCCGCCGTCCAGACCGACCGCGCCTCAGGTTCGACACCATCAGGCCGGTGAGCACCAGGCTGACGAAGGCGAGGATCGCGTAGCGCTCGGGATGCGCGAGCGAGCCGAGATCGATGCCGAACAGGCGCAGGTCACCGACCAACGTTCCGCCCACGCCCCCGGTACGTTCGGCGTTCGACAGGATCAACCGTTCCAACACAAGGGCTAGGCCCAACGTGACGACAGCCAGGTTGACCCCGCGGGTGCGCAGCGCAGGCAGACCAACCAGCACACCGATGGGAATTGCACCCAGGATACCGATGAGGAACGCGAGCTCGAACGGCAGCCCGTAGTTCGCGATCAACCGCCCGGCGATGTACGCGCCCATGCCGGCCATCGTGTACTGGGCCAGCGACAGTTGCCCGGTGAAACCAGTGAGCACGGTCAGCGAAAGAAGCACCACGGCGTAGGTGAACGTCGATGCCAACGAATCAACCCACCCAACCGAGAGCACCGAGATGAGACCGATCGTCACCACGCACGCGATGGCCAGTGGAATGGCTCGCACGCGGCCGGTGCCGAGACGTGGCAACCGAGCGGTACCTTCGCCGCGTTGCGGGAGCGGTCGCCCGCGCAGGACGAGGACGACGATCAAGATGAGGAAGGGTGCCGACTTGGCCCAGCCGGGCTCGGACACGTAGTTGGCCATCTCGGCTTCGGCGATACCGATAGCCAGCGCCGACGCAAGCGTCAGCCAGAACGACGAAAACCGGCCGATCAGAGCTGCGGCCAGCGCTGGCACCACGAACAGCGTCATGTCGGGCCCGAGCGACGACAGGGGCGCCATGAAGATGGCGGCCAGGGCGGCCAGCGCGGCGCCCGCCGCCCAGTTAGCTGCGGCGATCAGGTCGGGCGACCATCCGAGGGCCGAGGTGGCCTCCTGGTTCTCCGCGACCGCCGCCGAGGCCAAGCCGAAGCGAGTGCGGGAGTAGAACCACGACAGCCCGCCGGTCAACACAATGGCTGCGCAGAAGAGGATGATCTGGGCGATCCCGAGGTTGGTGTCGGCGACGGTGTGCACGACACCACGCGGCAGATCGGACCGCACGACCTTGACCACCGATGTCCACTTGCGCAGCGCGAACTCACGCAGGAACAGCAGCAGCCCCAACGTGGCGATCATTCGCGATAGCACCGAGGCCTTGCGTAGCGGCCGCATGATCAGCAGATGGGTCAACGCGCCCATCGCGGCAGCGATCAGAACGGCGATGGGGAGGGACAGTCTCCAGTCCCAGCCCCTGCCGTCGCGCATGTCGTAGTAGATATAGGCGCCCACCAGACCCATCGCCCCGTGGGCGAAGTTGATGACGCCTGATCCTCGGTAGACGAGGATGATGCCCTGCGCTGCCAGGGCATAGAGGCCACCTGCCCCCAGCCCCAGCAGGGCGAAGCGAATAACCTCCACGTACTAGCTCGTGGCCAGGACGTCGACCGGCTCGTCGCCCAACGGAACCAGGATGCCGCCCTCGATCTTGTTGAAGTAGAACTTCGTGTTGAACAGGCGGGTGAAGCCAGGAACCGCTGTGGTGTTCGAGGTGGTCAGGTCGATCGGCGCCATGATGCCGATGTCAAAGGTATCGATGGTCGGCAGCACCGCCAGCAAGCCAGCGGCGTCAAGCGTTGCAGCTTCCTGAGCGGCTTGGCCGATCAGGTGGGTTGCTGCGTAAACGCCCAAACCGACGCCCGGGATGGACCAGTCGTCGGTCGAGATGGAGGCGTCGTACGCCTTTAGTTCGGCGAAGAACTGATCGACGCCAGGATCGCCCTTCGTGGTCAGCTGCTTGAACGGGCTCGCCATCAGCACGCCTTCGGCAGCCGGGCCGAGCGTCTTGATGATCGCCGGTTCCAGGCTGAGGTCGTACGAGCCGACCAGGATCTCGGAACCGGACTGGTCACGTGCCTGCAGGAACTTGGCGACCTGTGCACCTTGCAGCAGCAGACCTGCACCCTCAGCTCCGTCGGCCTCGGCGGCCGCCAGGATGCTGCTGGCGTCGGCGATGTCGATGGGCATGGGAATGATGTTGGTGACGTCGATGCCTTGCGCCTCGAGAGCCGCTGCAGCGGTCTCGGCGCCCGGCTTGGCTAGACCGGAGCTGTCGTCGTACACCAGGCTGATCTTGGTGACGCCTTGGGCGATGACTTCGGCAATGGCAGCCGTGGCGTACCCGGCTGCGCCCGATGTCAGCGGAAAGGTGATGTCGTTCTGGAACTCGGCGGCATTGAAGCCGACTGCCGGGATGACCGGGATGCCCTCTTGGGCGGCGAAGTCGATGTAATCCCCGGTCAACGCCAGGCCGGCGATGATCGCCACGACGCCGGCGTCGGCGGCCTGCCGTGCGCAATCGAGTGTGGCGTTCGGGTCGAACTTGTCGTCACAGGTCAGGATCTCGTAGGGATGACCCTGGATGCCCCCGGCGTCGTTGATCGCCTTGGCCGCTGCGTTGGCGGTGTCGAACGAGAACGAGGTGTCGTACGGCCCGGTGAACGAACCCATGACCATGACCTTCACCGGATCGCCGCTGGGTGCGGCAACGGCCTCGGTGCCGGGGGTGGTCTCGGCAGGCTCGGTTGCGGCGGGTGCCGGTGTCGTGTCCGCCGGTGTGGTGTCCGCCGGTGTGGTGTCTGCCGACGCCGTCGCGGTGGGATTGCTGTCAGCCGACGCGGTGGCCGGCGTCGTGGAGCCGGCCTCGTCGTCGTCGCTGCCACACGCCGCCAACAGCAACGCCGGAATCGCCAGTAACGCGACCGACCTCGAACGCCCTCGAACCTTCATGAGCCCTCCCCTTGTGAGTTCCGCCCGACAGCGTCGCTCAATGTTGTATCAGATCTGATCATCTTACCATTGACGACCTGGTGTGGTCAAACGATGTGAATCGGTTCATCGACCGACAAAATCGGGCCGACGCTTGTCGATGAACGCGGTCATGCCCTCGGCGTAGTCGGCCGTTCGCGAGGCTCGCCCTTGCGCGGCCGCCTCGTCGATCAGCACTGCGGCCACGTCGCGCCGACCGGCCACCACGGAGTGCACGATGACCTTTGACTGGGCGAACGCAAAGGTGGGACCGTCTGCGACGGTGGCGGCCATCGAGCGCACGACGGCAAGCAAGGAGTCGCCAGGAACCGCTTGGTTCACCAGACCGATGGCCGCTGCGTCGCCGCCCGACAACAGTCGGCCGGTGTAGATGAGTTCGAGGGCTCGATGAGCGCCCAGGCGGTCGACGAAGTGGAGGTGTGCTCCGCTGTCGAGCACTGCGCCGATCTGTGCGAATGGCGAACCGACCTTCGCGTTGTCCGCGACGTAGACGACGTCGCAGGCCAGCGCCAGGCCCAGACCGACACCCAGCGCAGCGCCCTGCACCGCCGCGAACGTAGGCATCGGCAGTTGGTACAGCTTTAGCAACAGCGGGTTGAACTGCTGTAGCAGCACGGCTTCGCCGTCCTCGCTGCCTGGGTCGGCGCCCGCGAGATCGCGGCCGGCGCAGAACCCGCGCCCTTCGGCTCGCACGATGACCGCTCGCGCGTCACCGACGGCATCGAGGGCGGCGTGCATCTCCACGACCATCGCATCGTCGAACGCGTTCAACTTGTCGGGACGGTCCAGCACGATCTCGCTGACTCCATCGACGACGTCAAGGTGTACTCCCACGGTTGTCTCCTCTCGCTTGTCGTACATCAGCGTCGCGCATCTCAGCCCGACAGCGGCACGAGTCGTTGCAAGATCTCCGTGGCAGGCATGCAGACCGCCCGGGAGTTCGCGCGCGGTGCCTACGCCGCGGTGCCTACACCGAGGTGCCCACCGTTGTTGGACGACTGTGAGGTATCGGGATCCGCTGCGACCGACGGCGCTCCCATTTTGCGCCCGTGGTCCTTCGACCATCTCGACTGGCCGGGGCAGGGCAGCCACCTATTGGGATCATGGCGGCTGATTCCGGCGCCAAAAGGGCCTCAGATTGTTTCGACTGTGACGTGGTGGGCGTGGGCGGCGAGGGCTTCGATGTCTTTTTGTCGCCGGTGCGGATGGTGCCGTCGGGTTCGGCGAGAGCGACGACGATCGCGTAGACTGCTGATCCGTGTCGTGCGTGTCGGCGAAGTTCGGCTGCGCGTCGGGCGGCTCGCTCGGTGACAACGGTTTCGATGACACAGGTCTTGAGGAACCTGTTCGTGTTTGCATCGCGCCCGCTGTGGCCCTGGCGAGATTCGACGAGTACCACGGTTGGGGCGATCGGTGGCCAGAGTTCATCGTGGCG
>Ga0105047_10007517_pt1 | contig 18351 bp, 15 predicted proteins | sample MAT04_FD_78384 | JGI IMG/M metagenome (GOLD analysis project Ga0105047, IMG submission 78384) | Freshwater microbial communities from Lake Fryxell liftoff mats and glacier meltwater in Antarctica - MAT-04 (megahit assembly) | ecosystem: Environmental > Aquatic > Freshwater > Ice > Liftoff... | reverse complement strand
GTGGCCCGGGGCTCGCTCCACGACGTGATGACGTCGAGCGCCAGCATGTCGGCGTCGAAGCGGGCCGTCTCGGCTGCGGCCAGGTCGAGGTAGTGCACCCCCAGCTCGCGCGCCTTGCGCAGGATGTCGTCGTCGACGTCGGTGATGTTGCGCACACAGCGGGTCTCGTGGCCCCGGTCGCGAAGGCGCCGCTGGAGGACGTCGTAGGTGATGTAGGTGGCGGCGTGGCCCAGATGGGACGCGTCGTACGGGGTGATGCCGCACGTGTACATCGTGACGATCGGCCCGGGTTCGAACGGCACCACGGCACGACGGGCGGTGTCGTAGAGGCGCATCGGTGGCGCCTCCTCGGGGGGCATGTCGGTCATCCGCGTCCTTCCGGGTCCGGCGTGCACGTTACCGCCGGGCCCGTCGCCCTCGGCGCTCTCCCGCCGAGCCGCGCCACCGACCACCCCCCCACCGCGAGGTGACCGTCAGCCGAGATCGATGCCGGTGAACTTGATCGCCACCCGGGTCTTGTAGCGCACGTTCAACTCGAGCAGCACCGCGGTGAACGCCTCGATCGGAGCGGCCTGGGTGAGGTCACCGGCGTCGAGAGGCCGCAGGTCGGGCATCTGGGCGATGAGGTCGAGGGACTGCCGCTTGGCCTCGGGGTGGTCGGAGCAGATGAGCACGTCGCTCTCGACGGCATGGCGCAGGTCTCCCAACTCCTTGGCCGGCACGTGGTGCAGCGCGGCCACGACATAGGAGCCGGGCACGGCCGCCTGCACGCTGGCCGCCACCGACCCGCGGGGCGGCACGAGCGGCTGGAACTCGTGACCCACCCGCACGAGCGCGTTGGCCATGGACAGCACGACCTTCCCGCCCAGGTGCTCACGAACCGACTTGGCCGTGGTCCAGGCCGCGTCCCATGGGGTGGCGACGACTATGAACTCGGCGTCGGCGGCTTCGGCGTTCTCGGCCCCGGTGATGGCCAGCGATCGGTCGGCCCAGCGCTCACACAACTTCGCCACCACCTCGTCGGCCCGCTCCCCGGAACGCGAGCCGATGACGACCTCGTGACCGGCCACCGCCAGCCGCGCCGCCAGTCCACTGCCGGCCGGGCCGGTGCCACCGAGAATGCCGATCTTCATGAGGTGAACCTAGAGGAGCGGGGCGAGCGATGGTCAACCGCAGGGGCCGGCGGACCCGAACCGTCGGTCATGCCCCGGTGGTGTGGAAGCCGCCGTCGACGTGGACGATCTCGCCGGTGGTCTGGGGGAACCAGTCCGACAACAGCACCACGCAGGCCTTGGCCACCGCCGAGGAGTCGCGCACGTCCCAGCCGAGGGGGGCCCGGTCGTCCCACACGTCCTCGAACCGGGAGAAGCCGGGGATGGAGCGGGCGGCGATGGTCTTGATCGGACCCGCGGCCACGAGGTTCACCCGCACCTGCTGGGCCCCGAGATAGCGGGCGAGGTAGCGGGACGTGGACTCGAGGGACGCCTTCGCCACACCCATCCAGTCGTAGGCCGGCCACGACACGGTGGCGTCGAAGTCGAGTCCGACGATCGAGCCACCATCGGGCATCAGCGGAGCGACCACGTCGGCCAGCGCCTTCAGCGAGTACGCGGACACGTTCAGGGCCACGGCGACGTCGTCCCAGCCCGCCTCCATGAACGTGCCACCGAGGCAGACCGGGGGGGCGAACCCGATGGCGTGCAGGGCGCCGTCGACACCGCCCCACCGTTCGCCGAGATCGGCCCGCACGGCGTGGAGCTGCGCAGGATCGGCGACGTCCATCTCGAGCACCGGCGGTTCGACAGGAAGGCGCCGCGCCGCCCGTTCGGTGTGCTTCATGCCCTTGCCCACACCGGTGAGAACGATCTCCGCTCCCTCCTGCTGGGCCAGCGCCGCCACGCCGAACGCCAGCGACGAGTCGCTGAGGACCCCTGTGATGAGGAGCCGTTTGCCGTCGAGTAGTCCCATGACCTTCTCCGATCCAGATGTCGACCGCGACGTTACGAGACCACCCGGTACCCACCGGGCACCCTCACCGCACCGTCACGTCCACCCGGGTTCTGTCGCGGGTGGCTGCTCGTCGCCGTGGAGCTCCTCGACGATGTCACCGAGGAGCTGTTCCAGCAGGTCGTCGAGCGTCACGAGGCCTGCCGTCGTGCCGTCCGGTCGCTGCACGAGGGCGAAGTGCACCCGCGAGCGCCGCATGGCCACCATCGCGTCCTCCAACGACCCGTCGACCGGGACCACGAGCATGCGCCGCACCAGCCGCAGGGGCAACGGACGACCGATCGCCGGCACGGCCAGGGCCAACAGGTCCTTGGCGTGCACGAACCCGACGATGTCGTCCAGCCCCCCCGGACCGGTGACCGGTAGGCGACTGTGACCCCGATCGACCACGAGCACCTCAGCCTCGGCCACGGTGATCGAGAGCGGGATCGCGCAGATGTCGGAGCCCGGGACCATCACGTCGGCCACCGTGCGTCCCGAGAACTCGAGGACACCGGTGAGCAGCTCCGCGGCGAAGTCCTCGATGGTGCCCTCCTGGCGCGAAGCTGCCACGACGACGGCCAACTCCTCGGCGGTGTGGGCGCTGGCCAGCTCGTCGCGGGGCTCGACCCCGAGAAGGCGAACCCCGCCGTTGCCCATGGCCTTCAGCAGCCGCACGATCGGGCGGACCGCCGCCAGGTAGATCCGGTCGACCCCGGCCAGCGCCCGCAGCACGCGCTCGGGGTTGGCCAGCGCCAGGTTCTTCGGGACCATCTCCCCGACGAGCATGTGCAGGAACACCACGATGCCGAGGGCCAGCACCACCGAGGTCGGTCGCACCAGACCCTCGGGCAGGCCCAACGTCTCGAAGAGGCGCTCGAACACCACCGCTACCGCCCGTTCACCCACCAGGCCGAGGAGCAAGGAAGCCACGGTGATCCCGAGCTGGGCGCCGGCCAGGCGGTTGCTCAGGTCGGAGATGGCAACGAGCCCGCGTCGGGCGCGGCGGTCACCGGCGTCGGCCAACGGCTCGAGCCGGCTGCGCCGCGAGCCGACGACGGAGAACTCGATGGCCACGAAGTAGGCGTTGACGAGAAGCAGCACCACAACCGCGAGGAGGGCCCAGCCGTTCACGGTCGCTCATCTCCGTCGACCCGGGGCCGGAGCCGAACCTCGGCGATGCGCCGGCGATCCAAGGTGACGACCTCGATGCTCCACTCACCCTCATCGACCGTCTCGCCCTCGGCCGGGATGCGCCCGAGCCGGTCGAGCACGAAGCCGGCGATCGTCTCGTACTCACCCTCGGGAAGCTCGAGGCCACAGAGGTCGAGCACCTCGTCGGGGTGCAGCGTGCCCGCCACCACGAACTCGCCTCGGCGGCGAACCTGGGTGAGATCAGGGGGCCGATCGTGCTCGTCGTCGATCTCCCCCACGATCTCCTCGAGCACGTCCTCGAGGGTGAGGATCCCTGCGGTGCCGCCGTACTCGTCGACGACCACGGCGAGGTGGGTCCGGGCCCGGCGCAGGTCGACCAGCACGTCGTCGAGGTCGCGGCTCTCGGGTACGGCCAGGACCGGGCTCATGAGCTCGGAGACGGACGTCGTGTCACGGCTCGACCGCGGAACGGTGTGGGCCCGGCGGACGTGCACCACGCCCCGCACGTCGTCGAGGTCGGTGCCGTACAGCGGGAAGCGACTGTGACCCGTCTCGACCGAGAGCAGCACCAGGTCGGTGACGGTCGCGTGAACCGGTAAGGCCCGCATGGCCACTCGCGGGATGAGCGCGTCCCCGGCCGACTTCGATCCGAACCGGATGGACCGGGTGAGCAGGGCGCTGGCCCCTCCCGGCAACGTGCCCTCCTCGGTGGACGTCTCGACCAGCACCAACAGCTCGGTGAGGGAGCGCACGTTCGACAGCTCCTCCTGCGGCTCGACACCGAGCCGCCGCACGATCCGGTTGGCCGCACCGTCGAGCACCCTGAGCATCGGGCCGGCCACGATGCCGTAGGCCCGGATGACGGGGGCCAGACGCAACGTGGTCGCCTCGGGACGGGCGATGGCCAGTCCCTTCGGTACCAGTTCCCCGACGACCATCTGCACCACGGTCGTCAGGACCAACGCCAACAGGAGCGACAACCCGGCCACCGCCTGCGCTCCGACGAGCGGCTCCAGCAGCGGTCGCAGCAACGGGGCGACGACGGGCTGGGCCAGGAAACCGAGCACGAGCGACGTCACCGTGATGCCGAACTGGGCTCCGCTCAAATGAAACGACAGATGGCGCAGCAGACCGTCGGTGATGCGGGCGCGGCGGCTCCCGGCGGCGATCTCTCGCTCGATCTTGCTGCGATCGACGGCGACCAACGCGAACTCGGCCGCGACGAACACCCCGTTGAAGGCGATGAGCAGGACGACGGCGAGGAGGCCGAGCGCAAGGTCGATGGGGTGTCGTCTCTTCGGGCGCTGCGAGGAACCGACGACGGTCGCCGGTGGGCAGCCACGCTAGTGGTCCGCCTGCACCACTCACCGAATGACCGTCCGAACCCAGCCGACGGTAACGTCGCCGACCGATGCCCGAGCCGAGCCCGCTGCCATTGTCGACCGGCCCGGCGTTGGCAATCAGAGATGTCGGCCTCGTCCGCGACGGGCGCCACCTCCTGCGGGGCATCGACTGGGTGGTGGAGCCCCACCAGCGCTGGGTGGTGCTCGGGCGCAACGGTTCGGGAAAGTCGTCGCTGATGAGGATCGCCTCGCTGTACCTGCACCCGAGCCACGGCACGGTGGACGTGCTCGGTGAGCGTCTGGGCCGCACCGACGTCCGCCGCCTCCGCACCCGCATCGGCCTGGCCAGCGCCGGGATGGGCGACCTGCTCCGCCCCGATCTCACCGCCACCGACGTCGTGATGACGGCGAAGAACGCGGCCCTGGAACCCTGGTGGCACCGCTACGACGACGACGACCGTGACCGGGCCCGCCGTTGCCTGGCCGAGGTGGCGATGGCGCCGTACGCCGATCGCACCTTCGGATCGCTGTCCTCAGGCGAACGCCAACGGGTCCTCCTGGCCCGCACCCTGATGACCGAACCGGGGCTGTTGCTGCTCGACGAGCCGACCGCCGGCCTCGACCTCGAGGGCCGAGAGACCCTCGTGGGCGGATTGGCCGCCCTCGCCGCCCGACCCGGCACGGCCCCGATCGTGCTCGTCACCCATCACGTCGAGGAGATCCCCGCCGGGTTCACCCATGGGCTGCTGTTGCACGCCGGCACGATCATGACCTCAGGGCCGCTCGAGCAGGTGCTGACCGCCGACGCGCTGTCGTCGTGCTTCGAGATGGACCTCGGTCTGGAACGACGCCACGACCGCTGGTGGGCGTGGGGGCGGACCTGAGGCCCGCTGCGGTCAGGCGTCGATGCTCAGGGCGAGCGTGATGGTGGTGAACGTGAACACCAACGAGGCGATCACGGTGAGGCGGTCGAGGTTCTTCTCGACCACGGTCGAGCCGGCCGCCGAGGCCCCGAGCCCGCCACCGAACATGTCGGACAGCCCGCCACCGCGCCCGCTGTGGAGCAGCACGAGGACGATCAGGGCCAGGCAGACAAGGATGTGGATGGTGAGAACGGCGGTGACCACGAGCGGGGACGCTACCAGGAATCGTCCGGCCGTCAGCCCGCGGTGCGCCAGAACTGCACGATCTGGGCGAACTCGTCCGGGTCGAGCGATGCCCCCCCCACCAGGGCGCCGTCGACGTCGGGCTGGGCCATGAGCTCGACGATCGTGGCCGCCTTCACCGAACCGCCGTACTGGATCCGTACGGCGGCGGCGGCGTCGGCGCCCTTCATCTCCGCCACCTTGGCCCGGATCCACCCGCACACCTGCTGGGCATCGCCGGCGCTGGCGGTGTGGCCGGTGCCGATGGCCCAGATGGGCTCATAGGCGATCACCAGGCCCGCGACCTGCTCGGCTTCGAGCGCATCGATACCGGCATGGACCTGACCGGTCACCTTCCCGTGGGTGGCCTCGCCCTGCCGCTCCTCGAGGGTCTCTCCGCAACACAGGATCGGGGTCATCTCGTGGGCCAGAACGGCCTTGGCCTTACGGCCGACGATGGCGTCGGTCTCGCCGAACAACTGACGGCGTTCGCTGTGACCGACGATGACGTAGGCGACACCCAACTTGGCCAGCATCGACGGCGCCACCTCGCCGGTGTAGGCCCCGCTCGCCTCCCAGTGGCAGTCCTGGGCGCCCCAGCTGATCGGCACCTTCTCGCTCTGCAGGAACGTCTGCACCGTGCGGATGTCGGTGAACGGTGGGTGCACCGACACGTCGACGGCCTCGTAGTCGTCCTTCTCGAGGAGGTAGCGCAGGCGATCGAGCATCGCCGTCGCCTCGTAGTGATTGAGGTTCATCTTCCAGTTGCCGGAGATGAGCGGTGTGCGGTCAGTGGGCATTCGGGGCTCCTCTGAGAGCTTCGAGACCAGGGAGGTCGCCGTTCTCGAGCAGTTCGAGCGAGGCGCCACCCCCGGTGGAGACGTGATCGACCTCGTCGGCCAGCCCGAAGGAATCGAGGGCGGCGGCCGAGTCGCCCCCGCCGACCACGGTGAACCCGCGGGCCTCGGCCATCGCCTCGGCCACCGTCCTGGTGCCCGCCGCGAACCGGGGGTCTTCGAAGACGCCCATCGGCCCGTTCCAGAAGACGGTGCGGGCCTCGGCGATCAGATCCCCGAAGGCGGCGGCGGTGCCCGGTCCGATGTCGAGGCCCTTCCAGCCGTCGGGGACGTCGGCGCCGATTTGGCGCACCTCTCCCCCCGCGTCGGGTCGGCCGATCTCGCCACCCGGGCCGAGCACCGTGAGGTCGGTCGGGAGATGGATCGCCGCGCCCGACTCGAGCAGTCGCCGGCACGTGTCGACGTGGTCGAACTCGACCAGGGAATCGCCGATCCGGTGCCCTTGGGCGGCGAGGAACGTGAAGCACATGCCGCCGCCGATCACCAGCGCGTCGGCGACCTCGAGCAGAGAATCGATGACCCCCAGCTTGTCGGAGACCTTCGAGCCGCCGAGGATCACGACGAAGGGTCGGGCCGGTTCGTCGCGCAACGGCAGAAGGACCTCGATCTCCCGTTGGAGGAGACGACCGGCCGCCGAAGGCAGGAACCGGGGTGGCCCGACGACCGATGCGTGGGCGCGGTGCGACGCGCCGAAGGCGTCGTTCACGTAGACGTCCTGGCCCTCGATCAGCCGCTGCACGAAGGCCGGGTCGTCGGCCGTCTCCCCCGGGTCGAAGCGCAGGTTCTCGAGCAGCTCGACCGGCGGGGCCAGCTCGGCCAGCCGGCGCCGCACCGGTTCGACGGAGTACGCCGGATCCGGTGCCCCCTCGGGCCGACCGAGGTGGGTGCACGCGGTGACGTGGGCCCCGTGCTCGAGGAGGTAGCCGATGGTCGGCAGGGCGGCCCTGATCCGGAAGTCGTCGACGATCTCACCATCGGCGACGGGGACGTTGAAATCGGCGCGCAGCAGCACCCGACGACCGTCGAGGTCGCCGAGATCATCGAGCGTGGGAACGGGCATGGGCGACGACTACTTGTTGGCGGCGCCGACGATCTTCACGAGATCGACGAGCCGGTTCGAGTAGCCCCACTCGTTGTCATACCAACCGAGCACCTTGACCAGGTTGCCCATGGCCATGGTGAGCTTCGAGTCGAAGGTGCACGACGCCGGCGATCCGACGATGTCGCTCGAGACGATGGGCTCGTCGGTGTACACCAGCACGTTGGCCATCGGCCCTGACGCCGCCGCGGCCCGGAACGCCTCGTTCACCTCGTCGACGGTGACGTCGGCCCGGAGCACCCCCACGAAATCGGTGACCGACCCATCGGTCACCGGCACCCGCAGGGCGGTGCCGTCGAGCTTGCCCTTCATGGCCTCGAGCACCAGGCCGGTGGCCCGCGCCGCCCCGGTGGAGGACGGGATGATGTTGGCGGCGGCGGCCCGCGCACGGCGCAGGTCGCTGTGGGGCCCGTCGACCAGATTCTGGTCACCGGTGTAGGCGTGCACGGTGGTCATGAGGCCCTTCTCGAGCCCGAAGGCGTCGTCGAGGACCTTGACCATCGGCACGAAGCAGTTCGTGGTGCACGAGGCGTTCGACATCACCTTGTGCGTGGCCGGGTCGAACGTGTCGTCGTTGACCCCGACGACGAAGGTGGCGTCAGCGTTGGTGGCCGGGGCCGAGACGATGACGAAGGGCGCGCCGGCGTCGAGGTGGGCCGCCGCCTTGTCGCGGTCGGTGAAGAAGCCCGTCGACTCGACGACGACGTCGACACCGAGCTCACCCCAGGGCAGCTCCTTCGGGTCGCGGATCGCGGTGATCGTGACCTTCTGGCCGTCGACCACGATGCCGTCGTCGACGGCTTCGACGGTGGCACCGAGGCGCCCCATCACCGAGTCGTACTTCAGCAGGTGCGCCATCTCGGGAATCTGGCCGAGGTCGTTGGCCGCGACGATCTCGATGTCGGCACCCGTCTGCCTGACCGCTCTGAAGAAGTTGCGGCCGATTCGACCGAAGCCGTTCACACCGACGCGAATCGCCATTTCCGTGCCTCCCAAGTGTCCCCGTTGACGAAGTGCCGACCATCCGATCACGTCGGCCGCACCGCTGCCAGTCGATCTTCTGCCTCAGCGCCCCATGTCGCGATGCGTGACCCGCAGTTCGAAGCCGCCCTCCCGCAGCCCGGCGGCGATCTCCTCGGCGATCGCCACCGACCGGTGCCGGCCCCCGGTGCATCCGAGGGCGATGGTGAGGTAGGCCTTGCCCTCCGTGACGTAGGCGGGCAGCAGGAGGGTCAACAGCGAGCGCAGCTCGGTGAGGAAGGCCGCGGTGATGGGCTGGCCGAGGACGTAGTCGCGCACCGGCTGGTCGAGCCCGGTGAGGGGGCGCAGCTCGTCGACCCAGTGGGGGTTGGGCAGAAACCGGCAATCGATCACCAGGTCGGTGTCGAGAGGGAGCCCGTGCTTGTAGCCGAACGACACGAGCGTTGTCTGCATGCCGGTGGTGGGAGCATCGGCGGCGAACAGGTCGAGCATCCGGGCGCGGAGCTGGTGGACGTTGAGATCGGTGGTGTCGATCACGACGTCGGCCTCGGCCTTGACCGCTCCGAGCACCTCCCGCTCGGCCTCGATGGCGTCGGCCAGCGTGCGCTCGGGCCCGGACAGGGGATGGCGGCGACGACTGCTCTCGTAGCGACGCACGAGCACATCGGTGCCCGCCTCGAGATAGGCGATGCGGAGCCGGCTGCCCTGGCGGCGCAGCGCCTCGAGCGCCGGGAGGACGTCGAGGTGGTACGGGCCGGAACCCACCACCAGGCCCACGTTGGCGATGCTCGACCCGGGAGCCTGGGCCAGCTCGGCGACCTTGGGGATCAGCGCCGGCGGCAGGTTGTCGATCACGAACCAGCCGAGGTCCTCGAGGATGTCGGCCGCCGACGAGCGGCCGGCACCGGACAGCCCGGTGATCACCACGAAGTCGCTCACGGCCGAACGCTACCGGCCCGTTTCACCCGCAGTCGGACATCGGTTCGGCTGGTGCTCGAGGCTCTGCCCCAGTCAGGTGCGGGTGGCGACAAGAGTGAGCAGCCGCGGGATGGTGGCCGCCTCGACGTACTCGGGCGCGCGAGCCAGGAAACCCGGTGGTGGGGGCGGCTCGAGGAGCCGATCGAGCCGCAGGCCCACGTCGGCCATCGTGTTCACGTACCGACTCAGGGGACGGTGCACGAACCGGATGAAGACACCTTTCTCGACCTGCTCGACCTCGACGGTCTCGGTGAGGTACGGGCCGATGCGCCAGTACTGCTCGGGCGGATCGATCACATGGTCGTCGATCCAACCCGAGCCCGGGGTCGACAGCAACGGATGGTTCAGGCAGAACACGAACCGGCCGCCGGGGCGAAGCACCCGGGCCACTTCGCCCAGCGCTCCTTCGAGATCGTCGATGTGCTCGAAGACCAGACAGCAGACCACCGCATCGAAGCTGGCTGCGGCGAGCGGAAGGGCCTCCGCCCCCGACCGCAGGTACCGGACGCCGCCGCCACGACGTTCGGCCTCGGTGATCTGGTTGCCTGTGGGGTCGAGGCCGACGACGAATCGGGTGCCTTCGACTCTGTCGCCATCGACGGCGACGAACCGGGCGACCTGGCCCTCCCCGGTGCCCACCTCGAGCACCCGGTCGTACCGCCGGGTCCACTCGGCCACGATCGGCAGGATCTGCTCGGTGTACTCGGGGTCGGCTCCCCCGGTGAACGCCCGCTGCCACCAGCCCGCATGGTCCTCCCAGAGCGCCGAGCTCTCGCCCGATCCTGCCCCGCGAGGACTCATGAGCGGCAACCTACTGTGTTGCGAGGGAGTTCTCCGCGGGAAGGCAACACGTGCACGCAGACCCCGTCTTCGAATCGGAGGGAGAGCCGGCGAGTCCCTCATCCGATTGCGAGCGGCCGCGCTCCCCTCTGGCAGTGGGCGTCCCAGCTTTCCTGGCGTTGGCACTCTGCCTCTCCGGAATCGGGCGCGCCTTCTCCTTCGATGAGTCGGTCACTGTCGGGAGCTTCGTCGTCTCGCCCTCACTGTGGGACGCTGCGACGCGACAAGTCGTTTCGAACAACCACCAGGCGATCTCCGTCCTCGACCACCTGATCTGGTTGGCCACCGGCAGCACGAGCGAGCCCTTGCTGCGAATTCTCCCGACAGGGGTGTTCGTCGCTGCTACCGCTCTCCTCTCGAGTTCCGTCGCTCGACGATTCGGGTGGCGCATCGGCCTGGTGGCGGGCGTTCTGTTCTGCACGAATCCGCTCATGTTCTCGTTGGCGCGCGACATCAGGAGCTACGGCCTTCTGGTCTTGTGTTCCATAGGCGCCACGCTTCTCCTCACCAATCTCCGAAGGCGTCGGGACGAACAGCGCGCTGTCGTGATCGGGTATGTCCTCGTCGCAGTGATCGGCATGAGCGCACACGTGTACATGCTCGCGATCCTCGCCGCTCACGTGGCTGCGGCGATTTTCGACCCCGACCTCCGACGACGTAGGGCGTTCCAACTCCCCGTCCTAGGGGCGCTACTTGGTCTCGTCGTCCAGGCACCCCTGTTGGTTGAGAGCCTGCAAAATGGGCGCGGGCGAACCTTCGACATCGGCTTCCCCCTCGATCTCAGTTGGGCACTTCTCGGAGGTGGCGTCCTCGCTGTCATCGCAACAACCGTCTTCCTGGCCGGCCCGGCCCGGACCGCTTGGCGGAATCCATCTCTTCGTGCTGCCGGTCTGACCCTCATCGCGCTGGCGGCGGTGCTATGGATCGTCGCCCCGACGGACCTCTACCCGCGCTTCTTCGTCTCAGTGCTCCCGGTTCTCGCCCTCGGAGCAGCCCTCGGCTGGTCAAAGCTCACCCTCCGATCTGGCGGGCCGAGGGCGCTGGCATGGTTGCTCCTGGCTCTGATCATCGGGAGCAATCTGCAAGCCATCGTCCCCGCCATCAACCGCAGCGACTTGGCCAATCGCGACGCGGCCGCCCTGGTGGAGGCCGCCGTTGCCACCGGGGCGAGCGCGTGTGTCCTCGCCACCTCCTGGCAACCGTTGTTGGCCTACGAAGACCTCCCGATCGTCAGAACGGGGCCCGAACTCGACGACTGTGACCTCGTCGTGTCACTCGTCCCTGAGCTCGACGAACCGGCGTTGAGGGTCCTTCCTCAAACCTTCCCCAACCTGACTGTGCTCGACGACGCATCGGCCACTGGTCGGATCTTCAGCCGCGGTCCGCAGGCCTGCGTGCTCGACCCGAGGTCGACGTGCTGGGTTCAAGACGATGGACCGCCGTGAACCTTCGTGAAGACGGCGTCGGCCACCGAATCGGGCAGCCAACTGAGCTCGGTCAGCGTGTCCAGCGACGCCGCCTTCACCGCCCCCACCCCACCGAGTTCCTTGACGAGGCGGGCCTTGCGCGTGGGCCCGAGGCCCGGGATGTCGTCGAGCACCGACGTCGTCATCCGTTTGCCTCGGAGCTGGCGGTGATAGCTGATGGCGAAGCGATGCGCCTCGTCCCGGATCCGTTGCAAGAGGTAGAGCGCGTCGCTCTGCCGAGGCACCCGCACCGGCTCGGAGCTGCCCGGGCGGTAGACCTCCTCGAACTGCTTGGCCAGTGACGCCACCGGGATCTCCTCGTCGAGGCCCAACGACTCGAGCACCCGCACGGCCACGCCGAGCTGACCCTTCCCGCCGTCGACGAGAAGGAGTTGGGGCGGGTACGAGAACCGCCCCCCGCGCTCGGTGAGGGGCTTCTGGCGCTCGTCGAGGTACGCGGTCAGGCGGCGCGTCAGCACCTCCTCCATCGCCGCGAAGTCGTCGTTGCCCTGGCCACTGCGGATCTTGAAACGCCGGTACTCGCTCTTCTTCGGCAACCCGTCCTCGAGCACCACCATCGAACCCACGTAGTCGCTGCCCTGGATGTGGCTCATGTCGAAGCACTCGATACGCAGCGGCGCTTCAGGGAGGTCGAGATACTCCTGGAGCTCGTTGAGGGCCCGGGCCCGGGTGTTGTGGTCGGCGGAGCGCCGGAGGCGATGGCGGGTCAGCTCCTCCTCGGCGTTGCGGACGACCATGGCCATGAGCTCGCGCTTGGCCCCTCGCTGAGGCACCCGAATCGTCACCTTCGAACCGCGCTGCAGCTCCAGCCACTCCTCGTAGAGCTCGGGATCGGCGCTCGCCACGGACACGAGCACCTGCTTGGGCACGCCGAGAGGCGGCAGCTCGGCGTACAGACCCTCGAGGATGCGGTCGACCAGCTCACCCTCGGTGAGATCCTCGGTCTTGTCGACCACGAACCCCTTCCGACCGAGCACCCTCCCCTTACGCACGAAGAACACCTGGACGGCGGCCTCGAGCTCGTCGTCGGCCAGCCCGATCACGTCGACGTCCTCGTCCTTCTCGACCACCATCTGCTGCTTCTCGATGGCCCTGCGAACGGCGCCGAGGCGGTCGCGGACCCGGGCCGCCCGTTCGAACTCGAGCTCGGTGGCGGCGTCGCGCATCTCGTTCTCGAGCCGTTTCACCACCTCGTCGGTGTCCCCGGCCAGGAACGAGACGAGCTCACCGACGAGCTCGGCGTAGGCCTCGCCCGATATCTCACCGACACACGGCCCCGAGCACTTCTCGATGTGAAACAACAGGCAGGGTTTCCCGAGGCGTTCGTGGCGGCCGAACTTGTTGTCCGAGCAGGTGCGCACGGGGAAGGTGCGAAGGAGCAGATCGAGCGTCTCGCGGATCGCCCAGGCGTGACCGTACGGCCCGAAGTACCGGGTGCCCTTGCGCTTGGCGCCGCGCATCACGGTGGCCCGGGGCCACTCGTCGTCGAGGGTCACCGCCAGGAACGGATAGCTCTTGTCGTCCCGCAACCGAATGTTGAAGCGCGGCTGGTGCTGCTTGATGAGGCTGTACTCGAGCATGAGCGCCTCGACGTCGTTGCGGACCTGGATCCACTCGACCGACTCGGCGGTGGCCACCATCGAAGCGGTGCGCGGGGCGAGGTTGCGGGGGTTCTGGAAGTAGCTCGACAGGCGCTGGCGCAGGCTCTTGGCCTTGCCCACGTAGATGACGCGCCCGTGGGAATCCCTGAACTGATACGAGCCGGGAGCGTCGGGGATCGAGCCCGCCGGAGGTCGCTGCACCATCGCGGACAGGCTACGGCGGTCGGGATACGGTCCGGCTCGTGCGGATCCGAGAGACGCTTCGCAATCACTGGATCGCTCTGGGTGCGCTGTCGGCTGTCGCCCTGATCAGCTGGCAACCCGCGCAACTCACGGACGCCTGGATGTACGCCGCCACCGGCCGCTGGATCGTCGACAACCGGGCGGTGCCTTGGTCGGATCCCCTCACGTGGACCTTCGCCGGAAGCCCCTGGCAATCGAACGGCTGGCTGTGGGGAGTGTTGCTCTACGCGGTGCTCTGGGCGGGCGGCTTCGCGGGGATGGCGGCGATCAAGCCGCTGATGGTCGTGGCCATCGGCCTGTCGATCCGATGGGCCGCCCGACGATACGGAGCAACGTCGCGGGCCGCCACGATCGGGATGATGGCCGGGATCCTGCTCATCCTCGGCGACGTCGCCGAACGGCCCCAGCTCGCCAGCTTCGCTCTGCTCCCCTTGTCGCTCGCGGCCGGAACGGCCTCGGTCAGAGGTGGGGGTCTGCGATGGCGACCGACGCTCGCCACTGCGGTGATCTTCGCCGTGTGGACCAACCTGCACTCTGCGGCTCTGGGTGGTCTCGTCATCCTCGGTGCCGCCACCGTCGGTGTCGTCCTCGACGAAAGGCCTCGGGAGATTCGGCGACTCGCCCGGCGCGGACTCGACGTCGCGGTCGTGATGGTGGCCGCAGGTTTGGCCACGCTGGCCAACCCGTACGGCACGTCCACTTGGAGCTACGCGCGGTACGTGCGCGAGGTCTCGAAGGTCAATGCGAGCGAATGGGCCAATCCCTGGCAGGTCCTCGAACTCTCGGGCGGATTCGAGCTGATCCTCATCGCCTTCGTGGTGGTGCTGGTCTTCGCGTTCAAGGCCTACCGGCGCCTCGACGTGCTCCTCCCGACGATCGTGGCGATCGCCCTCACCCTCGAAGCCGTCCGAAACGCCCCGACATTGGTCCTCACGGCGGCGGTCGTTCTGCCCGCCGTCGTTCCGAAGTCGCTCACGGACCGCATCGCAGCCCGTCGCGACCTTCTGCGCGTCGGCGTGGTGGCGATGCTGGCCATCACGGCCGCGATCGCCATTCCCCGAATCGTCTCCACCTCGGAGCCGGGAGCAGACACTCCGGTGGGCCCGTCATCGGCGCTCCCGGCGGGCTGTCGCCTGGCCAACGACTACACGCTCGGCAACTGGGTCCTGTGGGCGCGACCGGACATCCCCACTTCGATCGACGGACGCAACGATGTCTACGGGCTCGATCTCTCGAAGTTCCTCTGGTTCTACTCCCGAGGTGACCAGCAATCGGTCATCGCCGAGCTCCGGGCCGCCGACGTGACCTGCGTGCTCAGCCGGCCCTCCAGCGAGATCGTCACAGCCCTGGAGGCTGCCGGCTGGCGCGTCATCGCCACCGATGACACTGCGGTCGCGCTGGTGCCACCCGATCCCCCTGAACGCTGATTTCGCGAGGCTTCGATCGGGGATCGTGAATCGCCGTCAGCGACGCCGGTAGGCGGTCCAACCGTCGCCCTGTACCGACAGCTCGAAGCGCGACCGAAGGAGTCGAGCGAGGTCCGGTTGCTCCTCCAGCACCGCAGGCTCGGTGACGAGAACCCATTCGATGGGTCCACTCTCGGCCACCCAGCGGACCGGCGCGTCGTCCGCCTCGAGCGCCTCGAGGCGCTCCTCGGCGGTGAGCGGCCCGACGCCGAACATACGCTCCCCCTCCAGGTCAGCGGCGAAGGGCCACGGTGGCCCGTTCAAGTACCCGTAGTACTGCTGCACCGACCCATAGGCGCGACTCACGAACAGGACGTGCTCACTGTGTCCGAGAGCGTCTCCGGCGGCTCGCGCACCGGCGATCACCGCTTCGAGACGAGGCGGCACCGCAGTCTCCACGTAGGGATAGGGCCGCGGCCCGACGACGAGAACGAGGACGGTTGCGACCGCAACGGTAAGCACAGCGGCCGGTCGGGCCACCCCACGAACGACCAGAACTCGGATCATCGACTCGGACGCGGCACCGAGACCGACCAATATCGGAACCACGAGGAGAACGTGGTAGTAGTCGTGCGTCGCGGTGTGGTGGACGAACACGAGAGCGTGGATGACATAACCGCCCAGAAGGGCGGCACCGAGTGCTCGGGGGCGACGGGAGGCGAACAACAGGCCGAGGACCGCCACCGCCACGAGCGGCAGCGGCAGCACCCGGCCAATCATGTCGATCCACCCGATCCAGAAGCCGTTGTCGAGCAGCGCCCCAACCGAGAACCGGTTCCCCTCCTGGGCTCCGATCGAGCCGGTCGCGGTGACGGCGAGCCAGTAGACGACTGCAGGGCCGACGATCACCGAGAGTCGCCGAAGGAAAAGCCTCGACCTCAGGGCACGAGATCCACCCTCCAACCAGGCAATGGCGACCAGGGCGGGAACGACCGCGAAGATGGCGGTGGGCTTGAACAACAACGCCGCGGCCCCGAAGAGGCCAGCCGACCACCACCGACACGTCGCCGGGCTGTCATGGTTGCGCACCATCGACCAGATCGCGAGGACCACGAGGCAGAGCATCGGCCCATCGGGCTGGAACGATCGCGACACGGCCACGCCGTAGGGGAGGAAGAGCCAGAGGAGGGCGGCGAAGGCCGCACCGATCGGACCGACCAGCCGTCGGACGAGGCCCCAGACCGCCGGTACACAGATGACCCAGCACGAGGCGATGATCGCCCGAGGGAGCCAGAGCACCTCGGTACCCGCAAGGAGATAGGAGATCGACCCGACGCCCTGGATCAGGGGCGGTTCGAGGGCCGATGGCGTCCAAGGGGTGAACGAAGCGGGGATGCTGGCTGGCAGTTCGCCACCCATGCTCACCCAGTATCCACGAGCCATCAGGGCATCTATGAGCTGACGGTTGGGCTGGAACGACAACGGAGGCAGGGCAATCCCGACCCAACGCACCACCAGAGCGACGAGCGCCACACTGGCGACAACGGTGCCGACGAGAAGCCTCCTGCGTCCGCCCGACGACGTCCCATCGATCTGAAGTCGCTCGGTCAACCCTGCGGAACCCATCTGCTCTACATCGGCATCTCCGAGCCGTACTTCACCTGCCATCCTGGGCGTCGCTTTCCAGAAGGAGCCCGTCGGATGCCGATTCTGGCATCGACGAGGGTGTGGGCATCGGGGAGCCGCGAGTTCCGAGAAGCCGGATCGCTCGACTCCAGATTGGGTGGACGCAGTTCGGACGGCTCGGTGTACGCGACGCACCCGCCTCGATCACGACCCGCCCTTTTCGAGACCACTTTCGGCGAACGACCTGGGCGAGTCGCACCGGCAACCTATGCCCCACCCTTCATGGTGTGTCCCCGCAGATGCGGTCGACAGCGATGGCGTCGAGTGGGGAATCAGCACGGCACAAGACCTGACACGACGCCTGGTGAAGACGCCGCACTGAAGCGGTGAGGCTCGCCCTCGGTCGGGACCAGTAGCCCCCACGAACGACCGATCTCCACCATGACCGACGTCGTCGACCCGAGTCTGGCCTACACTCGAGGATGCCGGCCTGGTATCCGGCACCATTTCGGACACCGAGACCGCCATCCCCGTGGCGCGGCGACCAGGCTGCCCCCACCGGTCACCATCGGTGCCCACTTCCCTGTGGGGGTTACTGACAACATGCTCCGGCTCCAGATCCCGCTCCCCGAGCGCTACGCCGACGCCTCGCTCGACGAACTGTCCACCCGCATCCACGCGGCCAAGCAGACCCTCGGTGAGCGGGTGTTCATCCTCGGCCACCACTACCAGCGCGACGAGGTGATGCGCTGGGCCGACGCCCGGGGCGATTCGTTCCGTCTCTCGGTGCTGGCCCAGGAGCACCCCGACGCCGATTACATCGTGTTCTGCGGTGTGCACTTCATGGCCGAGTCGGCCGACATCCTCACCGGCGACCACCAACAGGTGATCCTCCCCGACCTCAACGCCGGCTGCTCGATGGCTGACATGGCCGATCTCGAGGAGGTCGAGGAAGCCTGGGAGTCCCTCGCCCACGTCACCGACATCTCCACGGTCGTGCCCGTCACCTACATGAACTCATCGGCTGCGCTGAAGGCATTCGTGGGCGAGCACGGTGGAGCCGTGTGCACCTCCACCAACGCCAAGGCCGTGCTCGAGTGGGCGCTCTCCCTCGGTGATCGGTCCACCAACGGTGCCGGTGGACGCCAGGTGCTCTTCTTCCCCGACCAGCACCTCGGCCGCAACACCGGGTTCCAGCTCGGCTACGGCGACAGCGACATGCGGGTCTGGAACCCCCGCCTCGAGATGGGGGGCCTCGGTGACACCGAGGCCAAGGAAGCCACGCTTCTGCTGTGGAAGGGTCACTGCTCGGTGCACCAGCGGTTCCGACCCGAGCACATCGCCTCGTTCCGGGCCCAGTACCCCGGTGGCATCGTGGTGGCCCATCCCGAGTGCGCCCGCGAGACGTGCGAACTGGCCGATCAGGTCGGCTCCACCGACTTCATCATCCGGGCGGTCGAGGCTTCGCCTTCGGGCTCGGTCATCGGGGTGGGCACCGAGATCCACCTCGTCAACCGCCTCAACGACGAGACGCCCGACAAGACGATCGTGTCGCTCGATCCGCTCGTGTGCCCGTGCTCGACGATGTTCCGCATCGACGCCCC
>Ga0105047_10007516_pt1 | contig 18352 bp, 20 predicted proteins | sample MAT04_FD_78384 | JGI IMG/M metagenome (GOLD analysis project Ga0105047, IMG submission 78384) | Freshwater microbial communities from Lake Fryxell liftoff mats and glacier meltwater in Antarctica - MAT-04 (megahit assembly) | ecosystem: Environmental > Aquatic > Freshwater > Ice > Liftoff... | reverse complement strand
TACGCGGGACTGATCACCAAGCCGCTCGGGCAGACCTACGAAGTCGCCGACCCCACGATTCAGTCCATGGTCGTGCGGGAGCCGATCGGCGTCTGTGGGCAGATCATCCCGTGGAATTATCCGCTGCTCATGGCCGCGTGGAAACTCGCGCCGGGCCTCGCTGCGGGAAACTGCTGCATCCTTAAACCCGCCGAAGCGACGCCGCTGACCGCGATCGAACTGTTCAAGCTGATTGCCGAGGCGGGTTTCCCGGCAGGGGCCGCGCAGTTGCTGCTCGGCCCCGGCCCGACCGTTGGGCACGCGCTCGCGGCGAGTGATCAGGTGGACAAAATCGCCTTCACCGGCGGCACGGTGACGGGGCGCAAGATCATGGCGGCGGCGACGGGCAACATCAAAAAGGTCACGCTCGAACTGGGCGGGAAATCGCCGTGCATCGTCTTTGCCGACGCGGACTTCGACCTCGCGCTGGAATACGCGATGTTCGCGATCTTCGCCGGGCAGGGCGAAGTCTGCAGCGCCGGTTCGCGGCTGCTCCTGGAAAGAAAACTGGCCGATAAATTCCTGCCGCGCCTCGCGGAGGCGTGCGGAAAAATCATCGTCGGCGACGGGCTCGATCCGAAGACCGAGATGGGTCCGCTCATTTCACCCCAGCATATGGAAAGGGTGCTCGGCTACATCGAGGCGGGCCGCAACGAAGGTGCCCGCTTGCTTTGCGGTGGCGGTCGCCTGACGGAAGGTGCGCTCGCCAAGGGTAATTTCGTCGCGCCGACGATCTTCGCCGACACGCGCCCGGACATGAAAATTGTCCGCGAAGAAATCTTCGGTCCGGTACAGGTGGTACAACTTTTCGACTCCGAGGAAGAGGCGCTGCACCTCGCCAACGACACGATCTATGGCCTCGCCGGTGGCGTCTTCACTGGCGATCAAGGCAAGGGCCTGCGCGTGCTCCGCGGCCTGCGCGCCGGCATTACCTGGCTGAACACCTATCATCCGACGTTCTGCGAGGCGCCGTGGGGCGGCTACAAGCAGAGCGGGATTGGTCGCGAACTCGGCACCTTCGGCCTCGACGCGTATCTCGAGACGAAGCAGATCAATATCAATCTTGCCCCTCAGCGGTTGGGTTGGTTCAGTGGCCTCACCTAGCCACATGGACCACATGGTCGAACTCAGAAATGTCACCAAACGCTTCGGCGGATTCGTGGCCACACACGATGTCAATCTCGCAATCAAAGCCGGTGAATTTCTGACCCTGCTCGGCCCGTCGGGGTGCGGCAAAACCACGCTCCTGCGCATGATCTCGGGCTTCGAGACGCCGACCGAGGGGACGGTCTGGATCAATGGCGAGGACGTCACGCACTTGCCGCCATATCGGCGCAATGTGAACCAAGTTTTTCAAAGCTACGCGCTCTTCCCGCACCTCACGGTCGAGGAGAACATCGGCTTTGGTCTGCGCATGCAGAAGGTGCCGAAAGTGGAGATCAACGAGCGGGTGAAGGAAGTGACGGAGTTGGTTTCGCTCGGTGGTTTCGAAACGCGTAAGCCCAGCCAACTCTCCGGCGGCCAGCGGCAGCGCGTGGCCCTGGCGCGGGCGATCGTCTGCCGGCCAAAAGTCCTGCTCCTCGATGAACCGCTCTCCGCGCTCGACGCCAAGCTGCGCCACGCCATGCAGGTCGAACTCAAGCGCCTGCAAAAGAAGCTCGGCATTACGTTCGTCTTCGTGACGCACGACCAGGAGGAAGCGCTGACCATGTCCGACCGCATCGCCGTGGTGAACAAGGGGCGCATCGAACAACTGGGCGATTCAGCGGAAATCTATCACTCCCCGCGCACGACCTTTGTCGCGAATTTCATCGGCCAGGCGAACATCCTCGAAGCGACACTGATCGCCGACGAGGGCAACTTCACGCGGCTCCGGCTGAGCAGCGATGTCGAAGTCGTGGTGCCGAGCGACAGCGCGCTCGCGGGCCTGACCGACCTGCTCGTCTCGATCCGCCCCGAGAAGATTCACCTGCAAAAAACGAGACCGAACAGCCTGAATGTCTTCGAGGCCGAAGTGGACGACGAACTCTTCAAGGGTGCGATGGATGAGCTCTGCCTGAAGACACCCGGCGGCCTCGAACTCACGGCGGTGGTCGCGAACGAAAGCGCCACCCAAGACACTTTCCACAAAGGCGAAAAGGTCTGGTGTACACTGCATCCGAGCGACCTCGTGGTGGTGCGCGCGGACTGACGGTGTCAGGCGAAGTCCGTCGCCACGCCGAGTTCCTTCCACGCTTCGATTTCGCGGCGGCGCGCGTCGAGATTCCTGAGGGCTTTGTCCGTGGCGTATTTGCCGAGCACGAGGCGGAGCGGCGGGCGATCGGCTTCGGTGATTTTGATGATTGCGTCCGCGGCTTTGATCGGATCGCCGGGTTGCGCGCCGTCCGCTTTTTCGAGGAACGCGGCGAATTTGCCGCTGCTGCCCGCGTAGTCGGTGATGGGTTGTGACGCGCGGTCGAGGGAGCGGCGAATGAAGTCGGTGCGAAATGGCCCGGGCTCGACCAGCGTCACTTTGATGCCGAGTGGACGCAGTTCCTGGGCGAGCGATTCGCTCACGCCTTCGAGCGCGCACTTCGCGCCGCCGTAGATGGAAAAGCCTGGGTAATTGCTGATCGCCGCGGCGGCGCTGAGGTTCACGATGTGGCCGCGCTTTTGCGCGCGCAGGATCGGCAGCGCGGCGCGGATGACGCGGAGTGCGCCGAAGAGGTTGGTGTTGAAGTTGCGCCAGATCTGTTCGTCGTCGCATTCCTCCAGTGCGCCGACCAGGCCGTAGCCGGCGTTGTTCACGACCACGTCGAGCGTGCCGAATGCCGCGGCAGATTCCGCGACGGTGCTTTTCACCTGAGCGGCATTGGTGACATCCAGCGCGAAGGTCCGGCACGTGTCGGGATACTGCGCGGCGAGATCGGCGAGGCTGGCAGGATTCCGTGCCGTGGCGAGAATGCGGAATCCGCGCGCCAGCACTTGCTCGGCGAGCGCCCGGCCAAAGCCGCTGGAACAACCGGTGATCAGCCAAACGCGCGGAAGGTCTTCATTGCTCATGAGAACCAATACGCCGCCGGGCGGCTGCAGGATGACCGCGCGCCCGATTTAGTGGGCCGGCAGATGCAGTTCGACGCCGAAGTCGGGCGCGAGGGCGATGAGCCGGGCGATTTCCTCGCGATCGGGCAAGGGCGGACGGTCGAGCGTCGGCCACGGGCGTCCGAATTGACGGAACATTTCTTCGCCGCCGCCGGGCGCGATCAGGATGAGCATCTCGACCGGCTCCTCGGTTTCATTTTTGAACCGGTGCAGGCTGTTCTTGGGCAGCACGATCAGGCTGCCTGGCCCCGCACCCACGCGTTGGTCGTGATCGTAGGCGGCCAGCTCGCCGCGCAGGATAAAGAACGCTTCCTCTTCGCGGGTGTGGACGTGGGGTGGCGGTCCGCCGCCGGGGTAAACGAGCGCGTGCCAGATCGCGTAGCGGCCGCCCGTGTGTTCGCTCGTTGCGAGAAAGGTGTAAACGTCGCCGACGCAGGCGAATCGCTCGCCTTCGCCCGGTTGGCGGAAGGTGATGGTCGGCTCCGCTTCGAAGAGCGCCGCGGCCGGCTGCATGTCGATGCCGAAAGCCGCGCTGGCTTGCCGCATGCGTTCGCGAATGTCAGCGGGGGCCGGCGGGAACGGCCCGTCGGGACCGGGCGCGGGTTCGCCCACGGCCTGTTGAAATCCATCGAACCCGGCCGGTGCGGCGATGACAACGACCTCGACATCGGAGTTCGTCGCGTTGCGCGTGGCGTGCGCGGTGCCGCCGCGAATGTTGATGAATGCGCCGGCTCTGGCGGTGATGACGCGGTGGCCGGCGGTGAAGGTCAGTTCGCCGCGGACGATGTAGAATCCTTCGTCGAAGCTGTGGACATGCGGCGGCGCGCCGCCATCGGGCGGGACGGTCCCGCGCGAGAGCGTGTAGGTGCCGTTGGTTTGAGTGCCGTGCGCGAGGATTTGCACGGGGATGCCGTTGAAAGACAGCCAGGTGCCGTCTTTCGGGCCGACGAGGGTGACTGCGGGGCGTGGGTTCATGCGGAAATTGGAATGGCGGCTTTTGCGCCGTCGGGGCCGATGTGGACCATGATCGCGACGGTGCTGAAAACGGTGGCGTGCGTGCGGGCGTTGCGGCACCAGACGGCGACTTGGCACGAACTCGTGCCGACGTGTTTGACGCGGGCGTGGATTTTCACGATGTCGCCATTATGAACCGGCGCGGTGAAATCGAAGGCATCGACGCGGCGGGTGACGAACGAGGCCTGCGGGAAGGTGAGCGTCGCGGCGCTGTAGGCGAGGTCGTCGGCCCATTGCATCATGTATCCGCCGAAGAGCGTGCCACGCTGGTTGAGATATTCGGGGCGGATGAGCAGCGTCTTTTCGTGCGCGGGAAAACCGCCCGGATGCCCGGCGGCGGCGCTGTTTTCCACGGCGGCGATGCCGTTGATCCGCGCAATATGTCGGCCGCCTTCGAAGTCCGTTTCCAGCCAAGTCCGCACGATGTCGAGCGCGAGATCTACCGGCACGGTACGTTCGCCGATGGCGATGCAGTTGGCGTCATTGTGCAGCCGGGCCCAGCGCGCGGTATCGAGGCTGAAGCACAGCGCGCAGCGGATGCCCCGCACTTTATTGGCGACGATCTGCTCGCCGTTCCCGGAGCCGCCGAGCACGATGCCGCGCTCACATTCGCCGCGCGCCACGGCTTCTGCGGTCGGCGCGATGAAAACCGGGTAATCGACCGGCGCATCCGAGTGCGTGCCGAAGTCGCGCACTTCATGCCCGAGCGTGACGAGCAACTCGATGATGCGCCCTTTGTAGGCGAAACCCGCGTGGTCGGAGCCGATGGCGATTTTCATCGGGTGTTCGTTAGTGAGCAGGCTGAGAATTGGCCGGCGGAAGTTTCGGTGCCGACGCGTCGGCTGGTGGTCCGGGTGTCGGCGCGGGTTTGGCACCGCTTTCCTTGAACCACATAATGACGACGTAGAAGACCGGCGTGAGGAAGAGACCGAAGATCGTCACCCCGAGCATGCCGAAGAACACGGCGGTGCCGAGGGCCTGGCGCATTTCGTAACCCGCGCCGCTGCTCAGCATCAGCGGGAGCACGCCGAGGATGAAGGCGAAGCTGGTCATGAGGATGGGGCGGAGGCGGAGCTTGCAGGCTTCGACGGCGCCGGTGAAACGATCCACGCCGTCGCGGTCCTGGATCATCTTCGCAAACTCGACGATCAGAATGGCGTTTTTGCAGGCGAGGCCGACGAGCACGACGAAGCCGATCTGCGTGAAGACGTTGTTGTCCATGTCGCGCAGCCAGACGCCGCCGATGGCGCTGAGCAGACACATCGGGACGATGAGGATGATCGCGAGTGGGAGCGCCCAGCTTTCGTAGAGCGCGCTGAGCACGAGAAAGACGATGAGCACGCAGAGCGGGAAAATGTAGAGCGCGCTGTTGCCCGCGAGCTTTTGCTGGAGGGCCATTTCGGTCCACTCGGTGGTGAAGCTGGTGGGCAGGTTTTCCTTCGCGAGTCGCTCCACGGCAGCCATCGCCTGGCCGGTGCTGAAACCGGGCGCGGGGCCGCCGTTAAGATCAGCGGCGGGCCACATATTGTAGCGGGTTACTTTATCCGCGCCGCTGGTTTCCTGCACCGTGCCGACGGCCCCGAGTGGGACCATGCCGCCGTTGGCGTTGCGCGTCTTGAGCAGGCGGATGGATTCGGGCGTGAGGCGGAATTGCGCATCGGCCTGCGCGGTGACGCGATAGGTGCGACCGAAGAGCGTAAGGTCGTTGACGTAACTGGACCCGAGGTAGGTCTGGAGCGTGCCGAAGATGTTGTTCAGCGGGACGTTCATCGACTTCGCTTTCACGCGGTCGATGTCGAGCCAGAGTTGCGGCACATTCGCGCGGAAGGTGGTGATATTGCCGGCGAGCATCGGGTCTTTGTTGGCGGCCATCATCATGCCGAAGGCCTGGCCCTGCAGCGCTTCGAGGCCGGCATTTCCGCGATCCTGAATATACATGCGGAAGCCGCCCGCATTGCCGACGCCGGCGACGGGCGGTGGCGGGAAGACGCCGGTGAAAGCCTCGGGGATTTCCGCCCGGAAACGGGCGTTGATCTTCTCAAGGATGGCGGGCATCTGCTGGTCCTCGCCTTTGCGTTCGGAGAAGGGTTTGAACGGAATGAAGACTGCGCCGGTGTTCGACTGGTTGCCGCCGAAGAGGTTCATGCCGGCGATTTCCATGGTGTCGAGCACGCCGGGCGTTTCGCGCGCGATCTTCGACATTTTATCCACGACCGCCTGAGTGCGGTCGAGCGACGCGGCATCGGGGAGTTGGCAGAAGGAAGCCGCATAACCGCGGTCCTGCGTCGGGATGAAGCCGGTGGGCACGGCTTTGAAGCCGAGGGCGGTGAGAGCGAGCAGCCCCGCGTAGAAGAGCAGCACGATCGCCGCGAGGCGGGTGAGGCGCGCGACCGATTTGCCGTAGGCGTTCGAGCTCCAGGAGAAGACTTTATTGAAGCCGCGGAAGAACCAGCCGAGCGATGCGTCGATAAGCTTTTGCAGCCAATCCTTTTTTGCGCCGTGCGGTTGGAGCAGGATCGCGCCAAGGGCGGGCGAGAGAGTCAGTGAGTTGATCGCCGAGATGATCGTCGAGATGGCGATGGTCAGCGCAAACTGCCGGAAGAACTCGCCGGTGATGCCGCTGATGAATGCGGTCGGGATGAACACGGCGCCCAGCACCAGCGCGACGGCCACCACCGCGCCGCTGACCTCGGTCATCGCTTGACGAGCGGCGTCGCGCGGGTTCATGCCGTCGGCGATATGCCGCTCGATGGTCTCGACGACGACGATGGCGTCATCGACCACGATGCCGATCGCCAGCACCATGCCGAAGAGTGAGATGTTGTTAATCGAGAAACCGAAGAGTGCCATCGCGGCGAAAGTGCCGATGAGCGACACGGGCACGGCGATGAGCGGGATGAGTGAGGCGCGCCAATTCTGCAGGAAAACGAGCACGACGAGCACGACGAGCGCGACCGCTTCGAAGAGCGTCTTTTGGACCTCGTGGATCGACTCGCGCACGGAGACTGTCGGATCGTATTGGATTTCGTAAGCGAGCCCGCTCGGGAAGCGCGCGCTCAGTTCCTTCATCTTCGCGCGCACGGCATCGGAGGTCTTGAGGGCATTGGTGCCGGGGAGTTGGAAGATGCCGATGGCGGCTGCGGGTTTGCCGCCGAGTTGGCTGTTCGCGGTGTAGTCCTTTGCGGCCAATTCCACGCGCGCCACGTCGCGCACGCGAGTGATCCGGCCGTCTTCGCCGGTCTTGATGACGATCTCGCCAAAGGCCGCTTCATCCGTGAGCCGGCCCTGCGTGTTGACGGTGTATTGAAAAGCGGTGGCGCCTACGGGCACCGGTTGCGCGCCGACCGTGCCCGCGGCGACCTGCACGTTTTGCTCCTGAATCGCCTGCACCACATCCTGCGCCGTGAGGCCGCGCGCCGCGACTTTCTCGGGGTTCAGCCAGATCCGCATCGCATATTCGCGGGCGCCGAAGACGTTGACGTCGCCCACTCCGGGCAGACGCGCGAGTTCGTCGCGGATTTGCAGGAGCGCGTAGTTGCTCGTGTAAACGGAGTCGAGCGAGCCATCGGGCGACACGAGATGGACGACCATCGTGATGTCCGGCGATTGTTTTTTGGTCGTGACGCCGATGCGCTGGACATCCTGCGGCAGCGTGGGGATGGCGGTCGCGACGCGGTTCTGCACGAGCACCTGCGCCTGGTCGATGTTCGTGCCCAGTTTGAAGGTGACGTTGAGTGTCATCACGCCGTCGCTCGTGCTCGACGAGGACATGTAGAGCATGTTTTCGACGCCGTTGACTTGCTGCTCGATCGGCGTGGCCACGGTCTCGGCGACGGTTTTGGCGTTCGCGCCGGGATAGCTCGTCGTGACCTGAATGGTCGGCGGCGCGATGTCGGGATACTGGGCGATCGGCAGCGTCCACATCGCGATGCCTCCGACGAGCGTGATCAGGATGGAAATCACGCCGGCAAAGATCGGCCGGTCGATGAAGAAGTGAGCGAAGTTCATGGCGCGGCGCTTACTTCGCGGCTTCCGCTTTCGGCGCTTCGCTGGCCGTGGATTCGGCGTCGGTTTTCGCCGCGGGGGGCGCTGCCCTTTTCTCCGGCACAGGCGCAACCGGCATGCCCGGCTGGACGATTTGCAGGCGCGTGGAGACGACCTTTTCGCCGTCTTTCAGTCCGCTTTTCACGATGCGTTTCCCGTCGAAAATGGGGCCGGTTTCGATGTTGCGGTGCTCGACGGTGTTATCGGCCTTCACGACGAAGACATACTTCACGCCCTGCTGCGAACTGATCACCTTGTCGTCGATCAACACCGCCTGATATTTACCCCCGCCTGGAATCCGCATCCGCACAAAAAAGCCGGGAGCGAGCCGTTCATTCCACGTCTTGAAGACGCCGCGCGCGCGTTGCGTGCCGGTGTTGGGATCGAGGCGATTGTCCACGAAGTCGATGTAGCCCTCGTGCGGAAAGCCGGTTTCGTTGGCCAGTTCGATGAAGGCCGGAATCTGGCCATCGACGGCCGACTTGCGTGTCCCTTCCTCGCGCAGCTTCAGGTATTTGAGCAGGCTGTTCTCGTCGGCGTCGATATAGACGTAGAAGGGATCGACGGACACGACCGTCGTCAGCACGGTGTCGGCGCCTCCGGCCGTGACGAGATTGCCCGCGGTCACGCGTTCATTGCTCACGCGCCCGGTGAGCGGTGAAGTGATGCGCGTGAAATCGAGATTGAGCGCCGCGGAATCCCGCGCCGCCTGGGCGGAACGCACGCTGGCCTCCGCCTGCTGCAGCGAGGCGGCTTTCTGATCGAATTCTTCCGGGGAAACGACGCTCTTTTGCCGGAGCGCTTCCGTCCGTTTGTAATCGATCTGCGCGAGTTTGAGCTGCGCTTCCGCTTGTTCCTGATTGGCGACCGCACGATCGAGATCGGCCTGGTATGGGCGCGGATCGATGACAAAAAGCAGGTCGCCTTTGTTGACCATCGCGCCGGCCTTGAAATGAATTTCCGTGATGTAGCCGGACACGCGCGGGCGAATGTCCACGGACTCCACGGCTTCAATGCGCCCGGTGAACTCGTCCCACTCGGTCACTTCCTTTTCGACCGCCGTGATGACGTTCACGGGCAGTGGCCCTTGCTGTTGCGGTGGCGGCGCCTTCTTACAGCCAGCGAGGAGGACGAGTGAGACGAGGCTGGCGAAAGCCGCGACCCGGAGGTGCGCGAATGTGGCGATCATGCGGTGTGGATTTGAGAAGGAAGAGAAGCGTTTGCCAACGTATATTTAATGGCATTAACAAAAGGGCAGAGGTCCGCACACGGCGTCGGCGCGAAGAAATTTTGGAAAAGAACTTGTGAGGGGGAGAGAATGCCATACACAGTATGGCATGAAGATGACCATGCATATTGACGAGGGGATGCTTGATCGCGTCATGGCGGCTTACGGCTGCGAAAGCAAAACCGCCGCCATCGGGTTCGCGCTCCATGAACTCGACCGGAAAGCCAAGTTGAAGGCGTTCGCGCGGGATGGCCTCGGCCTTACCGCCGACGAACTCCGCAACGCGGTCGATCCCGACTACGACGTGCTCGCGTTGCGCGCCGCGGAAGAGCCTGCGAAATATGGAAAGCGTCGTCCTCGTCGATAGCTGCGTCTTCATCACGCTGCTCCACGAGGGCCGCGATCCGGCCGTCGAACTCCTCCAGCGCACCACTCTCGAAGATCTCGCGACCTGCGGGATGGTGCGTCTGGAGGTGTTGCGCGGGCTCAGGATTCCCAAGGTCAAGACGCGGCTCACGGAATTTTTCGACGTGTTGCAAAACGTGCCGACCGACAATCGCATCTGGGAGGAGGCGACGGAACTGGCCTGGCAGCTTGGCCGCACGGGGATCACCATGCCGGCGCAGGACATCCTGATCGCGACGTGCGCGCGGCGGATTGGCGCGGCGGTGCTGAGCTTCGACAAACATTTTCCGATGATCCCGAAGTTGCGGGTGTATCGCACGATCGACGAATTGCGGTGACGGGCCGAAGCCGGGCGCGGTGTGTCAGGCTTTACCGCCGAAGCTCACATGATCGTCGAGATCGAGCACATCGGCCCAGGTGGCGATGTCTTCACGCTTCGGTCCGGCACCTTTGTGCAGTTCGTTGAAGAACTCGCGCGATTCCGCGTCGGTCGGCACGGCGGTATCGCGCCAGGCGGACCACTGCGCGATTTCCCACGGGGAGCGTTTGATGGTCGCGTTGGCTTCGATCCATTCGAGGATTTCGCCGTCGCCTTTGCCCGCGGCCAGTTCGGCCTTCAGCGCTTCGGTGTCGATGCCGGCGAAGCGGACGAAGTTTTGATCGAGCGGGCAGGCGAAGTGGTAGTCGCCGTTTTTGCCGATGAGTTCGGCGCGGCCTTTATCGAGCATGCGCGGGAGTAGGGCGTAATTGCCGAGTCGGACGCGCGCGCTGCGCGGCGGACGTTGCGTGAGGTCGGGTGCAGGAATGTTCATGGCGCTCATTGATCGGGATTAGATCGCGGTGAAGCCGTCATCGACGGGCAGCGCGCTGCCGGTGGCGACTTTATTTAGGAATGGGTAACTCATAATGATGATGCGGGCGTGTTGGTTGGATCAGATGTGGATGACGAGTTCTTCCGCGGAGAAACGGACCTTCGGTACGGCGGCGTACTTGTCGCCTGCGGCACGATAGCCGGCGGCGCAGGCGACGACGGTGCGGTAACCCTTCGCGGGAAGGCCGAGGATCTCGTCGTATTTCACCGGGTCGATGCCTTCCATGGGGCAAGTGTCGATGCCGACGAGCGCGGCGGCGGTCATGAAATTGCCGAGCGCGATGTAAGCCTGGCGCGTCGCCCATTCAAACTGCGTCTGGCTGCGCGGGCCCAGGACGATGTCGCTCATGAGCATCTTTTTGAAAAACGCGAGGGATTCGACCGTCGCGCCGCGCACCTTGGCGGTGTGCGCCATGTAACGGTCCACGTCCGCTTCATTCACACTCTCCTTCGCTGCAAAGACGACGAAGTGCGAAGATTCGGACGGCTGTTTTTGATTCCACGAATGCGGGACGAACGAATCCTTCGTCGTCCGGTCGGTGACGACGACGAACCGATACGGCTGAAACCCGTAGCTGGTCGGCGTAAGGATGAGCGCCTGCTCGAGTGCGGCCCAGTCGGCGGCGGAGATTTTCTTCGCCGGATCGAAGGCTTTGGTGGCGTAGCGCCAGTTGAGCTGCGCGAGGAGCGCGTCATTGCTGATGGTGGTGGGCATGGTGTGGATGGTTGGAAATCTGGGGCTGTGCTTTGGGGCAAAAGAATGGCGGTCACCACGCGATCTCGCGGCGCTCGCGGAGAAATCTGCCGGTGAGCGATTGCGGCGCATCGAGCGCGAGCCAAACGATGGTGTCCGCGCCCTGCGCGACGCCGAGCGGTGCGGCGTCGCCGCCCATGTCGGTGCGGACCCAGCCGGGTGAGACGGCATTGACTGCGAAGTGCGGCAGCGCGGCGGCGAAGTGTTGCGTGAGCGAATTCAGCGCGGTCTTCGAGATGGAATACGCAGGTGCCCAATCCTGCAGGCCTTCTGCAAGCTGGCCGGCGCTGCTGGAGACGTTGATCACGCGCGGCGCGTCGCTCTTCGTAAGCAGCGGCCGAAAGGCTTGCGTGACGAGCAGCGGGCCGACGGTGTTGGTCGCAAAAGTCTTCAGCGCGGTTTTTCGATCGAGGTCGAGCACGCTGCCGCCGTCATCGAGCAGGATGGCGGCATTGTTCACGAGCACGTCGAGGTGATCGGTTTGTTTGGCCAGCGCGCGCACCGCGCTGTCGATGCTCGCGGCGTCGTCCACGTCGAGCGGGAGAAAATGGACGTCGCCGGTGAGACTCTCGACCGCGGCTTCTCCCGCCGCGTGATTCCGTGCGGTGAGGAAGACCCGCGCGCCGCGCGCCGCAAGCTGGCGCACGACTTCAAGCCCGATGCCTTTGTAGGCGCCGGTCACGAGGACGACTCTCTGCGCAGTGCTCATTTTAGAATGCGGATTTCACCAAGCCGCCCTCGACGCGCAGCGCTGCTCCGGTCGTGGCGGAAGCCAGCGGGCTGGCGACGTAGGTGACCATGCTGGCCACTTCGTCCACGCTGGCGAAACGCTTGATCAGCGAAGTCGGCCGCACTTTTTCGAAGAACTCCTTCTCGAATTCCTCAAACGATTTTCCGCCGGAAAGTTTTCCGACGAATTCCTCGACCCCTTCGGAGCGCGTCGGGCCGGGAAGCACGGAGTTAACGGTGATGCCGGTGCCGGCGGTGAGCTCCGCGAGGCCGCGCGCGACCGCGATCTGCGCGGTTTTCGTCATGCCGTAGTGGATCATCTCCTCGGGAATCTGGAGCGCGGATTCGCTGGAGATGAAGATGATACGGCCCCAATTACGAGCGCGCATCGCGACCAGCCGACGCCCACGCGCTGGCCGATTTTCAGCCCTTTCGCGTGTTCGCCGAGGGCGACGATCGTTCCGACCGCTTCGTGTCCGGGCACGAAGGGAAACTGCGACATGCCCCATTCGTTATCGAGCATCGAAAGGTCGGAATGGCAGATGCCGCAATGCGACACGGCGATCTCGATGTCTTCGTCCCCGAGCGGTCCGGGTTCGAATTCGTAAGGCGTCAGCGGTCCTTTTGCGGAGGTAGCGGCATAGGCTTTGATGGTGCTCATGGGTGTTGGTGTTGTTTTGAGTTGATTGAAAAAATCAGGCGTTCACGCCTTTCAGCGCCTTTACGTCCTTCGAGGCATCGGCGGCGCGCCAAAGATACCAGGCGGCGGTGGTGCCGTGCGGTCGCCAGCGTTCGCCGAGCGCGAGGAGTTCCCTGGGCTTCGGCATTTCGGCGAGGCCGAAGGCGATGCGGTAGCCGTTGCGCACGCCGAAGTCATCGACGGGCAGGACATCGGGCCGGCCGAGTTTGAAGATGAGCAGCATCTCGACCGTCCAGCGGCCCACGCCGCGCACGGTGATGAGCCGGTCGATGATTTCGGCGTCGGGCATGGCGCGGATGGCGCGACTCGTGGGAATCGTGCCGTCGAGCGTCTTCGCGGCGATGTCGCGGATCGCGGCGATCTTCGCGCGCGAAAACCCGGCAGCGCGGATTGAGTCGTCATCGACGCTCGCAAGCTGGGCGGCGGTCGGAAAACGCTTGCCGGGAAAGAGCGCGCGGAAGCGGCCGAGAATGGTTTCGGCGGCGGTGCCGTTGAGTTGCTGATGCGCGACAGCGCGAACCAGCGACTCGAAAGGCGATCGACTCACCTCCGGCACGAGCGCGCACGGGCCGTGCGTCTTGATCAGCCGGCGCATGACCTTGCAGCGTTTTGCGAGGTGGGCGTGGGCTTCGGGAGTCATCGGTATCGCGGTTGAAGCTCAGTCAACGGTCGCTTGCGAAGTCTGAGCCGCTCGCGAGAAGTTAATGTCTTCAATGACCACGGCGGCAATTTCAAAGGAGCGGAGGCGGGCGGCGTGGTCGAAGATTTGGGCGGTGGCGATGATTTCGTCCGCGCCGGTGGAGTCGATGAGCGTCTCAAGGTCGCGGCGAATCGTGGCCGGCGAACCGACGGCGGAGCAGCGTGTCATGCGGTGGACGTGCGTGGCTTCGATCGGACTCCAGCGGCCATCCATCGTGTCGATTGGCGGCAGGAGTTCGGAACGTGCGCCGCGGATCAGACCGAGGAAAGCCTGCTGCAGCGAGGTGAAGAGCCGGGCGGCTGCGGCGTCGGTGTCGGCAGCGATGACGTTCACTCCGACGATCACGTGCGGCGCGGCGAGCTGGGCGGACGGTCGGAAACTATCGCGGTAAAGGGCGAGCGCCGCGTGGAGGTAATCCGGCGCGAAGTGCGAGGCGAAGGCGAAGGGCAGGCCGAGTTCAGCGGCGAGTCGCGCGCTGAAATCGCTCGAACCGAGCAGATAGAGCGGGACATTCAACCCGGCGCCGGGGATGGCGCGCAGCGGTTGTCCGGGTACGGCGGGCGCGAAGTAGGACTGCAGCTCCGCGACATCCTGCGGAAAGGTATCGCCGCTGCTACCGAGCCCGCGGCGCAGGGCGCGCGCGGTCGTTGGATCACCACCGGGCGCGCGGCCGAGACCGAGATCGATCCGGCCCGGATAGAGCGATTCGAGCGTGCCGAATTGCTCGGCGATGACCAGCGGCGCATGATTTGGCAGCATGATCCCGCCCGAGCCGACGCGAATGTGCGAGGTCGCACCGGCGACATGGCCGATGACCACCGCCGTCGCCGCGCTGGCGATGCCGGCGATGTTGTGATGCTCGGCGAGCCAGTAGCGATGGTAGCCCCAGGCTTCCGCGTGCTGCGCGAGATCGCGCGTGTTGCGGAAGGCCTGCGCGGCATCGCTGCCGCGATTGATCGGCGCGAGATCGAGGACGGAGTGGAGAATCATGTGGCTGGGGTTTCGTTGAGCGGGCGTGAAAGTAGGCGGGACTTCCCAGTCCCGCTGGGCCGGTGCGGCTCTGGGAAGAACCGCCTACTTTCAGGCAGCGGCAGGCTCGTGATTATGCGCGGGGTAGTCGGTGTAACCCTTCGCGCCGGGCGCGTAGAAGGTGCTTGGGTCGGGCGTGTTCAGCGGCGCGCCGCTGGCGAAGCGCGTGGGCAGATCGGGGTTCGCGATGAAGAGCACACCGAAGGCGACGGCGTCCGCTTCGCCCGCGACGATGGTTTGCTCGGCGGTCTGCTGCGTGAATTGCTGGTTCGCGATGTACACGCCGCCGAAGGCCTTCTTCAGCTCGGGGCCGAGGCGGGGGCCGCCAAGCGATTCGCGGGCACAGATGAAGGCGATGCGGCGTTTGCCGAGTTCGCGCGCGACGTAGCCGAAGGTTTCCGCGGGATTGGCGTCGCCGATGTCGTGCGCATCGCTGCGCGGCGCGAGGTGCATGCCCACACGATCCGCGCCCCAGACGGAGATCGCGGCGGCGGTGGCCTCCAGCAGCAGACGCGCACGGTTTTCCATCGAGCCGCCATATTCGTCAGTGCGCAGGTTCGTTTTGCTCTGCAGGAATTGGTCGAGCAGGTAACCGTTCGCGCCGTGCAGTTCCACACCGTCGAAACCGGCCCGCTGTGCATTCTCCGCGCCGACACGGTAGGCCTCGATGATCGCGGAAATCTCGCTCAGTTCCAGCGCGCGCGGCGTGACGAATGGCTTCTCTGGGCGCACAAGGCTGACATGGCCCGCGGGGGTAACGGCACTCGGTGCGACGGGCTGTTTGCCGTCGAGGAATATCGGGTCAGACATGCGCCCGACGTGCCAAAGTTGGAGGAAGATGCGGCCGCCTTCTTCATGGACGGCGTCGGTGATGAGCTGCCAGCCGCGCACCTGTTCATCCGACCAGATGCCCGGCGTGTCTGCATAGCCGACGCCCATCGGATCGACCGACGTGGCCTCGCTGATGATGAGTCCGGCCGACGCGCGCTGGCGGTAATATTCGGCCATAAGCGCATTCGGCGTGCGCGTCACGCCAGCACGCGCACGGGTCAGCGGCGCCATGATGATACGGTTCGGCAGTGCGAGAGCGCCGACAGTCAGCGGAGTAAAGAGGTTCGGCATGGATGGATTCAAGGTGGAGTTACGAGTGAGTGTTATTTCGCGGTCGCGAGTATGCTGAAAGTGCGTTTCGCGGGAGCGGCGATGGACCGCTCAGGTCGCTGAGTGAATGAGTTCGGCAGACGCCGACTCATCGCAGAGCGCGGCAAAGACAAGGCGCACTTTTTCCCCGGCAAGTGCCGAAAAAAGAGATTCGGAAAGTCGGTGCTGCGGGCGACTTCCGCGGCGTCGTCGATCGCCCGGCGGATGACCACGACGGGCACGCACTGGCGAAATTCGCGGGTCAGGCGCTGGCTGATGGACTTCTTCAGGCCGCCGACGAGGTCGGCCAGCGAATCGACCGAAGCAGGGTGGAGCCTCGCGGTGGAACGTGCAGTGGAGCGTGTTTTCATGGATGATGTTGGCGCGGTGTTGGTATCGAATAGACCAGTCGTCTATGATTGGTGCAAAAAAGGGGGGTCAGGAAGGTTTGAGATATTCGCGGATGAAGAGCGCGGTGTTGCCCAGGGGAGCGACACTGTGTTCGAGCTGGCTGCGCGGGCTGGAACCGGCAAGCAGATCCTGAAGAAGAGCCGCGGTCGTGGTCGGATCGAGTTCCTTACGGATGACGCCTTTTTCCTGCCCTTCGACGATTAACTTCTCCAGAAAGCCGCTCCATTCGCGCATGCCCTCGACAAGAACCGCCCGCATATCGTCGCTGAACGTGGCGACTTCACTGGCCAGCTTCTGGACGAGGCAGGAGCATTTGCAGCTCTGCTCAAAAAGCCGGGCAACGTTCATGTCCAAATACGTCACGAGCCGCTCGTAGGGGTTTTCGGAAAGTTCGTTGCTCAGGAGCGCGCGGCGTTTATAGATCACCGAGCGAATGATACTTGCGGGGTGGTTTTCCAAGTCGGCGAGACTGGGAAGTATCGCAGCCGCTCTTGTCACCCCAGAAGGAAGCTCGCAATACGAGCGCTGCGTCGCTTTTTTATGATCAAAGGCAAGCGAGCGCTCAGTCAGAAAAAAATGAAAGCGTTTGTTTGGCTTATCATGGATCCCTGCAGGGAGCGGTTCGACGATGCGGAAAACTGATCTGTTTTTGCCGCGGGCGGCAAACGTCCCATCCCCAGGAGACGATCACGCCCTCGGCGTTCGGTCCTCCGACTTCATACCGACCGACCAGTGTGTGGAAAGTTTCCTCCAGAAGCTCGCGGGCGTCGCGGCGGGCTTGGTCGTGGGGAAACTCGGCGTAAGCCGAAAGGTGCTTAAGCCGGGAAGTGAGGTCGCGCTCGAAAAGTCGGCGCCTGGGGTCCACGAACGCGTTTAGCGCGAGTTGGCCGCTCATCGTGAGGTCGATATATGGATATGGATGGGCCGCGGGATTTGGAAAAAGGCAGCGTCGCCGTCGGCCCGCCCGACACCTTCGCCGAACGCGCCGCGAAAATGACCGACAGCGAAAAGAAAATCGTGGTGAGAAACGGGGCGAGCATGCGGCGCGCGGGACGCACAGTAAGGTCGCCCCCCGGCCGCTTAGGCCAAGGCATTTGTGCCGCGAAATGGGCGCGCCTCAACGACGACGCCGGACGAGAATGAGCACGCCGACCGCGAGCAGGCCGGCGACGCCTGGCTCCGGGATGCCAAGGCTCGTCAGCACCACATCGTTGCCGTCGCCACCGGTGTAGCTGATCTCGAAAAGATTGTTGCCGACCGTGAATTGCGCGTCTTCGGCGAGACCGGCGAAGAACCCCGTCGTGGCGTTGCCCGACGTGTTGTCGATGATTTTGAATTGGAAGCCGACGGGCAGCAGCGTGCTCGTGCCGATTTCCTGGCCGTAGAGATTCACGCCGGTCCCGATGGACACGTTCACCGCGACCACCTGATCCGCCGTGCCCGCGCCGCTGTCGATCTCGAGGCCAAAGGCCGATCCGGTGCCGAAGCTGAGCAGCCCGGCGGTCGAGAACGTCCCGATGCTCGCGCCCGGCGCGACCACGCCTCCGGGGCCGACGTTGATGCCGCCGGCGATTGCCCCGCTGCCGCCGAGCGTGCCGCCTTGCACATCCACCGCGCCGGCGAGCGAGCCGGTCACGCGCAGGATGCCGTCGAGCACGGTCGTCAGGCCGGTGAAGACGTTGACCCCGGAAAGGACGAGCGTGCCCGTTCCGGTCTTGGTCAAGGTGTTGCCGTTGTCGCTAGTGAGGGATGCAAATCCCAGGTCCAGTACGTTGCTCCCGGTCACCTCGATCGTCCCGCCGCCAGCCCCAATTTGGATGCCGGCAAGGGGCAAATAAAGCTGCACCGATGCCCCGGTGCTCCGGAGGGTGCCGCCCGAGATGGTGATGGGTCCGCCGCCGAGCGCGAACTCGTTGTTAATGCTCACCGTGCCGGCGGTGATGTTCAGCGGCCCTTGGAAGAAGGAATTGTGGCCATCCTCCAACGAGAGCGTGCCCGTTCCGGTCTTGGTCAAGGTGTTGCCGTTGTCGCTAGTGAGGGATGCAAATCCCAGGTCCAGCACGTTGCTCCCGGTCACCTCGATGGTCCCGCCGCCAGCGCCGATGGTGATGCCGTCATACCAATAAGGCTGCACCAAGGCACCCGTGCTGCGCAGCGTGCCGCCCGCGATGGTGATCGGTCCGTTGCCGAGCCCGTACTCGTCGTTA
>Ga0105047_10007513_pt1 | contig 18355 bp, 13 predicted proteins | sample MAT04_FD_78384 | JGI IMG/M metagenome (GOLD analysis project Ga0105047, IMG submission 78384) | Freshwater microbial communities from Lake Fryxell liftoff mats and glacier meltwater in Antarctica - MAT-04 (megahit assembly) | ecosystem: Environmental > Aquatic > Freshwater > Ice > Liftoff... | reverse complement strand
GTATCATCGGCACGGTCATCGGGCTAGTGATGATCCAACTGCTCAAGAATGGGCTGGCTATCAACGGCATCACCAGCGACGCCACCATTGTGGTCATCGGTAGCATTCTGATTTTCGCCATTCTGGTGAACAATCTGATACAACGTCTACGCAAGACCGAGTGAGAGATTCGTCTCCGCTCGCAAATTTCGTTTGTTTATATGCACAAAGAGGAGCAAGACAATGCGTAAGGCAATTTTTGTTTTGGTCGCTGTTCTGCTGATTGCAACGATGCTCTCTCCTGTCGTTGCACAGGAAGAGCGGTGGGATGGTGCGGATGATCTACCCGTGAATCCGCTGGCGTGCCCGGTTGCCGAAGGCGCGATTGCCCCGGAAGCCACTGAAACCGCGATGGATATGCCCGAATACAACGGCGGTCAGCCGACCGACGCCCCCGATCTCGCCGGTCAGCCGATTGTGCTGGTTGACGTTCCGAAGTTGATCGGCATCGGCTACTTCGATGCGACGTATCTTGGTATGCAGCAGGCGGCGGAAGAATTGGGCAACGTCACCGTCATTCAGGGCGGCACGACGGAAGCGAACATCGACGATCAGGTCGCGGCTATTGAGAACTACATCGCCGGCGGCGATGTCAACGGTATTCTGTTTGCCGCCAATGACCCGGTAGCGATTTCGCCTGTGCTGACCCGTGCCCTCGAAGACGGTCTGCATGTTGTCGGCTATGATGCTAACTCGACCCCCGAAGCCCGCGAGTGGTTCATCAATCAGGCGGAATTCAACGGTATTGGCAAGGCGATGATCGACAGCCTCGTGGAAGAAAAGGGACCCGATGCCAGCTTTGGTATCGTTACCAGCACCTTCACGACCCCGAACCAAGCGCGCTGGATCGCCGAAATGTGGGCGTATGCGAGCGACTGCTATCCCGACATGATGTGGCTGGAAACCCTCGAAGCGCAGGAAGATTCCGTCCTGTCCTTCAACCAAGCCAACACCCTGATCAACAAGTACGGTGAAGACCTCGATGGTATCTTCGGCATGACCAGCGTGGCAACGCCGTCCTCGGCGGACGCCGTGACGCAGGCGGGACTGTGCGGTCAGGTCGCGGTCGTTGGTCTGGCGACCCCGAACGCAATGAAGCCGTATGTCAACGATGGTTGCGTGCAGTCGGTCGTGCTGTGGAACCCGATTGACCTCGGCTACGCATCAGTCTACGTGACCCGCGCAATTGTCGATGGCGAATTTGCTCCGGGCGACACTAGCGTCAGCGCCGGTCGTCTGGGCGAACTGCAGGTCGTGAATGGCAGCGAAATCCTGCTGGGCGCGCCCTTTATCTTCAACGCGGAAAATATCAACGATTTCGACTTCTAAAATACAGCGGGGTGCAGTTTTTACAGACCGCACCCCGCTGACCTCAATCGTTGTGTCAAGCGAGGTCAGTGTCTCCAACTCACCACTAGACTTCTGACAATCCAGCCTTATCCATACCACCCATGTCTCGGAACTCAGCACCGCGTGCCAGTGAACTGCCAGAACCCGATTTCCTCATTGAACTCGACGATCAGCGTGATCATAAGTGTGGATTCCAACGTAACCGTAGAATAGAAAAACGGTGAGTACGAGAGACTTGCTGTTTTTTGCATCCTTTCCTCCGTAGAAAAATCCAACGTAACTTGAGAAAAGCGCCAACTTTCCAGCGTAACTTGAGAAAAAGTCGAGATCATGGTGGAGCAAGCACTCTGAGACAGATAGAGCAGCGACTTTGAGATGACGAGCGAAACAAACGCCCGTCTTGTATCACACCTTTTCTACATTTCTGCTGGAAAAATCGGCTTTTCCACAGTTACGTTGGAATTCACACATGAGCGGCTCTCCAGATATGCCAGCAGCTCGTCCCGACAAACGATGAGGCTTCGAGTGCTGATTCCATCAAGACTTACGAACGTGTGGATGGTCTGTCTGTGGAGCAGTTTGTAAACATAGGTGCCGATCACGGTGGCGATCCAGTCATTGATAAGCAAGTGCTGGTAGTCCCGCATCCACGAGAGCGGCACACGATGCGCCCGGCACTGGGAGCGGGCGTTCTGACGGAGGTTCCAGTTCGAGCAGCGCCGGGAAGAGCAGTCCTTCCTTCGGCAGATACGGATACTTGCCGTCGCGCCCGTCGATGAATTGCCGCATCAGGTCAGAATCATCGGTATTTCCAATGCAGATTTGCCCGGAATCCGCGTGGTTACCCCCACTTCGAGATACGCTTCCAATTCGGCGACCGTGATAGGGAGGCTGTGCAGCACCGGAGCAGTGCAATTCTGTTGACAAGTTTTTCAAAATCATGTACAGTAAAAACATCTTATTTCACTGAATGAAAAAACATTTGTGAACACGTTTGTGCGCGGCAACAAAGACCTCATTAAAGCCATCAATCGCAACCTGATCCTGAATACGGTCAGGCGACATGGGGCGCTGTCACGCACGCAATTGACCGAAATTTCCCGGTTGAGCATGGGTTCGGTGTCGCAGATCACGCAAGAACTCATCAAAGATGCATGGTTGTTAGAGGTTGGCGAAGGGGATTATACGGGTGGACGGCGGCAAACGCTGCTGCGTCTCAACCCGGATGCGGGCTGTGCTATCGGGCTAAAGCTGATGGAACATCGCATTGTCTGCGCTCTAACGGATCTCGAAGCCAAAGTCTTGCGTTATCAAGATGTTCCCATGCCCGCCGATCACGATCCGGCTGTGATCGCCAACGCATTAGCCGATGCCGTCGATGCAACAGTGAGCGCATCGGGCATTGACCGCCACAAGTTACTCGGCGTCGGGGTGGGCGTGGCGGGGGTGACTTATCCACAGCTTGGGGTTGTCCATTATTCGCCCTATCTCGGCTGGCGTGATCTGCCTCTGGCAGAACTTATGCGGGTGCGGCTGCATCTGCCCGTTTATATTGAAAATGACGTGAATACCCTGACGTTGAGCGAACAGCTTTTCGGCGCGGGACGTCATATCAATAACTTTGTTGTCGTCACCATCGGACGCGGCATCGGAATGGGTATGGTGATTAATCATCAACTCTATCAAGGCGCAAAAGGTGGCATGGGAGAGTTCGGACACATCACATTTGACGCGGCGGGTCCTATTTGCACCTGTGGTAAGCGTGGGTGTCTGGAAGCCTTCGCTGCTGATCCCGCTGTGATTGCCTATGTGCGCCAGTCGCGCTCAGCGGAAGACGCTCCGCACACGCTCGAAGATGTGCTGGCACTGGCAGACTCAGGCGATAAGCTGGCGCGGGCGGCACTCAAGCGCAGCGGCGAAATTTTAGGCATTGGCTTATCTACGATCATCAATTTGTTATGTCCGTCCCTGTTGATCATCAGCGGGGAGGGCGTGGTCGCGGGTCATTATCGCATTGCACCCATGATGGACGCACTGCGGGCGCACACCTTCAATGGGTTGCTAGACGATGTACAGGTGATTGTAGAAGCTACCGACGATCATGCGTGGGCGCGGGGCGCGGCGAGTTTGGTGATCGGCAAGCTGTTCGAGTCGCCGCTCGTCGAGGCGGGCGTTTCGTTTTAGTTTTTTTGGCAAAGATTTTTCACTGGATGAAGTAAGATGACGTGGCAGACCGGTTGGAACAAATGGAAATGGGTGCTGTTTTTTCTTGCGCCCAGTTTGAGCGGACTTTCGATCTTCATTTTGCTGCCGATCCTCACCTCGTTCACACTGGCATTTCAGGATTGGAACTTGCTGTCGCCGCCCGAATGGATCGGCTTGGCGAACTTTCAAGAAATGTTCGCGGACGCTGCTTTTTGGAGCGCCCTGCGTTATACGCTCACCTTCATCGTGTTGTACATTCCGTCGGTCTTTATCCTCGCGTTGGGTTTAGCAGTGCTGCTCAATCAAAACATGCGCGGCGTGTTGGTCGTTCGTACAGCGACTTTCTTGCCCGTCGTCGCTTCGTGGGTAGTCGTCTCGCTGATCTGGAAATGGATTTTCAACCCGCAGTATGGGCTGATTAACCCGATCTTGAACCTCGTTGGTATTCAAGCCCCTGCATGGTTGTTCGAGCCGGGCGCGGCATTGGTCGCCATTGTGATCACGAGCGTGTGGAAAGACCTCGGCTATGTCGCGGTAATGTATCTGGGCGGTTTACAGGCAATTAACGACACATTTTACGAAGCCGCCAAAATCGACGGCGCAAATCCCCGCCAGCAATTTTTCCGCATCACCCTACCCCTGCTGACACCGACCATGTTTTTTGTCTTGATCATCCTGCTCATCAACTCGTTTCAGGTCTTCGATCAAGTGTGGTTGATGCCGATGCGGGACAGCGCCGCAGATCGTCAGGTGGAAGTGCTGGTGACAGAAGTCGTGAAAAATGCGTTTAGCTACAACCGCATGGGTTATGCCTCTGCGATGTCGTGGGTGCTGTTCGCGTTGATTTTTGTCATCACGTTTGTGCAGCTTCGGATGCAAAAGCGGTGGGTGTACTATGAATCTGAGTAGATCGCCTTCCCTCCCCATTCGCACGAATACGTCGACACCTGCACGTATCTCTGTGCGGCGAGTGCTGCTGTATGCTGTGATGATTGCGCTGGTTGCCATTATGGTGATCCCGTTCGCGTGGATGCTGAGTACCTCCCTCAAAGCGCAGCAGTACATTCTCGAAACGCCGCCGCGCCTGTTCCCGAATCCGCTTACCATGGAGAGCTATACCGGACTTGCCGAGCGCATCGACTTAGCGCGGGTCGTCTTTAATAGTGGTTTTGTCGCTATCGCCACCACCATCGGGCAAATCGTGATCTCCGCGATGGCTGCCTATGCCTTCGCTCGGTTGCAGTGGCGCGGACGGAATCTCGTATTTACCCTCTATCTGGCGACGATGATGGTTCCCTCGGTCGTGATGGTCATTCCGCAGTTTATCCTGATCCGTCAATTGGGTTGGGTCAATACTTACACCGCGCTGATCGTGCCAAGCCTATTCAATGCCTTCGGTACGTTCCTGCTGCGCCAGTCCTTTTTAGGGCTGCCCAAAGATTTTGAGGAAGCGGCATTCGTTGACGGTGCGAATCCCTTCACGATCTTCTTTCGAATCATGTTGCCGCTCAACATGCCCGCTATTGCGACGCTAACCGTCCTCAGTTTCATGGGGTCGTGGAACAGTTATCTATTCCCGCTGTTTGTTGCCCGGAAAGAGGAAGTCATCACGCTGCCCGTCGCGCTGGGTGTGTTGCAAGCGGGACCGCGTGCGCTCACAGAATGGAATCTCGTCATGGCGGGCGCAGTCATCACCGTACTGCCCATTCTGATCGTTTACCTGCTGGCACAAAAGTGGTTTGTTCAGGGCGTCGTGTCCAGCGGGATCAAAGGCTAGGTTGCTCTCGCAACGATTTAGGTTGCGTTTTTCTAGACAAAGGAAATTTGCTATGTTTCGTAAACTCTTTTTAGTCGGTTTGCTCGTACTAGCGATTGGGATTGTCCCCGCGCTGGCACAAACCACGACGGTTCGTTATTTCACATTTTCTGCTGCGCCGGATCACTTAGAAGATTTGGACACGATCATCGCTGCGTTTGAAGAAGCCAACCCGGATGTCAATGTGGAAGTCGAAACCGCGCCGTTCGCTGATTACTTCACTCTCCTGCAAGCGGACATCGTTAGCGGGGATGCGCCGGACGTATTCGAGTTGAATTACGAAAACTTCGTCACCTATGCGGCAAATGGCACGATGCTCGACCTCAGCAGTTATCTCGATGCTGCCGCGCCGTTTTATCCCCGTGCGCTCGAAGCCTTCCAATATGAGGGCGTCCAGTTGGCGCTTCCTGCGACCTTCTCCACCGTGTTGATGTTCTACAATGCCGACCTGTTTGACGCGGCAGGCATCGATTACCCGACTGTCGATTGGACATGGGACGATGTCCATATCGCCGCGACAGCGATCCGCGCTCTGGGTGATGATACATGGGGAGTCTATTCAGGTGTGCAGTTCTGGGAGTTCTACAAAAAAGCTGCTCAAAACGGCGAATGCCAGTTCTTCAACGAAGATATGACTGAATCGACCATCAATTCACAGGCGTGTGTTGATACGCTCAATATGATGACCAGCTTCATGACGGACGGACTCATGCCGACCGCTGCACAGTTGTCGGGCGTCTCTGACGGTGATCTGTTCGCCAGCGGCAAACTCGGCATGATCGTGACGGGCATTTGGATGATCCCCGCGTTCAGCGAAGCGCCTTTCAATTGGGATGTCGAAGTCGAACCGATGATCAACCAGCACGCGAATCACTTCTTTGCTAATGGTGTTGCGGTCAGCGCGACCACCTCTGTCCCCGAAGCTGCCGCAGCATGGGCGCAGTTCCTCGCCAGCAGCGAAGTTGCCGCAAATGTCCGCGTCGAATCGTCTTGGGAACTACCCGCACTCAACGAACCCGCTTATTTCGAGAGCTATCTATCGCAAACACCACCCGCTAACCGCGCCGCCGTGTTCACCGCGCTCGAAAATCCGGTTACGCCGCCCGTGATTGTGCGGCAGAGCGAAATGCAGGACACCGTGAACGCGCTGATCACCCGCGTGGTCGATGGCGAAATTACCGCACAAGAAGCCCTCGATCAAGCGAAGGTTGAACTTGATGCGCTGATCGCGCCCTAGTAAGTAAACAAGCGATTTGCACTGTTGGGAGCAGATTTGCTCCCAACGCCGCCCCTCTCTAAAAGGACAAGCTATGGCTCACATCATCCATACCCCATTGGGGCAAGAACACCCCTATGAACAACTTCCCGAAGAACGTTTTCCCCGTAAACCATTAGCAAATCAACCATTTAGTGTCGGAATTGTCACGCGCCCGCCGGGAACAGTTCAGCATGTGCGGGTGCTGCTTTCCGTTGATGGGAACGATCTACCCCCGGTAGAAGCTGTTCCTCTGCCCCACTGGCAGCAGGAACAAGAACACGGAGTCGGCGCGGAATTTCTTGAACGGATTGTCCGCACCGAACAGGATGTCTGGCGGGCTGAACTCACTGCGCCGCCGCAGGGGGCAACGCTCACCTATATGCTTGAAGCTGATGGCGAACGCGCCGCCGCTTATGCCCTCACGGGTGAAGCATGGGTAACCGGCGGTTCGTATAGCCTTGAGGCGGGCGTGATCACCTTTCAGCGTGAGTCCGCCACCGCACCTAACACGACACTCTCAAACCTGAACACGATTGAATGGCTGACCAATGGTGAGCGGGCAAGCCGCGTCCGCTTGACGTTCAATGCACACCCCGATGAACGGTTCTATGGATTAGGCGAACGCTATAATGCCTTGAATCAGCGCGGGGAAATTCTCGATGTGCGCTGTTACGAGCAGTACAAATCGCAGGGCAAACGCACCTATATGCCCATCCCGTTCTTGCTCTCATCAGCGGGATTTGGCTTGTGGGTCGAAAGTTCGCGCTGGATGCAGTTTGATCTGTGCGCTACCGCGTCAGAAATCTGGACGCTTGAAGCCGACCTTAATGCGGATCAAATGTTGCGCGTTCACCTCTTTGCCGACGCCGATCCGTTAGGGATTATCCGCCAGTTCACGCTGAAAACGGGTAAACCCGTACTGCCGCCCCTCTGGTCATTCGGCTTGTGGATGAGTGCCAACGAATGGAATTCGCAAGCGCGAGTCGAAGCCGAAGTCAAAGCCTCATTCGATCATGACATTACGCCATCTGTCATCGTCATTGAAGCGTGGAGCGATGAAACCACGTTTTATATCTGGAATGAGGCACAGTACACGCCCAAACCCGGTGATCAAGCCTTTCGCTACAGCGATTTCACTTTCCCGTCTGGCAGCAAATGGACAAACCCCAAAGCGATGGTTGATGCGCTGCACGTGCAGAACATCAAATTGATCTTGTGGCAGATTCCCGCCCTCAAAGCAATTGATCAGCCCCACCCACAGCACGACGCTGACCGCGCTCATTTTGGCGGACAGGGCTACGGCGTCCATGAACCTGACGGATCGCTGCATACCATTCGCCCGTTCTGGTTTCGGGGCGGTTGGCTGTGGGACGTGACCAACCCCGCCGCGCGGGAGTGGTGGCTCAACAAACGCGCCTATCTGCTGGATGACATTGGCATTGACGGCTTTAAAACTGATGGCGGCGAACATCTGTGGAGTACCGGAGTTGTATTTGCCGATGGGCGAACGGGCGCTGAGGTGTTGAACGAGTATCCGCGACTGTATTCTCACGCCTATTATGATTTCGCCACTGCCCGCCGCGAAGCGATCACGTTCAGCCGCGCGGGTTTCACCGGATCACAAACTTCGCCCGCTCATTGGGCGGGTGACGAAAATTCGACGTGGGATGCATTCCGGCATTCGATACTCGCGGGCTTATCGGCGGGCATATCGGGCATTCCGTTCTGGGGGTGGGATATTGGTGGTTTTAGCGGGGCGCTCCCTTCAGCAGAACTCTATTTACGCGGGGCTGCAATGGCGGCATTTTGCCCGATCTTCCAATATCACGCCGAATACAACGCGCATCGCACCCCATCGAATGATCGTACCCCGTGGAATATGCAAGCGCGGACAGGTGACGAGCGTGTAATCCCGATCTTTCGCTTTTTGACGAACGTGCGCCATAACCTGATGCCGTACATCTGGCAGGAGGCACAGCATAGTGTCGCCAGCGGTGAACCGATGATGCGAGCGGTCGCGTTGACCGATCCACGCGCCGCTGATACGCAGTATTTTTTCGGGCGTGATCTGCTGGTGTGTCCGGTGACAGACCCCGATGTGACCCGTGTTTCGATCTATTTGCCCGCGGGTGAATGGCGTGATCTGTGGACAGGTGCGGCGTACAGCGGCGGCACAACGATCCCGATGGATGCGCCATTGGAACGTATACCTGTGTTCGTGCGGGCAGGAACGCGGATTCCAGTACATTTTGGCACGGGCGGTCAGCTAGGCGATTCCGTCCCGTTGTCCGAAGTGGCTAACGCGGAACTCCATTTCGAGTAAGGGTCAATGCATAGCAAACGGCAGAAAACGCACGCTAAGATGCTTCACAGAATGTCCCTTCTGTGAAGCGAAATGGTGAATTTGTGTGGTTTCCAAGAGAGGTAAGCCATATTTTTACCCAGATTATCTTGGTGAAAATGTTTTAAGAAAGGTTCTCACCGGTTTTCACGCCACAACCATTGGCACTCTCTCGATCTAGTGATCCCAAATGGCAACTTTCTGGGGGGTTTATCAGCTTGCTTCACAGTAGATTCAAAAGATGAAGCACCTTAGCGTGCGTTTTCTGCCGTTTGCTATGAAATGACCATGATAACGTGCCAGCTTTTTGTAACGGAGGACAGTTTGCTCAATATTGATGCCTTGCACCTCAAAATCGGGTCTGAACTTCGGACGCATGAAGACAGCTTGAAGTTGCTCCATGATCTTTTCGGTTGAAATAAGCTCTGCATAGCTTCGCCCAACGGCATCCAGTACCGCTAAAGGTTTACACCCACGTAGAAAGGCAGAGATGAAAACATTGTTGTCGATAACAACGGTGATCACGCCTCATCCGTTTTCGCTAACGTTTCTTTTGCCCGCTCCTCAGCCCGCATCATCTTGATCTCCTCGTTGACGAGACCCATGACTTCATCGTCTGAAAGCGACCCATATTTTTCAGATGCTGCTTCACTGACAGCTTTTGCCGTCTCGCTAAGCCGCTCGTCTCGTAGCAGATCAAACACTTTTGCTTCATCCGCCAATGCTTGAGGAATACGAATGGTCAGCTCTACAAAGGGCATGATTCAGTTCCTTTAACCTCTACTTGGCTTTGATTATAAGGCAAACTCGCTCGATGAACTTAGAATAGCGACACGACGGTCATTAGTATCTGTCACTGCCCTATCCTTCTCTCCCCTGACCTTGTACCACGCTGTTGAAAACGGTTTTCAAATCGCTCCGTTATTGTATGCCAGCATTCCTCGACAATTTGGATAGTTCGAGCAGCCCCAGAATTTATTACCCGCATTCGCGCCGCTTTTCGCGGTGCGGAGAATCATCTCATTCCCGCATTTTGGGCAGCGCGGCGATTCACTCCCTGGTGCAGCAACAATAGCAGGTTGAGGCGCTATAGACGGTTGTGCGACCTTAACAGGGATAACATTGGTTGGTGGCGCGATGGTGACTGCTGATATTTTGAGATACGGCGCAAGCTGTGCGGCGATTTCTTCGACCACATACGCCCGCTTGACAGGCACATGAATCAGGGGCAAGTCTGCTGCGGCAAATACCCCGTCTACGAACACATCACGCGCCTGCCGATCCTCACGCTGGTGACTCTTATCGTCCAGTTCGATCCCGACCAGCGGTTGCATGGTCACTGAGTCGCACAGCAAGAAATCGACATGCTTGCGATCAATCTTGTTGGTGTAGATGCGATACTTGCTGGCATCATCCCCTTTCTTGACGTAAAACACATCGCCAAGTGCAACCTTCGTGATGATCACGGCGCGTCCAGCAACTGCCGCTTTCAGCGACTCGTAGAAATGGAGTTCAGCGAGTGAGAGGAAGTGATCGCGCAGGTGATAGGGAAACTCGGCTGACGGAATCGCCGCGCTTTCGCCTTTGCCCTCCCCTGCGAGCAGATCAACGATGAAGTCCACTACTTGATCGGCAGATTCAGGCGACAGTCCAATAGTACGAAGCAGACCGCGCAGCATTCCAAATTTCTTGTCAGAGGACATGTATTCCCCTACGCCGACTTCACGCCGACAACAGCATACTCAACGCCCCTTGGATTGCTCATATGCTTCGAGGCATCGAGGATTTCCATACCGACGAGACTGCCATCCTCCGCGTAATCGAGAATCACGCCCGGCTTATCTTCGTCGCTTTCGGCAATCGTCGCATCGTTGAACAGGATTCGCAGCACATCCACACTGGCGTCATACGTCACTTTCATGATTCATCGCTCCAATACTTCTCGATCTTGCTTGTGCGATAGACAGTGACGACCGTCAGCGGATCGGTGTTCTCAACAAGGACACGCACCACATACAGCTTACCGTCAATTTCGACTTTCGATTGATACGCTTTGCGGTTATTGTGAGCATCCACTATCTGCCCCGGCGACTTCATAACCCCTTGCAGCACGTCAAGGGGAATACCGCGCCGTTTGGCTTCCTCGCGGGCGTGATCAGTAATGTGATAGCCCGTTTCGCTCACTTGATCTTCCCTCCTCGCCACATCCTATTCGACTTTGACTCCTGTGTGCAACAGTTGAAAACCGTTTTCAACTGCTGCTACACAATAAAATAACTCATCTCACTTGCACTAGAGAGCCTAGCTTGAGCGCAAATTTAGGTTCAAACGCACATTACTCTTCGTACTCTATTCCATTCATTACCATCCAACCATCATCGAAAAGATAATTGGTGATCTGATATGCAGGGTTATGGATACAGTAAAGCCTAGGAGTCGAGATCGCTTTTTCAACGACATAAAGCCAAAAGGCTGCGCCTGCTTCACGTGCCTTCTCATATTGAGAGCTGCTAATTGAGGCAGGGCTTGAGTTATCCCAACTGCCAGAAAGAGATTTCACCTCGATATAGCGTACAACCCCATCCTCATCGACTGACATCACATCGAAACCTTCGTTGTTGTGATGCTGTTCTTGAGGACTTCGGTTATTCGCTTCCTCAAACGCCAGTACAATGTAAATCCCCGCTCGGTCAACATTAGCGCGGTGTTCAGCGACAGTAGGGTCTATTTCCTTAGCTTCGTCCGAACCTTGAGTCACATAGGAACGTAGAATCCCTCGTGACCGTTGACCCTTTGGTCGTTTCTCGGAGGTTTGTGGTTTGGGCATTTGTCCCGGCATATTTTCGTCATGCTTGCGGACATCTCCATTAACGTGTTCCGTGGCTGGGTCATGCCCTGCCCTACTTGAGCTATGTTCTTGTTGAGGCGTTTCTGGACGCGTCTGTTCAGTGTGATCTTCGCTGGTTTGCGTGTCTTCGTCTATTTCTCCTGACGCTATGTCCACTGCTTCTACATCGTCATCTGTGGCATCTGTTGTATGCACCAGATCAACTTCGTCTGTAAAAGGCTTGTCCCAATCAGGCTCTGTTTCTATCGATGGCTCAATATCAGCAATTTGCACTGTTTCAAATTCGTTCGGGTATCCAGATATATCAAGCCTCTGTTGGGCTTCCTCAACCGATGCAGCTTTCAGGATGCCTTCGATAATCAGACTGGTTTTTCCTGACAACTTTAGGGCATAAGCCATTTCACGGGCAATATGAATATCAATGTTTTTATGCTGGGGGCAGTAAAAAAGCGTTGTTTCTTCTTCCGACCATAAAGCGGCTACGCTCTCAGCGGGGGAGATAGCATTCTCAAATCCTTTAAGCGCGAACTGCAAAACCAATCGACTGGCTTGTTTTATGCTGAAATCAGCGAAAAGCCCGTTGATCCAGTTTCCGGTATCACGCTTATTTTCAGTATCCACAACCCGTTTAAACAGGAATTTGCGTTGCTGAATCCGTGCCAGGTATTCCTGATCGACGGCAGGATCATCGCATTCAACAAGACGAGCGCGTAACACTTCGCTCAACGTTCTCACGCCTGCTGCTTCTAACCCTTTCCATTGCTCTTCCCAAATCGGAATGATGTTCGCGGCAATACGTTCATCAAATTTCCCTGCAATTTCGGGGCGATCCTCAAAAAGCAAATCAATCGGCTTGCTCAGAATGTCATTCCGATTTGGGAAGCATTGACTCTCGGACAACATTTCCGTTATTGAGCGGCGTTCTACCTTGCCGTCAGACAACTGTTGACCGAAATCTCGCCAGCAGCGATAAACAATATCCTTTTCAGCAGGTTCGAGTTCTTTCCCTACAAACTTCAATTCGATTTCACTAAGGACCCAGCAATAATCGCCAAAGTCGGGAGATGATTTCACTTTGAGAGAGTCTAGTAAGTTAGAGTATCTGCGCCATTGACTGGGAAGTGTTACCCGATATGCGCCAAAAGGATGTTCACTCCAGAACACCCTATCTGGTGATGTATAGTGTTTATTGACCAATAGGCAGGGAAAATCACGAAGTTTTTCAACCCAATCCCCTTTTGGCTCATCATTGAAGAACTCATAGACCTCGTTCCTGACAGACAGTGGTTTTTCAAAGCAGCGTTTCAAATGCTGTACAACAAATCGTGGGGGAATATCATTTTGAACCTTAAGAAGCCTGATTAAGTCAGCTCCTTTGGTCTGTATCGGACGAGAGAGTCCTAGAAACAAAGCGTCCGATTCGTTGAAAAGGTAGTCACGAAAGCTGCTGAACAACTCATTAGGCTTAACCCAACGAGGGAGAAGCGTGTCATGCTGTTTAGCGGGCAACCATGCACTGTACATCAATGTTTGTAGTTGCCCTTCACTTAACTTTGTACCTGCGGCGACCCGCTCCGCCAGCAAACTGAAGCCCATTTCGACAATTGCGAATGATGAATCAAAATTGTTGATTGAGGTGGTCACTGCTTGCAGTCGCTTTATAATGTCAACGGTTCGGGCTTGTTCCGCGACCCCCAACCACACATACAAATCATGGATCGATTTCAAGTCTGGTTGAACAGCGATCAGCACCTCTTCGCCAAGAATTTTTTGCACGTCTTGCGAAAAATAGACCTGCGATGGTTTTGCTGGTGTTTTATTGGAGCATTCGATCAATTTTAGACCTGCAAGAATCGGATGAAGTTCAGCTTCATGATCCCGCAGAGTCCCTAACTGTCTAGCAAGTAGATGGACGAGCTTCCTTAGCTGTTCCCGCGTCAAATCAATCTCGAGCTCAAATCGTTTTGGAACTTCGTATTTCACATAATTGATAAAACTTAGTTCCTTGACGCCCAGTCCACGAAGTACACGCCCTGCATGTCCCGTTGCATTAAGGTCAATGAGTGTTGCAATTCCCAAAGGATCATCAAAATCTGCCGCGATGTAAAACCCATCTGAAAACGGATAGAGTTCACCCGCCACAGGAAAAATCGGCAAAGTGCGTATTCTCTGTTTATAGGTAGAATACCCGTAGATTCCAGTCTCGTGGGCATCAAAAAATTTAAACAGACGCGGCAAATCGAACTGATTCGCTTTCCAAAGTTCTGGCAAATCTGTACGTGCTTCCAAAGTAGTGATTGCATTAGCTACAACGAATCGATGGACGAGCCGTTCGGGTATCGGCTTCCTTGAGTCGCTGTCTGCATCATTGATCCAGTGCAGCCACCAGAAAATTTTCTGAACGTCCTCATCACCCGCATACACATCTCTAGGCAGGAGCAAATTTCCTGCATCATCCAAAATAATGGCGCAGCCCCGAAGTTTTTCAGTTTCAGCTTCCTGATTAGACTGAGAACTCTTATTCCTCAGGTTTTCGAGCGCCGCCCAGAGAATTTCCCACGGCGCTGTGGTTTGCAAAGCGGGAATAACTTGGCTGATATGGGTTTGTTTATCTAGCCCAACTGTGTGCAACTGTACTACGACATCCTCTATCGTCAGGCGTCGTGCGCCAAAAATTAATAGTAAGGGGTGATAGGTGATGAGTTCTTTATCAACGATAGTGTCAAGCCCTAGCGCCTCGAAAATCGAGAGCGCATCCCATTCGTAGAGAATGCGGGCATCAACTCCCCTCACCCATGTATTTTGTGTAGTGTAGACAATGTTGCTATCGCGCACAGCATCGAGGACTGGTTTCCATAATTCTTTGAAAACATCATCAATGGGATCGCTGAGGCTGCACTGGTAAATGCTGTTGAGCAGTTTCCATAACCGTTGATACCCAAAAACTTTGAGCTTCTCGAATTCTCGCACAATGATCCGCGCTACTGTCCGCACGGCAGCGCGATTCCACCGGGTTTGGTACTCGTCGTCGAAAATGATCCTTTTTCGATCTTTAAGTAGGTAAAAATCCGCGTTGATGTGAAATGTGAGCTTAGTCGTTTCTTGTGTAGGCAGCACGGCAAACAGGCGATATTCCTTCAACTCATGCTCAGGAATCGCAATGCTCACGCGGCTGTGTTTCTTGTCCTCGATAATCGTTGGATACTGCGAACGCAAACGCTGCGACTCGTCCTCAAAATCACCCTGCAAAATCATCCATGTTGACACCGTACCATTTTCATCAACAAGCAACTCATTTGCGTCTTTGTCAGCGAGGCGGGTGACATGATGAACAACTTTCCCTGCCCGCCGCACTTCCAGCTCGGTTAATTGTTTGAGAAACAGTGCCGCGAACGAAACCGCTTTACAGATCGTGTCTTGAAATTCATCCAGCTTGCTTACATCGAATGTTTGCTGCTTGAGGCGCATTCGTAGCGGGGATTCGGGATTAGTCGCGTATGGGAGACGGAACTTTGTGCCTTGGGTAACAACATTGTCGTCTACCTCGATATTGTTCTCGTCTCGTTCGGGGAAAAAACGCCAATGCTGCCCACTCGACCGGATTTCAGGGCAGTCCGTGATTTGATAGACCGCCGTGAAACCGATCCCGAATGCGCCGGTTGTGTCTCGCTCATTGCGTTTATCCCCGCTGTTGACATCGAGCATTCGCTCAAAATCGCGTTGGCGGAACACGCCATCATTCATCACCCACAGCGCATTGTCACGAATGTCAAAAATGATCTTGCTGGCGGCGGATTTCCCCTCATCGTCGCGCACATCATCCGCGTTTTGAATCAGTTCATACGCCAGCGTGTCGTAGCCTTGAAGTTCACGCAGATTGCTTTCGAGCGTGCCTAGCAGACTAACTTTTTGACTGAGATACCGTGCCATGTGGGGCTGCCTTTTGTCAGTTCAATGATTGTCGAAGTATATTTAGTTGCGATTGAACACTTTGGTGCGACCTTGGGTTTATTCCAGCCCTGTTTGTGCATCAACATCGGCTTCGTCAAGTGGCTCTTCAACCGCATTTCGCAGCCACACGGGATCGAACTGGGTATTCGACTCCGCTGTAATCTCGATGTGCATCGTCACACGGTCTGACTTGTCCACGAGGTTCTGTACTGCCCGCATCACCTTGAAGATACGCGCCTTATCCGCTGTTGCCACGAGCCGATAGCGCTTCTTGGACTGTGCGGTAGGAACAGAGGCAGATGGTGGCGCTATTGTCGTGCTGCCTTCGTCAACCTGTCCAGGGATAGGCGCTGGTGTGAACGTCGCCACCACAGGCGGCACATACGTGACCTCACGCGCGGCGTCCGCGCTGAGTAATACGCCGCCGTCGAGGTCGATTTCATCGATCCGCAGCGAACGCTTGAGATACACATACTCCCGGTTCGGGAATTGAAAACCGTTTTCTCCCACCTGCCACACCGAACTGTAGCCGAATTTCTCATCCTGCACGCCGCGCTGAACTGCGTTGACCACTGCATCGGCTGAGGTCAAGCGCGTGAAATTGAAGAACGAGAAAAACCAGTTGGTAATATCCGCCGTCTTGATGACCTGCGACTCGTTCAAGCTCGTCAGTGCGATCAGTTTGTCGGGGGTCACGCTGTCAAACACCTGCTTGCCATCCCGCAGAGCGCCCATCACGCGATCATGCAGCGACGTTTCATTCCGACTCTGCAATTCGATGATCCGCCATGAGTACATCGTTTGTTCTGCAATGGGCAGCGCGATCCGGTCATATAAGCTGAGCATCCCGCGTTCAAGCCGATCTTTCGCATTGTTGAAACGCGCTTTCAACTCCTGCTGATCAACGTTGTAATTTTTGACCTGTCGTGTCAGCGCCTCGATTGCCATCAACTCGCGGGCGGCGTTCAGACTGTTGTCCCGTGCCATATAACCCGGAAGCGCAAACACAAGGCTGTTCTTGTAATCTCGCCGTGAATTTCCTGCATATTCGAGCCACTGTGTGAGCTTTGACCGTAGCGCCGTTTCATCTGACCCGGCATCCCACTCGAACGGCAAATACACCACTTGCAGCATTGGCACATGGTCGTTGACCATCCCCGTATGTTCGGGCCAGATGACCGCCCCTCGCGCATTCGTGAGCGCCGCTTCGAGCATTTTTCGGACGCGATTTTCGACTTCCCCGCCTTCTAGTTTGCGAATTTCCTCATCAATCAGCTTGTTCAAATTCGGCTGAATATCGAAGCGGTAGCGCCGACCTGTGTAATGCAAGTGGAGCGTTTCACTTCGCAAATCGTTGAGCGCCGTCGTCAAAATCATGCGATCCAGACCGGGAACTGTCGCCGCTTGAATCAAGTCGCTTTCGAGGACGCCGCGATCTTCCCCTTCCCGTGACCCGAACGAGTACAGCATTGCCCCCGTTGCAAGGCGCGTGCCGACGCGAAATCGCTGTAACGCGGGGCTGTCCGACGCGATCCGTCGATCTACCCGCGCTGCCCGCGCATCCATACCGATCAAGTCCGCATTGAGGACGGACGTATAATTTTCGCGTTCGCCCACCTGCGTGAAGAAGGCATTGCGCGTATTCTCTCCCTCGAGCGGCACATCCCCCGCGCCGATCAATGGCTGCAAATCGCGTCCGCGTTCCCACAAGTCATAGACCACACTGGCGAGAAATTGCAGCGCCCCGCGTGTCCGTTGATAGCTGGCGAGTGTCCCCCAGCGGTGATACATCAAGTCGAGCAAATCCGGGTGAAACGGATAGCTTTCCATCACCCGTTCTGCGAATCGTTCCGCATCTTGCGCGATCTGGTGCTGATCGTCGTTCGACAATCCCCCCGCTGCTTGACGGGCTTTGCGGAACGATTCCGCATACGCCGCCGCCACCTGACGCGCCGCGCTTTCATCCCCCAACGCCTTGAACAAACGGCGCTGTACCACCCGCATCACTTCCGACCCGCTGACCGGTTCGCGCTTGGCATCCACCCGCGATACCAGATGATCGAGCGTCGTCAGCAAACTTTCCGCGCCCAACCCTTCACGGATGCTGGCTTGCAGCGAATAAACCATTGCCGCATTCCGCGATCCCGACACCGCTTCGGTCAAACTCTTGAGGAAAATCATCAACTGGCGACCCAACGTGCTTTCGCCCACCTGCACCGTTTGCGCCGCTTCGACGTGATTCAGCACTTCATCCAGCAGAATCAGCGCGGGCTTGCCGATTTCTCGCAGCAGTTGAGTCAACGCCTCGCCGCCGGGAGCGGTCATGTGTTCGTCATCATCGCGCACAATGTCGTAACCCGCCGTTCCACCCAGTTGATAGGCGATTTCACCCCACAGCGTATGAATGTGAATCCCGTCATCCGTTAGGCGACCCTGCCGCACGCGGAATCGCTCACACTGCACCGCCGCCACCGCGCATTGACCTAAATCGGGCAGGTCATCCAACGCGACTTGGGCGCGATTCTTGGTGACATGGTACAGCGCGAT
>Ga0105047_10007511_pt1 | contig 18358 bp, 16 predicted proteins | sample MAT04_FD_78384 | JGI IMG/M metagenome (GOLD analysis project Ga0105047, IMG submission 78384) | Freshwater microbial communities from Lake Fryxell liftoff mats and glacier meltwater in Antarctica - MAT-04 (megahit assembly) | ecosystem: Environmental > Aquatic > Freshwater > Ice > Liftoff... | reverse complement strand
GCTGCCCCGACCTGCGCCCGCCGCCAACGCCGATACAGCGTCACGGCAATCACCAGGTTCAATACATTCCAGGCTATGCCGTTGATGAAGGCGGCCTGGTAAGAACCGGTGGCGTCAAACACCCAGCCTGACATCCAGCCGCCCAGCGCCATGCCCAGGAGCGTGGCCATCAGCACCGTGCCGACGCGGGCGCCGGCTTCGGCCGCAGGGAAATGTTCACGCACGATGATGGCGTAGCTGGGCACGATGCCGCCCTGGAACAGGCCGAACAGCGCGGACACCACGTACAGTGACACCAGACCGTTGAACGGCAGGAACAGCAACAATGCCAAGCCCTGCAGGACTGAGCCCAGGATCAGTGTGCGCAGGCCGCCGATGCGGTCGCAGATGACACCGCTGACCAAGCGGCTGACGATGCCGCAGGCCAGCATCAACGACAGCATCTCGGCGCCGCGGGCCACGCCAAACCCCAGGTCACCGCAATACGCGACGATGTGCACCTGCGGCATGGCCATGGCCACGCAGCAGGCCACACCGGCCACGCACAGCAGCGTCTGCGCCATGGCCATGGACAAGCCGAAGGGGCGTGTGCTGGGCACCGGCCGCACCCACCTTGCGGGGCCAACACCAGCCCTGGTACCGGCTGAAGCGGCGCTGGCGGCCTCAGCCTCGGCCTGGACCTCAGCCTGTACCTCGGGGCTTGGCGGGCGCGGCCGCAGCCACAGCGCCAGCAGCGGCATCAACACGGCGCAGACCAGGCCCAGGCCGATGTAGGTCTGGCGCCAGCCCACCGCCTCGACCAGCGGCTGCACGATCGGCGGCCACACGGCACCGGCGAGGTAGTTGCCGCTGGCACAGATGGCCACCGCCACCCCGCGCCGCTGCACAAACCACAAGGAGGTGTCGGCCACCAGCGGCGCGAACGTCGCGGCACTGCCGCAGGCGCCGAGCAACACGCCGTGGAACAGCGCAAACACCCACAGGTTGGGCGACAGGCCCGCACCCACGAAACCCAGCCCCAAGCCGGCGGCGCCAAACATGACCACGGCCATCACACCGAAACGGTCAGCCAGCTTGCCCATGGCCACACCGCCCACACCAAAGCCGATCATCAGCAGCGTGTAGGGCAAGGACGCGTCAGCGCGGGCCACAGCAAACTCGGTCTGCACCGCCGGCAGAACCACGCTGACCACGTACATGGCGCTGCTGCCCAGCGTCATCAACGCCAGCACCACCAGCAAGCGGCGCCAGGCGTAGCGTGAATCCACCGCGTGCTGCGGCACGGCGAGCACCGTCACCTCAAGGCTTGACCGCACCCGCACCCGCACCCGCGCTGGCGCTGGCGCTGGCGCTAACGGCGGCTGGGGCCGCTGGCGCCACTGCGGCCGGCGCGACCACGATGACCTGAGCAGTGCCTCCCAGGCAGTTAACGCGTTCGCCATCGCCGCAGCGCGCGGCGTCGGGCGCGGGTGGGCGCAACTCGAGCTTGGCGCCTCCGGGTGGGGCCAGCAACGACAGAAAGATGGTCAGCGCCATGGCGATGGCCATGGCCACCATCAGCAGCTGGCGCCACAACGGCAGCTTGGGGAGGTCTTCAACAACGTACATGCCGTGATGATGGCCCAGACTGGCAAGGGTGCGGCTGTACACCGCGCGGTGGCAATCAAGCACCAAACCAACCCGCGCGGCAGGTCATCATTGCGAGCATGAACCAACACTTCTTATCGACCGCTCACCCGCTTGCGCCCCGCCGCCGGGTCTACCCGTTCAGCCTGGCCGCCATGCTGCTGCTGGCTGGGCTGCCGGGCCTGTGCGCCGGCCAAATCAACGCGGCCAGCAACAGCGGCGGCAGCGGCGGCAACAGCAACAGCAGCAGCAGCGGCGGCAACAGCAGCAGCAGCAGCAGCACTGGCAGCAACAGCAGTCGCGCAAGCAACATCAGCAGCATCGAGCTGCCCAAGGCCCGTTTCGTGCCTGGCGGCGTGGCCGTGCTGGCGCTGGGCCCAGCGGCGCAGGCGCCCAAGGCCAGCTTCAACGGTGTGCCGGTACTGGTGGTGGGCGATAGCAAAGCCTGGCACGCCGTGGTGGGCATTGCGTTGACTGCCAAACCCGGCAGCGCTCGGCTACAGGTTCAACGCGCGCAGGAATCAGCGGCAGCGGCAGCGCCAGCACCGCCGAATCTAGACTTCACCATCGAAGCTGTGCAATACGCCGAGCAGCGCCTGACCGTGGCCCCCGGCCAGGTCGACTTGTCCAAGGCCGACCTGGCGCGATTCCAGACCGAGCGGGCGCACCTGATCCCAGTGGCCGCGACCATCAGCCCCACGCTGCCCGCAACCTTGCGCATGCTGCAGCCCACGCCGGGCCGGCTCTCAAGCTCGTTCGGCCTGCGCCGGGTGTTCAACGGCCAGTCGCGCAGCCAGCACAGCGGCCTGGACATCGCTGCCGTCACGGGCACCCCGGTGGTGGCGCCAGCAGCCGGCCGTGTCATCGACACCGGCAACTACTTCTTCAACGGCAACACCGTCTGGCTGGACCATGGCGCTGGCTTCATGACGATGCTGTGCCACCTCGACAGCATCGACGTCGAACCGGGTGACGAAGTGACCGCCGGCCAGCGTGTTGGGACCGTGGGCGCCACCGGCCGCGTCACCGGGCCGCACCTGCATTGGTCGGTCAGCCTGAACCGCACGATGGTCGACCCGGCGTTGTTCTTGCCAGCCGATGAAGCCGCCACGCGCACCGCGACGGGGACCCGTTGAACTGACGCCAAGCCGGCGTTGAGATGGAACTCAACAGAAGAAAGAACCACGATGACCGACATCGAACCCTCCGTCCAGCAACTGCTGGCTGCCTATGCCGCGGCCGTCTACGCACAGGACAGCAGCGCCTTGATGCGGCTGTACGACCCCAAGGCCCGTGTCTTCGACATGTGGGGCGTGTGGTCGTACGAAGACGCAGCGGCTTGGCAGCAGGCGGTGCAAGGCTGGCTGTCGTCGCTGGGCAACGAGAAGGTGAAAGTGCGCTTCGAGGACGTGCGCATCAACGGCACAGCAGAGTGCGCGGCCGTCAGTGCCATCGTCATCCATGCCAGTTTTTCGGCTGACGGCAGGCTGCTGCGCGACATGCACAACCGCCTGAGCTGGGTGTTGCGCACGCGCGGGCACGCGCTGCGCATCGTGCATGAACACACCTCGGCTCCGGTGGGTTTCGAGGACAAGGTGGCCCTGCTGAAACGGCCGTGACCTGACCCGCAATCAGGTCATCGCCGTCAAACTTGCCGGGTCGAAGTTCGCGCCGCACAGCACCAAGGCCACCCGCTCGTGCGCAGCAGGCACCACCGCGCCGCACAGCAAGGCAGCCAGCGGCAAGGCTGCTGCTGGCTCCACGGCCAGACGGCATTCACGCCACAGGTCCTGTTGTGCAGCGCTGATGGCGACATCGGGCAGCAGGTGCGCAGCAGCAACGTGCCGTTGACTCACCGCCCAGGCGATGTCTCCCAGGCGCTTGGCACCCAGCGCGTCAGCGGCCAGTCCGCCCACGGCGACGTCCACCGGCTGGCCAGCCTCACGCGCGGCGTGCAGCGTCGGGCAGCCCACGGGTTCCAGAGCTTCCACACGACAACGACTCTCGAACCACGCGGCGACACCGGCGATCAAACCGCCGCCACCCACGCTGACCAGCGCACGGTCTGGCAGGCCTGCATCGGCCTCGATTTCCAGCGCCAGCGTGCCGGTGCCGGCCACCACCTCCCGCTGGTCATAAGCGTGCATCCACAAAGCACCGGTCTGCGCTTGGCGTTGCAGCGCGGCGGCCAGCGCATCGGCATAGGCAGCACCGCCCACCACCACGTGTGCACCCAATGTCAACAACGCAGCCCGTTTGGCCGCACTGCACAGCTCCGGCACAAACACCTCGCACGGCACCGCCAGGGCCTGCGCGGCCCGGGCCACGGCAATGCCGGCGTTGCCGCCCGAGGCAATGACCACGCCGGCTGCTGGCACGGCCAGTGCACGCATGCGGTTGAACATGCCACGCGCCTTGAAGCTTCCGCCGACCTGGTGGTGTTCCAGTTTCAGCCACAGCTCGGCCACGTTCAGACCGAAGGTACTGCCGGGCACACGCAGCAGCGGCGTGTGCCGAATGTCGTGCTGGATGCGCTGCTGGGCTGCTCGAATGTCGTCGCGGTTGACCATGCGCGGCATTCTCGGGCCGGACGCGATCGCTTGAGAACTTGGGCGAACCCGGGCTCAGGTCAGCCACCGCAGCGCGATGGGCATGCCATGAGGCCTGCCGTGAGGCATGCCCGAGCACCGGCTCGAGCACAGGCCTGACCGCCGTCCTGACCACCGGCCTGACCGCCGTCCTGACCACCGTCCTGACCACGATCAGCCAGGCAAATCAAGGCAGCATCGCCCGCGCCATGCTCTGCCACATCTTCAGTTGCGCGATTGCGGCCGCCTGAAGCTGCTGGTTCAAACCGGGCCGGTGATGAAGTCGCGCAGCAGGGCCATGGCCTGCACCGGCTTGTCGCGCCAGGTGCCGTGGCCGGCGCCTTCGATCGTTGCCAGCCGAGCCCACGGCGCGGGAATGGCCGCGGCGATGTCCTGCGCGTCCGCAAGGGGCGTCACCGGGTCCTGATCGCCGGCCAGCACCAGCACAGGACACCGCACACCAGCCAGGCCGGGCAGCAGTTGCAGGGCCTGCTGCTCACCGCCGGCACTGGCGAACAGGATGTCTTCGTTGTACACCGTGCGCTCGCGGCTGTCGGCGTTGGCGGGCGTGGGGTTGTAGAGGTCGCGGCAGTGGGTGTTGTAAAGCGCCCAGGATGCGACGCTCGGCGCTTGCCAAAAGTCCCGCGCCGCGTCGCGCGCGGCCAGGCCGCCCAGGCGTTCGAACATCGCCAACTTGCGTTCGAGCCCCATGTGGTGGCTGGTGCTGGACAGGATGACCTTGGCCGCATGCGCCGGGTGCCGCGCCAGGTAACGCTGGGCCACAAAGCCGCCAAAGCTCTGGCCCAGCACGATGGGCTTGGCGATGCCCAGCGCGTCACACAAACGCACCAGGTCGTCGGCAAAAGTGTCGAGCGTCCATTCTTCAGCAGGCCGCCGGTCGCTTCGGCCATGGCCGCGGTGGTCGTAATAAACGACTTGCGCCACATCGGCCAACTGGCTGAACACTGGCTTGAAGCTGGAATGGTCGTAACCCGGCCCACCGTGCATCAGGACCAGCGTGGGCTTCTCGCGCATGCGCGGGCCGTCAGGCACCAGGCCACAGCCCTCCATATCCACATAAAGGCGGACACCGGGGGCGATTTCGATGCGCATGGAGAAGATGCCGGCTGTTGTTTGTCCCGCACTTTACGCGCCTGATTCAAGCTCAGGGCCAGTGCCGCGGTCTGCGGGCTTCACCAGCCGATGGCTTTGGCCACCACCGTGCGATCTGCCGATAGAAGAACACCAGCGTCAGCGTCATCGCCTGCAGACAGCAATTGGGCTCCAAGCTCTTGTGGATGTCCTTGATGCTGACCTTGCGCAGAGCCTCGCCCTTCAGGTGCAACAGCTTCCAGCCGGACGGTTGGGCCTCGCCAGCTTCCAAGGATCAAGGATTTTTCGCTGACGCTTTCCAGGGTGTCCAAAGACACTCTGGAAATCGAGTCACATGTGGTCGATCATCACTTCCCAATCGGACGCTAGGCCGCATGAATACTCGATGTGCGTTGACACGCCCTTGGCGGATGGCCCTGTTCATGGCCCCGAACCATCGGTCACACCCGCAGCCGCCTCTTGTCCGGCAAAGAGTTGCTCAAATGGCACGAGACCGGGCACTTCAACGTCCTCCATCGACGCCTGTCCATCGCTCGCATCAACGCCAACTCGATAGCCCATCGCGCGATAGCCGCGCTGGCGCTTCTCCCACATCCGCAGCAGCGCCGGGTGGCCGGTGTCGACGAAGTCGATGATCCGCACATCGGCTTTGCTGGCGTGTTCCCGGTGCAGGCGGCCCGCGTACTGTTGCAAGGTGCCCTTCCAGGAAACTGGCATGGCCAGCACCAGGGTGTCCAGCGGCGGATGGTCGAATCCTTCGCCGACCAGTCTTCCGGTGGCCAGCAGAATGCGCGGCGCCTCGGGTGGCAGTGCGTCCAGTTCGTCGATGAGGGTGGCTCGCTGCTTCTTGGACATCCGCCCGTGCAACACCAAGGGCGACCGTGCCAGTGCGGTCAGGGCCTGGTGGATGGCCTCGAGGTGTTCGGTACGCTCGGTCAGCACCAGCACTTTGCGGCCCTGCTCGAACGCCGCTGCTGCTTCCGCGGCGATGGCTTCGGTGCGGGCCAAGTCGTTGGCAAGGTGCCGGAACACGTCTTGAATGCCCGCCGTGGTCGGCAGGTCGATACGGGTAAACCGTGATCGCGGCACAACCTCCAGGTCGTGCGGTGCATCGACCGGCCTGGCTGCGGTGTGGCGGATCGGTCCGCATTGCATGAAGATGATGGGCTGCTGGCCATCGCGGCGGATCGGCGTGGCGGTCAAGCCCAGGACGAACTTGGCCTTGGTCCGCTTGAGGATGGCGTCGAACGATGCGGCACCCACGTGGTGGCATTCGTCCACCACGATCTGCCCGTAGTTCTCGACCAGCGCATTGACCTCGCCCTGTCGCGACAGCGACTGCATCACGGCGATGTCGATCATGCCGGTCGGCTTGGCCTTACCGCCGCCGATGGTGCCGACCCCGCCCTTGCCAACGCCAAGGAAGGCCTGCAGGCGTTCCTGCCACTGCTTCAACAACTCGGTGCGGTGGACCAGCACCAAGGTGTTCACGCCACGCTGGGCGATGATGGCCGCCGCCGTCACTGTCTTGCCGAACGCCGTGGGCGCGCACAGCACCCCGGCATTGTGTTTCAGCATGGCCGCCACTGCCTGCTCTTGGTCAGGCCGCAGCTTGCCGACGAAGTCGGCTTGGATTGGCTTGCCGGCGAACCTTTCGTCCTGCAGGTCGCAGCGGATGCCGTTGTCCTTCAGCATGACAAGCGCCGCATCGAGGCAGCCGCGTGGCAGGGCGATGTGCTGCGGAAAGTTCTCGGCATTGCCGATGACGCGGGGCTTGTCCCACACCGACATGCGCATGGCCTGAGCCTTGTAGAACTCGGGGTTCTGGAACGCCGCGAGACGGATCAGCCGATTCGCCAGCGCCTGGGGCAGCGCGCTCTTCTCGAAGTAGATCAGGTTGGCCAGCGTCACGGTCAATGCCTGGGGCATGGTGCCCGCCAGCTTGGCGGACGTATTGGCCTGACGCTTCCAAGGCGTGGCCAGATCCTCGTCGTCGATGAACGTCACGTCCAGCGGGTGAACGCCGCCGGTGGCACGAAGGATGGTCGGCTCGATGTCATGCGTAGCCATCGGCCGGATCGCAGCGAGATAGGCCCACTGGTCGCTGTGCGGTCGCAGCGCAGCGTCCACAAACACGCTGCAGCCGCTTTCGCGCGGGTGCTTCTGCAGGGGCAGTGCGATCAGGTTGCCGAACCCGCCCTTGGGCATCGTGTCCTGGTTCGGGAACAAGCGGTCGTAGGACGCCAGCTCGAGCTGCCGGGTGCGCGCGCAGGTGTGGCTGATGATGGCGGTGCCCAAGCGACGGGCATCCCGAGCGGAAACACGCCCGGCAAAGAACACCCAGGCATGCGCACCCTGCCCCGAACGCGAAATCTCTAAGGCCGCCGGTACGCCCAACTCTTCGCACGATCGAATGAACGCCAGGGCATCCTGTTGCCAATCTGCCTCGTCGAAGTCGACCGCCAGGAAGTGACAGGTGTCGTCCTCCAGCAGCGGATAGACGCCGACCGTTTGCTTGCCGGCCAGATGGTCGTAGATCACCGAATCCGACAGCGGCACGAGCAGCCGGTGGCTGCAGTCGCCGCACTTGATGCGCGGCTTCTCGCAAACGCCAGCCCGCCATTCGTTGGCGCAGGCCGGCGCGTAGCCCGACTTGCCCGAGGTCTTGCCCTCCCAGCGAACTGGGTAGACATCAGTGCGGCCCCGGAAAAGCCGCCGAAACAATGCCACCTTCTCGGCCGTGGACAGGCTGGGCACTGGGGGCGATGGCGCCGACTCCGGCACGGATGCGGTCAGCGCAAGTTGTGACGCTGCCTGCGCCGCGCGCCACGCGATGCCGTGCGACTCCAGCAGTGCCACCAGCCGCGCGTTTTCGGCTTGCAGCACTTCGAGGCCCTCGCGCTCAGTCATGGACGCCATGCTCGGCGAGCAACGCATCCAGGTCTTCACCCACGCCGTAGCCGATGTCGTGGCTGCGGTCCCGAACCATTTCCAGGCGCGACCAGAGTGACAGACGCTGAGCTTCCGGCAAGGCAGCCACTGCCTTCAACGCCTGCTCGAACATTCGCACCAGCGCGGACAAGTAGGCTTCGTCGTCGAGGGCCACATCGCAGCTGAACCCCGACGCCCGTTCGCAATAGAAGACCGTCAACTCTGCCAGGCCCTGGGCCGTGCCGGCAGCCTTCTTGAAGTCCGTGAGGGCCTTCTTGGCCTTGGCCACCGAGGTGTTCTGATTCTTGAAAACGTCGGGCCACAGCCAGCGGTCGATGGCTTCCTTGTAGGGATTGAGGACGTCTTCGCCGAGGTTCAGGCGTGCATGGAGAAATGCCTGGTTGTCCTTGCTGGCGGCGTAGAGATCCTGCACAAGGCCGATCAACCCTGGGCGGTCGAAGTCAGCGAGTGTGGCTTTGACGTCGGACCATGACGGTGAGGACCTTGCAGCCGGTTTGCTCACAGAGTCATCACGCTGCAAGGCGTTCCCTGAACTCTTCCCGCTTGGTCCAAGCGATCGGGGTGATGTCGTAGCTGCGCAAGGCGTCTTGCACGGCTTCGCTCACTTTGTGATCCCGGTCATTCAGGATCGCGAACGCCAGGGAATCGGCCGGCCGAACGTCCTTGGTATCTACCCAGGCAAAGGCGGCGCTTTGGGCGTTGTCCTTGTTGGGGTTGTTGATGGCACGCAAAATCCGCTCGGGCGCGCGCTTGGACTTGGGGACGACGAAATCGAACTGGTGGTTGTATCGGCTGTGGCCGACGAAGCTCGCCCGCGGCGTATAGCGCACGTCGGCGTCATCCAGCCACAAGGCCACATCTTCGAAGAAGAAGCTCTCGACGTTGGCGCGAGCGACGTAGAACAGATCGTTGACGGACAGGATCGCCTGAACAAGGCTGTGCTTGCGCAGTGGGAAGTTGTCCTCCGTTGCCTTGACTTCGAGTGCGTCGGCGTTCTGCTGCACGCCAAACCCGTTCAAGGTGGCGGACAGCAGTGCCTTGCGGCGCGGCGTGTCGATTTCGCAGCCCGACTGCGCCAGATCGGCGAGCGTGTAGCCGTCATCGGTCAACATCCATTCCTGACCCTGCTGGCGCAAGTAGATCTGGATGTAATCATTGTGACGGTCCAGGTACGGCGTGGTGATCTCCACCCAGCCGTTGACTTCTCGCCAAGCGGTCTTGGCCTTCAGCCAGTCGTAGTAGCTGCGGATCAGGTCGTCCGTTTGCTTCATGAGAACAGCCCTCGCACGATATTGGGTCGCTCGATGACAGAACAGTAAGTCATGAAGTCATTCAGCACTTGCCACGCATCGTCTGGCTGGCTGAGCATCCCGGCCGGAACCTCCACTGCCCACTTGTCGCCGTAGCCTTCGCGGTAGAGGTGCAGGTGCGGCACTCCGACCTCGGTGCCATCCGGGTTGCGATGGGGTGCGGCAAAGTCGAGTCGGGCCAACACGATCACTTGTCTTCCGCGTGCCTGATAGCCCGTGGTCAAAGCAATGCGCTTGCGGTTCACGTCCAGGGAGAACTGCTCTCGCTCATCGCGCGAGACCAACGGCACTTCGATGCGGCCGCCCAGGTCGGGAAACTGAAACCGCCCATCCCGAAGAGCCAGCACCTTTTCCATCTTCAGCAGCGCTTCTGCATCTGACTGTGCGAGGGCGTCATTGGCCATGGCTTGCTCCCTGTGTCGTTGCATTGAAGATGCGCTCCAGCGTAGCCGGCAACAGCGCGACGTTAGCTTTCCGGATAGCGGCGTGCCTTGTCTTGAGCAACTGCGTTCGCTGGTAGATCGCCCGGAGTTCAAGCTGTTTGGCCATTGAGGGCACCGGCATCTGGTAGCTGAGGAACGTTGAGGGCTGCAGACGGCGGCGGCGGGCGTTCGTGCCGCCGCTGATCTCTGCGAGTGCCGGCCAGATGTCTGGCGTGCGGAAGTAGATATCGAGCACCTCGGCCAGGACAGCCTCGGTATTGACAGTGAACACGGGAAACTCCGGCGACACCACCATGCCATCGCACTCGGTCGGCACCACGCCCAGCGCGCCTTCCCATGCCATCAGTTTGGGGTAGACGAAGTCGCCGGCACGGACGGTGGACAGACGCTGGTAGGAGAACTCGCTGCCCATCTTGACTGCGCTGGGGAACACACCGCGGCCGAACGAGTAGACGCCTGCGAAGCGGTACTGGGCTGTGCCGTCCACGGCCAAGTCCGGTTGTCGCTGCGATACCAACTCCGACATGCGGCGCATTGTGGGCTGCTCACGGTCGCGACCCAAGAGATAGCTGCGGATCAGGCGCGCTGCATCACGCTCGACGGCGTCCAGATGCGCTTCGACTTCCCGCGTCTTTCCGGCCAGCGCGTCGAGTCGGGCGACGACGGCTCGCTGCTGCTCCAGCGGAGGACTCGGCACAGTGATCTTGGACAGTGCCGTCGCGGTAAGCGTTCTGTTGCGCGCCACGGTACCCGTCGACGCGGCGACGAGCTTGCTCATTCCCTCGTGGGTTTTGAAGTACTCGGCAATGAATGCTGGCACGACACGCTTCCGATCGCATTCGCAAGTAAGCATTCGGTGGTTGCCGACACAGTCTTCATCAGCGGCCCCGGCAAGCGCTACCGCTCCCTCCCAGGCCATGATGTTGCTGAACACCAGATCGCCGGCGCGAATGCGATATAGATCTTGCCAATTGAACTCCGCGCCTTGCACACAGCGCCGGTGAAACGTGCCCTTGTTGAAGCTGCGCACGCCCAGCTCTGTGTACATCTCATCGAGGTCGATCTGCACCTCGCGTCGGACCAGTGGCGCGATCTCTGCAAGTGGCAGGTACGGCGTACCGCTGCCTTCGCCCAGTTGTACTCTCAGCACTGCGCTCATTTGGCAGGCTGCACTTCAAAGTCGAGAACCAGCGCCTCAATCTCACCCAGCAGCCGCATCACCTCGGCCTCATGGCCGCGCATCGAGGCGATCAGGTCCTTCGGGTCGGCATGTTCCAGCCCTGCCTTGGCGTTGGGGTTCTTGATGTCCAGGTTGTAGATCGGCCAGTACTGCGCGTCGCCCTGGGCCTGCGCGTGCTTGGCGCCCTGCTCGTGCGCAAGCTGCTCTGCCTTCAGCGCGCGCAGCCGCTCCTGCAACGCCGACTTCGCGCCGTTGACGGCGGCGCTGATGGCCTGCTCCAGCTCGCGCAGCGGCTTGCCGAGGGCCAACGCCGTATTACGTTCGGCCTCGGCCTTCTGCCAATGCGGCGTCGCAGCTTCAACGGCGGCAGCTCGCTTTGCCGCAAAGTCGAGCGCCCAAGCCTGCGGGCCGGTCTGGCGGTCGTTCCACCAGGCCCGTGCCGCAGCGAACTCTTCAAACTGCAGCGGCGCCGTCTTGCTGTACTTCTTGCGCCCCTCAGGCAGGGGCAGCTCGTAGTACCAGATGGTCTCGGTCGGCCCGCCACGCTCGAAGAACAGCAGGTTGGCCGGAATGTCGGTATAGGGCGCGAACACCCCTTGCGGCAGGCGCACGATAGTGTGCAGGCGGAACTCCTTGAGCAACTCCTCCTTGATGACGGCGCTGATGCCGTCGCCAAAGAGCGTGCCATTCGGCACCACCACGGCCGCCCGCCCGCCGCGCGCTGCGGGCTTGCTGCCCGGCACCGGCGCTCCGGCCACACGCAGCTTGCGCATGATGTACTGCAGGAACAGCAGCGCCGTCTCGGCGGTCTGCATGTTGGGCGGGAAGTTGGCCTTGATGCCCACCTCTTCCTCGCCGCCGAAGGGCGGGTTGGTGAGGATCAGGTCCACGCGCTCGCTGTGGCCGATCTCGTTGATCCGTCGCTCCAGCGTGTTGCCTTACGCAATGCGCGGCGCCTCCAGGCCATGCAGCAGCAGGTTCATCTGCGCCAGCATGTAGGGCAAGGGCTTGGCCTCCTGGCCGAACAGCGTCTCGCGCTGCAGCACGCGGCGCTGGTCGGGCGAAGTGACCTTCGGTGCGATGTGGTCGTAGGCCTCGACCAGGAAGCCGCCGGTGCCGCAGGCCGGGTCGAGCACGGTCTCGCCGAGGCACGGGTCCATCACCTGCACCATGAAGCGCACCACAGGGCGCGGTGTGTAGAACTCGCCGGCGTCGCCCGCCGCGTCGCGCATCTCGCGCAGCATCGACTCGTACAGGTGCGAGAGCGTGTGCATCTCTTCGCTGGCGCTGAAGTGGATGCCGTTGATCTTGTTGACGATGTCGCGCAGCAGGTAGCCGCTAACCATGCGGTTCTGGATGCCCTTGAAGACGTTGGCCACCACCTCGCGCTGGCTACCCTTTTCGCCCTGGCCGCCCAGGCCCCGCAAGTACGCAAACAGGCCCTTGCCCTTGCTGCCGTCAGCGCGCACCGCGGTGTCCTGCCCGATGAAGGCGAGCAACTCGTCGCCGGTGATACCGTCCTCGCGGGCGGCCCAGTCGCGCCACCGGTACGGTGCTTCGATGATGGGCTGGTAGGGCTTGCCGTCGAGGTCGGCCTCTTCCTCGTGCACGACCTCCAGGTCGTCGAGGAACTTCAGGAACATCACCCAGGTGAGCAAGGGCAGCCGGTCCACATCGCCGTTGAGGCCCTTGTCCTTGCGCAGGATTTTGCGGGCGGTGCCGATCAGCGCCGACAGGTTCTCGCGTGTGGTCAACGCGGCCTTGGGTTTGCGGGGCGCCTTGGTCTTCTTTTCGGCGCTGGCGGTGCTGGCTTTGCGAGCAGGCATTCAGTGGAGTCTCGTGGTCATTGGTAGATCGCCGTCTGCAGCCGTGACACGGCTTCCCTCAGACCCTTCACGCCGCCGAAGTGGCGGCTGGCGATCTCGGAGGGCGAGCCGAAGCGGTCGAAGGGCTGGACCTTCATCAGGTCAGACAGCGTGTTGAATTGGATGATCCCTCGCTCGACGTACTTTTCGAGCAGCAGCGAAAGCACCTCGCGGGCCGTGTCGCCGTACTGCGCAAACAGGTCTTGCGTGGCCTTGCGCGCGCGCTCGGCGCGCTGGCGCCGCGTCAGCAAGGGGGCATTCCACGCCAGGTGGCACAGCAGGTCGAAAGGGTCGGCATCGGGTTGGTCGCTGCTCGCAGCGAGCTCGTCGAAGGTGATGCCGCGTTCGGTCAGCTCACGCAGCACGTCCGCCCTGGCGTCGGGGTCGGCCCAGGCGGATTGCAGGGCGTCGCGCGTGGGGTACATAGAACGCACCGCACGGCCCGAATACTCGGTGTAGCGGACCACCTGCAGCTTCTTGCCGTCGGTGTCGAGGTCATAGACCAGATGGCCGATGACCTCGACTTCGCCGCCGTCGATGTAGAACTTGCGCGGCTCCGGGGGCGGGTCGGTCAGGATCTCTGCCACACCCGGCTCGGCCTGCTCCGGCTCAACAAGGTACTCGGCCTCCGGCTCGGCTACACCCGGGACTTCGACGATCGTCGTATCGACCACTGTGCCCGCCTCATCCACCGTCACCTCTTCCAGCAACACGGGATCACCGTCGAAGTCAGGGTCTGCGAAGTGCCGCGTCGCGGTGCCCGTGAAGTCGATGATGTTGAAGTACTCCTTGCCGTAGTCGACCTTCAGTCGCGTGCCGCGGCCGACGATCTGCTTGAACTCCGACCGCGAGCCGACGACGCGGGCCAACACGACGTTCTTCACCATCTCGGCGTCAACGCCGGTGGTCAGCAGTTGCGACGTGGTCAGGATGACTGGCGCCGGCCTATCCACGTCCTGGAAATGCGACAAGTGCGTCAGGCCGATGGCGCCCTCGTCGGCGGTGACACGGCACACATAGTCGGGGTACTGCTTCACCAGATCGCTGTTCAGGTTGACCAGCTCTTGCCGCATCTCGGCGGCGTGCTCCTGGTCGACGCAGAAGATCAGCGTCTTGGCGAAGCGGTCGGTGCCCTTCAGAAAGTCCGTGAGGTGCCGCGCCATGGCCCGGGTGCGGGCGCGCAAGGCGACGACGCGCTCGAAGTCCTTGGTCTGATATTCGTCATCAGGGATCTCCCGCCCGAAGCGGTCCAGCTCGTCCTTGCTGGGCCGCCAGCCCGCGGCGTCCACAGTGGTGATGACGCGGTGCACCCGGTACGGTGCAAGAAAGCCGTCCTCAATGCCTTGGCGCAGGCTGTAGGTGTAGACCGGGTTGCCGAAGTAATCGTAGGAGTCGCGCGACTCTTCGCGCAGCGGCGTGGCCGTCATGCCGAACTGGACAGCCGGCTCGAAGTATTCGAGCACCGCGCGCCAACTGCTTTCGTCTCGGCTGGAGCCACGATGGCACTCATCGATCACGATCAGGTCGAAGAAGTCGGGGCGGTACTTGCGGAAGACATCCTCAGTGCTGGTCGAAAGCGCCTGGTAGATGCCGAAGTACATGTCGCGGCTCTGGCTGACATCGCCGCCGGCAATCTTGTGGCGGGCGTCGCCGAAGGGGGCGAACATCTTGGCCATCGGATCGTCAACCAGGATGTTGCGGTCGGCGAGGAACAGGATCTTGGGGCGCCGGTACTCGCCGGTGCGGTTCCATCGGCTGTTCCAGAGCTTCCAGCAGATCTGAAAGGCGACGCAAGTCTTGCCCGTGCCCGTGGCGAGCGTGGCCAGGATGCGCTTCTGCCCGAGCAAGATCGACTCGATGACGCGCTGGATGGCGATGCGCTGGTAGTAGCGAGGCACTTTGCCAGACACGAGGTTGAAGGGCTCCAGCAGGTGCGCGGTCTCCGGCTGAGGCACATGGATCGATGCCGTCAGCCGCTGCCAAAGTTCTTCGGGCGACGCGTAGCGATCGACATCGCGCTCGGTGCCGGTGGTGTAGTCGATCTCGATAATCCGATGGCCGTTGGTCGCATAGGCGAACTTCAGGCCGAGCATCTCCGCGTACTCGCGGACTTGCTGCACGCCGGTTTCGGCAGGCAAGCCGACTTCCTTTGCTTCGACGACTGCGAGGGGAAGGTCGCGCCGGAAATACAGCAGGTAGTCGGCGCGGCGTTGCTTGCCTCGGCGTACCTTGCCGCCCGCGACGATGATCCGGCCGTTGGTGAAGCTGTGCTGCTCGCCGATGACCGATTCGGCCGCGCCCCAGCCGGCCTCGACCAGCTTGGGGGTGACGAACTCGCGGCAGGTGTCGGCTTCGGTCATGACGTCGTTTCGCGCTCAATGTGTCCTGTTGCTCTTGCTCGACTCACGTCAAGAGCTGTGGATACGTGGTGCGCAGTTGCGCGACCACGTCGGCAGTGAGCTTCCAGGCGTCCCCGCGAAGCCGTGCAATTAGGGTTGACCAAACGTCGTTGAACGCGTCAATGGCCACGGTTTCGTCGAAGCCCACGCCCACCGGCAGCAGTGGCTCGATGTCTTCCGTGAGGCTGCGCGTGAGCTTCTTGAGCATCCGCTCTTCAGCCTCCGCTCGGCTGATCGGGTGGTCTTCAAGCGCCAGGTAGTGGTTCAGGCAAGTCACGACCTTGTCGCGGTCCAGGCCGAGCTGCGTCAGTCCATGGTGTAAGTCGAAGAGATCACGGTTCTTGCGCCTTTGCAGCAAGGCGCGCAGCTTGGTGCCGAAGAGCTCTTCGGGCTCGAAGGACACGAGTTCGGCTTGTGCCGAGTACCAGTCGCTCGTCATCGCGAACGGATAGCTGCGGTAGCCCAGCAGGGCTTCGTGCTCGCGGGTGTTGATCTCGACCTTCAGCTTGAGCGTGGCCTGCGGCGCAGACTCGGGCGCGAAACGGAAGACGAGGTGCATCGAATGCCCCGCCTGCTCGCGGTTGCACTTGCCGAGCCAGGCCAGCGCGTTGCGGATGGCGTCCACCGTGGGGCCGATGGGCTCGGCCTGCGTCTGCACCAGGTCGATGTCTTCGGAGTAGCGCAGCGGCTGCTTGAACAAGAGCTTGTGGATGGCCGTGCCGCCGCGGAAAGCGATCTTCCCGGCGAGCGCCGGCGCGTTGAACAAGTCGCAGAGCGCGCGGCAGATGATCAGGTCCTGCTCGACTTGTGCGGGGTTCGGCCACGGGGCTTGATTCCGCCAGGCCTGGATGTAGGCCTGGGGGATCAAGCGTCCACCTCGACGACTTCATTGATCAGCAACTTCCAAGCGGAATCCCGCTCCGGAACCTCCGCCAGTGCGGCCACGATCGGCTTGACGCTGGGGTCAAGGGGCGCGAAATGCCGCGCGGTTTCAGCGTAGACGCTCAACGCCTTCGCTTGCTTGGCATGCCCCGCCTGCTCTAGCAGGTAGCCCAGGCGGCGCACCGCGGCGCCTTCGTAGTGCGCCGCGGCCCGTGCCAGCCGGCGTGCATCAGCTTGCGCGCCGAGGTCCTTGGCGATCTGTGCCACGCTGCTGATGCCGCCTGCGCGATGCATGTAGCGCACGCAGTCGAGCAAGGTCAGCTCGACGCCTGCCACGATGGCAAAGCCGGCGGGCGTCTTGATGGTCCCGACGAGCGAGGCTTCGTTGCACGCGGCGAAGGCCTCGGGCTCTTGGTAGATGAACTGCAGGCGATGCGCGCCCAGCGTCAGATCGCGCAGCTGGCGCGGCGCCACCACCTGGAAGATCATGGCCGCCTGGTGCGACGAGCCGTGGTGGGCCGCCGCGCGCAGCAGCGACACCCGGTAGCCCAGGCCTTGATGCTTCATCAGCGGGTCGATCCACTCGGCCGGATCCGCGGCCCCTGCCGCTCTGTGTTCGGGCCGCACGATCAGGTAGAAGCCGTGCCTTGGACTGGCCAGCTTGCCCTTGGCGGCGGCACGCGTCAGCGCCGGTGACAACGTACTCAGGGCGATGCCAGACGCGACCGCTTCATCACGGCTGAACCAGCCCCGGCCCGCAGCAAGGCGGTCATCGATGAAGGTGTCCAGGGCAGCCATGCCGAAGCATATGCGAATTCAGGCTCAATGTGATCTGTTTTGCATACGAAAGCTCGGCGAGCATGGGCCGCAGATACGAGAACTGCGGTCGATGCCCGCAGTGGGGTAAGTCAAACCATCTGCTGTCCGCCGGCACTGCAATAGGCCTTGGCCGCGCGCTTGAGTCGCGCGTTCGGCTCCGGCAGTTGCAGCATGGCTTCAACGAAGGCCCGTTGCTCTTCGCGCGACAGCCGGATGGACTCGTGCTCGGCGATCACGCGGCGCGCCGCGTCCTGCGCGCTGGCCACGACGAACTCGCTCAGCGTGCGGCCGGAAAGCGCCGCCGCTCGTTGGAGCAGGCTTTTCTGCCCCACGGAGACCCTCACTTCGAGCCGGGCGCCGCGGGTGGTGCCGGGGGTGTCTTGACTGGCCATCGTCATCTCCTCGCTTGGAAGGTATGGCAGTTGTCCGGGCGAGGCAAGCACTGCGGCGATCAGCGCGTACGCGGGATCACGCGCATTGACCAGGTTTTTGCGTACGCAGCGCACCATGAGGCCTTCATGCCTTCGTGCGGCGGGCCGGGTCAAGGGCGGGCGCAGCCCGGCGGCAGCGCACCCTTGACGCGGTGCGCTGCGCGCCGACGCTTGGCGGTCAGGCTGGCGGCTCTTGAGCGGCCAGCCCCCGAGCCCGTCCGGCGGCGAGGACGCCTTCTCGTGTGACAGGCCTACCGTTCCATTTCTGGCCACGCCCTCGTCGGCGTCACTCTTAGGCCTGGTGAACGCGTCATGCCTGGCAGCTCCCTCTGCGCAGCCGACCGCGCCATCCCGGCGCGGACCACCGGCATGTCCCGCACGTAGCGCAGGATCGCACCGCTCAGGTGGCGGTCCGTCAGCTCCGGCGAAGCCGCCAGCGCCTGCGCGATCCGAACCCAGGCCTCGCCTGCGCGTCGGTGGCTTGGCGACATGCGGGGTGGCTTCTGCTTGTCGACGGCCGCCGATCCCCTGCCCTGCACCTTCTTGCGCGACCACACCCTTTCATCGTGGTGCCGCGAACCTCGAACCGCCTGTGAAGACGCCTCAGCCTCGATCCCCAAACTGCGAAGCCGCTCAGCAAAGACTTCGCGCCATCGGCGCAAGTCCTCCTTGCGCGGGTTCAGGCGGGCGCCGTCACGTCCCTCCGCGCGGACGCTGATGTGCACATGCGGGTTGGCCTGGTGCGTGTGC
>Ga0105047_10007509_pt1 | contig 18360 bp, 19 predicted proteins | sample MAT04_FD_78384 | JGI IMG/M metagenome (GOLD analysis project Ga0105047, IMG submission 78384) | Freshwater microbial communities from Lake Fryxell liftoff mats and glacier meltwater in Antarctica - MAT-04 (megahit assembly) | ecosystem: Environmental > Aquatic > Freshwater > Ice > Liftoff... | reverse complement strand
TTGCTGCCTTCACAGAACTTACAATACCTCCGCAACATGGCACTTCCATTCTAACTACAGTAATACTCTTAATGTCATTATTTTTTAATATTTCCACAATTTTTTCCTTATAATAGTCATTATCATCAAGTTTAGGACACCCTATCAAAGTTACTCTCCCTTTAATAAACTCCTTATGAAAATTTCCATAAGCATACGCTGTGCAATCTGCTGCAATTAATATATCTGCACCATTTAAAAATGCTGCTTTAGTATTAACTAGCTTTAATTGAACTGGCCACTGGCTTAATTCAGAAGCTACTGTAATCTCTGATTCCATATTTATTTTAGTTGGAGCCTGTTTTATATTCAATTCAACATTTCTTTTTATTGACTTTTCCATGGTACCAGGACATCCACAAGGTAAATTAGGTTTTACACTACTTTGTTGCTTTTTTATTTCTACGGCTTGCAAATCATAATCTCCAGCATCTCTTTCCACTATTTTAATAGCATCTGTGGGGCACTGAGGTAAACAATCACCCAGACCATCACAATACTTGTCGTTTATTAATTTAGCCTTACCATCAACTAACTCAATTGCTCCTTCATGACAACCGCTTATACATATTCCACAACCATTACATTTATTCTCATCTATACTTATAATATTCCTTTTCATTTTAACGCCTCCTATAATATTTTTATAATTTTTAAGGCACATTTAAATAAATAACACTCAATTTTATTATACTACAGCATATATTTTCATGCACCCAGGTAACTATTTGATTGACTGTATATACAAATTATATTAGAATTACTTATGATAATATGTAACTCATGTTACCAAATAGAAAATTTAAGGGTGATATTATGGATAAAATAACAGATTACTTAAAGTATTGCATTTTATTTAAGGATTTAACGACCCAAGAATTACAAAATTTAATTACAAGTATAAACTATTCCGTTTCAGACAACTGTAAAAACTGCATTGAATGCTGCACCTGCATAGTTGCACTAGAAGGTGATATCTGTGACTGTTTAGGTATTGTTATCCAAGGCGAACTAGAAGTTCAAAAACATTATGCTAGTGGAAAAGTTGTGACACTTGCAAAATTAAATAAAGGAAATATTTTTGGGGAAGCCATAGCTTTTTCAGAGACAAATATATATCCAGCTACTATAGTCTCATCTAAAGGTTCAATAATACTTTATATTTCAAAAAAAGATATTATAACTATGTGTAGCTCCTACCCTAAAGTATTAAATAATTTTATGCAGCTTCTATCAAGTAAAATACTTCTGTTAAATAGAAAAATTAAAGAACTCTCTTTTGAAACTTTAAGACAGAAAATATCTAATTACTTACTCTGTGAATATGACATTCAAAAAAACACCTCACTTATACTTCCCATGTCTAGAAAAGCTCTTGCTGAGCATCTAGGCGTTCAAAGACCATCTCTTTCAAGAGAATTAGTTAATATGAAGCAGGATGGCTTAATAGATTTCAATAAAAATTTGGTTAAAATAAATGATTTGGAGGGCATTGAAGCCATATTAATTTAATGTAATTATTTAGCATAATATGTTTTTTTAATAAACATTAAATTTTACTTGATAATTGTTATCCGTTAGTGTATAGTTATTATTATAGGTAGAAAAAGTTAAAATTTTCTATTTATCTAATAAACTATATTACCAATATTAATTGTTGTCTGACTAAATAGACTACAATATAAATTATAATTAATAATTGTAATTTATAAAAGAGAAATGCGCGAGAGATAACAATTAAAAATTGTTATCTACTCCAGAGAACTTTAAGGGGGAAATTTAATATGAAAAAATTTATTTGTACAGTATGTGGATATATCCACGAAGGCGATTCAGCACCAGATGTTTGTCCAGTTTGTGGTGCAAAAAGTGATAAATTTGTAGAAAAAAATGAAAATGATATGTCTTGGGCAGATGAACATAAAATTGGCGTTGCTAAAGGCGTTAACCCAGAAGTTGTAGAAGGATTAAGAGCTAACTTCGTTGGAGAATGCACTGAAGTTGGTATGTATTTAGCAATGAGCCGTCAAGCCGATAGAGAGGGTTTTCCAGAAGTTGCAGAAGCTTATAAGCGAATAGCTTTTGAAGAAGCAGATCATGCCTCAAAATTCGCTGAAATGCTTGGAGAAGTGGTAACATCAGATACTAAGAAAAATCTTGAAATGAGAGTTGATGCTGAGCACGGGGCTTGCCAAGGCAAGAAAGACTTAGCTACTTTAGCTAAAAAGCTTAACTATGATGCAATCCATGATACAGTACATGAAATGTGTAAAGATGAAGCTCGTCACGGCTGTGCATTTAAGGGTTTACTTAATAGATATTTTAAATAAAAACTAATTAAGTAAATAAAAGCAACTTACAGATGATTTCCTGTAAGTTGCTTTTTAAATTTTAAATAATAAATTATAATAATTTACTATTTAGTTCCGAATAGTCTGTCTCCAGCATCCCCAAGACCTGGTACAATGTATCCTTTTTCATTTAATTTTTGATCAATTGAAGCTACATATATATCCACATCTGAGTGCTCATTTTGAATAGCCTTAATTCCTTCTGGTGCAGCTATAAGGCACATAATTCTTATATTTATCGCTCCTCTTTTCTTAAGAGCCGAAATTGCATCTATTGCAGAACCGCCTGTAGCAATCATAGGATCTGTAATAATTACATCTCTTTCATTAATATCCTGAGGTAATTTACAGAAATACTCAACCGGTTGTAATGTTTCCTCATTTCTATACATTCCAATGTGTCCAACCTTAGCAGCTGGTATAATTTTAAGCATACCATCAACCATTCCGAGTCCTGCTCTAAGTATTGGAACTATAGCCATTTTCTTGCCAGCTAAAACATTACATTTAGTTGTACAAATAGGAGTTTCAATTTCTTTTTCTTCTAATTGTATATCACGTGTAACTTCATAAGCCATAAGCATTGCTACTTCTTCAACTAGATCTCTAAAATCCTTTGAACCCGTATTTTTATCTCTTATGTATGCCAATTTGTGCTGTATAAGCGGATGTGTTATTTGTGTTACTTTACTCATGTATATTTCCTCCAATTTTTTAATGTTTATTTAGAATATTTTTTCTCTATTTCAGTAATTTTATCGATTCTTTTTTGATGTCTTTCTCCTTGAAATTTAGCATTGATAAAAGTATCTACGATATCTATTGCTAAACCAGCACCAATAACTCGTGCGCCAAGAGTAAGGATATTAGCATTATTATGTTCTCTAGCAGCGTGAGCACTAAAGGTGTCGCTGCAAAGTGCAGCTCTTATTCCTGGCACTTTATTTGCAGCAATTCCTATTCCTATTCCTGTACCACATATAAGTATTCCAAGTTCAAAATTTTCTTCCACAACTTCCCATGCTACTTTTTGTGCATAATCTGGATAATCACAAGAATCCTCAGTATAAGTACCAAAGTCTGTTACCTCTATTTGCTTACTCTCCAGATACACAATTATATCTTTTTTTAGACTTAAGCCACCATGATCACTGCCTAATGCTATTTTCATTATAAAACACCTCCAAGAAATATTTTCCTATTAAAAGAAATTAATACAAAAAAAGAAGGTAATGTCATTTAAATAAACTACTTAAATGCCACTACCTTCATTATCTTATCCAATAATAAGATTACATTATTATTTAATTCACAAAAAAATTTTATATAACTCGAAATACACTGGCCATATGGGTATATATTCATTGTTCTACTGAAAATAGCTTCTAAAATATAGCGTCTTCGCATTTTCCCATTACAAACATACAATATATCCATAGTTCCTCCTCATATTCCTGTTGGGTAGATTTAATTATAGATTAGTATCTACCTTATACGTAAGTTATATCAAAACCTGCTGATTTCTTAAGCCTATTCATTATAGCAACACCTATACCTTTTTCTTCAAAAGCTTCTGATAATATCAAATCTACATCTATATCATCAAAACCTCTTAAGACTTCAAAAAGATTTCTGCCTATACTATCTAGCTGCTCTCTACTACCTAACGAAATAACAGTGCAATTAGGATATTTTTCTTTAGTTTCATCTGTTGCCATAATCCCTATTTTTTGCTTACCCATATTATTCTGCACTATTTCATTGATTTTTGCAATAGTTTTTTCTAAATCACCGCATATGATTTTTACAGGGGCTTTTGGTGCATAATGCCTATACTTCATACCAGGGGCTTTAGGTTTAAAATCTTTTTTTGGTTCACACATTATATTTTTATCAATATATATTCCATCATCTATCCCTTTTAGCATTTCAATAGTTATAGCTCCTGGCCTTAGTATACATAGTGGAGTACACGTACAATCAACTATTGTTGACTCAAGACCTACCTTACTTTTGTCTCCGCCTATAATATATTCTATCTTCCCGCTTAAATCTTCAATACAGCCCTCTACATCAGTAGGACTAGGTCTACCTGATATATTAGCTGAAGGGGCTGCAATAGGTGTTCCTGCCGCCTCAATGAGCTTCCTAGCGATGATATTTGAAGGCATCCTTATGCCTACAGTATTTAGTCCCGCACTTGTAGTACTCGGAATTAAATCAGACTTATTAAAAATCAATGTTATCGGTCCTGGCCAGTACCTGTTCATAATTTGCCTTGCTATATAGGGTATTTCTTTAACCAAAGCTTCAATATTAAAATCAGCTACATGCACAATAAGCGGATTATCCTGCGGTCTTCCTTTAGCCTTGAAAATCTTTTCTACAGCAATCTTGTCTAAAGCATTGGCCCCAAGTCCATAAACTGTTTCTGTAGGAAAAGCCACTAATCCCCCTTTAGCTATAACAAGTCCTGCCTCATTAATTATATTTTGTTCAATATTATTTTCATCTAAAATTGCAATCTTTGTATACATCCTTACACCTCTTAATTTAAAATCTACTAATTCATATTTAAAAAGCAACTAGTATGCTGGTCCGTTATTTTTAAAAGATACTAAATCACATTCGTCATTATAAGTCCCACTATTATTCCTAAAAGGATCCCTAATGTATTTATTGTACCAGACCAAAGTTTTTTAGACTGAGGTATCATCTCTCCATAAATTACATATAACATAACTCCAGAAGCAAATGCTAAGGCACTACCTAATATATTTACAGATATGCTCCCAATATAAATTCCTATCCAGGCACCAATTGCAGTAGGTAGCGCTGTCAAAAAAGCGTAAAACAGTATCCGCTTACTGTTTGTCCCTGAAAGCATGAGAGGTGCTGCCACCGCAAGACCTTCTGGCACATCATGTATTGCAATTATCACACTCATTTTTAGTCCTAAGCTTTCTCCATTAACAAAACCAAATCCCATTATGAGCCCTTCCGGAAAATTATGAAGCATTATTCCTATAGCAACCATAAAAGCTACCTTTGTATATTGAGAATTTACATTACTGCTTAAATTACTGATTTTATCTATTATTACAACAATAATAATTCCTAAAATTAAAAATAATAAAGTTCCCCAAAAACCTGTTTTATCTGTAGCTTCTGGAATAAGTTCAAAAACTACAATAGCAAGCATAAGTCCTGATGCAAACCCTATAATAGTTCCTAAAAATCTTTTAGAAGGTTTGTTCATAGTTACACCTAAAAACGCACCTAACATGGTACCAATCAAAGCTATTACTCCAGAGAATAAGATTATTAAAACAATTCTACTGTTCAAATTTATACCCCCACTTCATTAGAATTATAATTTTTTACCTTATAACTCCATATAAGAATAAAGTATATAGGGTTTATTCTATATACTTATTTCTTTATATTAATTTTATTTTTAGAAGTGGAAATTTATGCTGTATTGTTTACATTCTTTAATTTTTTTTAATGAAGATTTTAATCATTATTACCTATTGCTTTCATCTTTTCTGCCTGATCAGCAGTTATTAAGGTATTCATCATTTCATCTATGTCTCCATCAAGAAAAGCTTCTAATCTATATAATGTTAACCCTATTCTATGATCTGTTACTCTTCCTTGAGGATAGTTATAAGTTCTTATTCGCTCACTCCTATCTCCCGTACCTACTTGGCTCTTTCTATCTTCAGCTATTCCTGCAGACCTTTCAGCCTCAGCTTTATCAAACAATCTAGATTTTAATATCTTCAGAGCTTTTTCTTTGTTCTTTAACTGAGATTTTTCATCTTGACAAGAAACTACAAGTCCTGTAGGCAAATGTGTCATTCTTACCGCTGAATCTGTTGTATTAACACATTGACCTCCATTACCAGACGCTCTAAAAACATCTATTTTTAAATCATTTGCATTAACTTCAATATCTACATCGTCAACCTCTGGAAGCACTGCTACTGTAGCCGTAGATGTATGAATCCTTCCACTGGACTCTGTGTCTGGAACTCTTTGAACTCTATGTACTCCACTTTCGTATTTAAACTTACTATAGGTAGAGTCACCTTTCACCATAAATACTACTTCTTTGAATCCACCAATATCAGTTTCATTAGCACTCATTACTTCAACTTTCCATTTATTACGCTCTGCATATCTTGTGTACATTCTAAAAAGATTTGCTGCAAACAGTGCCGCTTCATCCCCACCTGCACCCGCTCTAATTTCTATAAATACGTTCTTATCATCATTTGGGTCCGTAGGTAAAAGTAAGATTCTTAGTTCTTCCTGCATAGTTTCTTTAATTTGAGTCAAGTCTTTAATTTCCTCTTGAATCATCTCTTTCATTTCTCTATCGGATTCATCCCTAAGCATTTCTTTGTTTGTTTCTAAATCTTGTTTAGCTTTTTTATATATTCTATATTTTGTAACAACTATTTCCAATTCCGCATGCTCTTTGCAAAGCTTTTGCCATTCTTTTTGATTAGCAATAACTGCAGGATCACCAATTTTCATTGTAATTTCTTCATATTTACCTTCTGTAAATTCAAGCCTATCTAACATTATTTATCACTCCGTATATATATTTTCGCATCTTAACATTATATCATAGTTAATTTCAATATACAAATCCAAACTAACTACGAATTACTCTACTTTAGTGGCGAATCCACAAGGTAGCTTAATTTCCTATAACAGCTTAGTCGCCTATAACAGAGCAGTATTCTAAAACGGCTCAGTCCCCCAAAGTAGCTTTAACAACCCTATCATTTCCTGATAAATCTTTAATACATTCTATATTCTTAAATCCCGATTTTAAAAGAATATCCACAACTTCTTCTTTTTGATCATATCCTATTTCGAAAGCTAAAAGTCCACCTTTTTCTAAAACCAATATACTTTCCTTTGTAATTCTCCTATAGAACTCCAGCCCATCTTTCCCACCACTAAGCGCTATATAGGGTTCATAATTTTTCACGTCCTCCATTAAAGTAGGTATAATGGCTTCTCTTATATAAGGAGGATTTGAAACTACCACTTGGAATCTCTTGTTTTCAACAATAGCCTCATGTAATAAATCACCGCACCCCGCATTAACTCTTTTAGATAGATTAAATCTTTCTATATTTAATTTTGCCACTGCTATTGAGTCCTTTGAAATATCATATAGCGTTACCACTGCATCTTTAATAAATTCTGCTATAGCTATACCAATAGCTCCACTTCCACTACAAACATCACATACCCTAGTATAAGCTTTTTCATTCAAATGCTTAATTACCTCTTCAACTAAAATTTCAGTATCAGGTCTTGGTATTAAAACGCCAGGCTTTACAATAAAATCCAGACCCATAAATTCACATTTACCAGTAATATATTTTACAGGCATCTTACTTTTTCTAAGCTGGATTAACCTTGAAAATTTCTCTTCTTGCTTTTTATTAAGATTAAAATCTCTATTAAGCATTATAAACAATTTATCTTTATTTAAAACCTCACTCAATAAAAGTTGTGAATCTAACAAATAGCTGTCAATTTTAACTTCTTTTAAAATTTCATATGCCTTAACTAGCGCTTCTCCTATATTCATTGCTTACCATCGCCCTTCATCTTACCATACTTATTAATCTTCAATTCCCTCCGCTACTTTAAGGGCTTTTATTGCCACCTCTAATTGAGACAAATCCGGTTCCCTCGTAGTTAGGTTTTGCAACTTAAGTCCTGGGTAAGAAATGATTCTAGCTAAAGACCCATTGCTTTTACCCATCCATTTGATAATTTCATAGCTTACACCTGAAATTAACGGAAGGAGTATAATTCTATACATTATTCTCTCACCAATTGAATTCCATCCAGTTAAAGAGAACACTATTATACTGACTATCATAACTAAAAATAGAAAATTCGTACCACATCTTGGGTGTAATCTTCCAAATTCAGCTGCATTCTCTGGAGTTAATGCAACATTGCTCTCGTAACAAAATATGGTTTTATGCTCCGCACCGTGATACTCGTACACTCTTTTAATATCTTCCATTTTCCCTATAAGATAAACATATAATAAAAATATTGAAACTCTAATGACTCCTTCTACAATATTCATACCCATAGTACTTGTACCCATTTTATTGAAAATATTTGCAACAAGAGTTGGCAAAATAAAAAATAACCCTATAGATATAACTAGAGAAATAACAAGAGATATTCCCATAATTACATCAGTACTTTTTTCTTTAAATATTTTTTGTATAAATTTATCTAATTTTGAAGGTTCCTCTTCTTCTTCAAAAAAAGAAGCGGAATAATTTAAAGTTTTCACTCCTATAATTAAGGATTCGATTAGCGAAACAAATCCTCTTATTATCGGAAGCCCTAAAAACTTATTCTTTTTAGTGTAGGATGTGTAGCATTTTTTTTCCACTACAATTTCCCCTCCTGCAGTTCTCACCGCAGTAGCAATGCCCGTGCTCCCTCTCATCATAACTCCTTCAATTACTGCCTGACCTCCAACATTGATATTTTTAGCCATACTTACACCCCTTCCCTAGGAACAATATGACACTTTCTACATCTGGCTTCATAGGATTCCAACGCTCCAATTAGTACAATAGGATCCTCATATTTAGCTGGCTTTCCATTAATAAGGCGTTGAGTTCTAGTAGCAGGATTACCACACACTACGCATATAGCTTGAATCTTATCAACAAATTCCGCTATAGCCAAAAGTGCAGGTATAGGTCCAAAAGGCTCTCCCTTGAAATCCATATCTAGTCCCGCGCATATAACTCTTTTATTATTATCAGCTAATGTAGTAATTACATCAATTATACCCTTATCAAAGAATTGTACCTCATCAATAGCAACAACCTGTGTATCCGCTTCTAAAAGGCGTAATAGTTCTAAGCTATCCTTAACTGGAACAGCTTCTTCCTTCTCTCCACAGTGCGACACCACATCTGCCTTGCTATATCTAATGTCAATTTCCGGTTTAAAAACTTGTAATTTTTGTTTTGCAATTTTAGTTCTTCTTATCCTACGAATAAGTTCTTCCGACTTACCACTGTACATCGGTCCTATAATAACTTCCACCCAACCATGATTTTTTGGTCCGTACATATTTTTTACCTCCAATTTGATAAAAACTCAACTACATACATTTTATCAAATTTATGCTATATAATAAAGTCAAATTTATTTTTATTCTTATTGACTTAATTATTACTTATATGATAAAATTGAATAGTTGACAATACGGGTATATATTTAGTTTTTGAAAGAGGTGAAAAATATGCAAGAAGGAATACATCCAGAATACCATAAAGACACAGTTGTTAAATGTGCATGTGGAAACACTTTTATTACAGGATCTACTAAACAAGAACTTAAAGTAGACGTATGTTCTAATTGCCATCCATTCTACACTGGAAAGCAAAAGAATATTGATGCTGGTGGAAGAGTAGACAGATTCATGAAAAAATTCAATTTAAAGAGTGATGTAGAAAACGACGCAGAATAATATATTAATGGAAAAGATTTAATTATCTTTTCCATTTTTTTATGTATATTATCTAGCTAATACCTCAAAATTTCTATTTAGCATTTCTAAAAATTCTTTGTTATTCTTAGTTGTGGATATTAAGTTTAAGAGTTTTTCTGTTACTCCCATAGCATTACCTTCTCTATACATTATCTTTCTTAAGTTATATATAGTTTCCATTTCAATCTTAGTAAGCAACAAATCTTCTCTTCTTGTTCCTGACTTATAAATATCTATAGCTGGGAATATTCTTCTTTCTTGTAGTTTTCTATCTAAGTGAACCTCCATATTGCCTGTTCCCTTAAATTCTTCAAAAATCATATCGTCCATTCTACTCCCTGTTTCTATAAGTGCTGTAGCAAGGATTGTTAAACTTCCACCCTCTTCAATATTTCTAGCTGCTCCAAAAAATTTCTTTGGCATCAAAAGTGCACTAGGGTCTAGTCCACCGGATAGTGTTCTTCCTGAAGGGGTCACAGTTAGATTATAAGCCCTAGAAAGCCTAGTTAAACTATCTAATAGGATAACTACATCTTGGCCTTGTTCCACCATTCTTTTCGCTCTTTCTAGTACCATATAAGCAACTTTTGTATGATGATCTGGTTCTTCATCAAAAGTTGAATAAATAACTTCACCTTTAATAGACCTCTGCATATCAGTAACCTCTTCTGGTCTTTCATCTATTAAAACAACAATTAATTTTACTTCTGGGTGATTTATAGAGATACTGTTAGCGATTTTTTTAAGAAGTGTTGTTTTTCCTGCCTTTGGTTGTGCTACAATTATGCCTCTTTGGCCTTTACCTATTGGAGAAATAATATCCATCATTCTTGATGACAAATCATTTGGGGTAGTTTCTAACGTCAACCTTTGAGTTGGATAAATAGGAGTTAACTTTTCAAAAGGTCTTCTACCTACAGCTCTATCCGGGTTTTCTCCGTTTACTCCCTGTACATACAATAATGCTTTGAATTTTTCTCCTTCTTTAGGAGTTCTAACTTTACCTTCTACTTCATCACCTGTTTGTAAGTTAAATCTTCTAATTTGAGATGGAGAAACATAAATATCATCCTGACCTGATAAATAATTATGCCCTCTTAAAAAACCATAACTATTATTTTCAATTATTTCTAGAACTCCTCTTGCTGATCCTGATTCATTAATCATTTCTTGCAATTTCTCTTTTTTATTTTCATTTTGATTTTTAAAGCCTGTATCAATGTCTTCATTATCAGGAGTTTTCTCAGTTTGAGTTGGATTATTTGGGACTTGCGCCTCTGGACTTTCAATAACCTTATCTTGAACTTTAGAAATGATTTTAGGACTTATTTTTTCTTTTAAAATAACTCCATCTCTTTGCAATGAAACTGGTGTTATCTTCTTTATTTCCTCAATTAACTCACTTTTTTTAAATTTAGAAATATTTTTAACGCCAAGCTCTTTACAATGTTCTCGAAGCTCGACTACTGTCATATTTTCAAAATCTTTATTTATCAAAATCTGCACCTCCGAAGGGTATTTTATATATAATATCTATTTAATAAATATCATGGGAATCTAAAAACGTATTTACTATCCAATGAATTTTTTGAAATGATATACTTTTTTAATTATATCCTATTTTAAAACTTTAATCCACTATATTAAGAATACACATAACCCATTAGCGGTTTATGTGTATCCTATAACTTTTTTTCTATATCATAGCATATATTTTTTCTGCAGTTTGCCTATGTTCATTTACCTTTTCTATAACTTTTTCATTCTTACCAATGAAAAATATAGGCAAGGCTAATTGCTCGCATCCTCCTATAAGCATATTTGTTTTTAAAAGTTCATTAATATTATAATGATAGGAATGATATTCCCCACATAGCGAGCACTTAAGCTCAATTAAAATTTCATTTCCTTTATGAAGTTCAACATTTAAGGAGGGAAATTTAGTCTTAATGCTCTCTAATTCAAATATAGTCATCTCTACCACATTATATCGTCCATTACAATCTTTTACAGCCATAGCAATATTAGTATCAAATGTCAATTGCCTCACCTCAATATTTTATATTTTTAATTGAATTTGTTTTATAATAGCTAAAAGTTATTAAAAGTAAATCCTTTTTACTTCATTATGTTCTTTAATACTAAATTCTATAAATTTCACGAAATTCCTGCTAAATTGGAGTTGAACTTATTGGTATTTTTTTTAATTAACCATTTTAGTTTTTATAATTTTGTTTTTTATAATCTTGTTTTTACCATTAAACATAAAAGATACCCCATAAAGTAGACTTTTTTTATTTGTCCACTCCATTAGGATATCTTTTAATTTTTTTATATTATTTTTTATGTTCTATTGACGCCTTAATAAATTCTTTGAATAGTTGGTGTGGTTTATTAGGTCTAGATTTAAGTTCGGGATGAAACTGAACCCCTACAAACCAAGGGTGATCTTTAATTTCAACTATTTCTACTAATCTCTCATCAGGACTTGTTCCTGTAAGTGAAAGTCCTGCATCAGTTATTACTTTTCTATACTGATTATTAAATTCATATCTATGTCTATGTCTTTCATATATAACTTCATCAATATACGCTTCATGAGCATTAGAATCTTTTGTTAATTTGCATGGATATAATCCTAGTCTCATAGTGCCACCTTTTTCATCTATATCCTTTTGATCTGGCATTAAGTCTATTACCGGATACTCCGTCCCGGCATCAATCTCTGAACTATTTGCAGTTTCTAGTCCCGCCACATTTCTGGCATATTCTATAACGGCACACTGCATGCCAAGGCATATCCCGAAGAATGGGACTTTATTTTCTCTAGCATACCTTGTTGCTTCTATTTTACCTTCTATTCCCCTATCACCAAATCCTCCCGGTACCAATATGCCATCAACATCCCCAAGCATTTTACTGGCATTTTCAGAAGTTACATCGCAAGCATCAATCCATTTAATTTCTACATTAGAATCATTATAAAGACCTCCATGACTTAACGCCTCAACAACAGAAATATACGCATCATGAAGTTCCACGTATTTCCCAACTAATGCTATTTTCACATTTCCAGATAAATTCTTTAATCTATGTACCATATCAATCCATGCATTATTATCTATTTCATGGCAGTCCAGTTTTATTTTTTTACATACTAAAGTATCTAATCCTTCTTTGTGAAGCATAAGTGGCACTTCATATAAATTCTCAGCATCTAAATTTTGTATTACGCAGTCCGCTTCTAAATTACAGAAAAGACCTATTTTAGCCTTTAAGTCATCAGATATTTCCTTCTCTGAGCGGCATACTATTATGTCTGGTTGAATGCCTATACTTCTAAGTTCTTTTACGGAATGTTGAGTAGGTTTTGTTTTAAGTTCTCCCGCCATCCTTAAATAAGGTACTAGCGTAACATGGATAAAGCAAACATTCTCTTTTCCTACCTCATATCTTACCTGCCTTATAGCCTCTAAAAATGGTAAAGACTCGATATCTCCAACAGTTCCACCAATTTCAGTTATAACTACATCTACATTTTTTTCTTTAGCTACTCTATATACTCTTTCTTTTATCTCATTAGTTATATGAGGTATTACTTGTACTGTACCACCTAAGTAGTCTCCTCTTCTCTCTTTTGATATTACTGACCAATATACTTTCCCTGTAGTCACATTGCTACTCTTACTTAAATTTTCATCAATGAATCTCTCATAATGTCCTAAATCTAAGTCTGTCTCTGCGCCATCATCTGTAACAAAAACTTCCCCATGCTGATAAGGGCTCATGGTGCCTGGATCCACATTTAAATATGGGTCAAATTTTTGAATAGAGACTTTCAATCCTCTATTCTTTAAAAGCCTACCAAGTGATGCTGCTGTTATTCCTTTCCCCAGGGATGAAACTACTCCGCCTGTGACAAATATGTACTTAGTACTCATAATTATTCCTCCTAATGTTTTACTGCTCATTGCGACTTGTATATTTTTCAGATTTCTAATACTGCTAATTATATCTATATTAAATTCCTAAAGAATTTGCTGTAATTATTTTTTAAAAATAGCTTGACATATTTTCTTTATACTCGTATAATAGAAATTACCCTATAAAATAATCGTATAGTATAATGATATAGTTATTTTTCAAAATAATATTTATATCTTACCACACTTTTTTATTATAAACCAGTGTTTTTTTTGGTTTTATTTTTTTGTGTTTTTATTTTATAAATTCTATATACTATTTTATACATATTTAGTTTATATAATATTTAGTCTTTAAATTTTTTTAATCTTGTATTGTAGTATTTTTCTAGTATATTGAAATATTTCAGCCCTTATGATGACTTAAATGAAGGTCATGTTCTATATAGAACATGACCTTCATAATTATTGTGCTTTAATCTTAATTTTTAAAGTTGTACTTAAAATTTGTTGATTTCCTATTATCATATCATAGTCTATAAATACATCTCCGCCAGTATTATCCACATTCATCTTTAGTTCTCTAGTGTCTACTGTTAGGTCTAACGCCCCATGCGGTGTATTGTATAAAGTTAAATCCCTTGCATACTTTTTAAATTTCATTTCTGTATTAGTAGTTCCAGTCCTTATAAGTGTAAAATCTTCTTCTTCAATTTTTAATGTAGTAGTAGTTCCCTCCATTCCTGAAATTTCAGTTTCTTCATATACTGCATAGTAACAATTATCTTTTTTATAAAATTCACCAGGTGTCACTACCTCAATTGCATCACCATCATCTTCATTGCCATCAGACTGTTTGCTAGCAATTGAAATTATTGCATTTTTCTTCATAAAATCACCACTCCCTAATTTAAAATATATTTATTTATTTCTTCCTCTGTTGCCGGTGCTATATCCATAGATTTATTTAAAGGATGACCATACATCCCATATTTAATAGCTACAATTTTTTCATCCTTACCCTTACAATATCTCCCTGAAACTTTAGCTGCAAACTCAATATCACTATTTGTTCCTTTACCAATTATAACAACAGTAGACCCGTTATAATCAGCGGTTGTAAATATTAAATCATCTTCAGTTAAAAGTTCTTTTAGTAAATTCCCTTCTTCTTCCGTTCTCGTAGATATTATCTTTGCATCTTTATCTACCCTAAAGTGTCTTCCTATTCTTAATAGTTCTAGATCTTTTTTAGATGTATCTTCTTTATGTTGGAGTACTTCCTTAAGTCTTCTAGAATAATTAGGATCTGTAAGTCTACACCCACCAGCCGGTGAGGGATAATCTAAAATACCCCATTTTTCCGCTAATTCCATTTGAACCTTTCTATTTCTTCCTTGTATATCCATAAGAGCTTCTCTGTCTATCAACCCCACTCTCTCCATTTCAGTGATATTCAAGTTCTTAGCACTTAAGGGCCTTAATATTTTACGCCCTATTCCTGATTCATTTTTTACTACGTCTAAAGCTGATCTATTTTGAGACATAGGTCTTTGATTTAAAACTTCCCCAGTTATAATAAAGTCAGCATGAAATTTTTCTAATAACTCTCCACAATATCTCATCATCATAGCGTGACAGTCTATACAAGGATTCATATTTTTACCATGCCCATGTATTGGATTCTTCACCATTTCAAAATGTTCCTCTGAAAAATCTACAACTTCTAATGGTATATCTATTTGTTTAACAATTTTCAATGCATTTTCCTCATTGAAAAAGTAAGATTTAAAGCATATGCCTATAACTTCTATACCTTGATCTTTTACAAGTTTTGCTGCTAGTATACTATCTAGACCCCCAGAAATCATAGCTAAAGCTGTTGTCATAAAACCTTCTCCTCTCATCTTTGGATTTTATTAAATTCTAATAGAATAACAAGTACTATTGATTGTTTCTTTCTATAGCGAATTCAATAAGCTCATCAATAAGTTTCCCATAAGTTTTGCCTGTGGCTTGCCACATTTTAGGGTACATACTTATTTTAGTAAAACCCGGTATAGTATTAACCTCATTTAAATAAACATCTTCGGTTTCTTTATCTACTAGAAAATCCACTCTTGCCATGCCAGCGCAATCTAATATTCTATAAATTTTTATAGCCTGTTCTTTAATAGCCTCTAGCTTAGATTCGCAAAGTGCTGCTGGTATTAAAATCTTAGATGCCTCACTTTTATATTTAGCTTCATAATCGTAAAATTCTTTAGCTGGAATTACTTCTCCAGGTATAGCTGCCTCAGGATAATCATTTCCTAGTACGGCCACTTCAATTTCTCTTGCATTTATAGCCTTTTCAACTAGTATTTTTCTATCGTGTTTTAACGCTTCTTCGAGTCCAAGTATTAGTTCTTCCCTATTATGTGCTTTCGTTATCCCTACAGAAGAACCGCTATTAGATGGCTTAATAAATACTGCATATCCAAGTTTTTTTTCTATTTTTTCTATTAATATATCTTTGTTTTCTACATATTCATGTGCATTAATTACCACATAATCAGCTTGCTTTATATTAAAGTTTTCTAATAAATATTTTGTATAAACCTTATCCATGCAAATAGCAGAAGACATTACCCCAGGTCCAACGCAAGGAACATTTAATAATTTACACATACCCTGAATAGTACCATCTTCTCCAAAGAGTCCATGCAATACTGGAAATACTACATCTACTTCCTTGTTGAATAAGAGCCTTTGTCCCTGTGGAACTTTGAAAAATTGGTCTTTTTCCCATTCTCCACTCTCTATGTTATCTATTTTCCCAGTATATTCAAACCATAACCCATCTCTTGTTATTCCTATAGGGTATATATCATATTTTGTCCCATCGATATTTCTTAGAACCGATGTTGCTGACACTCTAGAAACCTCATGTTCGGTAGACTGTCCACCAAATAATACTGCAACCTTCTTTTTCATTGACCATCTCTCCTTATAACCATAATAACTATATTATGAATAAAAAAATCATAAGTGAACTAAAGATAAATTTATAAATAACATCACTATAAATTATAATGGTAATTTAAAATTAATTCAATAGAAGAGAGGATATATATGCACTTTATGCAATATATCCTCTCTTTGCCCTATGAATCTAATGTTTTCAGTTTCTTGACTATTATATTTTTAGATGGTTAATTTCCCATTAGGAGTATCTATTATTTCCATGATTCTTTGCTCATACCCCGTGTTAGCATTAATATATACTATAAAGTCTTTATCCTTATATGAGCCTAAAAATTCATAACACAAAGCTTCTTTATTGGTCTCAGTAGGTATAATAACTAAACTTATTTTATTTATTTTCAAACGTTCGCCAACTTTTTCTCGTGCTTTTGCTACAGTTATTTTTGGTTGGGCTATTTTTCTTTTTTCAACATGAGACACTAAGAACTTTTCAGATTCAACACCTATAATACTACCATCATCTAGTGCAATCTTAAGCTTCACTTGATCTGGATAAATAGCTACTTTTCCTTGATTATATACGTAACTTACTACCGCCGTATTTTCATAATTCAAAGTATATGTAGGCTCCATATTTTTATACCCTAATTTTTCAATAAATATCCTACCACCTTCTATTGCCTTTTTAATATCTAAAGCTGGTTTTCCTATGGGCCTGCTATCTAATAAATATACTATTTTACCTCCATTTTTACTTACTTCTATTACTGTTTTAGCATCATTTTTATCTTGCCCTTTAAATGTTATATAAAAGGTATAAGACGGTATTCTCGTTTTCCCTGGTACTGCCTTATTTTCAATGTTTGCAATTTTATCTGCTCCAAATATACTTTTTATTCTTTCCATTGCATCTTTTTCGCTTACTTCTTTTTGAGACAATATTTTAGGCTTTATTTCTAATGTATTATCAGAGAAAGGACCATCATAAATTAATGCTGGATATTGAACTATTTGTTTTTGTATGCCCTTAAATTTCTCAGTCACAAGGTCATCCCCTACTTTTGCAAATACACCAGTACTTTTTTTTCTAATCTCTCCCCACTTAACTTTACCGTCATTTATTTCAGAAAGCACAGCATTTAATTGTTCCTGCAAAGTATATGATTGATTCTCTAGTACATCAATTAATTCATACTCCTTATCATTGAGGTCCTTACCTTCTGAACTTGCTTTTGATAGCGAATAACAGAAATCTCCTACTTGAGTTAGAAACTGACTAGTGTCTCCCACAACTGATTGATCTATGGGTAGAGAATGCAATTTATCATTTGCAGTAGCTGAATATCTAAAAATCTCTTCGAAAACTACTATACTCTGCTCTCTAGACCCCACAATAGCAGCTTTACCAAGATTTATTCTTATATTTTGTACAGAACTAATAAGTTCATACATATTTTTACTGTATTGACCTTGAAGGTAATTTCTATAATCTAACCTCTCCAAAAACATTAGT
>Ga0105047_10007503_pt1 | contig 18365 bp, 14 predicted proteins | sample MAT04_FD_78384 | JGI IMG/M metagenome (GOLD analysis project Ga0105047, IMG submission 78384) | Freshwater microbial communities from Lake Fryxell liftoff mats and glacier meltwater in Antarctica - MAT-04 (megahit assembly) | ecosystem: Environmental > Aquatic > Freshwater > Ice > Liftoff... | reverse complement strand
GGCGTCAGCCACGGCATCAGGGGCACTTTTGGTGTCCTTGATTTTCCGGGCTGCTGTGGCGTACTCCAGCAAGATGGTGCTGGCGAGACGCGCAACCTCGGTGGCGATCAGGGTCAGGCGACCGCGACCCTCTTCGATCCGGCGCTTGAAGGCGAATTCGTCGGTCGGCAGCGGTTCCAGCAAAAAGGCGCGATCCAGCGCCACGGCGATGATCTGGTCGCGCAACTCTTCCAGCGTTCCCCCGCCGGTGCCGTTGTCCGCCTTGCCCACCGTCATGTAGGTCACTGCCATCTTCTGAAGATCGGGGATGTTCTTTTCCAGGTACTTCAGCGCGTCCTTGATCTGCAGCGCAAACAGGCGGCGCAGGCCCGCTCGGTGCCTGGTTGACGCGCTTTCAGGCTCGTCGAATACTTCCACGGTGACGGCGTCGCCGGCATCAATCAGCGCCGGAAAACCAATCAAGGTCTGGCCGCCCTTTTGAATCTCCAGAAGCTCCGGTAGTTCACCAAAAGTCCAAGCGGTGTAGCGCTGCCCGGTGATGGACGGCGACGGCGGCAGAGGCTTGGATTGCGTGGAAGCCGCCGCCGGCGTTGCTCCTTTTTTGATAGCTGCTTGCGCAGGTTCCACGGGGGCTAGCGGGCTATTTAATGCTAAACCCACGTGGGCCAGCTTCAAACTGGCCAGCGCCTGAAACGCGCCACGCGCCTGTGCGCCCAGTTCCGCCTTCAAGGCCCCCAGATTGCGACCCTGCCCCATTTGGCGGCCATGTTCATCGACCACCCGAAAGTTCATGAAGAAATGTGGCGTCAACATGTCGGCCTTGATGTCGGCCCGGGCAATATCCAGCGAGGTGGCTTCGCGCACCAGCTTCAGCACGGCGTCCATCAAGGCGCCATGGCCGAAGCGCTCGGGATCGTTCAATTTTTCGGCAAATTTGCTGGCCGTATCGGGCAGCGGCACCAGGCGTGACCGGGGCCGTTGGTGCAGCGTTTTGAGCAGGGCTTGTACCTTGTCCTTCAGCATGCCCGGCACCAGCCATTCGCAGCGCTCGTCGTTCACCTGGTTGAGCACAAACAGCGGCACGGTCACGGTCAGCCCGTCACGCGCATCCCCGGGTTCATGCAGGTAGGTGGCGGCACAGTCCACGCCACCCAGGCGCAAGGTCTTGGGGAAAGACGCAGTCGTGATGCCCGCCGCCTCATGGCGCATCAGCTCTTCCCGGGTAAGCAATAGCAGCTTGGGCTGCCTCTTGACCTCTTCCCGGTACCAGCGCTCGAAACTGTAACCGCTGCACACATCGGCGGGCAGTTGCTGGTCGTAGTAGGCGTAGATCAACTCATCGTCGATCAGCACATCCTGTCGGCGGGCTTTGTGCTCCAGGTCTTCCACCTGGCGCACCATCTTCTGATTGGCCGCCAAAAAGGGCAATGGCGTTTCCCATTGACCGTCGACCAGGGCTTCTCGAATGAAGATTTCACGCGCACCAACCAGATCGACACGGCCATAGTTGGTGCGCCGCCCGCTGTAAATGACGATGCCGTAGAGCGTGGCGCGCTCCAGCGCCACGACCTCGGCAGCCTTCTTTTCCCAATGCGGGTCCAGCAACTGTTTTTTAAGCAAATGGCCGCCTACCTGCTCCAGCCAGGTAGGGTCGATATTGGCAATCCCTCGGCCAAACAGGCGCGTGGTTTCCACCAACTCGGCGGCAACAATCCAGCGGCCCGGTTTCTTGGCGAGATGCGCTCCGGGGTGCGCAAAAAACTTGATGCCGCGCGCTCCCAGGTATTCGCCCGATGGGCCTTCGGTTTCCGCCTTGTAGCCAATGTTGCCCAGCAAACCCGCCAGCATGGACAGGTGCAATTGCTCGTAGGTGGCGGGCGCTGCATTGAGCTGCCACTTGTGCTCAGCCACTACCGTGTGCAACTGGCTGTAGATGTCTTTCCACTCCCGCACGCGGCGAATGTTGACAAAGTTCTGGCGCAGTAGTTGCTCGTATTGGCGATTGGTCAGCTTGTGCGAAGGCTCAGTGCCCGCGGTCTTCTCGCCCCGCGCATCGTGGATCCACTTCCACAGTTTGAGGTAACTCACAAACTCACTTTTCTCATCGTCAAACTTCACATGCGCCTGATCCGCCTGCTGTTGCGCCTCCATCGGCCGGTCGCGCACGTCCTGAACGCTGAGCGCCGAGGCAATCACCAGCACTTCGTCCAGCGCCTGACGACTGCGGGCTTCCAGAATCATGCGACCCACCCGCGGGTCCAGCGGCAGCTTGGCCAGTTCATGGCCCATAGGCGTCAGCTCGTTGGCATCGTCCACCGCCCCCAATTCGTTGAGCAGCTGATAGCCGTCGGCAATGGCGCGCCCGCTGGGCCGCTCCAGAAACGGGAAGTCTTCCACTATTCCCAGGTGCAGCGACTTCATCCGCAGAATCACCCCGGCCAACGATGAGCGCAGAATTTCGGGATCGGTAAAGCGGTCGCGTCCGGCAAAGTCTTTCTCGTCGTACAGCCGTATGCAGATGCCGTTGGCCACACGCCCGCAGCGCCCGGACCGCTGATTGGCGGCTGCCTGGCTGATGGGCTCCACCAGCAGCTGCTCTACCTTGCTACGAAAACTATAGCGCTTCACGCGCGCTGTGCCTGCGTCAATGACGTATCGAATGCCGGGAACGGTCAAAGACGTTTCAGCCACGTTGGTTGCCAGAACCACGCGCCGGCCGGTGTGGCCGTCGAAAATGCGGTCCTGCTCGGCGGGGCTCAAACGGGCAAACAGCGGCAACACCTCGGCGTTGCGCATGATGGGCTGGTGGCTCAGATGCTTGCGCAGGTGATCAGCAGCCTCACGTATCTCGCGCTCGCCGGGCAGGAACACCAGAATGTCGCCACTGTTGTGCGGATCGCGCCAGAGTTCGTCCACGCCGTCGGCTATTGCCGAGTTCAGGTCGTATTCACGGCTCTCTTCAAAGGGCCGGTAGCGCGTTTCCACGGGAAACATGCGGCCCGACACCATGATGACGGGTGCGGGCCCCTTGCTGGATTTGAAATGGTCCGCAAAGCGCTGCGCGTCAATCGTCGCCGAAGTCACCACCACCTTCAGGTCCGGGCGGCGCGGCAGGATCTGGCGCAGGTAGCCCAGCAAAAAGTCAATGTTCAGAGAACGCTCGTGCGCCTCATCAATGATGATGGTGTCGTAGGCACTCAGCAACGGGTCGGTCTGCGTCTCGGCCAGCAAGATACCGTCAGTCATCAGTTTCACGGATGCATCGCGACCCAACCGGTCCTGAAAACGCACCTTGAAGCCCACCACATCGCCCAGCGGTGTTTTCAATTCCTCGGCAATGCGCTTGGCTACGCTGCTGGCGGCAATGCGTCGCGGCTGTGTGTGACCAATGAGCTTGGGCCGCGTGCCCGGCGGGTAGTTGAGCTTGCCCCGCCCCATGGCCAACGCTATTTTGGGAAGCTGGGTGGTTTTACCGGAGCCTGTCTCGCCGCAAACGATGATCACCTGGTGGGCCTGCATGGCGGCCGTGATCTCGTCGCGTTTACCCGACACCGGGAGCGATTCAGGAAAGTCGATTTGCAAGGGGCAAGTGGTCAAGGTACTAACTTCGTAGAGAATCGCAGATTATCCCTGCCTTGGCCCTCCCCTGGCCGCTCTCTCGCTCTCAACCGTTCCCACTGCCTGCGCACCATGACCTCTGTTTTCAATTTCACCTTCGTACCCTGGTTTCGCTCAGTGGCGCCCTACATCCACAAGTTTCGCAACCAGACCTTCGTGGTGGGCATTGCCGGCGAAGCCATTGCGGCGGGAAAACTGCACTATTTGGCCCAAGACCTGGCCATGATTCAGAGTATGGGCGTCAAAATTGTGCTGGTGCACGGCTTTCGGCCCCAGGTCAACGAGCAGCTTCAGGCCAAGGGCCATGTTGCTCGCTACTCGCATGGCATGCGAATCACGGACGAAGTGGCGCTGGACTGCGCACAAGAGGCGGCCGGCCAACTGCGCTACGAAATTGAAGCCGCATTCAGCCAGGGGCTGCCCAATACGCCCATGGCGGACTCCACGGTGCGCGTTATATCGGGCAACTTCATTACAGCCCGGCCGGTGGGTATTGTGGACGGCGTCGACTTTCAGCACTCGGGCCTGGTGCGCAAGGTGGACATTGCCGGCATCACCCGTGTGCTGGACATGGGCGCCATGCTGCTGCTCTCCCCGTTTGGTTTTTCACCCACGGGCGAAGCGTTCAACCTGACCATGGAAGAGGTGGCGACCTCGGTGGCCACGGCGCTGCAGGCCGACAAACTGATTTTTGTCACCGAAGTGCCTGGCATCCGCCTGCGGCCCTTTGAAGTGGCATCGGACGACAACCCGATTGATACGGAACTTCCTTTGGCTGCAGCCGAAAAGCTGTTGACCGAGTTGCCTGCCGCCAACCAGCCCACCGACACCGCCTTCTATTTGCAGCATTGCGTCAAGGCCTGCAAGAACGGCGTCGAGCGCAGCCACATCATTCCTTTTTCAGTGGATGGCTCGATCCTGCTGGAGGTCTATGTGCACGACGGCATTGGCACCATGGTGGTGGACGAAAAGCTGGAGAGCCTGCGTGAAGCCACGGTGGACGATGTGGGCGGGATTTTGCAACTGATTGAGCCCTTTGAGAAGGACGGCACGCTGGTCAAGCGCAGCCGCACCGAGATTGAGCGCGACGTGGGCAACTACACGGTGATCGAACACGACGGCGTGATCTTTGCCTGCGCAGCCCTGTACCCCTACCCCGAAGCCCGCACGGCGGAAATGGCGGCGTTGACCGTGTCGCCCGACGTGCAGGGCCAGGGCGATGGCGAGCGGGTACTCAAACGGGTGGAGCAGCGGGCCAAGGCCTCAGGACTGGACAGTATCTTTGTGCTGACCACACGCACCACCCACTGGTTTCTCAAACGCGGGTTTGCACTGGTGGACCCGGAGTGGCTACCCGAGGCCCGTAAGCGCAAATACAACTGGGACCGCAAGAGCCAGGTGCTGGTGAAGAAGCTCGGATAGCTGGAGGCTCCTGCAGGTGTCTGCGACACTCGACCACGCTCGCCTTACTAAACTGGTCCAGATGAACCACCCACCTGAATCGCATCGACTGCGAGACCTCCTGACTTCCTATTTCTGGAGTGGCGAAGCCATTCGCAGTCGAAGCGTCAGTGGTGTCGTGCTATTCGGTACGCTCGACGTGCCTGTGCCCCCTGCACGCCTGATTGCAGATTGGGACAGGGAGACTTTGCGCCAGGGCCTGGAGCCCGGAGACGTCGAGCCTTTGTCTTTGGCGCGAGCGCGTGTGCGCTGGCCAGATTACGCTTACTGCGTGAAGGCGGTGTCCGATTGGACCCATACGCTCGGACTGCTTGATGTGCTGTCTACAAGTGATGTAGCCCTCATGGCCTGCCGCGGCGCGATGTACCACCTTGACGCCACGCACTATGGTGGGGCGGCCTTCTGCAATCTGTTTCTGAGCGAGGACAGGGGTCTAGACCTGCATTTTCCGTCTACCGGTCGTCGAATCCCACTGACACGGGGTACGGCTGTGATATTTGATACCGGCCAGCCTCACGCCGTCATTCAACGCGGTAGCAGCGGCTTTACTGTGTCCGACTTCGCGCCCGACCAGGATTGCACCCAGCTATTCCTGACCTGGGAGCTTTCCGTCGAAGATATTCATGTTGGGCGCGCACTGGGGGTCACTTTCGACATCGACCCTGTGAACGCGTTGCAAATGGATGAAGAGCAAGTCTGGCTGAACGGCGCACGGGCTGTGGTCTGCCCGGATTCAGGTCGGTGCAGCCGCGCTGACTAGACCTCCCTGTGGCCGCCGGGGGCGGGCGCACTGCGAAAGCGCGTGAGCATGTAAGGCATTAGCGCAAATAGCAACAGCACGAAGAGGTAAACAGAGCCAGACACCGGGTCGCGGCTTGCTATGTACTGCGCGACTGAGACATCTTGAAGCGCAGCGGCCAAGAGCAACTCGGCAAGCACCGCCAGGGCCAGTGCCGCGAAGCCAATCAGCAGCCGGACAGATGCATTGGGAGGCAGGCTGAACCGCCGCACGACATGGCGAGCAGCCAAAACAATGACGATAAACATAATGGGCATTTCCAGAAGCTCGGCATACCGTTCGCCGAGCCGGGGGACGAGAAACGGGACCCGAACGGCCCCCAGGACGAAGCCTGTACCCAACACAAGGGCGAAATACACGATGACTGCCTTAAAGTAGGCTCTTGGTGTTGACACGATGGGAATACCTTTTTTGAAAAGAGCCTCAGCGCGAACGCGAACGGCGCCACACCATCAAAGCCCCTACCAAGGCCATCGCACAAAACCACAGGAACGACCAGTTGGCGATGGAACCGCCCAGAAAGGTCCAGTCTACCTGGGAGCAATCACCACCGCCCTTGAAAATCATGGGAATGGCGCGCTGCAGGGGAAAGGTCTCGATCATTCCGTACAGGTCGCGCCCGCAGGACACAACCTCGGGCGGATACCACTGTAAAAAGCTCTGGCGCGCCGCCACATAGGCACCGGCCAACGCCAGAATGACCAAGATCACGCTGCCCGTTATATGCAAGGCTTTTCGGCCGCTAGCCCCCGTCAATGCTGCGCAGACAGCTATCAAAATAAGAGCATAGCGCTGCACGATGCACATCGGGCACGGCACCAGTCCCACCACATGCTGCAGGTAAAGGCCAAATGCCAGCAAGGCCACACAAGCAACGCTCGCCGACAACAGAACACGCCGGGGTGCGTTGTCAAACTGATCCATCACGAAGTTCAAAATCACGGTCCTTATTGAGAATCTGCGCCATCCGGCAGCGCTGCGCGGGAGTTGGTGTTCATTTTGCCCCTGAAGTTCCCCCTGGGAACATCCTGCCCCGCCAAGCCAGCACGACAAACCGAATAAAATTCTGCCGTTGGTGTTCAAAGACACCCCTCATTTCAATTAAAGGTTATCCATGGCACGCACCGTCAACTGTATCAAGCTGGGCAAAGAGGCCGAAGGTCTGGACTTTCCGCCCTACCCCGGCGAACTCGGCAAACGCATTTGGGAAGGTGTCAGCAAGGAAGCCTGGGCGGCCTGGCTGAAACACCAGACCATGCTGGTCAATGAAAACCGCCTGAATCTGGCCGATGCCCGCGCCCGTCAGTACCTTGCGCGCCAGATGGAAAACCATTTCTTTGGTGATGGCGCCGACGCGGCTCAGGGCTACGTGCCTCCCGCCGCCTGATCACACCCACCGTGGATGCCACCACTCCTGTGGAAAGGCTGGCATCCTGTGGTCTTCCCGACGCATGGGCCGAAAAGACTGCCTGGACGGTGCTGGACACGGCCTTTGCTGATGGCTCGCAATTCCTGGCGACATGGCGCGCCTGGCAGATGGATGCTCGCAGGCCGCGCATGCTGCACTACGTTGGTATCGCTGCGACTGCGACTGCCATTGACTCTTCTGCAGCGGTTTTTTTCCAGGAGTCAGAAGCCCATCTGCATCGCTTGTGGCGCGCACTGGCGGAACAGTGCTCAAGCCTGGGCCCAGGTTTCCACCGATTCAATCTGGACAGTGGCCGCGTCTCGTTGACCTTGTGCCTGGGTGACGCGAACGCCGCGCTGGGTGAACAGGTATTTCAGGCCGATACGGTCTTCGCCCATGCGCCTGACAACAAATGGGCGGCTCAATTGCTGGCGCGACGGTGCAAGCGCGGTACCCAAATTCGCATTACGACGACGGCAGGCGACTCGCCCGGGTTTGCGCTGATGCAGGCTGCAGGTTTTCAATGGAACGACCGCGCGACCAACCAGCCGTTCACCACCGGCACCTTCAATCCGCGCTGGGAAATCCCGACCAGCCGCAACCCGTCGCACCATGCGACTCAGACCCCTGCGCGGTGCGCAGTCATTGGCGCCGGCATCGCGGGAGCCAGTGTGGCGCAAGCAATGGCAGTGCGCGGTTGGCAAGTAACCGTTTTCGACCAGGAAGCCACGCCGGCCGGCGGTGCGTCGGGCTTGCCCGCGGGTCTGGTGGTGCCCCACGTGTCGGCTGATGACAATCCGCGCTCTCGCCTGTCCCGCAGCGGCACGCGTTTGATGAAGGAACATGCCAGGCGCTTTCTGTTGCAAGGGCGGGACTGGGATCCCACCGGCGTCATGGAATGCCGGGATACCGCCCCACCCCTTTGGCACCCGCAAGCGGCCTGGATCAAGCCGGCACCCATGGTGCAGGCCTGGTTGGCGCAACCCGGTGTCCGCTTTGTCGGGCAAACCAACGTCCACCGACTCAGCCACACTGACGGTCTTTGGATGCTGAACGACCCACAAGGCTTGGAGTTGGGTCGGTTCGAAGTGGTCATCGTGGCCAACGCCGTGGGCTGTGCTGCACTGCTGAATCGCTTAGGCCAGGACCACCGTCCAGGGTCAGACCTGCAAGACAAGCTTGGCGCTTTGCAGGCAGTTCACGGCACGCTGAGCCATGGCACGTATGCCGAGATCATTCCCGATTTGCCAAGCACACCGGTGAACGGCAATGGCTGTTTCATCCCCCATGTACCCACTGCTAAAGGTGAGCAATGGTTTGCAGGCTCCACGTTCGAGGTTGACGCCTTGGCCGCTGCCGACATCTGGGCGCAGCATGCAGCCAACATGGAGCGCCTGCAATACCTGCTGCCCGAGGTGGGTGCCGAACTGGCAGAAACGCTTGACCGCGGACCCGTGTCACTGTGGTCTGCCACGCGTTGCGTCACCCACGATCGCCTCCCCCTGGTAGGCCCCATTAACATTGCATCGTGCCCCGGTCTGTGGCTCTGCGTCGGAATGGGTTCACGGGGATTGAGTTTTTCAGCGCTTTGCGCCGAACTGCTGGTGGCGCGCCTGGGCGCCGAGCCCTTGCCTGTGGAGTTCAGCTTGTCACGTAGCCTGGACGCCAACCGCGTACGCCGCAAACGCACAGCGGGGCCCACCACCTAACCGATTTTCAAACTTTTTGAAGCAAGCCAAGTACTTGGCGTGGGTTGAAGGGAATCTCGAGTAGACCCGTGCAGCCCAACCGTTCCGCTTGCTCCATGGCAGTCCACGACGGCGTGGCCGTGACCACAATCACCGCGTGGGGCGGAGCCAGCAGGCCCTTGAGTGTGCGTACCAGCGCCCAGGGGTCTGCGTCCTTCAACTCCAGGCTGACGACGACCAGATCGTAGTGGCGTTGCGAAATACGGGTGACCGCCTGCGCAACGCTCTCGGACTCGTCCACATCCGTCAAGCCGGCCAGCGCCAGACGGGTTCGAAGATACAGTCGCTCGTCGCGTGCCATTCCCACCACGAGCGAAACCTTCACGCCAGGGGGCACAATTTTGTCTTGCAGCTCATCCCAGCCCAGATCAATGTCCACCTCTGCCTGAGAGGCAAACAAGCCATCAAGTACCTGCACCAGCGCGTTCCAGTCGACCGGGCGCTGAAACGACCGCCAAGCCTCGGCCGGCGATTGGGCTCCCACGGAGATGATCTTCAGGTTGGGATTCAGAGTGGGTGAGGCCAGCTCCATCCCGGCTTCATAGCTGTCCACATCGATCAAGGCCACGTGCGGAGGTGAAGCCACCTCTGGAGTCCACAAGGTGTAGGAAGGTGAGCGGCTAAACGACAGGCGAAAGAGCGTATTGAGCGAGTGTCTTTCGACATCGCTGAACCCCACCACTTTGACCCCTACATGGGACTTCATGGGCTGCCCGCCTACTGGCTTGCAGCCACCGGACGGCGGCTACGCACGTAGGCGTCTGTCGGCTGGTAATTCTTGCCATCGGCATAGCGCCATTGCACCATGGTGCCCTTCTGGCCACGCAGTTCCAGCTTGCCCACAAAGGCGCCCATCGTGGACTGCTGGTCAATGGCGCGAAACTCGGCCGGACCAAACGGCGTCACGAACTTGAGTCCGCGCATGGCGGCCACCAGTTTTTCATTGTCCGTACTTTTGGCTTTGTTGATAGCCGCAAAAATAGCCTGCATCGTGGCGTAACCCACGACCGAGCCCACCTTGGGGTTTTCGTTGAACTTCTTGTAGTAGTTGGCTGCAAAAGACGCATGCTCCTTGGTGTCAATTTGGTCCCAGGGGTAGCCGGTAACGATCCAGCCCCTGGGGGTTTCGTCCTTCAGCACGTCCAGATACTCGGGCTCGCCCGACAACAAGGACACCACCGGTGTCTTCGGGAACACATTGCGCTGATTGCCTTCGCGCACCAATTTGGCCAGATCAGCACCAAAGGTCACGTTGAAAATAGCGTCGGGGCGTGCCTGCATTACCGCCTGCAAGGTGGTGCCTGCATCGAGTTTGCCCAGAGCGGGCCACTGCTCCGCTACAAACTCCACGTCCGGGCGACGCGCCTTCAACAGTTCCTTGAAGCTGGCGACCGCGCTTTGACCATATTCGTAATTGGGCGCAATGGTGGCCCAGCGTTTGGCAGGCAGCTTGGCCGCTTCTTCAACCAGCATGGCCGCCTGCATATAGGTGCTGGGGCGCAAACGGAAGGTGTAACGGTTGCCCTTGTCCCAAACGAGGGCATCCGTCAAAGGCTCACTGGCTACGAACAAACGCTTGTTCTTGGCGGCGTGATCCGCCAGCGCCAAACCCACATTGGACAGGAAGCCTCCCGCCAAGACATCGACCTTTTCATTGGAAGTGAGCTCAATCGCATGGCGAAGTGCTTCTTCGGGCTTGCCCGCATCGTCTCGCGCTACAACCTCTACCTTGCGGCCCAGCAACCCACCAGCGGCATTGACCTCTTCCACTGCCAGCTGCCAGCCCTGCCGATACGGGGTGGTGAACTGGGGCATGCTGGAGTAGCTGTTGATCTCGCCAATTTTTATTGGCTTGCTCTCGGCCATTGCGCCCAACGACACAGCTGCTACCAACGTCATCACCAATTTTTTCATACGTTCTCCATGGGCCTGCACTCTAGCAGCGTTTTGTTGCCGGTCCTGCCTAACGCTCCTTCACATACGGATGACCCAATGCCTGCGGTGCCACGGCCTTGCCAATAAAACCGGCGAGCAAAACCACGGTCAGTACATAGGGCAATGCCTGAATCGCCTGGACCGGGACTTCGCCAATCCCTGGCAGGTGCACGCCTTGCAAGCGAATGGCAGCAGCGTCCAGCAAGCCAAAGAGCAAACAGGCCCATAACGCGCTCACAGGGTGCCAGCGGCCAAAGATGAGCGCAGCCAGCGCCATGAAGCCCCGCCCGGCCGTCATGTTCGGAGAAAAGCTGGCGCCTTGGGCAAGGACCAGATAGCTACCCGCCAGACCGCACAACATGCCGTTCAAGGTGAGAGCTGTGTAACGAAGCCTTGCAACCGACACACCGGCTGCATCAACCATCTGGGGGTTCTCTCCCACCGCGCGAAGGCGAAGGCCAAAACGCGTGCGAAAAAGCAACCACCACACTGCTGGCACCAGCAGTAGCGCCACATAAACCATGGCGTTGTGACCCAACAGCCCCTCCCCCACAATCGTTCCCACCAGCGGAATCGTACGCATGGCCGCTACCGCGTTCAAGAACAGCGGTTGAATGCGCACATCGGCAGCCACCGGTGGTGTTTGCCCGCCCTGCGAAAACCAGGCAATGCCCAACACCACGGTCAACCCAGCGGCGATGATATTGATCGCCACACCCGAGACCACCTGATCCCCGCGGTGGCTGACGCAGGCCAGCCCATGCATCCACGACAGCGCAGTGGCAACGGCCATGGCAGCCATCAACGCTAGCGTAGTGGAGCCAAACATCGCCCCGGCAGCGCCCGCAGCAAAAGCGGCGAACAGCATCTTGCCTTCCAGGCCAATGTCTACAACGCCAGAACGCTCGGACAACAGGCCCGCCAATGCACAAAAAATCAGCGGAGTTGACAGGCGCAACGTGGACGCCAGCATGGTACCAATCAGCGTTTCATCCATTGATCGCACCTTTTCTACTGAACAGCGCCAGCACCCAGGCCACCCTGGGGGCAATGACGTAAGCCATGGCTCCGGAAAACAGCACGATAAAGCCTTGCAACATCACCACCATGTCGCGACTGAACCCTCGCACTTCGAAAGCCACCTCGGCCCCCCCCTGAAATAGCGCGCCAAACAAAACGCTCGCCAAGACAATACCCACCGGGTGGTTGCGCCCCATCAGCGCCACTGCGATGCCGGTAAAACCGGCCCCACTCACAAATTCGAGCAAGAGCTTGCCGTTGACCCCGGCTATCTCGTTCATACCCACCATGCCAGCCAAGGCACCCGATATAGCCATGGCCACCATGATCTGGCGCCGCCCGCTGATTCCCGCATATTCCGCAGCACCCGGACTGGAACCGGCTGCGCGCAGGTGGTATCCGCCCCGGGTATGCCACAAGAACAGGTACACGCCCACGGCAGCCAGCAAAGCCAGCAAGACGCTCAGATTCAAGGGAGAAGCAGGCCATGCAATGCCAACCCAGGCCAATGCTTCATGCATGCCGGGCAGCTTGGCAGAGGGGCTGAACGGCAGGCTCTCGACCGCCATGGTGCTGGCCGGTCGCAGGTGATTGACCAGCAGGTAGACCAAAAGTGTGCTGGCAATGAAATTGAACATGATGGTCGTAATCACCACATGACTGCCGCGATAGGCTTGCAAATAGGCGGGCACTGCCGCCCACGCCATACCAAATAATGCGCCCGATAGCAGCATCAGCGGAAGCATGATCCAGGCCGGCAAAAAAGCCGAAAACCACAACGCAACGAGCCCGGTACCCAACCCGCCCAATATGGCCTGCCCCTCCCCGCCAATATTGAAAAGGCCGCAATGATAGGCAACCGCGACGGCGAGTCCGGTAAACACGAAAGTTGTGGCGTAATACAAGGTGTAACTGAAACCCCTTGCTGATCCAAAGGCGCCGCGAACCAATGCGTTTATGACTTCCATGGGGTGCTGGCCGACCAATGCAACAACACCCGCCGCGGCCAGAAGCGCCACACCCAGACACACAGCGGGCAACAAAACCAGATCAGCCCAGCGGGGCAAGACCGCCGGCGCGCTCACGCTGTCTCCCCCACCATCAAGAGGCCAAGCCCAGCTTCCGTGCATTCCCCTATGGGAAGTTCTCCCGTCACACGCCCCTGATTCATCACAATCACCCGGTTTGACAAGGCCAGAATTTCGTCCAGCTCACTCGACACCACCAGCACCGCACAACCTGCGTCGCGCATGGCTCGCAGCTGTGAATAGATGAATTCAATGGCGCCAATGTCGACCCCGCGGGTAGGTTGCCCCACCAGAAGCACTTTGGGCATTTGCCCCAACTCACGCGCCAGAACCAGTTTCTGCTGGTTACCACCAGAGAAATTGCTGCAGAGTAGCTCCGGGTCGCGCGGACGCACATCAAAACGCTCCATCAGATCCGCCGTCGAATGGCGCATCCGGTCATGGTCCATCCAGCCCATTCTGGAATACTGGGCAAGCCCGTCATAACCCAGAGCGACTGATTCCCAGGCAACAAAATCCATCACCAGCGCCCGCGAATGGCGATCTTCCGGCACATGTGCCAGGCCCAACTCGCGGGCCGTGAGCGGATCAAGCCACGCATCCGGTTCAAACGAAAGGCCGCCCAACTGCATCGTCCCTTGCGTGGGCTTCAATAGGCCCGAGAGCACATCCAGCAACTCGCTTTGACCATTGCCTGAAACACCTGCAACGCCCACGATCTCACCGGCACGCAATGCGAGATTCAGGTCATTGAGCCGCATCACGTTCAGGGAGTCCCGCACCATGATCCCTTTAGCATCCAGGAGTACGTCACCCGGTGGCTTGGTGTCTTCGTCAACCCGCCCCATATGGACCTTGCGCCCCACCATCACTTCCGCCAGCCCCTCAATAGACGCCCCCGCTATCGGCAGCTCTTGCACAATGCGACCCGCACGCATGACAGTGACGTTGTCGCACAGGCGCATCACCTCCTTGAGCTTGTGGGTAATCATCAAAATAGTGGTCCCCTGCTGGCGCAGCAACCGCAAGACTTCGAACAGGTGCTCGGTTTCCTGGGGTGTCAGGACTGCAGTGGGTTCATCCAGAATCAGAATTTTGGCACCACGGTACAGCGCTTTGAGTATCTCCAGACGCTGCCGGTCCCCTACGGGTAAATCGGCTACCAATGCATCCAGTTTGACGCGCAGACCGGTGGATTCCATCAAAGCCTGAAGCTTGGTGCGCACTTGCGCTTCTGCGCGCAGGAGCAGCCAGTGCGGCTCGGCCCCCAGCATGACGTTTTCCAGGACGGTCAGGGTGTCCACCAGCATGAAGTGCTGGTGCACCATGCCAATGCCCAAGGCAATGGCCTCATCCGCGTTGCGAATGGTTGCGGGCTGGCCAAACACTTCAATGGATCCGCCGTCAGCCTGGTAGAAGCCATACAAAACCGACATGAGCGTGCTTTTGCCCGCACCGTTTTCACCCACGATGCCATGCACCGTGCCTGCTTGCACCGACAAGTTCACTTCGGCGTTGGCAGCGACCACCCCAAAACGCTTGTTGATGCCGGTCATGCGCACCGCCAGGCGTGCTTGACCGGAGGCGCCTGGCATCAGTATTTGCAGGCGTTGGCGGCCATGTAGTCGGCGACTTTTATTTTGCCGCTGATGATGTCTGCCTTGGCAGATTCAACCTTCTTCTTCATATCCGCGGTCACCAGCTTTTCGTTGTTGGTATCCATGGCGTAGTCCACGCCACCTTCCTTCAGGCCCAATACAGACAGACCAGATTTGTGTCCCTTGGCCACGTTGTAAACCGCAACATCCACGCGCTTGAGCATGGAGGTAAGCATCGTGCCGGGTTGCAGGTGATTCTGGTTGCTGTCCACGCCAATGGCCAGTTTGCCGCTGTCTTTGGCTGCCTGGTATACGCCTACCCCTGTACCCCCGGCCGCAGCAAAAACCACATCAGCACCCTTGGCAAACTGCGCCTTCGCCAATTCGCCGCCACGCGCCGGGTCGTTCCAGGCCGCACCGGTGGTGCCGGTCATGTTCTGAAAGACCTCTGCCTTGGGGTTGGCAAACTTGGCGCCTTGTTCGTAACCGCATTCAAACTTGCGAATCAATGGAATATCCATACCGCCAATAAAACCGACTTTGCCGGTTTTGCTGGCGAGGGCGGCCATGGTGCCAACCAAAAAGCTGCCTTCCTGCTCCTTGAACACCACCGACTGCACATTGGGCAAGTCAACCACCATGTCAACGATCGCGAATTGCAGCTTGGGAAACTCTTTGGCAATTTTCTCGATGCTGGAAGCCTGACTAAAGCCAATGCCAATGATCGGGCTGGCACCACGCTCCGCCATGCGGCGAATAGCCTGCTCACGCTGCGATTCGCTGGAGATCTCGAATTCAAAATACTGCTTTCCGGTCTCCTTCTTCCATTTTTCCATACCGTTATAGGCAGCTTCATTGAACGACTTGTCAAACTTGCCGCCCATGTCGTAAACAATCGCCGGCTCGGCCATCACCTGAAAGGTGGCGACCAAGGCTGCAGCCAAAAGGCCCATACGTGCAGTGCTGTTGAGTTTCATGGTTTCCCTCTGTTCATTCGTGGTTTAAGAATCAAATCAGGTTACTTCGCTCCGGTCACCCCTGCAATCAGGGTGTTTCCCTAGCCCTGCGACGCTATTGGCCTAAGGGCCATCAGCTCTGAACCGACGGCAGCCGCCAGTCGTGCGTTACTCAGAACCAGCTGAATATTCGCAGCCAGACTACCACCCCCCGTCAGTTCATTCACACGGGCCAGCAAAAACGGGGTCGACTCCTTACCGCCAATCTTCTGGACCTGCGCATCGTGCAAGGCCTGCTCAATAGCCTGGTCAATCAGCGCCCGCGGCATCGCGAAGGCCTCCGGTATCGGGTTAGCAACCACCATGCCACCCTTGAGTCCCAGGGACCATTTCGCATGCAAAACGCAGGCAATCCCGGCTGGAGTGTCCAGACGGTAATCCACGGAAAATGCACTGTCACGGGTGAAAAACGCAGGCAGTGAATCGGTCTGGTAACCCACCACGGGCACGCCATGTGTCTCCAGATACTCCAGCGTCAGGCGCAAGTCGAGAATTGACTTGGCCCCCGCGCACACCACTGCGACGGGCGTATTGGCCAACTCCTGCAAATCCGCCGAAATATCAAAACTGTGCTCGGCGCCGCGGTGTACGCCGCCGATACCACCCGTGGCAAAAATGCGAATGCCCGCCATGGCGGCAATGATCATGGTGGACGCCACAGTGGTTGCGCCCGACTTGCCCGCTGCCACGATGAACGGAATATCCCGGCGGCTGACTTTGACCACCTCACGCCCGCGGCTCCCCAGCCACTCAATTTCTTGCGCCGACAAGCCCGCCTTCAGTCGCCCATTGACGATGGCAATGGTTGCGGGAACGGCACCACTCGCTCGCACCTCGGCCTCAACCAGCATGGCGGTTGCCACGTTTTGCGGATAGGGCATGCCATGCGAAATGATGGTGGATTCCAGCGCCACCACCGGCAAACCGGTGGTCATCGCATGGGCGACTTCAGGAGCAACATCCAGAAAGGGAAGACGAGGCATGGATTAAAAATGATCAGATTGGCAAGGCACCCGCAGACAAACGGGCTTCAATAGCCCCAAGAGAAAGCCCTGGCGCATTGGCGAATGTACTGGATAGCGTCAGTTCCGCGCAGGCCATAGCGAATGGCACTGCGCCGGCCAAGGGCAGGTCACACAGATAGGCATGCACCAGACCTGCCAGCAAAGCATCACCCGCGCCAGACGTGTTGACCACAGGCACCTGACCGGCAGCCAAATGACCACCGACTCCCTGTGCATCACACCAGCACACCCCTTGATCGCCCAGGCTCACCACGACATTTGCGGCGCCCATGCGGTGCAGGCGCTGCGCTGCGGTCAATGCGTCGGCAGGCGTTCTTACAGCCAGGCCGCTCAAGGCTGCGGCTTCGAGCCGGTTCACTTTCAACGTGTGAATCTGCGAGATCCAAGGAGCCAGCTTCATGCTCTTGACCACTGACACGCCATCTACAAAAAATGGGACCTTGGAGCGGGTATCAAACAACCACTCCAGTGCCGCACTGGACAGATTGCTGTCCAGTACGGTACAAGCTGCTGACTCAAGCAAGCTGCGATAGGTCTGCAAAACTTCGGGGGTCATGCGCTCCAGTATGGCCATGTCGTTGACCGCCAGGGCCATGTCACCATCGGCACCATGAACCGACAGATAAGTGGCAGTGCGTTCCTGGGGCATTACCTGTACCGCGCTCACCTGAACGCCTGCCTGCGAGGTTGCATTTAGCAGGCTTCTGCCAAACACGTCGTCACCCACCGCACTGATCAGGTGCACAACATCATCCATGCGCGCCAGATTTTCTGCCACGTTGCGAGCGACACCGCCGGCTGCGCACGCAATGTGCCCGGGCGTGGAGTCCGCCATGGCAAGCGCGGAGTTTGTACTCGCAACAATATCCATATTCGCACCACCAACCACCACAACAGTTTTACAAGACACAATCAGAGCCCTAGATGGTTCGGTGAATGGATGGACAGACGGAGGACTTCATGATACTGGTGGCCGGCTCAGCCAACCTGGACTTTGTGGTCCGGGCACCGCACATTCCCAGCCCAGGAGAAACGGTGCTGGGAAGCGACTTCAAAACATTCCCTGGCGGCAAAGGCGCTAACCAGGCAGTCGCTGCCGCACGTGCGGGCGGCGCACGCACCCAGATGCTTGCGGCGTTGGGCGCCGATGCGTTTGCAGTGCCGCTTGAAGCGTCGCTGAAAGACGCAGGGGTGCAGCTCCACGCGGTACGCGTAACGGAGCAGCCCACCGGCTGCGCCTTTATTTGTGTCTCCAATGATGCGGAGAACGCCATCACCGTCGCCCCGGGAGCCAATCTCTGCCTGCAACCCGAACATTTGCCGCCACTTGATGGTTTTAGCCACATCTTGCTGCAATTGGAGACGCCTGTATCGACCGTCATGGCCTATGCCCGCGCTGCCCGTGACACGGGCGTGGTAGTAGTGCTCAACGCGGCTCCCGCACAAACACTACCGGCAGAGCTGCTGGCCCTGATCGATATTCTGGTGGTGAACGAGGGGGAGCTGGCCACTGTGTCTGGCCAATCAGGCTCCGTCAGCCACTGCCTGCAACGTGTTTCGGTGCCCACCGTGGTGGTAACGCTGGGCCGTGAAGGTTGCCTGGCGCGCAGTCAGGGACTTTTTTATCAGCAACCGGCGTTTTCCGTGACCGCTATCGACACCACCGCCGCTGGCGATACGTTTTGTGGCGCACTTGTGGCAGCCCTTAG
>Ga0105047_10007502_pt1 | contig 18367 bp, 11 predicted proteins | sample MAT04_FD_78384 | JGI IMG/M metagenome (GOLD analysis project Ga0105047, IMG submission 78384) | Freshwater microbial communities from Lake Fryxell liftoff mats and glacier meltwater in Antarctica - MAT-04 (megahit assembly) | ecosystem: Environmental > Aquatic > Freshwater > Ice > Liftoff... | reverse complement strand
TGCCGATTACAGCCTGCGGCACCTGTCCGGTGATTGCAATCAACGGAATACTATCCAACTTCGCATCGGCGATACCGGTCACAAGATTTGTGGCTCCGGGGCCACTGGTCGCCATGCACACGCCCGTCTTGCCCGTCGAACGTGCGATTCCCTGAGCTGCAAAACAGCCGCCCTGCTCGTGCCTTGGCAGAATTGTGCGAATCTGGTCACGTTTTTCACGCAGTGCCTGATGAAGAGGCATACTGCATCCGCCCGGATAGGCGTAGATCGTGTCTGTCCCCAGTCGAACGAGCATCTCGATCAGAATCTGGGCACCGTTAATTGTTTGAGTTGCTTTTTCAACGGTAGCCAACGTCGTGACTTTCATTAATTGTATGTTCAAAACGGAGTGGACAATCTTGCCCAGGTTCAGTCAAAAAGACGACTGACAGGTCTGCTGATTCTACAACAATCGCAGACCGACATAAACATCCATCCTCAAGAATTTCGCAGCCTTACCAGACTACTTCGTGGTAAGCCACGGCAGGGGAGCACCAGCAGGGGGAAGCCGAACAATGTCCACACCGGTGACTTCCTTGTGGCCCTTGATTTTCTGAATGGATTCCGCCGACGGTTCACTGTCCAGATTCAGAACAGCCACAGACGCTCCACCGGGCTTGGCAAGTTTTCGCCCCAGAGCCATCTGAGCGATATTGACGTTGTGTTCGCCAAACACCGTTCCAATGAAACCAATCAGCCCCGGCACGTCGCGGTGACGGTAAATCAGCAGCAATCCGTCAAGATAGGCCTCGAAGTGGTACTCGTTGAGACGCACTAAACGCAGGAACTGATTGCCAAAGATCGTCCCGGAGGCTTCGAATGTTCCTTGATCGGTGGTCAAAACAACCGAAACCATGGAAGAAAAATTCTCGCAGTCACCGCTCGCGGTCTCAACAATATGAATTCCTCGTGCCTGAGCCACAGACGTCGCATTGATTATGTTGACGCTTTCATCCAGCGCGGCTTCCAGGAGGCCGGCCGTCATTGCGTTGGTGAGCAGGCGTGTCTTTTTGCTGGCAGCTTCACCACGATAAATCACTTCGGCACTCTTCAACCCCTGGCCTTTGATCATCTGAGCTGACAGCAGGCCGAGTCGATAAGACAGATCCAGGTAGTTCTTCAGTTCGCCCATCTCGGACGCTGAAACCGGAGCCATGTTGACGGCACAGCGAATTTCACTCCGTTTGAGATATGCGACAACCAGTTCCGCCGCTTCAATCGCGACCATTTCCTGGGCTTCTTCCGTGGACGCACCCAGATGTGGAGTCGCCAGCACCTGAGGCAGATCGATCAGACGACGATCTTTCGGCGGTTCTTCAACGAACACATCAACAGCCGCCCCACCAACATGGCCAGATTCAATCGCATCGGCCAGATCTTTTTCATCCACAATGCCGCCACGGGCACAGTTGATGATGCGAACACCCTTCTTCATTTTTGCCATGCGAGCCGCATTGATGATACCGCGAGTATCTTCCGTCAAAGGTGTATGCACCGTCAGATAGTCGCACTTGCCGACGATGTCATCGACGTCGCGATAAAGTTCGATTCCGTACTCCTTGGCTTTCTCTTCTGAGAAAAACGGGTCATATCCAACGACGGTCATTTCAAACGCGACTGCCCGTTGGGCCACGCTCAGGCCAATTCGACCCAGTCCAACCACTGCGAGGGTCTTGCCAGCCAACTGAGTGCCCTGAAACGATTTTCGGTCCCATTTACCGGCTTTCATACTGGCATGAGCCGGGCCGATGTTTCGTGACAAAGCGAGCATCATGGCAAACGTATGCTCGGCCGTGCTGATCGTGTTCCCCGTCGGTGTGTTCATCACAAGGATACCGGCTCGAGTGGCGGCTTCCAGATTGATGTTATCGACTCCGACCCCCGCCCGAGCGATACATTTCAGCCGTTCCTGGCCGTCCAGCAACTCGGCAGTCAGTGTCGTGCCGCTGCGAATAATAATGCCGTCGGCCGTTTTAAGCTCTTCTCGCACCTGAGCTGGCGTAAGTCCGCTTTTGACAACAACTTCGATACCTTCGGACTGTTCCAGAATCTTCAAGCCAGCCTTTGAAAGGCTATCGGTAATCAGCACTCGATACACGGTTTGGGGCACTTTACGTTTGGAATTGGAAGTGGGATAAGGACGCGCGGTCTTCAGGCAAAATACTCTTTCCGCAGCGGGGTTTTAAGCGGAAAAGAGTCTAATCACAAGACGCTCTCTTCGTGGATCTTGTTCGGAGTGTCTTTTGAAGGGTCTCATATTCGGGGATCAATTCACGCAACGATTATCGGCGAAACATCCGTGGTGGATTTCAACAGCGTGCCAGTATCTCACTCCTTTTCGCAATTGGTACTTCCTGATTTGCGCTTCCTGTGTACACCCATGCCCGCAAATCAGGCAGGTGCGTCGATTCTCGATGTCGCGACAACGGTATCGTATCATTCATGAACTCCGCAACTATCTCAAAAACATAGACTTACGACTTGATCAGTGTCAATCAATGAACATTAAGGCATGTCGTTTGCGGACCTGCGACACAGGTCATTTCGTTTGCAGGGATGTGAACGAGCGGGAATCGAAGGAGTGGATTTAATGATTGGTAATCGAGAAAAACTTTGGAGACTGGCGATGGTTGGCAATTTTGGAATCCGATTTCGACCTTCAGCAATAGTGGCGATGTTCGGGATCTGTTTCCTGTTTGATGCATCCGCCGCAGCGTTTGGTCAGGATGATCCAACGGTGGCGGATGGGGCATCGACGATCGAGGTTGTTGCTGACGCTGAGGCACCGCCGGTCTATGACGTCCCCGACGACATGCACATTGCCTACTCGATCGACAGTCTCTTCCTGTTTGTCTCGGCGATACTCGTAATTTTCATGCAAGCAGGATTCTCGATGGTGGAGGTCGGTCTCAACTCCGCCAAGAATGCCGTGAACATTTTGTTTAAGAATACGATCGACTTCTGCCTTGGCGTAACACTGTTCTACTTCATCGGGTACGCTTTGATGTATCCCGGTGCAGACTTTGCGGGAAAATACTTTGGCTACGCTCAATCAGACTTCTCGGCAGAAGTCACCGCAGATGACATCAAAGCGGGTTTCGCAGAAGGTGCAATTCGTAAACTGCATCCTCAGGCCGACTTCCTTTTTCAGGCAGCATTCTGCGCCACAGCAGCGACGATTGTTTCCGGGGCTGTCGCTGGTCGATTGAAATTTCCAGCGTATTTGATTTACACCGTCTTTCTGACAGGGTTCGTCTATCCCGTGGAAGGATTCTGGAAATGGGGCGGAGGATGGCTGGGAGCGATGGGATTCCATGACTTTGCTGGTTCAATCGTCGTTCATGCCTGCGGTGGTTTTGCGGGACTGGCTGGTGCAATGGTCCTCGGGCCTCGAATTGGACGTTATTCGAGTGACGGGAGATCGATACCGATTCTTGGTTCCAACTTGGCGTTGGCGACACTTGGAGTCTTCATTCTTCTGGTTGGCTGGTATGGTTTCAATCCCGGCAGTCAGCTAGCCTTCTCCGGTGCAGCCAATACGCAGGCGGTCTGTCTGATCGCAGTCAACACGACTCTAGCCGCCTGTGCCGGAGGGATCGTTGGGATGACACTGAGTTGGATTGTATTCAAGAAACCTGACCTGACCATGTGTCTGAACGGGATCCTTGGTGGGCTGGTCGGGATCACTGCCAACTGCGACTGCGTTACCAACAACCAGTCGCTGATTATCGGTGCTGTGGCCGGAGTCCTTGTGCTTGGGGCCATAATCTTGCTGGACAAACTAAAGATCGACGACCCGGTTGGTGCGTTTCCAGTGCATGGAGTGTGCGGGCTCTGGGGAGGAGTCGCTACAGGAATCTTCGGGGCCGGCAAAGTCTTATCCACGCAGATCATCGGTTCAGTGTCTATCGCCGCCTTTGCGTTCGTCAGCATGTTGATCCTTTTCATAATCCTTAAATCTGTGAACCTGCTGCGAGTCAGCCGCGAAGAAGAAATCCAGGGACTTGACATCCACGAACACGGGATGCCAGCCTATGCTGTCGATTCAAGTCACTGAAGAACCGTCCTGAAACATCATCTGTAGGCCGGACCAACGTGTCACGTTGCCGGAACATCGCTCGCTGAACGAATGTCGTGGAAAACCGTATTATCCTCATACGTCACTCCACTGCGACCGCAGTTCCGGCATTACCGCGAGCTTGGTCGGGCCTACTCGAGACAGGATCTTAGTTCTGGCCAATCCCTACGGTTTGCGTTTGGATGGAATCGTGATCTGGATGTCTTCGCGGGTCAATTTGACCGTTTGTGTTGAACGAGATTCTTCCGGCGTCGCATAGTTGCGGACGGTTTCCAGAACAGCGGTGCCAGCTACGGCTTTGCCAAGGACAAAACGTACATTGGCTTTGTAGTCTCCATCTGCGGCTACGCGACAAATGTATTGTTCAAAGCGTTTGGCGTTGCCTTCAGATCCCGAACCAGCGTCGTCGTGTGTGAATCGACCTCCGTCAGTCGTGATTCGATTCTGGTAGTTGCACTGCTCACCGTTTGGCTGCGTCACCAACAGATCCAGATCAGCCGAACCCACCCACCGCAGGATCAGCATGAGATCGACGTTTGATGCTTCACGCAACTGAGTACGAATTTTTTCTGCCTGAGGAGAGTCTCCGGAACCATCCAACTGTGTCGCGATCTCTGTGATCACTTTCCGAGCTTCTTCATGCAGGGCGGGCGAATCATCGGTCCATACATGGCGGAGAATTCCGCAGCGAGCCCACACACGGTGTCCGGAATTTTGTGACTTGTCCGCCACGCTCCGAGCCAGAAGCCAGGGTTCTGACAGGTCAGGATTGAGTTCCGTGGCTTCGCGGCATATGTGCATGGCCTCGTCCCACGCTTCGAACCGGGACATCAGGGCGACCGCAATCAGCAGTTGCGGAATGTCGGCGTTGACGAAATCGATTCTGGATTCCAGCGCGCGGGCAATTTCGCTGACCGGACGCTTTGCAAGTTTCATTTCCAAAGCCAGGACATCGTACATCCATGCGGCGGCCTGATCATTTCGAATCGCACTTTGAATGGCCTCAACCGCAACATCATATTTCTTGCGACTGTGCAGGATGGAGACAACCTCCGACAGCAGCCTGGAATCTATGACTTCGGTCGTCAATATGTCGTCCCACGCTCTTGCAGGCGGTCTTGAATCGGCAAGAACGGTATCAACAAGTTTGGCAGCGCTCACGGATTGTTGTGCGTTTCGGAGCGCACAAAGCTGGATCTGCGTATCAAGAAAAACAGGTGTGCATGTCGCAGCTTCTGCGACATGCGCACCTAAGGAATTCCAAACCGATTCAACGGCTGATGTCGCCGTCTCTAGTTTGCTTCTGGTTTTTTTTTAACGTTCTTGAGTGACTTGTTTGAGATCCCGCCTTTGGCTTTTTCTGATGGAACATCAAGCAAATCCGGTGGCAAGCTGAACATTCCACCGCCGCCGCCCATGCCTCCACCACCACCCATTCCACCGCCCATTCCACCACCCATTCCACCACCCATTCCACCACCCATTCCACCACCCATTCCACCGCCCATGCCGCCTCCGCCGCCACCGCCGCCCATCTGCATTGGTGGGATTACGAGGTCACCGACTTCATAGATGCGAGTCTGAAGATTCTCCTCAGCATCGGCGAATGTTTTTGTGGTGAGAAACATGACTTCATTTCGAATCATGTAAGTCAATTCAGGATCAGTCTGGCTCAGAATAATCGCCAGCGCGTTTCGAAGTGTGATGCCGTCCAGTTCGATATCCTTAATCATCACATCACTCAGGACAACGGAATCTTCTTCCAACGCACCGACATCCGGAATAATCGTCATCCGATAGTCCGCTCCAGCTCCACCACCTGACGCACCATAAGTTGTAGTGAAGTGAGTTGAAATCTGTTCCAGAATATCGGTCAACGGATTTTCACCAGGGAAATTCAGGTTCTTCACTGGTTCGTCGAGCATTCGCTCAAGCCACAATTCTGAAGGCTTTTGAGAACGCAGCGAGACAGATTCGTACTTCTTTTTCCGACTCAGCGACAATGCACGCCAGACATCTGCCGGCGGATAGATGACCGGCGGCTCATCCGGGAACGGCACAGCAGACAGTTCAACCTGATAAAGAGCTTCCAGGAAGCGGTCCTGTCTCGTGTACCTGAGGCGATAGGCTTTACTCAACTGATCGTGAGCGATGACCACCATAGCTGCCTGCGTTGCAGGCCCGTTGTGAGGCTTCATAAACAAGGCTGTTCGCGCGACTTCTCTCGCGTCATCAAAAGCATCGAAATCACCGTGTGCAGCGCGGTCAAGTAATCCTCGCACCTGGCTGATCAGAGTCTGTAACCGTTCCTCTTCCAACTGGATCTCGGTAAGCATTCGTCGCTCCGCTTCCAGCACGGCGCGAGCCTCACTTTCTTCTCTTCGTTGTATTGCAATCTTCTCGCGGTGAGCCTGCACGAAGCTGATTGCCTCGATCACGCGTCGTTCCAGTTCAGCTCGTTTTTCAGGGGCCAATTCCGGAGCCGAACGAACGGTTTCCAGGATATCTTTGAGGCGAGTCAATGAAAAATCAGGCTGCTCGTCAGCAATGTCTTTGGCTTCATTGATTGCGGCAGAGGTCGCCTGAGTCAACTGCTGGGTTCGAATCTGAATTCGTTCTTCTGACTGATTGAGAATCGCGCTTTCCGCAGGGTTCGCCCGCTCGAAGACGTCGTTGCCAGAAACCACAGGTGGCGCGACAACATCGTCGCCAGCCGGAATCGCAGGAATTTCGTCAGACAGGGTTTCCATGAATGCTGTCAACCGGACATCGCCACCCGCCAACCTGGCGGCACTTCTGGCGACATCCATCGCTCGTGATGTTTCGCCGATTTCAGAAAGCTGCTGCACTGCGACAACCGCGCGATTGACCGATGTCGCAAGTTCCGCTGATGCCGTCTGCAAATCGTTGATGCCGACGATTGGCGAATTGAGGCCCTGTGACGATGCGGCTCGTTCGAACAGAATTCGAACTTCATTTCCGCTGGCACTTCCTGAGGCTTTCGCATTCCAGCTCAAAGACTTTCCACTCTCGTCATTTGCGGTCACGGCCAGCCCCTGAGCAGGCTGCCCTTTTCCGAACACGATCGTGTGCCGATCTGAACGAAGTGCAACCGTCGATGGGCAGGCGAGCGAGAGGGTGGAATCCTGAACTGTGACGTTGTTCACGAATTCCGGCGCAATTGAGATGGCAGCCGACAATTCACGTGCCACAACGTCAGCCGCAATTTGGTTTGGATGCTGACTGGTGCCACCCGTTTGATTGGCAAGGACGCCGGAGAGCTCGGTATCGATTCTTGGTCCGAGCAACATGGCATGAAATGAAACTTTTCGATCGTTCATTCTGGCCACAATCTGCGCCAGATCTTCAGAACTCAGAAGATTTGAAGAACTGATTCCGTCGCCGATGTACAGCAATGACGTCGGCATGTTCGTATCGGCAAGTGCCACAGCGCTGCCCAGGGATCTTGAAAGATCGGTGGCTCCCATGGGGGTCCGTTCAGACAGCTTCTGAACCGCAGCTTCAAACTCTGCTGATTTCGTACTAACAAAACCTGCAGAAAGCGGTTCGAACGTAGAATCAACGGCGACAGCCTGAACCAGATGGTTCTGCGGCAGAATGCTGGCGAGCGACTTCACGATTGCCAGACTGTCGCTGCGAAATTGTCCGGTTTGACTGGCAGAAGTATCCACCAGAATAATATGTCGCGTGATCGATGCCAATTGACGCTGGGATTTGATCGCAACAGCAAAATGGCTTTCGGTCTTCTGGGCTGTACGAAATAACAACGCCTGCGGTTCGGATGACTGCGGCTGCGAATCTGCAAGCACGGCGTGACACAAGGCCGACAGGCCAAGTCCAAGAGAACAAAAAGAACCAGCTAAATGTCGCATAAATCCCCCTACAGGTCCCACGCAAAGAACCGTCTGTCGGTCAAACTACAGCACCACACTCGATGCGCACGGTGCTACGCGCCGTTGATTCTACAGTCGTTCTCGGACAATCGAGAAAGGAAATCCCTGTAAAACATGCGAGAAGTGAATACAGTCGATAAAATTGCCTGATATTGCCCTTCAAGCCGCTGAACCCCTCAAAGTCTGCCCACCGTCGAAGCCTGACACCGTCTCAACACTAGCAGATTGCATCAATTTTTCCGATTGTTCCGTCGATAATTGTTGCGGAGCGGCGGAAGTCCAGGGGATTTCTGACAACAAACGGTTGCCGCCCGGAGCAGGGGTACTTTATGAGGCGGTTATCCGGTGGGCATCTGGTCGGGACGATGATCCTTGCCAGTACGCTGATCGTGGCGAATTGGGATCGACAGTCCGAATCCGCTCCGCGACAACTCGGCGAACATGGAGATTCTTCGTCTTCGAAGCTTCGGCCATCTTGCTCCCCTGACTCTATGAACTCAATTTGCACTATTCTCCGCCAACTTCGACGCGGTACCCGCATCACAGTTGGCAGCCTTGATGTGTCTGGTTCGCGTCATCCGTTGACCGTGTCAACTTCCATGACAGGTTTTGAGACTGCTCGGTCACTTCCTGTCGCTCGATACTCCATGCGAGATGCTCCGCAGCGGACAAAGAACCACGAGACTGTCTCCTGCCCGTCGGCAAATCAAGGACAGTGCGCGGTTGACAAAGATTTTGCATCGATTTCCCGCTGTCGTCGGGAGGTCGAGGCTTCTGGCGAGCCAGTACCTGCACGGCTCGCCAGGAACATCGTCCTTCCGGCGAACAGGCACCGCCATACTGAATTTGCGTCAGATCTTTCATCGCGGGGCCAAGCCGGTTCATTGAACCATCGCATTTTTCTGACGCCACATTTCTACAACACTTCCACTCACCATGAACCCTCCGAATGTGAATTCATCTGCGAAAGCCGCAGATTCAGAATGTATCTGGATCATCACTTGCGAGGTTCGAAAAATCCCGCGTCTTTGGTCACGGCGGCAGATACTCTGCTGGACATCGCAGAGTTTCAGGCACTACCGATCGTCGAGGCGTGGATTGGATTGATCCGCGACGTGGACTACGACCAAAAACTCTCATTGGTCGTCACAAATCTTGACCAACGGACAATGCTGTCATCGGAAGAACCGCCGATTCACGGCTGTATTCGTGAGGTTGATTTTCAGAGTGACGCCAACTTCGGCGGTGACATCGTTTACCTGGATTTGAATATTCTTGCGATGCCGCAGGATGAACAGGCCGCACTTCTGACCCATGAATTGACTCACGCCGCAATCTGTTCCCTGGGGCCGCACGGCTCAGCCGATCGAATTCCAACATGGCTCAACGAAGCCACCGCTCATATCATGGAATTGCAGTGTAACCCAAACCGTTCCTCATCAGGATCCGGCCAACACAGCGAATCAGGCACCTCTCAAAACCTCCAGCGTCGAATCAACGCCTTCCACGCAAATTCCTCGCGCAGTCCAATCGTTGCCGTTGAACATGTCATGAATCTGACGGAACGTCGCAGCGGCAGTCGAGGTGCGGCAACTTTGTTTCTGGCATCGTGGCTGACGTCCCCGGACTTACTCAACGAATTCCTGAATTCCGACGCTTCCCTGGATCGCCGTATCGAAAACCTGACGGGCCGACCGTTTGCAGACGTATTTCGTGATTGGACGCTGTCGCACGCAATGACGTCGCCTAAGAATTTGAGACTTGGTGTTGAAACGATTTCAACAGATTTTGACCACGAACAGTTTTCGTTGCTCGGCACTGCCTTTCAATGCTTCGAATGCGCGGACGATGTCGCGTCACTTGTCATTGAGTCGGACGCGTCCACTCAACTTCAGATTTCGATCATTGAGCCGGATGAATGCTCGGTCACACAAGGTTGCGGCGATGCCACGATTCGATGACGAATTCGAAGATGAGTTTTATGACAACAACGAATTCGACGACTCGGCAATCGGCGATGAAGCAGAACCGACCGTGGTCTGTTCCAACTGCGGTTTCGAAATGCTGGAGATTGTCTACCAGTGCCCTCGCTGCGGCGAAATCCCAACACGCGAGTTTCGAAAAACAACAACGCAGCCACGCTGGGTTGTGCTCACGGCGCTAATGTTGCTCGGACTCCTGCTGTGGTGGATCCTGATGCGATAAGGCTACGCGTTTTCTTCGTCTGCGGATGCTCCCTCAAGCGTCCACCTCAAATACGATTCGAGAAACAGATCCAGATCCCCATCCAGGACTGGCTGCGGATTTCCCACCTTCGTGCCGGTTCGAGCGTCTTTGACAAACTGATCCGGATGCAGCACGTAATTCCGAACGGTCTGCCCGCCGAATCCGATTTTCGTTTTTTCTCCGCGTCGTGCAGAAACTTCAGCTTCGCGTTTTTCGATTTCGATCTGATAAAGCTTAGCCGTGAGCATCTTGCGAGCTGTCGCACGATTCTTGTGTTGACTGCGCTCGTTCTGACACGCTGCAACCACTCCCGTCGGAATATGCGTTAAACGTACGGCCGACTCGGTTTTATTGATGTGCTGTCCACCCGCTCCACTGGCACGGTATGTGTCTTCTTTGATGTCCTTGTCCCACTTGATATCGATATCAATTTCGTCATCGATTTCCGGGACAACATCCACTGCTGCAAACGCGGTATGGCGACGACCGGCCGAATCGAATGGGCTGATGCGAATGAGTCGATGATTTCCCATCTCGCCACGCAGGTATCCGTAGACGAATTCCCCCGTAATGAGAATTGTCGCATTGCGAATACCAGCTTCTTCGGCTGGTGATATGTCGATTTCTTCGACCTTGAAGTCGCTGCGTTCCGCCCATCGCGCGTACATTCGCAGCAGCATCTGAGCCCAGTCGGCCGAATCCGTGCCACCTTCGCCTGCCTGCACTGTCAGATACGCTGAGCAACTGTCGGCAGGATTAGACATCGTGACCTGAAGTTCGACGCGATCGATTTCGGTCGTCAGGCGATCAACAGTCGCTCTGAGTTCCACCTCGCTTTCGCCGCTGTCGTCTTCTTCAGCGAATTCCATTAAGACCTGAAGGTCGTCGCCGCCATTGACCAGTTTCTGCAGCGGGGCAACCGTCGACTTGAGTTTTCTGAGTTCATCCGTCTGCTGCCGAGCTCGCTCCTGGTTGTTCCAGAAGTCCGAACCGGCCATTTTGTCGTTAATCTCTGCAATGCGAGCCGTCTTGACTGGCAAGTCAAAGACAGTCTCGGAGATGAACGATACGCTTCAGCAGCTCTTTACACTCAATTCGAAATTCAGGATCCATGATGCAGATGACTCTCTTGAGATTCTTAAAGTAGATCCTCCCTGCCGGGGAGGATTGCGTTTTGTAGGTCCATTCTGCCGTAATCGACTCTCGCCGCAAGGCGAGCCCCCTACGTGAGGTGACGTAACCAAACTCGGTATCGACTATGGCTGGTCGAGGCAGTTATAGGGTCTCGGCAAGCTGCGTAGGTCTTTCCGCTCAACCTGTTTAGATGTGTCAGAAGTCGGCTGTAAATGATTTGAAAATCAGTGTTTGCGTCGATTTTGGCTTCTACCTGCGACGTCAGCACGGTCCACATTGTGTGTTATTTAGTATTGCTTTGCAACAAATTGTGTACCGGATTCTGTATCGTGAGTACTTGATCGGCAAAACTGTCGAAACCGTCAGTGAGACGGCAGCGTCGTAATAAGGTGCCGCACAAACGGGAAACGTCGCTCGGCGTTTTCAAGAAGTTGAAGCGAGTCTCCTGAACGTCCGTAATAAAGAAATGCGGCGGCTTGATCGATCGTGGTTTCCAGTTCGCTGAGGTCCATTGAGGGGGAGATTTCTGCGCCAGCCGTCGCCAGCAGTTCCTTCATCATCCCGAAACGAAATCCTGGTCCGGGTGTCGGTAGACTTACTCCCCGTTCGACGAGCAATCTGGTGAAGAGTTCATGATGGTCACTTGCCCATTGGTCCCATCCACGATCTGCAACAGAATTGGTGTACGCAAGTTTTCTCTGGTAACAGGTTGTGACCAGTCGAGAGAGCGATTGTGCGTCACCCGTCGGATACCGATGAATTCGGTAACAATCTGAAAACTCAGGAACCATCCCTACGCTGTCAGGGGCAATGATTGGTTTCCCCATGGCCAAACCTTCCAGCAGACTCATAGGCCCGCCTTCGACAAGTGCTGGTATCAAGACGTAATCGATCCGCTGATAGATGTCTCGCAATGATTCTTCCGGCAACAGTCCATCTGTTGTGACAATTTCCACGAACGGCAACGTGCGAAGATGTTCTACAAGGTGTCTCCCTTTTCGTGGGTGTTCGAGTTTTCCAATCACGCCAAGCACCAGGCCGGGTCGATAGCGGCAGGAATCGAAACCCATTGGAATATGAACTATCTCTTTTCTTGTCTTGTCACGTAGCCAATCGGCGTACATGCGAGCCATGCAGACGCAGCAATCCATTTCCTGAGCGCGAGACAAAAATTCATAAGAGTCTTCGCGATGTGTGAAGAACCCCACGTCAATGAGTCCACTCGGCTCGTTGAACAATGCGTAGTTCACGTAGTAGGCGAGATGTCCCACCTGCGACGGTCGCCACTCAGAGAACGATGCGTAGGGAAGCTTGCTGACAAGAATCTTCGAGAGTTTCTGAAGGATCCAATTGTCGGTCGGTCCGACGATCTGAATCAGTGGGGCTGGGAATTCTGCAGGTCGAAGCATCCGGTAGAACCTCAATGTGCCAACGCAACACAAGAACCGAGCAGTCGTTTGGCGATATCATACGGACGAATTGCCGCCACTCAGTGTGTTCTCCAGTCCTGCATGGCATTCGACAAAGCCACGACCGCAAAATGGGCGCAATCCATCTTGTGTGCGGGAATGCCGTCCAGAGCGGTCGCAATATCTTCGGTGCGAATCCGAAGACATTCGTCTCGGGTTTGTCCTTCGACCATTTCGGTCAGCACTGAGCAGACCGCGACCGTCACGCCGCAGCCGTAGCTGTCAAACTGCATGCATTCAACACGACCAGCGTTGAGTTTGAAAAAAAGCTGGATGTAACGGCCCTGGCCAGGAATTCCAGCGATCCCGACCAGATCTGGAGATTCCATTCGGCCCTGATTTCGTGGTGCCTGAAAATAGTCCATCAGCGTTTCAGAGAATTGACTCATCACAACGCCCTTCTGATGGAGCCGTCAATTGATACTTCGATCGGATAGCATTGACGCTTGATTTGGCGAGCGGGACGTCATTCCCTGATGTCTCAGCTGATCTCAAACCGACTCACGGGCGTGTCGATATCGACATCTCAACCGCCCGCAGCCGGCTTGCCCGGCAGTCGCGAAGTTTTGAAATTAGCAGGTGATTCCATTCATCCACCTGACAAATTGTGTGGCAAATCGTCCTGTGCTTGCCAAGTTCGTTGCCAGAAACAACGAGCTGCGCCGCCGTTCGTCGCTCAATTCGTCCATCAAGATAGTGTATTCGGTTCCTGACACCGTTTGTGCTTTTGACACCGTTTGTGCTTTCCTGTTCGCCAAATATTCTTCTTTAGTTTGCCCTGACAGTGGATTCTTGTGTTCTCAAACCCATGTATACGCACGGTCAAAAGACGGCTGGCCCTTGGGAGCTTCATTCTCCCGAGGCATCGCGTAAGCTGGCTTGTTCGATTCCCGCAGTTCAGTTTACTGAAAGTCCATAACCGACGACAACTCCGGTATCACTGAATCGAAAGCCAAGAGCCTTATCATCAATCGCAAGAGGTCCATCACTTTCCCTACCTATCAGATATACCATATCCCACTGCGGAAACCCGGCATCGTCTGCTGGACGATCTAGTGGCGGTCCAAGCAATTCGATCACTCTTGCCCGAGAATATCCCGTGAAATCGTATTTCTGCAAAAGATCGTCTATCATACCTGCACGTACCAAAGAATCCGACGTAGATCCTACCTTCCAATCTCCGGAATCGAAAGTAGACGGAGCGACCGAATGCTCTTGGTGGCAGCCAACCATCAGCGTCGATAGCAGCGAAAGGCATAGAATACGGACGCGCGAATGTCCAGATTCAATCATCGACACCTCCGGGATCGGTATTCAATGTGCCGTTCTCCAATTTTTTCAAGCAACACTTGATAACGGCGTCTGTACTCCCGTAGCCTCCGCTGCACCGACGGCCATGCGAATTGTTGACTTCACCTTGATTTCCGGACCGTGGGTCCTGTCCTTGGCATTCGTTTTGGTATCCTTCCCGGTGATATCCAATACACCACGCACATTTTACTCCCGCCTGTGAAGCAATGATGCCCGACGTGATACAGTGTCGCAGTGCTCTGTTTCTCGGATCAGCTCTATCAGGAAACTCTTTGTTAGCAGCGTTCTGTCCATCTCTCTGTGCCTCCGCAGCAATCTCATTGATATTGAAGGCGTTTCCAAGACACCACAACCAGCACTGCGCCGCAATATTGTACTCCAACGAGCACCAGCAATCGTAGTCAATCGAAACTAGTCCGCTTGGATCTAGTTTTCGTGTCGGTGAGTTTTCAACGATGATATAGGGGTGCGTCCGGTGCGTCCGGTCCGATTGCGAATAGGGATCCACACTTATCCACCGCGCCACCGTCGGCTGATACATCCTCGCCCTGACGTATACAAGTCCCGTGCTTGTATCTTGATAGTATCCATACCGTCCAACCCAGCGAAACGGGTTCACGGTCGTTCCGGTGCTGGTGATCAAGTTGCCCCAGGCGTCGTACAGGTACGTGTCGGACGATGCCTGGGCGGCGGTTGTCAGCAGTCGCGTCGTTCCGAGGGCATCGGCGTGCAGGGTGTGCGATATCGAGCCGCGACGTTGGCTAACGACGGAGCCGTATTGCTGCGGTTCATTGGTATAGACCGCCTGCACAGTGCCGGTTCCGTCGAGTTCACTTAGCACACTGTCGTTGACAGGATCCCACACAAAGTTCGTCGTTTTGGTCATTGTACGGCTCCTGAATATGAATGCGTCGATTTTCCCCGTTTCAGCTTGTCAAAATGTCGTTTTGAGTGTACTCACGATCCTATCGATTTACTCAGATAATGACGGGGGATACCTGCTCGCTTGATCCAGACAGATAGCCGCTTCAGATTCTCGTCCACACTCCAGCAGCATGGCGGCCAGTTGCTCCCACGTTTCAACGGATTCCCGTCGCAGGATCAATGAATGTTCAAAAGCCTGAATGGCAAGGTCGCTGTCGCCTGCTTCACGGCGGGCGACACCAAGATTGCAGAAAACACTGGCGTCATCGGACGCACAGCCGGACAATTCCTGTAATGCATTCGCGGCTTCTCGCCAGCGCTGCGATTCAAACAGAATGCGACAGATCTGTCTCAACGCAGCAATATCATTTGGTTCCAGACGGCGGGCTTGGGCAAACGCGATCAACGCACCGTCGATGTCCCCACGCAGTTCCGCGATTCTGCCCTCACAATACGAACCGAGACTTTTCATCGAATCGTCGAATTGTGTCTTCAATAAGATACTCTGTTCTTCGAGAGCCGCGATCTTCCCCGTCTGAAACCAGGCATCGATCATTCCTCGCTGAGCGGGGAGATAGTTTGGCCGTTCCAGTGTGATTTGTTGCCATTCAACCGCCGCCGCCTCAAAATCATCCAGCTCCTCAAATACAAGGGCCAGATTGTGTCGCGCCTTAAAGCCATCCAGACCGGCATCCATGCTGGAGAAATGCCGATCTGAAGCACCATTCAGCACACGCCTATACGTAGCGGCGGCGTCCTGAGATCGTCCATGACGATGTTCGAGCATCGCCTGCCTGAACAGCAGTTCTTTGTCGTCAGGAAACGCATCACGGCCTTCACGACAGGCGAGTTCAGCCTCTTCATATCGTTGACTCTGCATCAGCGAACTTATCAGAAGCGCGTACGCCTTACGCACATGGGATTCATCCACACCCGACACTTCAAGACAGCGCTGCAGACAACAAATTGCTTCCTCATGCTGTTCACAGTCTGCATGGGTCATGCCAAGATTGAACAGCACGAATGGATGATCGGGCCGGTCCTGTTGTTCGAGATCCAGCAGTCTGAAATCACGTTCGAGCTTTCCAGCCTGACCTACTTCGGTCCGATCTGACCCCGAATGCACTACATAGATGTCCGTGAACTCGACTTCACCACCGATGCGCCGAATCGACGGTAGGATCTGTTCATGAATCCGGAACTCAAACCGCAACTCCGGCAGATTGCGAAACAGTTTAACGTGATCGACAATTGTCACGTCCGTCGGATCATCTGCCGGACAATGCACCTGCATCACGCATCCCAGAATACTCGGTGGATGTTCTCTGTGCGCCCATTCCCGCAATTTCCGACCGCACTCTTCCGGCAGCGTGTCATCCGAATCCATCCAGAACAGCCATTCACCGATCGCATGATCGAGCGACACGTTTCTGGCGGCAGCGAAATCGTCACACCACGGCCAGTGAAACACTTTGGCTCCTAGTTCTGCGGCGATCTGCGGTGTGCGGTCTGTCGATCCCGTATCGACGACGATCATCTCATCCACCCACGGCCGCAAACTTTCCAGACATGCCCGAATCGTGTTTTCGTTGTTCCGGACGATCAGACACCCCGAGAGTTTGATCGTGTTGGGCTGAATCAGCAGGTTTCCATGGTCGTCCTGGATCAGCATAAATTCTGGACGCGGCTTGCTGATCTGTCTGCGAGTTGGCTTGTGTTTTGTTGCGTCCGTTGTGTCCGTGTCGGCAGAATCTGCTGCGGCAGGCTTCGCTCCATACCACTTGGCATCATAGAGTTTCTGATTTGTTCGCAGAATTTGTCCGAGATCCGCACCACTGGCCTGAAACGTCACGCTGCCAAAGTGATGAATATAGGCCGATCGAGCAATCACGACAGAAAATCCTGCCGCTCTGGCTCGCCGACAGAAGTCATCGTCTTCGAAACATCCGATTCCGAACCGTTCATCCAACAGACCAACGGCATCCAGCACACTTCTGCGAAACAGGAGGCAGAATCCGATCAGCCGGTCGGTTTCCTGAACCAGCGGCTGTTGCTCGGCGATCAACTGAGAGTGCCGTGTCCATGCGAATCCGTCCAGATCATTCATGTGTCGATAATAAACATTAATCTGCTGTGCGCTGCCCACGTGATTGGACGTCGGACCAACCAGTCCGATTTTCGGATCGGAATCCAGGACATCCAGCATTCGGCAGAGCCATCCCGTCGTCAGGATCGTATCGTTGTTGAGCAGCAGCAGTTGCTCGCCCCAAGCGACGGCCAGTCCTTGATTGACGGCCGCCGGGAAGCCACAGTTCTGGGTATTCTCAATCAGACGGACATCAGACTGTTCTCGCAGATACTCGACCGTACCGTCTGTAGAGCCATTGTCCACAATGATCAATTCATAGGGTTCGTCGGTCCTCAACTGGAGACTGTCCAGACAGATCTGCGTGTACGGCAACTGATTGAATGTCACGAGAATGATCGACGTCAGGCCAAAATCCTTGTCGGAAGCAACTTCGTTTGCGCTCACCGACTTGATGAATCTCCCTGGAGCCCGCGGTGGTTTCGACGATCTGCGTTTCGGAACGGCACGGACCAGATACTGATAAGCAAAGAACTCTGCGGCGTCATCCGCCGACGCCGCCCGAATCTGGAATCCACCCAGCGAGATTTCTCTCGGCCGTCCCTGCGCTTCCCACTCGGAAAAGCCCTCGCCCGGTACAATCTGCAGTTCATCGACGTCAAACCCTGCACGAAACAGCAGTTTTTCGAGTTCTCGACGAGTAAAGAATCGCACGTGATCGGCATCCAGCAGACCGGCGGATTCATACGTCCAGTTTCCGGCGAGCAGAGAATGAATGACGGTGTGGTTACGCACATTGGGCACGCTGACGATCAGTACACCTGACGGACTGAGCCATCTCCGGATCTTCTTCAGGACCACGTCCGGTTGGCGAAGATGTTCCAGAATGTCTGCACAGATGACACAATCAAACTGCCCGTCGGCGAAATCCACCACGTCCGTTTCCAGATTGGCGATTCGCACATCATCAAGAAGTTTGGCTGCGTTGGCGGCCGCTCGCGGATTGAGTTCCACACCCGTGACGTGCGCCGCCTGTCGCGCCTTCAGCGATGCTCCCAGCCGCCCGGCTCCGCAGCCGACGTCCAGAATTCGTTTTGCCGAGACGGGCACCAGTGCCTGCACATCTGGACGATCAAATTCAAAGTAAGACGTATCCTTCACTGGGAGAGAAATTGGCGGAGAACCG